>OGUD01000016.1_pt1 | contig 165662 bp, 135 predicted proteins | sample 1573671 | NCBI WGS metagenome assembly OGUD01 (sample SAMEA2582065, study PRJEB24529) | metagenome | biome: Human gut stool | place: China | collected 2011 | reverse complement strand
TAGCGAAATTCCTTGTCGGGTAAGTTCCGACCCGCACGAAAGGCGTAATGATTTGAGCACTGTCTCGACAATGCATCCGGTGAAATTGAAGTACCAGTGAAGATGCTGGTTACCCGCGCCAGGACGGAAAGACCCCATGGAGCTTTACTCCAGTTTGGTACTGGGATTCGGTACTGCATGTACAGGATAGGTGGGAGACTGAGAAATTGGAACGCCAGTTTCAATGGAGTCACTGTTGGGATACCACCCCTGCAGTATTGGGTTTCTAACCAGCCGCTGTGATCCAGCGGTGGGACAATGCCAGGCGGGGAGTTTGACTGGGGCGGTCGCCTCCGAAAGGGTATCGGAGGCGCTCAAAGGTTCCCTCAGAATGGTCGGAAACCATTTGAAGAGTGCAAAGGCAGAAGGGAGCTTGACTGCGACACCGACGGGTGGAGCAGGTACGAAAGTAGGACTTAGTGATCCGGTGGCATAAAGTGGGATTGCCATCGCTCAACGGATAAAAGCTACCCTGGGGATAACAGGCTTATCACTCCCAAGAGTTCACATCGACGGAGTGGTTTGGCACCTCGATGTCGGCTCATCGCATCCTGGGGCTGTAGCAGGTCCCAAGGGTTGGGCTGTTCGCCCATTAAAGCGGTACGCGAGCTGGGTTCAGAACGTCGTGAGACAGTTCGGTCCCTATCCGGCGTGGGCGGAGGATATTTGAGAGGAGCTGTCCTTAGTACGAGAGGACCGGGATGGACGGACCACTGGTGTATCTGCTGTCGACCAACGGCATGGCAGAGTAGCCAAGTCCGGAAGGGATAAACGCTGAAGGCATCTAAGCGTGAAGCCCCCCTCAAGATGAGATATCCCTCACATAAGTGAGTAAGATCCCTTGAAGAGTACAAGGTAGATAGGGCAGAGGTGGAAGCACGGTAACGTGTGGAGCTGACTGTTACTAATCGATCGAGGGCTTGACCAAAACAATGCGAACAATGTTCGCATGGAAAGTGGCAATGACCACTTTCGAAAAAATCGGAGTTCTGTATGAAGTTTTGAAGGTATCAATATTTTTTTGTTCAAATAAATATATGGCGAGATGGCTCAACTGGCTAGAGCGTCCGGTTCATACCCGGGAGGTTAAGAGTTCAAGTCTCTTTCTCGCTATTTATACTGAGGTATGGAAGACACTATTAATTTAGTGTCTTTTTTTAATTCATAGGATTCGGGTGTCAAAAGGTGGCTCACAACTTAGTGGCTGTCAAATTGCACAAAGCTTGGACTCGCTTTGTGACTTGGGGAGAAAATTAGAAAATCTTAGTATGCCTGCCTATTCACAGTGATGTTCTGCCACGGATGGCAGAACAAGGCTTCACAAGCCATGGAAGGCTTGTTGAACGCCGTTCACGTCACTTCGAGAAATTCTAACTCAGGCATACTTAGTTTTTCTTATTTTCGGACAACGGAACAAAACAGACACAGCTTTGTGCAATTTGACAGTCAAAAAATTGAAAAGCACCTTTTGACACCCGAATCTTCATAGGAAATTACGTCCTATGAATTAAAAAGCCCTCCGGGCGGGATGCGCATCTCGCGGAGTAGAAGTTAGCTGTAAACAGCACCGCTCGAGCGCGAAAGAGTCGCAAGCGACTCTTTGTTCTAGGATTGTGATATCAAAAGATTCTTTACAACTTAATTGCTGGTAAGTTATGTAAAACAGTGAATTTGAGAGAAAATCGCTACTGTTCAGACGCAAGCTTGACGATTGGCTGTCAAGCTATGTGCCGTAGTGTATATTGTTGTGAGATTACAGTCCCTGCCTCAAAGAGGCACTTTTCATAGACTGTAATTGTTGTTGGTCACACTGGAAGTGCGAACTGTAACAGAAAATCTGTAAATCTTAAAATGAAACAAAAATTTTCTTGCGGCTGTCTCAATTTGTAAGTATAATATAAACATTGGAATAAAAGTTGGAAAGTAACTGGAATCAGGCGGTTGAAGCTGATTCAGACATACCACAAATATCAGAATCAGGCAGTTGGTTCTGGCGTATCATGAATAAAGGAGAACATGTCGCGTTGCAGGTATCAGATAAATTATTAAAACCACTCACAGAGGCAAAATATTTAAATGCGGATAATGTCAGCAGGTATCGTTGCATTATGCGCATTTTTTTTGAGAATTATGAAAAGTTAAAATACTGGCTGTATTTAGAAGAAGTTTATGAGGAAATGTTAAAAGATCCGTTCTGGTCAGAGTATAAAATCGAGCAGTGCCAGCAGGATCTGACGATGCTTACGGAATGGAAAAATTTAAACACGATACAGGACACAAGAAGAGTGTCTTCCATAGAAGAATTTAAAAATAAGAAGTACCGTTACCAGATGTCGGAATACAGTGTCGAGATTGAGAGACTTGTGATCCGTCTTGAAAATCTTTTTATTGAAGGGGCATCGTTAGAACCTACGCTGCTTGAGCGGATACGGAGAAATATGGAACGTTTTCCAGAGATGGCAGAGAAAGATAAGAATGAAGTTTATACATGGTGGACGGATTTAAACAATGATTTTATGAGGCTGAATCAGAATTATCAGGATTATATCAGGGACTTAAACAGCGTAAAGGCAGAGGAAATGATGCGCACAAAGGAATTTCTGGTGTTTAAGGACAGACTGATTGAGTATCTGCGCAGTTTTATCAAAGGTCTGCAGCGCAATGTCGGTGTGATTGAGGAGTGTCTGAAAACGCAGGAAAGTGATATGCGCGAGGCGGTATTTGATAAGATCGTCGAATATGAGCTTTTGATTCCGCGTATGGAAGTGGAAGTATCTGAAAAAATGATCCGGCAGAAGGCAGAGGGACGTTTTAAAAGTATTTATGACTGGTTTGTGGGCAGTGAAGGACAGGAAAATGAGGCAGCAAAACTTTTTGACGTGACAAATGAGATCATACGGAGAATCACGCGGTATGCAGCACAATTGAGTGAAAAAAATGCACTCGGTGCAAACCGCAAAGAGGAATACAGAAAAGTCGCTGAAATGTTTATGAGATGTGAAAATCTTGAGGAAGCACACAAAATGTCTGCCATGGTTTTTGGGATGGAAAAAACATTTCATATCGCAGGGGATCAGGTAAGAGAGACGGACAGCATGAACCGGGGAGTGTATGAAGAAAAGCCGATTCAGATAGAACTGAAACCGAGAGTGCGCACATACCGGGAAAAGACAAAAAGAAGTTCCATCATAGAATCAACCGAAAAAAAATTAGAAACACGCAGGAAAATGTTAGAGCAGCAAAAGGAAGAGGAAAAGAAAATAAAGATGTTAGAAAAAGATGGAGCCATTGACTTTTCTGCATTGCCCATTTTAGAGCCGAGAATCCGGGAAATACTTTTAAAATGGATTTCAGATGCAATGGAGTCGGTTGATTTTTCTGCAAGGACGGATGATGGCAGAAGATATCGTTTAGACAAAAGTAATATGGCAGAAAAATGTGTGGTGCATTGTGAGGATGGCAATTTTACCATGCCAAAGATGAGGATCGTATTTCAGGAGGAGAGCGTATGAAAGAGCTTGAAATTTTGTTAAACAGACGCTGGATACTGAAATCAGAAGATAAGGAACTGTATTACAGGGTCAGGGATGCAGTCGGGGAGATCCGGAAATATGTGACAGATAAATTAGGCTGTCAGATCATAGATAATTCTTTGCTGATAAAACTGGAAAAGATACCGGTCATCCCGGAGCAGTTTATGGGAATTGGCCAGTTCTCTTCGAAAGAAGAATATGTGTATCTGTGTATTTTATTGATGTTTCTGGAAGATAAAGATGCACAGGAGCAGTTTATACTGTCACAGCTGACGGAATATATGACGGCGGTGATGCCCGGTGAGATCACAGACTGGACATTGTACAACAACCGGAGAAAACTCATCCGGGTACTCCGCTATACTGTGGAACAGGGAATGGTCCGTGTGACGGATGGAACAGATGATGTGTTTATGGATGATGCCGGGGGCGAGGTCTTATATGAAAATACAGGGGCATCCAAATATTTTATGAGAAATTTTTCCCGGGATATCATGGAGTATACAAAACCGGAAGATTTCCGGGAAAGTGAATGGTTTGAAGTGGACGAGGACCGCGGATTAGCCAGAAGGCACAGAGTGTATAAGAGACTGTTGTTTGCACCGGCAGTGTACAGGGAAGATGGATCCGGGGAGGATTTCGAGTATTTAAAATATTACGGATACAGGCTTTCTGAAGAATTAGAACAGCTTTTTGAATGTCATGTACAGATTCATCGGGGAAGTGCATTTCTTTTATCCGGACAGGACTGCCGGATGGGAGCTGCTTTTCCGGAGAACAATTCCCTGGCAGATATTTTAATGCTTGCCTTTGGAAAGATCAGAGAAAAAATAGAAGGTAAGGTGTGGAAAATAACGCCGGAAGAAATGAGTCTTGTTGATAAGATTGAGTTTGAATCTCTGATCCTGGATGTGAAAAAGGAATATGGATCTGGTTTTGCGAAACTTTACCGGGATATGCCGGAAGGGGAGTTTATAAAAAACGTAACAGATGAAATGGAACGCTGGATGTTTATAAAAAAAGTGGATGATATGCATCAGATAAAAATCTGTCCGCTTGTCGGAAAAATACAGGGAAGTTATCCGCAGGATTACACAGGAGGAAATGAAAATGAACAGTAGATGGCAGGCAAATAAAATTGGGCTGATCAATTTCTGGTATTATGATGAACAGGAATTTCCTTTTGTAAAGGGGCGGATGCTTCTCCGTGGTTCAAACGGTTCCGGAAAATCGGTAACGATGCAGAGTGTTGTGCCGTTACTATTAGACGGAAATATGAGTCCGGAGAGACTTGATCCGTTTGGTTCAAGGGATCGTAAAATGAGCAGTTATCTTCTCGAGGAAAATGATGGAAGGGAAGAGAGAACTGGTTATCTTTATCTTGAGTTCAAAAGAAAAGACAGTGAAACATATCTGACGATCGGAATGGGAATCCGCGCAAAGCGAAATAAACCGCTCGATAAATGGTATTTCAGTCTGACAGATGGAAGACGCATCGGCAAAGACTTTTTCTTATACAAAGATATGGGTGAGAAAGTGACCCTTTCCAAAAAAGAACTGGAAAACAGGGTGGCAGAAGGCGGAAGAGTATTTGATCGTCAGGCAGATTACATGGATTATGTCAACAGACAGATATTTGGATTTGAGACTGCAGATGAATATAAGGAAATGGTAGATCTGCTGATCCAGCTTCGAACCCCAAAGCTGTCAAAGGATTTCAAACCGTCTGTGATCAATGATATATTGAGTGATTCTCTCCAGCCGCTTTCGGATGAGGATCTGCGTCCGATGTCAGAAGCCATTGAAAATATGGACATGATGAATATGAATTTAAAGGGGCGCAGGGAGGCGAGAGGGGCTGCTGAAAAGATCAATGCGGTTTTCCAGAAATATAATAAACTTCTGCTCTGTGAAAAAGCGGACAGATATGAACGTACAAAGCAGAGATTACAAAAAGCGGCAGCAGAACAAAAGGCATATGAGGATAAATATGCAGAATGTAACCGGAAGATTGAGGAACTTGAAACAGAGATTCTGCAGATGAATCAGAAGAAGGAAACCTTAGAAAAAGAAAAGGAGTCCCTCAATAAAAGTGATGCAGTTGCGCTAAAGGGCAGAGAGGCACAGCTCACCAAAGAACTTGAGGCTCATGATAAAATCCTTGCGGATAAAAAGTCATTTCTGGCTGCAAAGGAAGCACAGTACAGAGATGTCACAAACCAGATCAAAGAGGAAGAAAACAGAAAGTATGAAAAAGAAAAAGAAGTAGAGACTCTGTTAGAAGATATGCGTGAGGAAGCAGACCAGATGGCATTCCAGGAATTTACATTTATGAGAGAGGAACTGTGTGCTGATCTGGAAAATGATTATAAATTTGATCTTCACAGGCAGCAGTTTGAACATACACGTCAATATATCAATGATGGAGAAAAATTGCTCGCAGAACTTAAAAGTCTTGACCGGCAGAAGGATGAAATGATCCAGAAAAGGGAGAAGCAGATCTGGGAATTAGACGCACTCCAGCGAAAAATATCGGAATTTGAAAACATGCTGATCCAGGTAGAAAATGAGTGGAAAGAAGCACTTTATCAATGGAATGAAAACAATGTGGAACTGAAATTGGAAAAGGAACTATTGAGGGAGCTCAGTACATTCGCAGATACGTATGAGGAAAATTCTGACTACGCGGTGGTACGCCAGAAGGCTGCAGATCAATGGATCAAAAAGCAGTCTAAAATAGAAACGCAGATCAATTCCATTCTTCTGGAGCAGGAAACAGCAAAAACAGAACTCGATGAAGCAAAAACAGAGCTGAGTGAGTGGGAAAATCAGAAAGAACCACAGCCACAGAGATCAGAAGCTGTGATAAGAAACCGCCAGAGACTGGATGAAGCAGGGATTCCATATCAGGAATTTTATAAAGTGATAGAGTTTGGATCGGAGCTGGATGAAGATGCCTGTAACCATTTAGAAGAAGCCCTGCTAAAAATGGGAATACTCGATGCAATTGTGGTGGATGAGCAATACAGGGAACAGGTTCTTACACCGGTAAAAGGGTGCGAAGACCATTATCTTTTTGCAGGAAAAACGCAGGCAGAAAAGAGTCTGTTGGACGTACTGGAACTAAACGAGGAAGTCAATGATATTTTTTCAAACCAGAGACTGACAAAAATCCTTTCAAGTATCGCTTATGGCGGTGAGAATGATGTGTCAGTTTCTGAGGATGGTTCCTATCATATGGGTGTTCTGGCTGGAACAGTTACCGGGGAATATGAAGCAGGGTATCTGGGCAGTAAAGCGAGGGAAAGACACAGGCTTGCAAAAATAGAAGAATGTAAAAATCTGATATTGGTGTTAGAGGAAAAGATTGCAGGTTTAGAGAGAGAACGAAACAATTTATCAGAACGGAAGGACCGGCTGAAATCAGAATATGATGCGCTTCCGGGCGATACGGATCTGAGGGAGGCAATGAAGCTGCTCTTAGCGGAAGAACAAAAGTATGAATTGCTGCGGAGTGAAAATGAAAAGACGGGGGAGCAGCTGACAGCCTTTCTGGAAGAAATAAAGGAAAAGAAAAAGGGTGCGATTGAGATCGCTGAAAAATTGTATCTCAACTGTACTTATGAGACGTTCCAGAGTGCAAAAAGTGCAGCGGAGGAATATGACAAAAATCTGGTAGAGTTAAAGTCGGCACATGAAATGATTTTAAGAAGCGCGGCATACTTAAGGGAGCGCAAAGTTCATTTAGAAGATTTAGATCTTGATATGGATCAGATCAGATATGACATAAGGGAGACCGAAAAGCAGATCAGTTCAAAACAGGAAGAAAGAACATCCATTCTGGAACAGCTTGCCCTGACAGATTATGAAGCGGTCAAGGACAGGTTAGATGCCTGCATTTCGTGGCTGAATGCATTTCCGAAAGAGTTTCAGAAACGTGTGACCGAAAAAACACAAAAGACGGATGAAGCAAAGCTGATCGAAGCGAACCGTATCAGCAATGCGGATACGATAAAGGTATATGAAAAGAAAGTGGAATTTTACCGGAAATGTTATGAACAGGAGCGGGGACTTTTTTATGTGGCTGTACCAGAAGAGATTACGGATGATGCAGGGCATATTTATGATTATCTGCTGACAGATATCAAAGATATGGAAAAAAACAGTATTATCGCTGACCTCAACAGGGTATATTTTGAAAACAGAGGTTTTCTGACCGATTATCAGCTTACGCAGAATGAATTATTTGCAGAATCGGATGAGAGTGAAAAAATAGATGATTATACCCCAAAGCGGCTTGATATCACAGCAAGATATCAGGGGACGAAGGTAACGTTTGCAAGCCTGCTGACACATCTTGATGAAGATATCAGTGAGCTTGAAAATCTGATCAAAGACGGAGACCGGGAATTATTCGAAGATATTCTGGCCAATACTGTGAGCCGCAAGATCCGGGGAAAGATCAATGCGTCGAATCTGTGGGTGCAGAAAATGAATACGCTGATGAATGGCATGGATACGTCAAGCGGTCTGAAACTGAGTCTCAGATGGAGGAGTAAGACAGCCGAAAAAGAGGATCAGCTTGACACCAGGGAACTGGTAGAACTGTTAAAGAAAGATTACCGTCTGATGAGTGAAGAAGAGGCGGCAAGACTTTCTGCACATTTCAGGTCAAAGGTCGACGAGGCGAGACGCAATGCGCGTGAGAGTGCCGGAATGATCTCCTTTTATCAGATCATGAAAGAAACACTTGATTATAGAAAATGGTTTGAATTTCAGTTGTTCTCCCAAAAAAGCGGAGAGCGCCAGAAGGAACTGACCAATAGTGTATTTGGTACGTTCAGTGGAGGAGAAAAAGCAATGTCCATGTATGTACCGCTCTTTTCTGCTGTCGTTGCAAAATATCAGGGCGGCAGGGCGGATGCGCCGAGACTGATCTCGTTAGATGAGGCATTTGCCGGTGTCGACAACCGGAATATCAGAGACATGTTCCGCCTGATGACACAGTTTGAATTTGATTTTATTATCAATTCACAGGTATTGTGGGGAGACTGTGATACGCTGGATGCGCTGGCAATTTATCAGCTGATCCGCCCGGAAAACGCGAAATTTGTTACCGTAATGCCTTATTTATGGAACGGACACAGTAAAGAACTGTTAGATGATGAAGAAAAAGTAGAACAAAGAGGGATAGAGATTGAACAATTTGACAGGGCATGAAAAGTTAAAACGTGACTGCGTGGCATATTTCAGGCAAAATGAGATCTGGCAGCGCATCTTTACAGGTTTTCGTGAGAAATACAGTTCCTACGGCAGATTTTCGGGTAAAGTGACTGTAAAGAATATATCTGGGGACGGACTTGACACGTTAGAAGGATTCTTCTGCCAGAATTTTCATGGCAAAAAAAGTATTACGGTTTCTGCTGAAAAATTCCGAAAAGCACTTTCCAGCAGCAAATATGGGACGGTCACACCGGAAGAAGTGCTGGCAGAGTATTTTGGAAAAGCGCTGATTGGAAAGGCAGAGGAAAAGGCATTTAAAGAAAATCAGATACGGGAGATAAAAAAGGAGTTCCTTGAAAATTTCAAAGGGACTCCTGCCTTTTTGGAGTTTGATACATTCGAAAATATTTTAAAAAGCAGCGACAAAGAGAACTTAAAAGAGTGGAAACGCCTTCTCTGGCTATGTGCGAACCTATATAACGCTTTGCCGTACCGCACACAAAAGAGCGTGTACCTCGCGGTATTTGCCGCTGCTGTAACCGGAAATCCGCATGCATTTGACCAGGGCACGGCAGAGGGAAAGATCCTTTATCAGGTCATACAAATGGATTTAGGACAGAGGGGCATACAGGTGGAAACTTTAGAAATGTTTCCTGCATATAAGAGACAGAAAAGCTATCTTCTTGCCGGGATATTAATCGATGATATTTCCAATTATGCATTGCTTTATAACGTGCATGCGATCAAAAAGAACGGAGAATTGCACAGAGGGATGGACGGATTCTGTCAGGAAAAAAATATGGTGCAGGTGCCGCTTACAGTACTTTCTGAATGGGAGCGTATCGAGTGTGTGGATCATGAGATCTTTATCGTAGAAAACCCGTCTGTTTTTGCCCTGATCTGTGGAGAAAAGTCGTGCATGTGCATGAATGGGCAGCCAAGACTGGCAGGGCTTTTGGTGTTAGAACTGCTTGCAAAGTCAGGAACTAAGGTATATTATTCCGGCGATCTCGATCCGGAGGGGATACTGATCGCACAAAAATTATCGCAGTACTATCGGGGAACATTCTGCTATTGGCATATGACGCCTTTCGATTATGAGCAGTGCAGATCGAAAGAAATAATTTCTGAAAAGAGAAAGAAAATGCTGCAAAAGATTACAGATAAAAGGCTGCTCCCTGTCGTGGATGCGGTAACAAAATATGGGGTGGCGGGCTATCAGGAAAGTATCGGATTGAATCAGATTTCCATTTGAAAAACTGGTTGATCAGGGTCACCGTCAATCAATGCAAAATGTTATTCCGGTCTCCCTGGCGCAAGGTCGAGGATATCGGGGAATATGTGGAAAAAGAAATTTTCCGCAGGCACCATTTGAAAGGTATGCTGACGATGGAATGATTCATTGCCGGACAAGGGAAGAAGAACTTAGCAAGTTTGATTTTCTTGCCAGAGAGAAGGCAAAACGCTATAATATTCATATAAATGATATGAAGGGCTGGGGACAGCATGAAAGAAGGTAAATCACAGAAAAATTTTAAAATCAGCATACGTGCAAAAATTTTGACCGGAATGATAGCATGTGTTTTGATTGTGACGAATCTGATCGGCTGGTTTTTTATCGTACAGGCGAAAGATACATTGTTAGAACAGTGTAAGAAAAATGCCAGAAATTCAGCTAAAATTGCCGCGGAAAGAATTGATGGTGATATTTTAGGACAAATTAAAGCCGGAGATGAGGAAACAGAAAATTATAAAGAAATATTATCGCAGCTGCAGGATTTCTTGTGTGGAGATGATATCAAATACATATATACAATGCGGATGAATGGTGACAGGCTGGAATTTATTGTTGACGCTGATACCGAAGAAGGGGCTGCGATTGGCGAAGAATATGAGATTTATGATGAAATAGCAGAGGCATTTGACGGGAATGCCACAGTTGATAGTGAAATGACATCCGATGAGTGGGGAGATTTTTATAGTGCATTTGCTCCGGTTTACAATAGTTCCGGTGCAATTGCAGGAATTGTAGGAGTGGATTGTTCTGCAACTGATATCAGACTTCAGGAAAACATATTTATAAAAGAATTTGTAATCATTGAACTTGCAGGATTGGTGATAGCAGCAGCACTTTCGCTTATTATCAGTGGTGTTTTGTCAAGAAATGTAAGTGTGATAGCGGAGAAAATGAGTGAGCTTGCAAAGAAAGAGGGAGATCTTACACAGAAGATAAATGTAAGATCGACAGATGAGGTTGGAAATATTGCAGACAGTTTAAATATCTTTCTGGAGAACTTGCGTGAGATCATTCAAAATATCAGTGCAAGTGAAAAGAAACTTTTAAGTAATTCAGAGCATGTAAATAATATTGTAACTTCGTCTGCAAATGAAGTGTCGAAAGTAAATGTTACCATGAACGCTATGGAAGGCAGGGTTCTTGAAATGAGCGACATGGTGCATAAGATCGCTGAAAATGCACAGAGCAATAAGGAAATGATGTCATCCGTCATACATGAGACAAAATCGCAGGCAGAGTACATTGGTGAGGTTGGACAAAAAGCGGAAAAGTTAGAAGAAGATGCCGTATCTGCCAGAGAATGTATGCAGAATACGATTGTGAGAATTGGAAAGACGCTTGAAGATAAAATTGAAGAATCGAAGGAAGTAGAGCGGATACAACAGCTTACAAACCAGATTCTGAATGTTGCAGACCAGACAAACCTTCTTGCGCTGAATGCAAGCATTGAGGCCGCAAGAGCGGGAGAAAGTGGCAAAGGGTTTGCAGTTGTGGCAAACGAGATATCCAGTCTTGCAGAGGAATCATCAAAGACTGCAGGGGAAATTCAGAAAATTAATACGTTTATCGTGGATATCGTAGATAAACTGGCGGAAGCTTCTTTTGAATTGCTAAACTATGTGAAAACAAATGTTATTTCAGATTATGATGTTCTCGTACATACAGGCGAGGAATATGCAAGCGATGCACATAATTTTAAAGATCAGATGGAGAAGTTTGGGGGCTGTATAGATGAACTGCAGCAGAGTATGGAACGTATTCATTATTATGTAAATGGCATTATGGATGGGTTTGATAAACAGAAGGAAGAAGTAGTGAAAAATTCCGGATATATGACAAAGATCGATGAAGAGTTTAAGAAAATTGTGGATGCGGTTTTGGACAATAAAGAAATTGTGGATGAACTTGAAACGATCATCAGTCAGTTTAAAATTTAAAATAGGTAATCATGTAAAAAGGTAAAAGGATATCATCATGAATCACACATTATTACAACAGATCACCAAAAAAGACGCAAAAGCATTTACCCACAGCGGTAAGTTTCACGCGGATGACGTTTTTTCCTCAGCGTTGCTGCTCTACTTAAATCCGGAAATCACGATCACGCGTGGCAGCAAAGTTCCCGAAGGCTATGACGGGATCGTATTTGATATCGGACGCGGAGAGTATGACCATCATCAGAAAGACAGCAGGATCCGTGAAAACGGAGTGCCGTATGCGGCATTTGGACTGCTCTGGGAGCGGCTTGGAGCCGGAATCTTAGGAGAGGAACTCGCGCAGACGTTTGATGAGGCATTTGTTCAGCCGCTGGATAACAATGACAATACCGGGGAGAAAAATGAACTCGCAACACTGATCGGAAATTTCAATCCGACCTGGGATGCAGCGGGCAGCAGTGATGACGCATTTTTCCGGGCAGTCGGTGTAGCCGGAATGATTTTGGAAAATAAATTTGAACGCTATCTTGGAAATGAGCGGGCAGATAAACGGATCGAGGAAGTTTTAGAGGCACAGCAGAAGGCACTTGAGGCAGGAGAAAAACCGGAAGATGAGGCGAAAATACTGGTTCTGCCGGAATTTATCCCGTGTCAGAAAAGGCTCTCAGAAACCGATATCGCATTTGTGGTTTTCCCATCCAACCGCGGCGGTTACTGTATCCAGCCACAGAAAAGAGAATACTCCATGAATTACAAGTGCAGCTTCCCAGAAAAATGGCTTGGATTAGAAAATGAGGAGCTGGTGCAGGCAACAGGACTTTTCAGTGCAGGCTTCTGCCACAAGGGAGGTTTTCTGATGACGGCTGGCACATTAGAAGATGCCGTGGCGGCATGTAAGATCAGTTTGTCCTGCTTTAAGGAGGAGCCGGTGATCGTAAATTTTGGCGGTGGAAAAGAAGCGGATGAACTCTTACAGCAGCTGCCAGGAATGGAGCATGCGCGCATTTCACACTGGGCGCTGCCGGATGTCCCGGAACTTGAGGTGCAGGGAATTTACGGAGAAGTTATCATGGAAAAGCAACAGTGGAAGAGCCGGATCAAAGACCAGGTGAAACAGATTTTAAAGGAAAAACCGGAAGCTGTTTATGTGGAAGGCGATGTTTTTTTGACCTATCCGGTTGTGCATCAGCTTCGTAAAAAACATATTCCGGTCTTAACACGGGTGGAACGGGATGGAGAGCATTATATCGTGCGCATCCCGTCCGGTTCTTAAATCATTCACGATAATAAAATTTTTACATGTTTTCTGAAGATGGGGCAGTCTGCTTTCACCAGCAGGCTGCCCCATTACGTTCTAAATCCCCCTTTTGATAACCAAACAAAATTTATTGACGAAGCCCCAAAAAGGCAGTAAGATACGCAATGTAAAATATTCAATACAAATTTATGCATAACAAGATACGCATAATAAAATACAGATAGTAAGAAATCAGGAAAGGAGTCCTCTCATTGAAAAATAATAAATATGAAATCGATATGTGTAACGGCACTATCATGGATAAATTAATTTCCTTTGCATTCCCTCTGATGCTTTCGGGAATTTTACAATTAATGTTTAATGCAGTCGACATCATCGTCGTGGGACGATTCAGCGGCAGTCAGGCGCTTGCAGCGGTCGGTTCGACAACGGCACTGATCAATGTATTTGTGAATTTGTTTATCGGAATTTCACTTGGAGCGAATGTGCTTGCGGCAAGATTTTATGCCGCAGGACGGGAGGAAGAAATGTCACAGACCGTACATACTGCGATCACGTTAGCACTGATCAGCGGTGTTGTGATGGCATTTGTTGGTGTATTGTTTGCGAAGGGGGCATTGGAACTGATGGGCACACCGGATGACGTGATCAGTCAGTCGACCTTATATATGCGGATCTATTTTATGGGGATGCCATTTTTTATGCTCTATAATTACGGTGCAGCGATACTCCGTGCCGTCGGGGACACCAAAAGACCGCTTTTCTTCCTTATCATTTCAGGCTGTATCAATGCGGGATTAAACCTGATCCTGGTGATTGGATTCCATCTGGATGTTGCCGGGGTTGCAATCGCAACGATCATTTCCCAGTGTGTGTCCTGTATCCTTGTTTTGCGCTGCCTTTGCAGGACGCAGGGCAGTTACCAGCTTCATTTTTCAAAGCTGTCCATCAATGGTGCTTATCTGAAACAGATTTTTCAGGTTGGGATTCCGGCAGGAATTCAGAGTACAGTGATCAACTTTTCGAACGCACTGTTACAGTCGTCCGTCAACTCTTTTGGTGCGACGGCGATGGCGGGGTATACGGCAGCCAATAACCTGCTTGGCTTTTTGTATGTTTCAGTCAATTCCATCACACAGGCCTGCATGAGTTTTACGAGTCAGAATTTTAGTGTGGGAAAATATAAGAGAATGGACCGAGTTCTTATGGATTGTCTGATTTTGTCTGTGAGTGTTGCTGCTGTGCTTGGATGCAGCGCATATTTCTTTGGGGCACAGATACTGACGATCTATACCAAAGAACCGGATGTGATTGCATGTGGATTGGAAATACTTTCCATCACAACCGTGCCGTATTTCCTGTGCGGCATCATGGATCTTTTCCCAGGCGCACTGCGTGGTATGGGGTATTCCTCTGTTCCCATGATATTGTCTGTAATCGGCACGGTCGGGATGCGTATTTTATGGATCTTTGTATTTTTCCCGCTTCACAGATCCCTGTATTTTCTGTTTATCTCGTATCCGGCGTCCTGGCTGGCTACGATCATAATGCAGGTGATCTGCTATTATTTTGTACGAAAAAAATGTCTGAAAAAAATGGTTTAAAATACATCTTTATCGCGGTTATCATTTTTTGCACGATACAGTTTTCCGTCGACGAGACTGTAGAGTGCGGAAATTTCCATTCCGGTCTGGTATTGTGCAACGCCGCTGCTGAAGGAGTACATGGCATTCTTTTTCATTTTTATGAATTGTTTGTATTCACTTCTCATGGACTGCAAAAGACGGCGGATATCGTCTTCTGTGGTGTCAGGTAGGATCAGCATAAATTCCTCTCCGCCAAAGCGGACGGCAATACCGTTATCCGGCAGGTATTTTTCTAAAATCTGACCAAAGGCAACCAGCACCTCATCACCAAATACATGTCCGTAGGTATCGTTGATCTTTTTAAAGAAATCAAGATCCAGTAAAACGGCATAAAAATCAGCATGTTTTTGCTGGATCAGCTGCTCTAAATACCCGTTCAGATAACGTCTGTTATAAAGCGTGGTCAGTGCATCATGGTCAGCTGCGTTTTTTAATTGTTCTCCCATGGCTCTTAAATCGGTGGCCTGTTTTTCATACTGGACTTTCAGGAGCAGAGTGACCATAAATACGCAAAACAGGGAAATGACCAGAGAACAGATGGTGGAGTAAAATCCCTCCTGCTCTGTGATCACAGCCCATGGAGCCGGATGATAATAAGAAAAAAACACGACAAAAACATCACAGAAAACGGCCAAAACTGCGAGAATCACGGCGTGGGCAGCCGGAATGAAAATGGCGATACTAGAGATGCTTAAAACCATGTAAACGATCGTATTCGTATGATAAATATAATAAAGAAGCGGAAATTCTATAAAAGTAAGAAGCAGGATCATAAAGTAAGAGGCACGTTTTGTATGTCCAAAGTGGATACCGTAGAAACTGCTCAGAATGATAAGCAGTGCGCAGGTGCCACAGAAAACGGTGCCTGACCCGAATCCGTAGATGACTGCATTGCCGAGAAAACCGAAGAAATTTCCCAGGCATCCGCAAATGACCAGTATGTAAAATTGTCTGAGGTTCACATCAAGTGAGGTATCAAATAATCGATTCATAAACAGATCACTCTTTTCTGATAAGATGAGAATAGTATATAATGTTTTCCGATATATTTCAAATAAAACAACGTTATGGTACAATAGCTATCACACAGGATAAAATACAGAAAGGCAAAAAGATGAAATTATACATAATCAGGCACGGTGAAACATCGTGGAACAAACAGAAAAAACTGCAGGGACAGCGTGATATCATGTTAAATGATGCGGGCATCCGTCTTGCAGAATTAACCGGTGAAGGCATGAAAGACATAGATTTTGATCTTGTCATTTCAAGTCCCCTGATCCGCGCAAAACAGACGGCAGAGCTTGTGATGGCGGGAAGACATCTTCCTATGATCACAGACAGACGTATCATAGAACTTTCTTTTGGCGACTGGGAGGGAGAATGTGTGAGAGACAGCAAAGTCCTTCCACCGGATTTTATTGATAAGTTTTACAATGATCCGTATCACTGCATGAGGGCTCCGGGCGGGGAAAGTTTTCAGGATGTTTTGAAACGGACCGAAGATTTTTATCAGTCGCTGGTACAGAACAAGGCGTATGAAAATGCTACGATCTTCATATCGACACACGGGGCAGCCGGACGCTGTCTTCTGGCAAATTTTTATGATGATAAAGAAGATATCTGGCGCGGGGGAATCCCGAAAAACTGTTCTGTCTGCATTGTTGAGGTGAAGGATGGTGTCGGAACAGTGTTAGAAAAAGACAAAATTTTTTATGACGAGGCAGAATAGACAAAACACTTGAGAGGAGATAATAAAAATGGCGTGTACTACAATACTTGTTGGGAAAAAAGCATCTTATGACGGTTCTACGATGATCGCAAGAAATGATGATTCCGGTTCCGGACATTTTACACCGAAAAAATTTGTTGTTATTCATCCGGAGGAGCAGCCGAAAACATATAAATCTGTTATTTCACATGTGACAATCGAACTTCCGGATGATCCGATGCGCTATACGGCGGTGCCAAATGCCGTGGAGGGAGAAGGAATCTGGGCAGCGGCGGGTGTCAATGAGGCAAATGTTGCGATGACAGCAACGGAGACGATCACATCAAATCCGCGTGTGCTTGGAGCAGATCCGTTAGTTAAACTTCAGCCGGCGGAAGATGGAAAAGAAGAAGTACCTGGCGGGATCGGCGAGGAGGATATCGTATGTATCGTTCTGCCGTATATCCGCAGTGCAAGAGAGGGTGTGAAACGCCTTGGTTCTCTGTTAGAACAGTACGGCACCTATGAGATGAACGGAATCGCTTTTCAGGATCAGGATGAGGTCTGGTGGCTTGAGACGATCGGCGGACATCACTGGATCGCAAGAAGGGTGCCGGATGATGTATATGTTGTCATGCCAAACCAGCTTGGTATTGACCACTTTGATCTTGAGGATGCGCTATCTGATCAGAAAGAATATATGTGTTCTTCGGATATGAAAGAATTTATTGAGAAAAATCATCTGAATCTCTCAATGGACGGCAGCTTAAATCCGAGAGATGCGTTTGGCAGCCATGATGACGCAGACCATGTATACAATACGCCGAGAGCGTGGTATATGGAGCGCTGCTTAAATCCGCACACGAAAGTCTGGGATGGAGAACATGCAGACTATACCCCGCAGTCCGACGACATTCCGTGGTGTATGGTACCGGAAAAGAAGATCACGGTGGAGGATGTAAAATATGTGCTGTCCTCCCACTTCCAGGGGACGCCGTACGATCCGTATGCGGCATACGGGGAGAAAAATATGCGCGGTGCATACCGCTCGATCGGAATCAACCGCAATGACTTTTTGGCTGTGATCCAGATGCGTCCGGGAATGGAACGTGACTGTAATGTGATCGAGTGGATCGCATTTGCATCCAATGCGTTTAATGTACTGGTTCCGTTTTATGCGGATATCGATGAGACACCGGACTATCTCTGCAACACCACAGGTGAGGTTTCCACGGACAATTTTTACTGGTCAGGCAGGATGATCGCGGCGATGGCAGACGCCTCTTACCGCAGTTCGGTATTCCATATTGAAAGATATAAGGAACATGTGTTAGCGAAAGGTCATGAGCTGATTAATCGTTATGATGCACTTCTTTCCCAAGAGACGGATGCAGCAAAAAGAAAAGAGATCCGGCATGAGGCAAACCGTGCGGTTGCCGGAATGTTAAAGAAAGAAACCACAGATACACTCGATAAGGTACTGTTTGAACTGAGCGGTCAGATGAAAAATGCATATGCGAGATCAGATGCATAACATGCAGATAAAAGTTAATCGAAAAGGAGGGGGCATAGATTGATAAAAAGTCGGTATATTTTTCTTGGACTGGCAATGATCTTAATGCTGGCAGGATGCGGCGCAAACCGGAAAACAATCCGGTTTGGAGCTGCGGGAATCGGCGGAATGTACGATTCCTTTGCCAATGCATATGTCAGTCTTGCAAATAAAGAGGATTTTTCGTATAAACTTGAAACAAGGAATACTGCCGGATCTGCAGCAAATGTCAGACTTCTTTCGGGCAAATATATTGAACTGGGGATTGCCCAGGCAGATCTGGTGGAGGAAGCCTATCATGGAACCGGGGAATTCCGGGACAAAGCATACCAGGGATATAAAGCGGTTGCAGCGCTTTATCCGGAGGCATGTCAGATCATCGTGCGCACGGATTCAGAGATTGAGACATTGGATGATCTTCTTGGGAAAACGATCAGTATCGGGGCAGAGGAATCCGGGACAGAGCGGAACGCAAACCAGATTCTGCAGGCACAGGGCATCAGCGGAGATATGGTAAAGACTGTCAATTTGGATTACACGGAGGCGGCAGCGAAACTTGCAGATGGAGAGATCGATGCGTTCTTTTGTACAGCGGGAACACAGACTACAGTGATCGGGGAACTGGCAAAGGAATGCGGAATCCGGCTGTTGAGTATTGATGTAAAATGCCGGAACCGGTTAAAGGCGGCATATCCGTTTTATTCCGAATATACGATTCCGGCAGGCACTTATACCGGTCAGACAGAAGAGGTAAAAACACTGTCTGTACAGGCGGTGCTTCTGGCAGGTGACAGTTTATCGGAGAATACGGTAAAAGAGCTGACGGAACTTTTATTTTTACATGGAAAGGATATCCGCTATGCGGCCTCAATCGAATTAAAAGAGGACGAGCAGTCTGCGATTGGAGGTATTACAATCCCGTTTCATAAGGGTGCGGCGGCATATTATGCAGAGTGCGGTATCGAGGTGCCGACAGAGTAAATACCGGATTTGAAAAATAAGATCCGGTTTGAGAATTAGAATCGAAAGGATAAATATGGAAGTTCAGTTGGATATGTATCAGACATTGGCAGCTTCGGTGCTGGTGCTGATGCTGGGTAGTTATCTAAAACAACAGATACATGTGCTGGAAAAATTCTGTATTCCGGCGCCGGTCGTCGGGGGACTGCTATTTGCAATCGTCACATGTATCTGTTACAGCAGTGGATTTATGGAGATCTCTTTTGATGATACCTTAAGGGAAGTGTGTATGGTATTCTTTTTTACATCAGTAGGATTTCAGGCAAATCTGAAGGTGTTAAAGAGTGGTGGAAAGTCGCTGGCGATATTTTTAGGGTTGGTCATTCTCCTGATCGTTTTACAGAATCTGCTTGCAATCGGAACATCCCATCTGCTTGGCATTGATGCGCTGATCGGTATGTGTACCGGTTCGATCCCGATGGTGGGCGGACACGGAACTGCGGGCGCGTTTGGCCCGGTTCTGGAGGATCTGAATGTGGAAGGTGCAACGACGATCTGTACCGCGGCGGCAACATTTGGACTGATCGCGGGAAGTCTGGTTGGCGGACCGCTTGGCAGGAAACTGATCGAAAAGAAAAATCTGCTCGATACGGTTGTGCCGGAAGATGACAGTCTTCTGGTGGAAGATGAAAAGAAACATGAGCGTCATACGAATATGTATGCATCTGCAGTGTTCCAGCTGATTCTGGCAATCGGACTGGGCACCGTTTTTTCCTGGCTTCTGACGAAAACAGGAATGACGTTCCCAATCTATATCGGCGCAATGATCGCAGCGGCACTGTTTCGTAATATCGGAGAGTATTCCGGCAAGTTTGTGATCCATATGGGAGAGATCAATGATATCGGTGGTATTTCGCTGTCATTGTTCCTTGGAATGGCAATGATCACGTTAAAACTGTGGCAGCTTGCGTCGCTTGCACTGCCGCTTATCATACTGTTGGCAGTACAGGCAGTTTTGATCTGTGTATTTGCAAGGTTTGTGGTATTTTATGTGATGGGAAAAGATTATGACGCAGCGGTGCTTGCAGCCGGAACCTGTGGATTTGGAATGGGCGCGACACCGAACGCCATGGCAAACATGCAGGTGCTGTGTGAAAAATATGCTCCGTCCGTAAAGGCGTATCTGATCATTCCTCTGATCGGAAGTCTGTTTGCAGATTTTATCAACAGTCTGGTTATTACATTTTTCATCAATATATTATAATAGAAGAAACGGAGTAAGTATGTTTAAATTCAGAAAGAAACGAGAGAAAGGTCACGAATACAATCTGACTTATGATAATCTTGCGGTTCCGGAGATCCATACACATGAACCGGAGGATGCGGCAGATGAAGATGAAAAAAAGCCGGGAATTACTTATGACAGTGTGGCGATCCCGGAGATCCATATCAGAAAACGATAGAAAGGTAATTGAAATATATGGCAGTAAATAAAAATGGAATTGTAGTAATTGGTGCAGTATTTGTGGATATCAAGGGGTTTCCGGAAGATATTTATATCCCGGATGGGAGAAATGCGGGAAGAATCGAATATATCCATGGAGGTGTCAGCCGTAACGTTGTAGAAGATATCGCGAATATCGAACTGCGCCCTACATTTTTGGGAATTGTGGATGATTCGGCACTTGGAAGTGATGTCATTCACAAACTGCAGAATCATAAAGTAAATACAGAATACATGTTAACGATTCCAAATGGAATGGGAACCTGGCTTGCCGTATTTGACCATCGTGGAGATGTTGCCGGTTCAATTTCACAGAGACCGAATCTGATGCCGATTCTTGATGTGTTGGAAGAATCCGGGGATGAGATTTTTGAAAATGCTGATTCTGTCGTGATCGAAGTGGATATGGATAAAGAGATCGTAAAAAAAGTGGTAAGTCTGTGTGAAAAGTTTAAAAAACCGCTTTACGGGGTTGTCAGCAATATGAGTATTGCGGCAGAGAGAAGAGATTTCCTGCGGAAATTTGACTGTTTTATCTGTAACCAGTTAGAGGCAGGGATGTTCTTTTCGGATGATTACAGCGAAAAGACGCCGGAAGCACTCGCAGAAATTCTTGCAGGCTGTGTAAAACGTGCCAATATTCCGTCCATGGTTGTGACGATGGGAGGCAAAGGTGCGGTCTATGCAGACCGGGAAGGCACATACGGCATCTGCCCGGCAAAAAAAGTACAGGTAAAAGATACGACAGGAGCAGGCGATGCGTTTTGCGCAGGTGTGGCAAGTGGTCTGACATACGGAAAAACCTTAGAGGAAGCGGTGGAGATTGGAACACGTCTGGCGGCGTCCGTGATCACGTCATCCGAGAATGTCTGTCCGCGTTTCCTTCCGGCGGAACTTGGAATTGACGCATAAACCTGGAAAAATCCGCTATATTAAGAATATAAATGTGAAAAGGACGTGTTTCCGAGAATATCGGACATATCTATTTTAATGCCATCAAATCTATGCTAAACTCATGGGCAGAAAGTCACGGTTTGAATAAGTACCGGAGCATTACGAAAGATGAGGAGCAGAGTGATGGAGATGGAAAGTGTATTTTTAGACAATCTTCCGGACACAGCCAATATGATCTTAAATATTCTGTGGGACAAAAATGAAGAGATGTGTACTGCTGAGTTAACGGAAGCAGTGAATGAAGTGTATAACAGACGCTGGGAAAAAGGTCTGATACAGGAATTTATCAATCTGCTGATCCGGATGGACTATGTGGAGAAGAAAAGGCATGGATTTCGTGTATATTACACTGCATTAGGTTCAGATTATGAATTATAAAAATATTCTGAAAATTTAAAAGAAATCATAAAATAACAAAAAAACAGATGGATAATACTTGACTTTGCTGATTTATAGTGCTATAACGTAACCGAAGCAAGGAAATAAAGTAAAAGGATGAAAGATGATATGCAGAAAGGAAGCGTATAGTATGTCAGATAAGAATCCAAAACATCCATTAAAAAAGAAAAAGGCAGCAGCCAAGATCAATATTGCAGATCATGCCGCAGTAGAAGAGGCAAGAGAAGCGCATAAGTCAAAGAAACATGTATATTGATCACAGGTTACAAAGTAGATGAGAGATGCCCGGAGTCGCAAGACCCCGGGTATTTTTTGATTTATGGGAAATTAAAGGTTTCTTTCTTTACAAATTAAAAAAGATATATTACGATAATTCCCGGTAGAAAGGATGAGGTTTATGAAAGAATTACTTTACGGCATCGTGGAACTGATCGCGAAGATACACAGCTATCTGCTCCGGTTCAATGATGCATACGAATACAATTTCAGTGATAAGGAACTTCATTTTTTAGTCATTGGAATTATGGGAATGATGTTTATTTTTGTGGTGTATCCTGTTTTTAAATGGCTCGCAAAACACGATCATGTGATGGTGATCGCATGGATTTATGTTTTTACACTGATCATCGTGATCACATTTGCGATTGAGATCGGACAGAAGGTGACGAATACCGGCAATATGGAATTTGCAGATATCGTATTTGGTATAGTCGGGTTTATCGTGATGTTTTTTATTTTTGCGGTCATACGGGAGATTTATAAAGGGATTGTAAGTCTGACCTGTGACGTGACGCATCAGGATAAAAAACACAGCAAAAAGAGACATCAGAGAGTGTATGACGAATATGAAGAAGATGTCATGGATGAGGATGACGAAGAATAACTACGGAGAGACATCCGTGTGAAGAATAAGATTTTTCACATGCAGGAATGGAGAGTTTTATGCGACAGATTTTAAAAAGAATTGTGGAAACATTGGTTGTGATATTTGGAAACTGCATTTATGCATTTGGAATTGCAATGTTTATTCTGCCAAGCGGGCTGATCACTGGTGGAACGACCGGTATCGCACTGTTTGTCAATGATGTTTTCCACACGCCGGTCACCGTGTTTGTATTTGTATTTAACACCATTATGTTTCTGATCGGATTTTTTGCATTCGGGTGGAAGTTTGCGGCAAATACGATTGTCAGCACATTCAGCTACCCGATTGCACTCGAACTGATCACAAGGCTGCTTGGGGGTTACCGGATTACCGATGACCTGATCTTGTGTACTGTTTTTGGCGGTATTTGTATCGGGGCAGCGATCGGACTTGTCATCCGGATGGGGGCTTCCACGGGCGGCATGGATATTCCGCCGCTGATCTTAAATAAGTATTTTAAGATTCCGGTGTCAAGTTCCATCTATGTATTTGATATGCTGATCTTACTCCTTCAGGTATTTCACAGCACAGGTGAACAGGTACTCTATGGCATTCTGCTTGTGATCGTATACAGCGCAGTGCTGGATAAATGTCTGATGCTTGGAACTACGAAAATGCAGATCAAGGTCGTCAGCAGCCATATTGATGAGATCCGCACAGTGGTATTAAAAGATATTGACCGCGGTGTGACACTGTTAAACAGTGAGACAGGGTTCTTAAGAAATAACACGATGATGCTTTTGACGGTGGTATCCATGCGTGAGCTTGCCAAAACGGAAAAACTGATCCATGAAGTAGACCCGGATGCCTTTGTGATTATCAATAAAGTCAGTGAAGTGTCGGGAAGAGGTTTTTCGAGCAAGAAGAGATATTTAAAACAGACCGGGGATGTGGAAGGTTAAAGGGAGGATCAGATGACACTGCAGCAGTTAAAATATGCATTGACGATCGCGGACTGCGGATCGATGAATGAGGCGGCAAAGACACTATTTCTTTCCCAGCCGAGTCTCTCAGAGACGATCCGGGAACTTGAAACGGAGATCGGGTTTGATCTGTTTGTGCGTTCTAACCGGGGAATCCTGGTGACACCGGAGGGGGAAGAGTTTTTAGGATATGCAAGACAGGTCACGGAGCAGTTTACACTGCTCACTTCCCGCTATATCGACAAGCAGGTCAAAGAAAAGTTCAGCGTATCCATGCAGCACTATACATTTGCAGTCAAGGCATTTGTGGAGACGGTAAAACAGGCCGGAATGGAACAGTATGAATTTGCAGTCCATGAGACCACCACTTATGATGTACTTGAGAATGTAAAAAATTTCCGGAGTGAGATCGGGGTTTTATATCTGAATGATTTCAATGAGAAAGTCATGAATAAGATCATCAGAGAACACGGATTGGAATTTATTGAACTGTTTTCCTGCGACACCTATGTCTACCTCTGGTCCGGGCATCCGCTGGCAAAACAGGAAGTGATCTCGATGGAAGAACTCGATGCGTATCCATGTCTTTCTTTTGATCAGGGCGAACACCATTCGCTTTATCTGGCGGAGGAAATGAAGAGTACTTATGATTATAAAAGACTCATCAAGGCAAATGACCGTGCCACGCTTCTGAATCTGATGATTGGATTAAATGCCTATACGCTCTGTTCCGGAATTATCTGTGAGGAACTAAACGGCAGTGACTATATGGCAATCCCGTTAAAGGAAACGGAGAAAATGCGCATTGGCTATGTGAAGCGGAAAGGGGCAAAAGTCAGCCATATCGGGGAGATCTATATCGAAGAATTAAAAAAATACAGGGAAAATGTGATGTAATCAGTTATAGGTGAAACCTATAACCAACTCAAGGTTTCCAATATTAACACTTTCTGTAACTACCTGTTATAATAAGGACTATCAAATCAAGACAGAGCAGTAGGAGAAAGGAGAGATCAGATATGCGTACAGAAATTAAGACCTATACAACAGCAGACAAAATGATGATGACAGGATCCATGTGCGGCATGATGTGTATGTGCTGTATGGGACGATTTCGTGTGCGGAAAGATATCTGATTTTATGCGTTGATAGAAAATGTAAAACAGATGTTTCCGCGAGGGAGCATCTGTTTTTTTGCCTTAAAATAAAATTTGTGTTAATATGGAGCGCGGAGTGCAGACAGGTGCTCACATAGGGCAGGAAGAAAGGAGAACATGTATGGCAGCAATTGAGGTCAGACATCTCTATAAAAGGTTTGAACAAAAGGGAGTGACCGTTGAGGCATTAAGTGATATCAATCTGACGGTGGAGCAGGGCGATATCTACGGAATCATCGGTATGTCGGGAGCTGGAAAAAGTACACTGGTACGATGCTTAAATTTCTTAGAGAAACCGACAGAAGGTCAGGTGCTGATCGAGGGTCAGGAATTAGGAGCATTGACAGAGAAGGAATTAAGAGGGCAGCGCAGCGATATTGCGATGATTTTTCAGAATTTTAATCTTCTGATGCAAAAGAGTGTACTTGACAATGTATGTTTCCCGATGCAGATTCAGGAAAAGAAAAAGAAAGAGGCGAGAGAAAGAGCGAGAGAACTGTTAAAAACGGTTGGCCTTTCTGAAAAAGAAAAGGCATATCCGGCACAGCTTTCCGGAGGACAGAGACAGAGAGTTGCGATCGCAAGAGCACTTGCTTCCGATCCGAAGATTTTACTTTGCGATGAGGCGACCAGCGCATTAGATCCACAGACAACCGCTTCGATCCTATCGCTGCTAAAAGAGATCAATGAAAAACTTGGCATCACGATCGTGATCATTACACATCAGATGTCAGTGATCCGTGAGATCTGCAGCCATGTGGCGATCATTGAACATGGTGTGTTAGTGGAAGACGGACTTGTGGAGGATATCTTTTCCCATCCGAAATCCAAAGCTGCAAAGGAACTGATCTTAAGGGATCAGCCGGGGAATAACAATGCACCATTGGCAAATGCAGTTCAGGAGCGCATGCAGGGAGATAAAAAGATCCGAATCGTCTTTTCTGAAAATTCCGCATTTGAGCCGGTCATTGCAAACATGATCTTACAGTTTAAAACACCGGTCAATATTTTAAGGGCAGACACCAAGAATGTCGGCGGTGTAGCCAAGGGAGAAATGATTTTAGGACTTCCGGAGGATAGACATTTACAGGTGGATATTGAGGAATATTTAAAAGAAAAAGGACTCGCAGTTGAGGAGGTGACCGAAGATGTGGAATGAGCAGATTATCATGATGCTGTTAGAGGGCATCAAGGACACACTTTATATGACATTGACATCGACACTGATCGGTTATGTGATCGGACTTCCGATGGGAATTCTTTTAACGGTCACTGACAAAGATGGAATTCATCCGAATACAGCAGTTTACAAGGTATTAGACGTGATCGCAAACCTGATCCGAAGCGTACCGTTTTTGATTTTGCTGATCGTGCTGATTCCGTTTACGAGATTTCTGATCGGAAGAAGCTATGGTCCGACAGCGACGATCGTACCGCTTGTCATAGCAGCGGCACCATATATTGCACGAATGGTGGAGTCTTCCTTAAAGGAAGTGGACGCAGGTGTCATTGAGGCAGCGCGTTCCATGGGAGCATCCAATTTTACCATTGTAACAAAAGTTATGTTAGTGGAAGCGCGTACATCCCTGATCGTAGGGGCAACCATTTCACTTGGAACAATTTTAGGATATTCCGCAATGGCGGGAACCGTCGGCGGCGGTGGACTTGGAGATATCGCAATCCGCTATGGTTATACCAGATGGCAGACCGATATCATGATCGTAACGGTTATTTTACTGGTAATTTTATTCCAGATATTCCAGACGATCGGCATGAAGCTTGCGAGCAATTTAGATCGCAGAAAATAAACGTAAACAATGTTTTTTAACATTTGTATAAACAAGGAGTAAAATCCTGCCCAATGTGTTGGGCATTGCTCCATGCAAGAGGCACATGCTATGCAAGCTATTGAGCATAGCATGCATAGCAGACATTTTGCTCCGCAAAACAAGGAGTAAAATCCTCTGCTCCTGCAAAGGCAGTCGCATTTTGCTCCGCAAAACAAGGAGGATTCATATTATGAAAAAAAGAGTACTTACCACAATCTTAGCAGGCGTTTTAGCAGTATCTGCATTCGCAGGATGCGGCAGCAGCAACACAGCAGGCAATGCAGCTGCAGATAATAACGCAGCAGCAGAAACAAATGATGCAGCAGTTGCAGACACCACTGCAGCAGAAAGTGAAGCAGCCGAGAGCGTAGCTGACACACAGACAACAGAGGGCGGTACGATTACCGTAGCAGCTTCTGCAACACCACATGCAGAGATCTTAGAGGAAGCAAAGAAGATCCTTGCAGATCAGGGATGGGACTTAGAGATCACAATTTTTGATGATTACGTACTTCCAAACGAGGTAGTAGAGAGCGGCGAGTTCGACGCAAACTACTTCCAGCACATTCCTTACTTAGAGAACTTCAACGCAGAGAAAGGTACACACCTTGTCAATGCAGGCGGCATTCACTATGAGCCATTCGGAATCTATCCGGGAACAAAGAAAGATCTCTCTGAGTTAGCAGACGGCGATACGATTGCAGTACCAAACGATACCACAAACGAAGCAAGAGCATTATTACTGTTACAGGACAACGGCATCATCACTTTAAAAGACGGCGCCGGATTAGAGGCAACTGTCAACGATATCGCTGAGAACCCGCACAACATAAAGATCGAAGAGCTCGCAGCAGAACAGGTAGCAAGAGTGGCACCGGAAGTTGCATTCGTTGTATTAAACGGTAACTACGCATTACAGGCAGGTTACTCTGTAGCACAGGATTCCTTAGCATACGAGACATCTGATTCTGAGGCAGCAAAAACATATGTAAATGTCATCGCTGTAAAAGAAGGAAACGAGAACAACCCTGGCATCCAGGCACTTGTAAAAGTATTAAAATCTGATGACATCAAGAAATTCATCAACGATACTTATGATGGAGCAGTTATTCCGTTTGAGGACTAATTGAGACAGAAAGTTTTTAGGCTTTATAGATAAGTCGATGGAAAACATAGCAGAATGATAGATACCGGATAAAGAACGCAGAAAGTTTTGGAACTGCGTCTTTATCCGGTATTTTTTTGTGGTAGTGGTTTATAAATTTTTCATAATAAAATGATTGAGATGTGTTTTTTGATGTAGTATATTATGAATGCAGTTCTTAATAGTCAAAAATACAATTCAAAAGTAAATCAATATGGTTATCAAATGGACTGTAATGAAAAATAGAAAGGCTTATGAAAATACATTAAGTATTATTTTAGATGAACCGGATATTAAGATGGAGGAGGTTAAGGTAGAGCAGGTTATTTTAAATCGTTACGGAAAAAGGGTGATACGTTTGGATGCGTGGGGGAAAACCGTTGATAATAGGCAGATCAATATGGAAATGGAAAATAATATGCATGATGATGTGAAGAAATAACAGGATTACATCCTGAGGATGGTACAACAAAAATTTTCTTAAATATGGCAAGTAAAAATGGTTCCAAAGAGTTGATAAGTTTGTTACAATATATGAAAGATACACGATTAGATAATCCTGAAATTAAGGTAAAGGATGAACGGCTTATAGAGCTTGACAGGATTGTATCAGAGGTAAAAGAATCAGAAGAATGGGAGGCAGTGGAGATGAACATTCTTGAGGTTGGAATCAGTAATGGCGAAATGAAAAAGCTGGTTAGTCTGGTGTGTAAAAAATTAAAAAAGGGTTGTTCAACAGAAGAAATAGCAAATATTTTGGAAGAGGATATAAATGTGATTCAAAAAATCTGTGAGGCAGCTGAAAAATGTGAGCCAAAATATGAAGCGGAGAAGACCTGGTTGGAGTATCTGAAAATACGTAATAATTAAATGAAACAAAAATCTGTCCCGGACTACAATATGGACACAATCTGTAAGAGCCTGGCTTAGACAAATTCTCCATGCAAAAATAATATAGTTTTTCTAGTACCCAGCACAAAAAATCTGATGTATATTAAAAGTATCATCAGATTTTTTTTCGTAATAGTCAGTGTTTTGATAAAGACAGATCTCACCTTATCATATGTGAAGCAGGAATCAATACATTGAAAAAATCAGTATAAAGAGAGGCAGTCACATGTTTACAAAAAACAACACCATGAACGAAATTTTAAATACAGAGCCGGTCGGACGTGCAGCCGGCAATCTGTTTCCAACCTGTTTTATGGCACGCGTACCGGTGGAACACAGGGATCATACGATGGCACAGATTGAGAAGGAAGAAACGATGGAGTGGGGAGCACCATTTTTAGCGGATGCCTTTTTAGAATGTGCAAACCTGATCAAAGAAACGGCGGAGACAAAGAAATTTAAGTACATTTCACTGTGGGGAGAAAATGATGATGCATCGGCAGGCGATAAAATGTCACACTGGAAAAACGGGATCCCGGATGCAGATTTAAATACGGAGGAAGGTGTCTGGCTGTTTACCGGTGATCCGGCTGTGGACAACGAGGCATTTGCGCATACTGCTGGCAGTGATTCCATCCCGCCTTATGAATCTGTGGCGGTTTCCAAGGAAAAAAGAAATACATCAGGCTTAAAACCGGCAGTGATCCTCTGTCCGGGCGGCGGCTATGAGATGGTATCCTTCTATAATGAGGGACTTCAGCCTGCACAGCGCATGGAACGCGATGGCGGCTATAAGGCATTTATTTTATGCTACCGGATCCGTCCGAACTACTATCCGCTGCCACAGATGGATCTTGCAAGAGCGGTTATGTATGTGCGGGCACATGCGGCGGAATATCAGGTGGATCCGAACCGGATCGTGATCGTGGGCGCATCCGCAGGCGGTCATCTCTGTGCGAGTGAGGCGCTGCTCCATGAGGAATTAAAGGAAAATGTACTGGAAAACCTTGCAAAATTCCAGAAAGCTGATATGGTAGAACAATATAGAAAAATTTCTGCCAGACCGGACGCAGTAGGATTATTATATCCGGTCATCAGCTTTACTTCAGAATATCACGAGGGAAGTTATATTTATAATACAAATGAGAAACCGGGACTTCGTGAAAAATTATCGGTTGAGTTCCATATCACGTCGGATTATCCGATGACTTATGCCTATGCCAATGCGGACGATGGCTGTGTACCTGCAAGCAATACCATGCGTTTGAATGAAGCACTGGAAAAAGCAGGCGTAAAGCATCTGTGCGAGGTTTATCCGACCGGAGATCATGGAATCGGGCTTGGATATCATACTTCTGCAAAAATGTGGAGTGAAAACATGCTTGCGTTCTTTGATCAAAATTTATAAAACAGGACTTTGAATTAAATTTTTCACATTTCAGGCTGCGTATCTCCGGCGGAGGATATAAGAGAGGAATATCATATATGTTACAGGATATCAATGAAATTTCAGATGGAAAAATATACGGCGTACATGATATGGTCCGTGTCGGCTGTAGTGACTGCGAGGGCTGTCATAGCTGCTGTGAACAGATGGGAGATACAGTTTTAGTCGATCCGTATGACTGTAAAAGATTAGAGACAGAGCTTGGGATGGGATTTGAACAACTGATGCAGTCCTGTGTAGGACTTCATGTGGAAGAGGGGCTTATCGTGCCGCATTTGAAAATGCAGGAACAGACGGATACCTGTGTATTTTTAAATGAGGCGGGAAGGTGCAGTATCCATGCATACCGTCCGGGCATCTGCAGACTATTTCCTCTGGGAAGAATTTATGAGGAGCAGGGTGTTTCCTATTTTCTACAGAGTGGTGCCTGTGAACGCGGCAAAACGAAAATCAAAGTGGAAAAATGGTTAGATACGCCGCAGTTAAAACGATATCAGCAGTTTTTGGCAGAGTGGCACAGCTTAAAAAAGAATATGCAGGAATATTTAAGCCGGCTGAATACTGAGGATGAAAAGAAAACGGTCTGCATGATGTTTTTACAGATTTTCTTTTTTCGTCCATATGAGAGCGGGCGTGACTTCTATGAGGAATGGGAGGAGCGCAGGACGCAGCTTCAATCCGTTCTGCCTGAATAAAATTTAATATTGTGACGCATACTGACTAAAAAAGTCAGGAGAAATCATGGAATCAATCTGGAAAAAGACGGCAGAACTGCCGGAGTTTCATACATTGACAAAAGATATCCGAACGAAAGTACTGATCATTGGCGGGGGGATGGCGGGCATTCTGTGCGCCTATTTTTTGCAGCGGTCAGGGGTGGATTACTGTCTGTTAGAGGCAGATACCATCTGCAGCGGCGTGACCGGAAATACGACAGCAAAGATCACATCACAGCACGGGCTGATTTATGACAGTCTGATCAGCAGGGCGGGAAGAGAGATCGCAGACGGTTATCTTCGCGCCAATGAACTTGCATTAAAGCGCTACAAAGACCTGGGGTGGCTCATCGACTGTGATATGAAGGAAGTCGATTCGTATGTGTTTGACCGTATGGATGCGGAAAAACTGAAACGGGAAGCGGCGGCAGTCATGCAGCTTGGATTTCCGGCAGAATATGTAGGGCAGGTGGATCTGCCATTTGAGACTGCGGGGGCAGTACGATTTCCGAATCAGGCGCAGTTTCATCCGTTAAAATTTGTGGCAGCCATTGCAAAAAATCTGAACATCTATGAACATTCCCCCGTGCGGGAAATGACGGAATATTTTGCGTTGACGGATCACGGGTCGGTGGCGGCGGAAAAAGTGATCGTGGCGACACATTTCCCGTTTATCAACCGGCGCGGCAGCTATTTTGTGAAACTGTACCAGGAGCGTTCCTATGTGCTTTCCTTAAAAAATACGGAAATACCGGATGGCATTTATCTGGAGGCAAAAAAGGGCGGACTTTCCCTGCGCGGTTACGAGGATACATTGCTGTTAGGCGGAATCACCCACCGCACCGGAAAAGAGCCGGATGGATTTGAAAAATTAAGGGAACAGGCAAAACTCTATTTTCCGGAAGCAGAAATTACCGGGCAGTGGGCGGCGCAGGACTGTATGACGTTAGACGGACTGCCTTATATCGGCAATTATTCCTCATCGACACCGGATCTTTTTGTGGCGGGCGGATTTGGAAAATGGGGGATGACGGGCGCAATGATCTCAGCAATTGTTCTTTCGGATCTTGTGCAGGGAAGGGAAAATGAATTTGCAGCCATTTTTAATCCGTCGCGAGGTATTTTAAAGCCACAGCTTGCAATTAATATGTGGGAGGCGATGAAGGGAATTTTAAAACCGCGTGTAAAAAACAGGTGCACCCATATGGGGTGTGTTCTGCACTGGAATGCAAAAGAACAGACTTTTGAGTGTCCCTGTCACGGTTCCTGCTTTGACGCGTCCGGGGAAGTTTTAGAAAATCCGGCACGTCATAAACTGGAAAACAAATCTGATGTTTTTTAAAAAATACAAGTGGATAATTAGTAACGGAAAAGGTTGATATTCTAACAAAAAGTGCTATGATTATATCCGGCTGAAAATTGAAATTTCAGAGAAGCCTCTGAAGAAAAGGATATTTTATGAAGTACTTGAGACAATTTATGATCATTCTGTTGTTTTCATTTCTGGGAGAGCTGTTAAAATATGTGCTCCCGTTTCCGGTACCGGCAAGTATTTATGGGCTGGTTCTCTTATTTATTGCACTGGAAACAAGGATCCTTCCACTTGCAGCAGTCAAAGATGCCGGAAAGTTCATGATCGAAATCATGCCGTTAATGTTTATTCCGGCCGGTGCAGGACTCATTGATGCATGGGATGCACTACGCCCGATCTGTGTGCAGATCGTGATGATCATGGTGGTATCAACGATCGTGGTTATGATCGTGTCCGGTCATGTGACACAATTTGTGATGCGCAGGGGGAAAAGGAAAGGAGAGCAGCAATGAAAGAGTTTTTATGTGATTCCGTATTTTTTGGTGTTGCGATCAGCATTTTGGCATATGAGCTGGGTGTATTTTTGAAGAAAAAATTAAAACTGGCAGTATTCAATCCACTTCTGATCTCGATCGTTGCCGTGATCGTTTTTCTGGTTGCGTTCCATATTCCATATGAGAGTTATAATGAGGGCGCAAAATACTTAAGTTACCTTCTGACTCCGGCAACGGTTTGTTTAGCGATCCCGCTTTATGAGCAGTTCGAACTGCTGAAACAGAATGTTGCGGCGATTTTTGCAGGATTGATTTCCGGTGTTCTGACGAGTGTGATCTGTGTTCTGGTCTTGTCGCTGTTATTCCACTTTGACCATGCACAGTATGTCACGCTTCTCCCGAAGTCGATCACAACGGCGATCGGAATGGGAATCTCGGAGGAACTTGGCGGTTATGTCACAATCACGGTTGCGGTCATCATTATCACCGGTATCATCGGAAATGTGTTAGCGGAAACGATCTGCCGTGTTTTCAAAATTGAAGAGCCGGTGGCAAAGGGAATTGCGATCGGATCATCCTCACATGCACTTGGAACAGCAAAGGCATTGGAACTTGGAGAGATCGAAGGTGCCATGAGCAGCCTTTCCATTGCAGTGGCAGGTATTCTGACGGTAATCGCTGCACCGATATTTGCGACGCTGTTGTAAATATGGGGGTAGCCATGACAGATGTGCAATTTAGCAGTCAAAAACTGAAAACTATATTTGCCACCCGAATCCTGGTAGAAAAATAATGCGAAATGTGAAATCTCAGAAATGGTATTTCACATTTTTTTTTGTATTTCATATCATAATATGAAAAAGTTATGGTTGGAAATAAAGATATGTATTGTCAGAACAAAATTGTGCATACGATACAGGCAGGCGATTCCCTGTATAAATTATCGAGACAGTATCACACGACAGTGACGGAACTGATTCTTGGAAATCCGGGAGTCAATCCATATAATCTCCAGATCGGGATGAAGCTTTTTATCTGCCCGGGAGAGGGATATGTGCCTCCGCAGAATCCGGGAGGCGGAAACATGGGAGGAGGAACAGGAAACGCTGGAAGTGGAAACATGGGAGGAGGAACAGGAAACACCGGAAGCGGGAATATGAGCGGCGGCACAGGCAGCATGGGCGGAAACATGGGAGGAGGAACGGGAAATGCCGGAGGCAGCAACGAGACCGAATCAGAGCGTGAGGATTCCATCCTCCGTCTCAACGAGGATATGCGTCTTGCATGGTTAAATCATGTTTATTGGACCAGGATGTATCTGATGAGTGCAGTCGCAGACAATGCAGACCAGCAGGCGGTGGAAGAACGGCTGCTTGAGACTGCAGACGAGATCACGGATGTGTATGCAAGGTATCTTCCGATCGCAACGACCAGACAGCTCCGCAATCTTCTGACGGAGCATATTGAGATCGCCGGACAGATCATTCAGGCATTGAAGGCAAAAAATATGTCTGACTATGATGCACTGGTGCAGGAGTGGTACCGTAATGCTAATCAGATGGCAACTCTTTTTGCAAATTACAATCCGTATTTTGGGAGCCGGGAAACAAGAAACATGCTTTTGAACCATCTGGATCTGACCAGAGAAGAAATCGAACAGCAGGTCAATGGTGAGTATGAGCAGAGCATTGATGTGTTTCGGGACGTAGAGCAGCAGGCACTTGCGATGGCGGATTACTTTGCGAGAGGACTGCTGGCAAGATAAAACGTATAGATTGAAGCCTTCTGCTAAATGCAATTCAACGGATCATTCATTCGTTAAAGCAGATAGAACAGCTGCAGAAAAAGCCCCATGCGGTAGAGTATGTTTTCAGACCGCATGGTGGAACAGCAGAAATACACAGGGGTATTCCGGACGATTCGAAAAATGCCAAAAGTAACGGAATCGCAAGATTTGCAATAAAAACAGCAATTAACTTGAATTGCCAGTAAAAAAATGTACATGCTATAATGCAATTATCAAGATTAAGGGGGAAAAAGATATGCCAATGCAGATGGGTTTCCGCTGGTATGGCGAGGGCAATGACAAGATCAGCCTTGCTGATATCAAACAGATTCCGGGTGTGACGAGCATCGTGTGGGCACTGCATCATAAACTGCCGGGAGAAGTGTGGACAGTAGAAGAGATTGCAGAAGTGCAGAAACAGCTTGAGCCATATGGTTTTAATATGGACGTTGTGGAATCAGTCAATGTACATGATGATATCAAGATCGGACTTCCGAGCCGTGACCAGTATATTGAAAACTATATCCAGACAATTAAGAACCTTTCCAAATTCGGTGTCAAGGTTATCTGCTATAATTTTATGCCGATCTTTGACTGGACGCGCACGGATTTATTTCATCCGGTAGGAGATGGTTCGACAGCACTTTATTACGAAGCAAGCAAGATCCATGATGATCCGAAGGAAATGGCAGACTATATTTTAAATAATTTACATGGAATGACATTTCCAGGCTGGGAGCCGGAACGTATGGAGAAACTGGACGAGCTTTTTGCAGCTTACAAGCCGGTGACAAAAGAAGTATTGTGGGAAAACTTAAAATATTTTCTTGAGGCGCTTATGCCGACCTGTAAAGAATGCGATATCAAAATGGCAATCCACATGGATGATCCGCCATGGGATATTTTCGGACTTCCACGTCTTCTGACCTGCGAGGAAAATATTGACCGTTTCTTAAAGATGGTTGACAGCCCGTACAACTGTCTGACACTGTGCTCAGGGTCTTTGAATGCCGACCCGGGAAACAATGTGGCAGATATTGTCCGCAAGCATTGTGACCGCATTGCGTTTGCGCACATCCGCAATGTAAAACATTTTCCGAATGGAGATTTTTCGGAGGCTTCCCATCGTGACTGTGATGGTGATACCGGAATCCTTGACATTTTAAAAGCATACCATGACTGCGGATTTGAGGGTTATATCCGTCCGGATCACGGACGCCACCTCTGGGATGAAAAGCCGGGCAATGTCCGTCCGGGTTATGGCTTATACGATCGTGCACTGGGTATTATGTATATGCTCGGCGTGTGGGATATGCTCGATAAGCTGGATGAAAATAAATAAGCATAAAATATGCATAATTAGGGACTGCCGTATGGCAGTCCCTTGTATTATGGAAAAGTCCGTGGCATATGCCGCGGATTTTTGTATGCTTATCTCTGGTTATCAAAAGGGCATTATTTGCCAGTCAAAAAATCTGAAGTTACCTTTTGACACCTGAATCCACATCAGTAAAAATCATGCGTTTCTTTTTCACGGGTCCGGAAGCTGCGTGGAGAGATGCCATATTCTTTCACAAACGCTTTGTAAAAAACAGAATAATCACAAAAGCCGCACTGTTCGGCAACTTCTTTCAATGGAATGCCGGAATTGATCAGATTTTTAGATTCGATCAGTCTCCGCTGGGTAACGATTTTGTAAAAGCCGGTGTCAAGCTGCTTTTTAAAAAGCTGGCTTACTGTCGACTGGCTTACCATAAACTGCGCTGAAATAGATGCGAGGCTGAGGTCTTCGGATAAATGCAATTCAATGTAGTTGAGAATCTGGTCTAACAGGCCTGTATTCTCCGGTTTGGGGATGTCTGACTGCGGATGGTCGTTCATACGGTAAAACAGACAGAACAACTGCAGAAAAAGCCCCATGCGGTAGAGCTCGCTTCCAAGACGCATGGTGGAACCCTCGTACAACAGTGCAGCCAGAAGCTGGTCGATCTGGTTTAAGAGTGTTCCTTCCGGGCGGATGACATAGGGGAGCTGCTTTTGTGGTGCATATTGGGAGGAGCCTGCATCCGCAAAGAAGTTCTGCTTACAGGTCTCAAAAAAATCGTTGTTGATCCAGAGTACGGTTCTCTGATAGGGTTCCCGAAGCTGCTCTAAAAATAAAGGGCGGTGGCTGGTGCCGGGGGGAACGAGGATGATATCATTTTTGCGGATCTGGTAACGGGTGTTTCCAATGAGATATTGCAAGTTTCCACTGCGGCAGAAAAGAAGTTCGTAAAACTCGTGGCTGTGGAGGGTTACATAGTCTTTCGTGTAACTGGTATCCTCATGTACATCCAGATAGGGGCTGTCCATTTCCAGTTCCTGGTATCCGATCAATTCCCCACCGGCAGTCAGGATGCCATCGAGCGTGGAAATATACGGAGGCTTCATCGAATCCTTATGTTCCATTAAAAAACGTTTCATTTGGCTATATTTCATAAAAACTCCTGTTCTGATTTGTTATATTTATACAATCCTACAAATATTGTAGCACAATAAATGTAAGATATGCAATGTATTTTGGTATAAATGCAATTTAAATTGCAATAAAGCAAATGTATCATAAGGATATCGGTTCTTGTGAAATGTACAGACACAAAACCAATGCGCGCGTACAAATACCAGAAGGAGAAAAATTTATGAATAAAAGAAATGTAAGACCCTTTTCAAAAAGGGATGAGATCGGATATGTGTTTGGAGATATGGCGGGCAGTTTTGTCAATTTATTTGTAGACGCATATTTTTTGACGTTTTGTACTTATGTGCTGGGAATCAGTCCGGCGTGGATGGGTTCCCTGTTCCTTGCAGCGAGACTCTGGGATGCAGTAAATGACCCGATCATGGGTTCTTTTCCGGACCGTTGGATGCTTGGGAAATCAGGAGATAAATTCAAACCGTGGATTAAAATTTTTATGATACCGCTGGCGTTGTCAGGTGTGCTTTGTTTTTCCAAAGTGCCGTTTGAAGGTGTTGCACTTCATGCGTGGGTCGCTTTTGTGTATGTCTTATATGGAATGAGCTATACCGGAACTTCCATGCCGTTTGGTGCGATGGCAAGTGTGGTCAGCACAGATCCGATTGACCGGAGTAAACTCTCAAGGGCAAGAAGTCTTGGCGGAACATTTGTGGGAATTGCAGCGTTATCCTTTGTGCCGGTAGTCTGTTTTGACAGCGAAAGCAACATTATCCCGGAAAGATTTACACTTCTGGCAGTTATTTTTGGAATTTTAAGTGTGGTCTGCTACTGCCTGCTGTTACATTTAACGACAGAGCGTGTGCGTGAGGAAAAGAAACAGAATACAGAAAAGTTCAATTATGGAAATGTGTTGAAAGCAGTCGTAAAAAATAGGCCACTGATCGGTGTCATGGTTGCAACCATTGGAAGTATGCTCTATATCACCGGTTCAAACCAGATTAGAAGTTATGTATTCAAAGAGTACTATGGAAATACCTCTGCAATGACTCTGCTTAGTCTTGCAAGTGTGCCGATCATTATCATCTGTTTCCCGCTTGTGCCAAAACTGGTTGCAAAGTTTGGAAAGAAAACGACATTGATGTTTGGCGTAATCAGCAGTACCGTGCTCAGTGTAATCATTTTTGCCGTAAAAATACCAAACGTTTATGTTTATTCGGTACTGAATGTACTGGCAATGATCGGACAGACCGTATTTACCATGCTGATCTGGGCGCTTGTCACAGACTGTCTGGATTACAGTGAGTGGAAGTTCCATGAGAGAAGTGATGGCTCGATGTATTCCCTTTATACGTTCAGCCGTAAAATCGGTTCCACCATTGCTTCCGCAGGTGTTTCCTTCGGACTCCAGGCGATCGGATATATTTCTGGAAATAATGTGGTGCAGTCAGATGCAACCATAAACAATATCTACATGTTAGTGGCATTGATCCCGGTGCTGACCTGTGTGCTGGAACTCATTGGTATCGGCGCAATCTTTAATCTGGATAAGGAACAGACCAAAGAAATGTATGCGGAATTAAAACAAAGACGTGAATAGTAAAGAGGAGATTAGATTGAAAAAAATTGATATTCATCTTCATCTGACATTACAGCAGTATCCGAAAACAGATACCATGTTCCTTTCCAGTGCGGCACAGATGCTGCCGCACTTAGAGGAACTTGGAATTGAACAGGGAATCGTGTTATCTTCCGGCGAACAGGAAAATGAGCAGATCCTGGTTGCAGCAAATGAGGAGTGTAAACGCATCTGTGAACAGTTTCCCAAGAAGTTCCACTGGATGTGCAATGTGGATGCAAAAAACCAGACAGATGTGTATAAACGGATCTTAGCCTGTAAAGAGAGCGGTGCGGTCGGAATCGGGGAACTGATGGTAAACCAGAGGCTGGATGCTCCATTTTTACAGAGTGTATTTGAGGTGGCAGAAGAATTAAAATTACCTGTTCTTTTTCACATGAGTCCGAAAGAGGGCTTTCAGTATGGGGTTGTGGACGGGCCGGGGCTCCCGCTGCTGGAGGAAAATTTAAAGCGTTATAAAGGATTAAAGTTCATCGGGCACAGTCAGCCATTCTGGCATGAAATTTCAAAAGATGCACCGGCGACCCCAAAGGAACGGATGAAATGGGGAGAGGAAGCTGTATGTCCCGGCGGCAGACTGCCATATCTGTTTGAAACCTATGAAAATTTATATGGAGATCTGTCCGCAAACAGTGGCGGATGTGCAATCATGCGTGACGAAGAATTTGGGCTGGCTTTTCTGGAAAAATATCAGGACCGGTTGCTGTTTGGAACAGATATGGCAAATTGTGAAATGACATTTCCGCTTGGAAACTGGCTGGATGAGCAGGAACACGCAGGAAGACTCAGCCGGAGTGCCTATGAAAAAATCTGCCGTACAAATGCAGAAAAATTATTTCACTTATAAGAAAAAAGAGGGAGAGCCGAAAACATACCACATCCCTCAAAAACAGGAGGAAACATATGAGAACAAGAATATTACCTAGAATGTTAAATGATGAGGTGGAAGAATATCTTTCCAGAAATGACATTATCATTGTACCGGTCGGAACGGTAGAGATGCACGGGGGATTTCCACTGGATTCAGAAACCACCATCAGTGAGGCATTTGCACTGGAGATGGCAGAGGCGTGTGACGGGCTGGTATTGACAGGACTTCCGTATTTTTACGCAGGCGCAACGGCAAGCGGCAGGGGAACCGTCCAGGTGAGTGTGCGGGAAGGAATCGACTATTTGATGGCGGTGGCAAAAAGCCTGTTGCGCCAGGGATTCAAACGCCAGATCTACATCAGTTTTCACGGCCCGGCACATATGACATGCAGTCCGATGGTGCGGGATTTCTTTGATGAGACCGGAGTGCCGATTTTATATATGGACCTCACCATGCAGATGATGAAAAATGCAAGGGATATTTTTACATCAATGGACAGTTTCCACGCAATTACAGTGGGAGCTTATCAGAAAATGAACCGATTAAGTGACGTGCCGCTCACAACGGAGTATGCGCATAACGAGCCGCAGTCCTGTGCCGGATTTGAGGATATTTTCGGACTGGCATATCAGAGTGCTGCGATCGGTTATTATTTTGGCGAGAAAAAAGACCACATGAGTACATCGGTCATTGCAGATGAAGCAGCGAGGGAAACACTTGCAAAAGAGGGTGTGGAAATCATTGAAAAATTGGTGGAGCGCATGGATATGAACCATATCGTAGCACAGATGAGGGAATTGGAGCATTATAACAGCGAAGTTGCAAAAAAATGCCCATGGGTTCCCTCTAACACTAAAACAGAGCGGTAGATTCTACTGCGGTTTCTGCGCATAAAGTTCCTTATATTCTTTGGGTGAGATGCCATACTCTTTTTTGAATGCACGAAAAAAACTGGTGTAATCTTTGAATCCGTACATCAGGTAGATTTTTGTGATATTTTCATTGCTGAGAATGGCATCCCTGCACATGGATAACCTTTTTTTAGTAATATACTGATGGACGGATATTCCAAAGTTATCCTTAAAAATATGGGAAATATGGTATTTGCTCACAAAAAAAGCTTTGGAGAGGCTGTCTAAGGAGAGATCCTCATCCAGATGAGATTCAATGTATTGCAGGATGCCGTCATACAGACCAGAGGCATCTTTGCGGGCTGCAGGATGTTCTGCCTCATAGACAGCCCGGTTGATGTGGAGCATCAGATCGTTCACGCAGAGCTCGATCTTGGCAGCTTTTCCAAAACGGTCCGCATGGATCTCCTCGATCAGCCGGAAAATCTTTGCGGAAAGCGCATTGAAAGCCACGACATCATAGTGATAAATAAAATGATGGGTATCCTGTGCATGTTCGATCAGATAAACATAGTCTTTGGATAATTCTTTCAGTTTCTGACAGTAATCCTGACTGATCCAGAAAACAAAACGCTGATAGGGAAGTGTTTCCCACACACTGGACACATGGTGGTGAATACCAGGGGGAATGAAGACCATATCCCCCGGTTTCAGATGGTGATGTTCCTTTTCAATGGAGATCGTTACATTTCCCTCCAGAAAAAAATAGAATTCATAGTAATCGTGAGTGTGATCTGTCACGCCATAAAAGTGGTTGTCATTATAATAGTAAATTTCAAAATCTTTGGACAGCATATACTGTCGTTCATTAAAAGGAGACTGTAACTGTCTGCGCATGGTAAAATCCTCTGAAATATTTCAAATATAAGGAAAAAGTGACGATCTGATATAAAAAATTTACCACAGAATCGCAATTTTTGCAATGTGAACAACAAGCAACTCTATTGGATGTCTTAAGGGGATTCACTTATAATAAACATATCAAAAAACGTTGAACAATGGAGAAAGGAAAAGCTATGGAATTAAGTACACTTGGTTTAAAAGACAGGGCACAGTGGGAAGCAAAGGGATATCAGCTTCCGCAGTTTGACCGTGCAGCAGTAACAGAGGCAACCAGAGAAAATCCGTGCTGGATTCACTTTGGTGCAGGAAATATTTTCCGTGCATTTCAGGCAAATGTAATGCAGAATATCTTAAACAGAGGGGAAATGGAAACAGGCCTGATCGTAGCGGAAGGTTTTGATTATGAGATCATTGAAAAAATGAACCGTCCGCATGATGATTATTCCATTCTTGTCACATTAAAGGCAGATGGAAGCGTCGAAAAAACAGTTGTCGGTTCTGTTGTGGAGTCCTGTATCCTCGATTCGGAAAATGAGGGCGAGTATGGCAGATTAAAAGAGATTTTCTGCAAACAGTCCTTGCAGATGGTATCCTTTACCATCACAGAAAAGGGATACAGTCTGGTAAACGGAAAAGGAGAACTGCTTCCGGCAGTCGCTGCCGATTTTGCAGCCGGCCCGGAGAAACCTGCAAGCTATATCGGAAAAGTTGCATCTCTTTTATACACACGTTTTAAAAACGGACAGCTTCCGATCGCCATGGTATCCATGGACAATTGCTCCCATAACGGGGATAAATTATATGCGGCAATCCATACATTTGCCGAAAAGTGGGCAGAAAACGGTCTGGCAGAGAAAGAGTTTGTAAGCTATGTTAATGACAGGGAAAAGGTTTCGTTCCCATGGTCTATGATCGATAAGATCACGCCGAGACCGGATGCTTCCGTGGAAGAGATCTTAAAGAAAGATGAGATCGATGGGCTTGATCCGGTCGTTACATCCAAAAACACCTATGTAGCTCCATTTGTGAATGCAGAGGAATGTGAATATTTAGTGATTGAGGACTGGTTCCCGAACGGACGCCCGGAGCTGGAAAAGGGCGGCATCATGTTTACCGACCGCGCAACCGTTGACAAGGTGGAAAAAATGAAAGTCTGCACCTGCTTGAACCCACTTCACACGGCTCTTGCAGTGTTTGGCTGTCTGCTTGGCTACACAAAGATCTCCGATGAAATGAAAGATGCAGAACTTCGGAAAATGGTGGAGAGAATCGGATATACCGAGGGACTTCCGGTCGTTGTAGATCCGGGTATCCTTGATCCGAAAGAGTTTATTGATACCGTGTTAAATGTCCGCATACCAAATCCGTTTATGCCGGATACACCACAGCGTATTGCCACAGATACTTCACAGAAACTTGCGATCCGCTTTGGAGAAACTGTGAAAAATTATCTTGCATCAAAAGATAAGGATATCAAAAACTTAAAACTCATTCCACTGGTATTTGCGGGATGGCTTCGGTATCTCATGGCAGTTGATGATAATGGCGAAAAATTTGAGTTAAGCCCGGACCCACTGCTTGAGACGGTCTGCCCGGTCGTTGCCGGTATCAAATTTGGTGATACAGATGTGGAAGAAATGATCCGGCCATTGTTGACAAACAGAGCAATCTTTGGCGTGGATCTTTATGAGGCCGGTCTTGCCGGACTGACGGTGCAGTATTTTAAAGAACTGATTGCCGGGGCGGGCGCAGTGCGTGCTACTTTAAAGAAGTATGTATAGGCGCTGAATCTGATGCCAAACCATTTTTCCTTGCATATCTTATAGTACAGGATGTGAATTCCTGAAAAAAATATGCAGGAGGGAAAAATGCCAGATTTTAATGTGATAAAAATTGGATGTATTGTGGTGATCCTGCTTGTTTTACTGATTGCAGCAGTGATCATCACGGTAAAAAGAGAAAAAAGTAAGAGAAAAATACGCCGGATGTGTGATGCAGAGAAAATTCAGCTTCTGAATGAACTCGCAGAACCATTCGGCTTTTGTTATGTGCCGTGTGAAGACGTGTTCACGTCGAGGGAAGATGCGTGGCAGAGAAAACAGGGGTATGAGGCGCTTTACGACAGGGCAGCAGTGGGAGCAGGCATGGTGTTTGATGCACTGCCTATCTATTTTGATTATGCTGGCGAAACCTGGCTGATCGAATTCTGGAAGGGGCAGTATGGCATCAATACCGGAGGAGAGGTTGGCGTATATCATGCGGGAAAGGTCGTTCCGGAACGATATTACAGGATCGCCCATTTTGAGGCGGTGGAAGATCAGGATATGCCGTTTATCCAGTGCAGGCTAGACCGCAGGCGGAAAAAAGTTTATTTCCTGCAGAAGCGGCACTGGTGGCTGACCGGATTTGGGATGGGGACATTTTCGAGACCATCGGGTCTGATATTGGTGACGACAATACGGTTTCAGAATGAATGCATGGCAGAAGCATTTTTCGAGGGATTAAAGCGGGCGAAAGGAAAAATACCGGGGAATAAATACCGGATCTGCCGCAATGAAGTTTATGTCAGAATGGATTTCTGTATGAAACACAAATTCTGTGCGTCCGTTTGGCGCTACATGGTGCAGGCTTGGAACTGTTTCTGCTGTTTCCTTTACCGTCTGTTCACACATCCGTTTATTGCTACACCTGACCGTCTTTTATTTTTATACTATCAGCTTCCGTGGTGTTTGAAACATGCGTTTCGGATGCGGGGATGGAAGCATGGAAAATAAGAAAAGATATCCGCCCTTTTCCTGTCAGATGCGGATCGATAAAGCGCTTTTAGAAGCAGTCCATCTTCCGCTTAACAGTTGCAGCCGTTATATCATCATCAGCGACTGCCACCGGGGAGAGGGAGGGGCAAATGATAATTTCTTGAGAAACCAGCATCTGTATATGGCGGCGTTAAACTACTATATCGCGCATGGTTTCACCTATTTTGAACTCGGTGACGGGGAGGAATTGTGGGAAAACAGGCATCTTTCCCGCATTGAGGAGAGTCATCAGGATGTCTACTGCCGGTTTGAAACACTGCAGAAACAGTGCCGGATATACCGCATTTACGGAAATCACAATATGGAAATGAAAGGCATGTTAGGGGAAGCAATGATCTTAGATAACTGTGAGGGAGGCAGGGATATCTGCATGATCCACGGGCATCAGGCAGATTTTTTTAACTCAGTCTGCTGGAAATTATCCCGTTTTCTGGTGCGGTATTTCTGGAAACCGTTAGAGCGTTTTGGCGTCAGTGATCCGACGAGTGCGGCGCGGAATTATAAAAAGACCTTAAAATATGAAAAATGTTTAGATAACTGGACAAAAGAGCATGACTGCTATCTGGCGACCGGACATTCCCACCGTCCAAGGCTGCCGGCAGACGGCAGTCTGTATCTGAATGCCGGGAGCTGCGTGCATCCGTATGGCATTACCGGAATTGAAATCACAGATATGCAGCTTACACTGGTGAAATGGAAGATGGCGACGAGACCGGATCTGTCGCTTTTTGTAGCGCGCGAAGTGCTGATAGGACCGGTTGGTATTACCTGAATTTAAAGTACTTATAAGTACAGGTAATGAAAAGTTGACATAATATAGAAAAATACAAAAATTTTTGATTCCATGGAACTAAAAATCGGAAAAATCATTTGACGGAAACTGCATTTATGATAATATATATTCATTATATGGATAGTATCGGGTGTTTTCTTACACGCGAAAGTAAGTGGAGGTTCAGAAGAAAATGATTAAAGTTGTGAAATTTGGCGGCAGCTCTCTTGCAAGTGCAGAACAGTTTGCAAAGGTTGGTAAAATTATCAACGCAGATAAAGAGAGAAGATATGTAGTTCCGAGTGCACCGGGAAAAAGAAATTCCAAAGATACCAAGGTTACTGATATGTTATACGCATGTTATGACCTGGTGGAGGCAGATGAAGATTTCCGTGTGCCGCTCATGAAGATCAAGGACCGCTATGACACAATTATCAATGGTCTGAATTTGAAATTATCGTTAGAAGATGAGTTCAAGAAAATCGCAGAGAATTTTAAAAATAAAGCCGGTGTGGATTACGCAGCTTCCCGTGGAGAATATTTAAATGGTATCATCATGGCGAATTACCTTGGCTATGAGTTTGTAGATGCTGCAGAAGTTATTTTCTTTGATAAAGAGGGAAACTTTGATGCAGAAAAGACAGATAAGGTACTCAGTAAACGTCTTGCAAAGATCGAGCGCGCAGTAATTCCAGGATTTTACGGTGCTAATCCGGACGGAAGTGTCCGCACATTTTCAAGAGGCGGTTCTGATATCACCGGATCTATCGTATCAAGAGCCGTACATGCAACCTGTTATGAGAACTGGACAGACGTATCCGGTTTCCTGGTTGCAGATCCAAGGATCATCGACCATCCGGAAACGATCAAGACGATCACTTACCGCGAGTTAAGAGAGCTTTCTTACATGGGAGCAAGCGTACTGCATGAGGATGCGGTATTCCCGGTCCGCAAAGCCGGTATTCCAATCAATATCCGTAACACCAATGCGCCGGAAGATGCAGGAACCTGGATTGTTGAGAGTACCTGTCATCAGTCGAAATACACGATCACGGGTATCGCCGGAAAGAAAGGTTTTGTTTCTGTCAATATTGATAAGGATATGATGAACTCCGAAGTTGGTTTTGGAAGAAAAGTTTTATCCGCATTTGAGGAAAATGGAATTTCATTTGAGCATATGCCATCCGGTATCGATACGATGACGATCTTTGTGCATCAGCCGGAATTTGAGGGCAAAGAGCAGTCTGTGATTTCTGCGATCCATCGTCTTGCAAAACCGGACAGCATTGAGTTAGAGGGAGATCTGGCATTGATCGCAGTCGTTGGACGCGGTATGAAATCTACCCGTGGAACAGCAGGAAGAATTTTCTCCGCACTGGCACATGCAAACATCAATGTTAAGATGATCGATCAGGGATCTTCTGAGTTGAACATTATCATTGGTGTCAGCAATGCAGATTTTGAAAATGCGATCCGTGCGATCTATGATATTTTTGTAGTGACCCAGTTATAAAAAAAGAAACCTGCGGCGGAATTTTATTTCCGTCTGCAGGAGAGTATATGCAGCGTACAGTCCAAAATGCTGTGACACACAATGAAAGCGACACCGTATGGAATTCATTCATGCGATGCCGCCTTCTAAACTATTTCGTCCATGGGACTATACCTCAATTCATCTGTATTTTTCTGAGCTTGTCTCAGATTCGTTTGTACTTCTCCGCTTTATCTTCAATCCGGATCTGTTATTCTTATGACTCCTGATATCGTATCATATCTGAGAATCTCGTCTGATACTGATTCATAAATCCTTTCTTAGGACCGTCATGTTTTCTTTCCTCTTTTGAATGAAAAAACGAATGCGCTTATGTTTTCGGTGGTCCGTACCTCTCTTTCTTAGTATCGTTTGGGGTAAATCGTTATCTTTCTGGTGGTTTGTACCTCTCTTTCTTAGTATCGTCTAGGGTAAATCATTATCCCTCTGGTGGTCTGTACCTTCCTTTCTGGCTGCTTCGTCTCTGCAACCGTTTTTGTTTTTCTTTCGTATCTCTTTTGTTATTTTGTAATTTGATTATATCTGATAAAAATATGTTTGTCAATAAGAAAATAGATAAAATGTAAAAAAAATAAAAGATAATTAAAAATCGCGTAAAATTAATGAAAAATTCAGAAAATACAAAAAGCACAGAAAATAAAAACAAAAATGGAAAAAATGTTTGACATGAGACTCAAAACCCAAAGTTCAATGAAAGTTTGACAGGAACGGGAAGACGAATCTGGAACGGCAGAAACAGAACCTTCATATAATAATGTGAAGGGAGCGTAAAGGAGTTTGCATGGACAGACAGACAATTCTTCTGATCAGCGATATGCGTCAGGTGTATCTTGCTGAGATACTGACAAAGAAAGGTCATAATGTGCGCTGCCTCGATATCAGAAACCGTGAGACGGCATTGCAGCAGTTAGAGAAGCTGAAACGTTTTCTGGATAAGGCAGATGTACTGATCCTTCCAATTCCGGTGCAGAAAGTGCCGGAGCAGGAGATCTTTTATGATATATTAAATAAAAATCTGGAAAAGAAAACACTGGTGATGGGAGGATGCTTTTCTACAGAGCAGAGGGAACTTTTAACCGGAAGAGACATTCATTTTCTGGATTTTATGGAAGATACGGTTGTGACGGAGGAAAATGCCGTGGCGACGGCGGAGGGAACGATCGCAGAGCTTGTGGAAAAAAGTCCGTATAATATTGATGAGGCAAAAGTGCTTGTGACGGGATACGGATATTGTGGAAAAGCGATTGCAAAGAGACTTGGGGCGCTTGGCGCGCGTGTGACTGTGCTTGCGAGAAGGAAGGAAGCACGCAAAGAGGCAAAAGGTGATGGTTTTTATGCGGTGGATTTTGCGTTTGGACCGGAGGAGGCAATGGGGGCGGCGATGGTTGTCAATACGGTTCCGGCGCTTGTGGTCACGGAAAAGATTATCCGGGAACTTCCAAGAGATGCATATATTGTGGATATTGCCTCCGGGGAGGGCGGTACAGATTTTGCATGTGCGAGGGAATACGGCATCCATGCGGACCATGTGCTTGGAATCCCGGGAAAATATGCGCCGAAAGAGAGTGCGTATATTTTGGAACGCTCCGTAGAGCGGTTTATTTTGAAGGAAAAACAGGGGGAAATGTCAGATGGATTTTGATAAGTATAATATCGGTTTTGGAATCACAGGATCTTTCTGTACATTTGCAAAGGCGAGAAAAGCGGTGGAACATCTCTGTGAGATGGGGGCAAATGTGATCCCGATTTTTTCATTCAATGCACAGACCTGCGATACCAGGTTTGGCAGTGCCAAAGAATATGTGGAGGGGATCTGTGAGATCACGGGAAATGAAGGGATACGTTCCATCTGTGCGGCGGAGCCGATCGGACCGAACAATTTCCTTGATATTATGGTGATCGCGCCGTGTACCGGAAATACTGCGGCAAAACTGACCGGGGGAATCGTCGATACGCCGGTGCTGATGGCGGCAAAGGCGCATATGCGCAACGGTAAACCGCTTGTCATTGCGATTTCCACAAACGATGCCCTTGGAGCCGGTTTTAAAAATATCGGTATGCTGATGAATATGAAAAATATTTATTTTGTGCCATTTGGACAGGATAATTATAAGAGCAAGCCGAATTCCATGGTCGCGAAGATGGAACTGCTTCCGGAAACAATCGAGGCGGCGCTGCAGGGAAAACAGATACAGCCGGTACTGCAGGAGCCATGATGAAAAAGGGGAAGCATGGAATGTATGTTTCGTGAATATTTAGTCATCGTAAAAAAGAAAAGGCAGGCTGTGTTTTGCAGCCTGTCTTTTTTAATGCTTAAGCGTTTTGGGACGCCTCTAATGCTTCACGGCACGCTTTTGCAAGCTGGTCGCCGCAGGAAGTAGGACGTCCGCCACAGCGGATGCCGCCGATTTTTTCTTCCACCTGTTCCACGGTAAGGCCTTCCACTAATTTTGGGATTGCCTGCAGGTTGCCGTTGCAGCCGCCGGTGAATTTTACGTTATGAACAACGTTTCCGTCCAGTTCTAAGTCGATCTGTGTGGAACAGGTTCCTTTTGTTTTATAAGAATAAGTCATATCAGATTCCTCCTTTGTTGTAGATCATATCCTGTGTGCCATCGCAGAAAGTGCGATTCAGTAAGAGTATAAACACAAGCGTGCAGCAGTGCAAGGACTTTTTTTGCGTTAATAAAAAATTCACAAAACGTTTACCCCTATTTTAGTTGTGGTAATACACGAAAAGTGTTACAATAACGATATTGTGCAAGGCTTAGCCTGCAAAAGGACGGAAAACAGACTTGCAAATTTGAGAAAAACAGCCAGGAATAGGAGTTTTTATGAGCGCATTTACAAAGTTATTCGGAACACACAGCGAACGCGAGTTAAAAAGAATTTACCCGCTCGTTGACAAAGTGGAGTCATACCGTGACGCCATGGGAGCACTGTCCGATGAAGAATTAAGAGACAAGACAAAAGAATATAAAGAGAGACTGGAAAAGGGAGAGACACTGGATGATCTTTTACCGGAGGCATATGCAACCGTCCGTGAAGCAGCAAAACGTGTGCTTGGAATGGAGCATTACCGCGTGCAGATCATCGGTGGTATTATCTTACATCAGGGACGTATCGCAGAGATGAAGACCGGTGAAGGTAAGACACTTGTTTCCACACTGCCTGCATACTTAAATGCCTTAGAGGGCAAGGGCGTGTGCATCGTAACAGTCAATGATTACCTTGCAAAGCGTGACTCTGAGTGGATGGGACAGATCCATGAGTTCCTCGGCTTAAAAGTCGGAGTGGTTTTAAACTCCATGACCAATGACGAGCGTCGTGAGGCATATAACTGCGATATCACTTATGTGACAAACAACGAACTTGGATTTGATTATCTGAGGGACAACATGGTTATTTACAAGGAGCAGCTTGTTCAGAGAGGACTCCATTATGCAATCATCGATGAGGTCGATTCCGTATTGATCGACGAGGCGCGTACACCACTTATCATTTCCGGACAGAGCGGTAAATCCACCCGTCTTTATGAGGCATGCGATATTTTAGCACAGCAGATGAAACGTGGTGAGGATGTACCGGAGTATTCCAAGATGGATGCCATCATGGGTATTGAGCAGGAAGAGACCGGAGATTTCCTTGTCAATGAGAAGGACAAGGTTGTCAGCCTGACACAGGAAGGTGTGAAAAAGGTTGAGCAGTTCTTCAAGATCGACAACCTTGCAGATGCAGAGAACCTTGAGATCCAGCACAATGTGATTCTTGCCTTGCGTGCACACAACCTGATGTTCCGCGATCAGGATTACGTTGTAAAGGATGATGAGGTACTGATCGTTGATGAGTTTACCGGACGTATCATGCCGGGACGCCGTTATTCAGACGGTCTGCATCAGGCAATCGAGGCAAAAGAGCATGTAAAAGTAAAACGTGAGAGCAAGACGCTTGCAACGATTACGTTCCAGAACTTCTTTAATAAATTTGATAAAAAATCAGGTATGACAGGTACTGCCCTGACCGAAGAAAAAGAGTTCCGTGATATCTATGGTATGGATGTTATCGAGATCCCGACCAACAGACCAGTCATCCGTGTGGACAAACAGGATGCTGTTTATAAGACCAAGAAAGAAAAATATCATGCAGTTGTCGAGGAAGTAAAAGCTGCACATGCAAAAGGACAGCCGGTACTGGTTGGTACGATCACGATCGATGTATCCGAGACGATCAGTGCAATGTTAAAGAGAGAGGGAATCCAGCATACTGTTTTAAATGCGAAGTTCCATGAACTTGAGGCAGAGATCGTAGCGGCAGCAGGACAGCACGGTGCGGTAACGATCGCAACCAACATGGCTGGCCGTGGTACCGATATCAAGCTGGATGATGATGCAAAGGAAGCCGGTGGATTAAAAGTTATCGGTACTGAGCGTCATGAGTCAAGACGTATTGACAATCAGCTGCGTGGACGTTCCGGACGTCAGGGAGATCCGGGTGAATCCCAGTTCTTTATCTCTCTTGAGGATGATCTGATGCGTCTGTTCGGTTCTGAAAAACTGATGGATATCTTTAATACATTAGGTGTTCCGGAAAATGAGCAGATCCAGCATAAGATGTTAACATCTGCGATCGAGAAGGCACAGACGAAGATCGAGGGCAACAACTTCGGTATCCGTAAAAACCTGCTTGAGTACGATCAGGTTATGAATGATCAGAGAGAGATCATTTACGCAGAGCGTATGCGTGTATTAAACGGCGAGAACATGCGCGATGTGATCTTCAAGATGATCACAGACCGTGTGGAGAGCTGCGTGGATACCTGTATTTCTTCTGAATTACCGAAAGAAGAGTGGGATTTAAACGAGTTAAACCAGCTTCTGACAGATATTATCCCGTTAGAGCCTGTAAATGCTGCTGATGTGGACAGTGTTAAGAATAATAAAGAATTAAAACATCTCTTAAAAGAGCGTGCAGTGAAACTGTACGAGGCAAAAGAGACAGAGTTTCCGGAGCCGGAGCAGTTCCGTGAATTAGAGCGTGTCGTACTGTTAAAAGTCATTGACCGTAAGTGGATGGATCATATCGACGATATGGATCAGCTCCGTCAGGGTATCGGCTTACAGGCATACGGACAGAGAGATCCGCTGGTTGAGTACAAGATGGCAGGATTTGACATGTTTGACGATATGATCGCAAACATTCAGGAAGATACAGTCCGTCTGCTGTACCATGTCAAGATCGAACAGAAGGTAGAGCGTGAGCAGGTTGCAAAAGTAACCGGTACAAATAAGGATGAGACGGCAACCAATACACCGAAAAAACGTACGGCTGCAAAGGTTTATCCGAATGATCCGTGCCCATGTGGATCCGGTAAAAAATACAAACAGTGCTGTGGAAAAATGGCATAAAATTTTAAAATAAGAAGAGGGCGTCATGTTTATGGAGTGATTCGTAAATGTGGCGCTTTTTTTGTCGTCCGAATCTTCACAAAAAAATAATTGACAAAAAATGGATTATTTGATATTTTAATAACAGTAATAATTACTATTATTAAAAATAGTAAAAGATATGCGATATGGCAGACGATGAAAATAAACATTTTATAAATCTGTATGCAGTTCATTGAAACATGGATAAGTATGTGGTATGATTTCACCGGAAAAGCCAATTATGAAATGGAGAGAAAGAAGGAGACGGATATGTATAACATAAGAAAAGTTACTGATGATATTACCTGGATCGGAGCAAGCGACCGCAGACTGGCATTGTTTGAAAATATTTTTCCAATCAAACGCGGTGTGTCTTACAACTCCTATGTTCTGCTGGATGAGCAGACCGTCCTTTTTGATACCGTGGATGCTTCCGTTGCGGGACAGTTTTTCGAAAACCTGGAAGCTGCTTTAGAGGGAAGAACATTAGACTACCTGATCGTAAATCATATGGAACCGGATCACTGCGCGATGATCGGTGATATTGTACGCAGATATCCGGCTGTAAAGATCGTTGGAAATACAAAGACATTTGGTATGATGAACCAGTTCTTTGGAACAGATTTTTCTGAACGTTCTGTTGTGGTGAAAGAGGGAGATACCTTATCTGCAGGAAAGCATACGCTTCATTTTGTGATGGCACCGATGGTGCACTGGCCGGAGGCAATGGTCACCTACGATGATGTGGACAAAGTGCTGTTTTCCGCAGACGGATTCGGATCCTTTGGTGCATTAAACGGCAATGTTTTTGCGGATGAAGTAGATTTTGACCGTGACTGGCTGGACGATGCAAGACGTTATTACACAAATATTGTTGGAAAATACGGTGCGTCCGTGCAGACATTATTAAAGAAAGCTGCAGGACTTGAGATCGCTGTGATCTGCCCGCTGCACGGACCAATCTGGAGAGAAAATCTCTCTTACATTCTGGAAAAATACCAGAAATGGAGTACTTATGAAGCGGAAGATCAGGCGGTTGTGATCATGTATGCATCCATGTATGGCAATACGGCATCTGCGGCAGATGCGCTTGCAGGGGCACTTGCAGTGCGCGGCGTGAAAAAGATTGCTGTGTATGATGTTTCAAATGCGCACGTTTCCGAGCTGATCAGTGAAATTTTCCGTGCAAGCCATCTGGTATTTGCGGCACCGACTTACAATGCCGGAATTTATCCGGTTATGGAAAATCTGCTTTCCGATATGAAGGCACTGGCTGTTCAGAAAAAGACCGTTGCAGTTATGGAAAACGGAACCTGGGCACCGACAGCGGCAAAGCAGGTTAAAGAGAAAATCAGTGAAATGAAGGATATGACGATCCTTGATACAGGACTTACCATCAAGTCTGCAATGCATGCAGACCAGAAGGCAGAGCTGGATGCACTGGCGGATGCGATTGTGAACAGTATGGTATAAAATAAACAGTGTAAAATAAAAGGCATAGCATAGCAAAGCATGGGATAAAATATTGTCCTGTGCTTTGTTTTTGCAGAAAAACAGAACAAAAGTTCGATTTTTGCTGTACAATTTATAAATTGAATGATATACTGGAAACAGAATCATACTAAAATATTGATGTTAATTGTTTCCGGATAGAAGGTGTTTCTATATTTTATAAATAGGGAGAAATGAGGAATATCATGGATCATTTCAAATTACATTCAAAATACAAACCAACCGGGGATCAGCCTCATGCGATCGAGGAGCTGGTAAAAGGATTTGAGGAGGGCAACCAGTTTCAGACGCTGCTTGGAGTGACTGGTTCCGGTAAGACTTTTACAATGGCAAATGTGATCCAGGCATTGAATAAGCCGACACTGATCATATCGCATAATAAAACGCTGGCAGCGCAGTTATACGGGGAGATGAAAGAATTTTTCCCGGAGAATGCGGTCGAATATTTTGTGTCATACTATGATTATTACCAGCCCGAAGCATATGTGCCGCAGACGGATACCTATATCGCAAAGGACTCCGCAATCAATGAGGAGATCGATAAACTGCGTCTTTCAGCGACGGCGGCGCTGGTGGAGCGCAAGGATGTGATCGTGGTGGCATCGGTTTCCTGTATTTATGGTTTAGGCAGTCCGGAAGATTATCTTGGCATGATGGTTTCCCTAAGACCCGGGATGGAGAAGGACAGAGATGACGTGATCCGTGCGCTGGTCGATATTCAGTATACGAGAAATGATATGGATTTTCACCGAGGTACGTTCCGTGTGCGGGGAGATACGTTAGAGATTTTCCCGGCAAACTACGGAGATACGGCGGTCCGTGTGGAATTTTTCGGGGATGAAATCGACCGTATCACGGAGGTGGATGTGCTGACAGGGGAGATCAAATGCGAGCTGGAGCACTTTGCGGTGTTCCCGGCATCCCATTATGTTGTGCCGCAGGAGAAAATCTTAAAGGCATGCGATGCCATCGAACAGGAACTGGATGAGCGCATCCGGTATTTTAAGGGCGAGGACAAGCTGCTTGAGGCGCAGCGCATTTCCGAGCGGACGAATTTTGATATCGAGATGTTAAAAGAAACAGGTTTCTGCAGTGGTATTGAAAATTATTCGAGACATCTTGCAGGACTTCCGGCGGGGGCAACGCCGCATACGCTGATGGATTATTTTAAGGATGATTATCTGATCATCGTGGATGAGTCCCATATCACGATTCCACAGATCCGCGGCATGTATGCGGGAGACCAGTCGAGAAAGTCAACGCTGGTGGACTACGGATTCCGTCTGCCGTCGGCGAAAGACAACCGGCCGCTTAATTTTGAGGAATTTGAGAGCAAGATCGATCAGATGCTGTTCGTATCGGCAACACCGAATGTATATGAGGACGAACACGAGCTGCTTAGGACAGAACAGATTATCCGTCCGACCGGACTGCTCGATCCGGAGATCGTGGTGCGTCCGGTGGAGGGACAGATCGATGATCTGATCGGTGAGGTCAATAAGGAAATCAAAGACCATCATAAGGTGCTGATTACGACACTGACGAAGAAGATGGCGGAGGATCTGACGGATTATATGCGTGAGATCGGTATCCGCGTGAAATATCTTCATTCGGATATCGATACGTTAGAGCGTGCGGAGATCATAAGAGATCTGCGGCTGGATGTATTTGATGTGCTTGTCGGCATCAACCTGCTCCGGGAGGGACTGGATATTCCGGAGATCACGCTGGTGGCAATTTTAGATGCAGATAAAGAGGGATTCCTGCGGTCGGAGACATCACTGATACAGACGATCGGGCGTGCTGCGCGTAACAGTGAGGGACACGTTATCATGTATGCGGACAAGATCACAGACTCCATGCGTGTTGCGATGGAGGAGACGAAGCGCCGCCGTGAGATACAGCAGGCATACAATGAGGAACACGGCATTACACCGACAACGATCCAGAAATCTGTGCGGGAACTGATCAGCGTGTCAAAGAAGGTCGCAAAGGAAGAAATGAACTTCAAAAAAGACCCGGAATCCATGAACCGGGACGAACTCACAAAGCTGATCGCAGACATCCAGAAGAAGATGCAGAAAGCGGCAGCAGACTTAAACTTCGAGGCTGCTGCAGAGTACCGCGACAAGATGGTGGAGTTAAAGGGCATGCTGCGTGATATGTGAGGAAGCATTGTATTGTGAAGAGTGACGAAATAGTCGTCAGTAAGAAGTGTTTTTGGGAAAAGAAAAAGGACAGTAAATCATGAAGAAAAAAAGTGAAAGAAAATACATTAAGATCCGGGGGGCAAATGAGCACAACTTAAAAAATATTGATGTAGATATTCCAAGAGATGAATTTGTTGTGCTGACCGGACTTTCCGGTTCCGGAAAATCATCGCTTGCGTTTGATACGATCTATGCGGAGGGACAGAGGCGCTATATGGAGTCACTTTCCTCCTATGCAAGACAATTCTTAGGGCAGATGGAAAAGCCGAATGTGGAGAAGATCGAGGGGCTGTCCCCGGCGATCTCCATTGACCAGAAGTCCACGAACCGCAATCCAAGATCTACCGTTGGTACGGTTACGGAGATTTATGATTATTTCCGCCTTTTGTACGCGAGAGTCGGTATCCCGCATTGTCCGAAATGTGGCAGGGAGATCAAAAAACAGACGGTAGATCAGATGGTAGATCAGATCATGACACTCCCGGAGCGCACAAAGATCCAGCTTTTAGCACCGGTCGTGCGCGGAAGAAAAGGGGAGCACCAGAAGCTCTTAGAGCAGGCAAAGCGCAGTGGTTATGTGCGTGTGATCGTAGACGGCAGCATGTATGAGCTGACGGAGGAGATCAAACTTGACAAAAATAAAAAACACAATATCGAGATCGTGGTAGACCGTCTGATGGTCAAGCCGGGGATCGAGAAGCGTTTGTCTGATTCTATCGAAAATGTACTGGAATTATCCAAAGGGCTGATGACCGTGGATGTGATCGACGGGGAACCGATCCAGTTTTCGGAGAGTTTCTCCTGCCCGGACTGTGGAATCAGTATCGGGGAGATCGAACCGAGAAGTTTTTCTTTCAACAATCCGTTTGGCGCCTGTCCGACCTGCTTTGGACTGGGATACAAGATGGAGTTTGATGTGGATCTGATGATCCCGGATAAGCACCTTTCCATTGCGGAGGGGGCAATTCAGGTTATGGGCTGGCAGTCCTGCACAGATCCTTCCAGTTTTACCTACGCGGTGTTAAAAGCATTGACAGAAGAATATCATTTTTCACTGGAGACACCATTCCAGGATTATCCGGACGAGATAAAATATGTGATCCTGCACGGAACAGATGGCAGGGAGTTAAAGGTACATTACAAAGGCATGCGCGGCGAGGGCGTTTATGATGTGGCGTTTGAGGGACTGATCCGGAATGTACAGCGTAAATACCGTGAGACAGGATCTGATACGATGAAGCAGGAATATGAGCAGTTTATGCGCATCACGCCGTGTGAAACCTGTAAGGGACAGCGTCTGAAGGCGGAATCCTTAGCGGTCACAGTTGCGGACAAGAATATTTATGAGATCACATCCATGTCCGTAAAGAATCTTGGAAGTTTTCTAAATGATATGGAGCTGAGCCATCAGCAGCATCTGATCGGAGATCAGATCTTAAAGGAGATCCGTGCGCGTGTCGGATTTTTAAATGAAGTCGGACTGGATTATCTGTCACTGTCCCGCGCAACCGGAACACTTTCCGGTGGAGAGGCACAGCGTATCCGTCTGGCAACACAGATCGGTTCCGGACTGGTTGGTGTGGCATATATCTTAGATGAGCCATCGATCGGTCTGCATCAGAGAGACAACGATAAACTGCTCGGCGCATTAAAGAACTTAAAAGACCTTGGAAATACGCTGATTGTTGTGGAGCATGATGAGGATACAATGCTGGCTGCGGATTATATTGTGGATATCGGTCCCGGAGCAGGTGCGCATGGTGGACAAGTGGTGGCATGCGGAACAGCAGAAGAAATCATGAAAAATAAAAATTCTGTGACAGGTGCTTATCTGAGCGGCAGAATCAAAATACCGGTTCCCACAGAGCGCAGAAAGCCGACAGGTTTCCTGACTGTCAAAGGTGCAAGGGAGAATAATCTTAAGAATATCGATGTGAAGATTCCACTTGGCATTATGACCTGTATCACCGGTGTGTCAGGATCGGGAAAGAGCTCATTGACCAATGAGATTTTATATAAGAGACTTGCAAGAGATCTGAACCGTGCGAGATGCATTCCAGGGAAGCATGACGATATCATCGGCATTGACCAGTTAGACAAGGTGATCGATATCGACCAGTCCCCGATCGGAAGGACGCCGCGTTCGAATCCGGCGACATATACCGGTGTATTCGACATGATCCGTGATCTTTTTGCGGCGACGCCGGATGCGAAGGCGAAGGGATACAAGAAGGGCAGATTCAGTTTCAATGTAAAAGGCGGACGCTGTGAGGCATGTTCCGGTGACGGAATTTTAAAGATCGAGATGCACTTTTTGCCGGACGTGTACGTCCCGTGTGAAGTCTGTGGAGGAAAACGTTATAACCGTGATACGTTAGAGGTCAAATACAAGGGCAAGAGCATTTATGATGTGCTTGATATGACGGTGGAAGAAGCATTGAAATTCTTTGAAAACGTGCCTGCGATCGCAAGAAAGATACAGACACTTTATGACGTGGGACTTTCCTATGTCAAGCTTGGTCAGCCGTCAACGGAGCTGTCCGGTGGGGAGGCACAGCGTATCAAACTGGCAACAGAACTGTCAAAACGCAGCACAGGCAAGACCATTTACATTCTGGATGAGCCGACGACGGGACTTCATTTTGCGGATGTCCATAAACTGATCGAGATCCTGCGAAGACTCTCAGATGGGGGAAACACTGTAATCGTGATCGAACATAATCTGGATGTGATCAAGACCGCTGACTATATCATCGATATGGGACCGGAAGGCGGAGACGGCGGTGGAACCGTGATCGCACAGGGAACACCGGAGGAGGTGGCTGAAGTGCCGGAATCCTATACGGGTTATTATGTGAAGAAGTATCTGGAGAAAGATAAAGAAAACCGTCAGGAATCCTGAAAAATGTACGAGTGGTAAAAATATCAAAAAAAGGATAAACTACATCACAAAAGGCGCTGCAATCGCAGCGCCTTATCACGTTCGGGGAGTACTCCCCGGAAATTCTTGCGGAAAACCGGGAAGCATGAGTTATGAAAAATTATACTGCCCGTCAGTAATTCTGACGGTTGGGTCCGTTTGTATCGGACTTATTAGCTAGTACTCTTAGAATATAAAATAGAAATGTGATGAAAATGTGATGACAAAATGAAAAATAAACAAAATAAATAAAAAAGAATGAAGATTTTCTTATTTTTTTTAAAAATGCAGTCCTGCCATAAAAAAACCTTTGAAAAATCCCATTTTTTGTATATAATAGGACTGTATATGTAAAAATAGGTTTAATGGCATTTCTATGTCCGCGTGGATATGGGAATATTATCCATAGATTCAGGAACAGAGAGACGAAAGGGGCAAGTATTTAAAATGATGAGTACAGATATTGGTATCGATCTCGGTACTGCCAGTATATTAGTTTATATCAAAGGAAAAGGTGTTGTATTAAAGGAGCCGTCAGTTGTGGCTTTTGACCGTGATACAAATAAGATCAAAGCAATCGGAGAGGAAGCAAGACTGATGCTCGGAAGAACACCGGGAAATATCGTGGCAGTCAGACCACTTCGTCAGGGTGTTATTTCTGATTATCAGGTTACAGAGAAGATGATCAAGTACTTTATCCAGAAAGCACTTGGTAAGAAAACGTTCCGTAAGCCGCGCATCAGTGTATGTGTGCCAAGCGGTGTCACAGAGGTTGAGAAAAAAGCTGTTGAGGATGCAACCTATCAGGCAGGAGCAAGAGAAGTTGCAATCATCGAGGAACCGATCGCTGCGGCAATCGGAGCAGGTATTGATATTTCAAGACCTTGTGGAAATATGATCGTGGATATCGGAGGAGGAACAGCCGATATCGCGGTGATCTCTCTGGGCGGTTCGGTTGTCAGCACCTCTATCAAGATCGCCGGAGATGATTTTGATGAGGCGATTGTCCGTTATATGCGTAAAAAGCACAATCTTCTGATCGGTGAACGTACTGCAGAGGATATCAAGATCCGTATCGGAAGCTGTTTCCCACAGGCACAGGCCGAGACGATGGATGTACGCGGACGTAACCTTGTGACAGGACTTCCGAAAACTGTAACGGTTTCTTCGGAGGAGACAGAAGAGGCACTTAGAGAGCCGACACTTCAGATCGTAGAAGCAGTACATTCTGTACTGGAGAAAACTCCGCCGGAACTTGCAGCAGATGTTGCGGATCGTGGTATTGTGCTGACAGGCGGTGGTTCATTGCTCAGAGGTTTGGAGGAGCTGATCGAGGATCGCACCGGAATCAATACGATGACTGCAGATGAACCGATGACATGTGTTGCAATCGGTACCGGAAAATTCGTAGAGTTTTTAGCCGGAAAACGTGACGAAGATTAAATTTTTTTTGTGTTTTGCCGATACAATAAATGAAAGATATGCTTTGTGCACAGATAGGGAAAACGTGTGAAAAATAAGGTTTTTCATATGCGGAAATACGGATTAAAATACATCAGAAGCTGTGCAGAAATGGAGAGTTTACATGGTAAAGGGATTGTATACAGCGTATACAGGAATGATCAATGAACAGAATCGTCTGGACATTCTTTCGAATAACCTTGCAAATGCAGACACCAATGGTTATAAGAAAGAGGGAGCGACAAACCAGACGTTTGCAGATGAGCTTGCGATCAAGATCAAGGATACATCCAGCTACGGCATGCCGCAGAAGCTTGGAACCATGAGCATGGGTGTACACATCGGAGAGACTTACACGGATTACAGCCAGGGAAATTTCAGGGTAACAGATAACGCAACGGATTTTGCACTGGATGGAGATGGTTTCTTTGCAATCGCCTATACGGATAAAGCAGGAAACACATCTGTAAAGTACAGCAGGGATGGAGCCTTTGTGGTAAATACAGCAGGTTATCTTGTCACAAAAGACGGCGACTATGTATTAAATCAGAATGGAGCCATGAATGCGGATGCAGGAGCACGTATTCAGGTGGATCCGAATGTACCGATCACGGTGGATGAAAAAGGTAACATTTTTCAGAATAACCAGCAGGTTGGCACGATCGGCGTTGTAGATATTGCAGATTATAATTATCTGGCAAAATACGGCGAGAATATGTATGACCTGGTAAATGGCGGTGCCCGTCAGGCATCCACTGCGAAAGTAACGCAGGGATGTATCGAATCATCCAATATCAATGTTGTTTCGGAGATGGTCAATATGATCACGATATCGAGAGCCTTTCAGGCTGGACAGAAGGTGATCAACGCTGTGGATGAAACATTAGACAAAGCGGTAAACCAGGTGGGAAGGGTATAAGCAGGAGGTAAACTGGAATTATGATGAGAGCTCTTTATACTGCGGCAACCGGTATGATTGCACAGCAGTCAAACGTGGATAATATTTCAAATAACCTTTCAAATGTCAATACAGTCGGATATAAACAGGAGAAGATGGAGTTTAAGTCTCTGCTTTACCAGACAATCCAGACGCGTACAACCAGTGCAAATGGCGAGGAAAAGCCGATCTCTGCACAGGTAGGACTTGGTACCAGAGTGGCATCCAACACCTCTATTTATACACAGGGGTCACTGATGGCAAGTGAGAATGCAACTGATTTTGCAATCAGCGGTGATGGATTTTTTGCAGTGCGCGGAGCAGACGGAAAAACTTATTATACCAGAGCCGGAGATTTTGTATGGTCTGTCAATGCAGGCGGTACATTAACTCTTTGCACGAATGAGGGATACCCGGTTTTAGATTCCAACAATCAGCCGATCAATCTTCCGGCAGGTATCAGTGCAGAGAAAGTGATCGTCAGCGAAAATGGAAAAATGGGATATACCAATGCAGCCGGCACATATGTGGATATGAACCAGACGATTGGATTATTCCAGTTTAATAATCCAAGCGGACTTGAAAAAACAGGAACCAATCTTCTTGCAGTGACACCGGCATCCGGTAATGCAATGAACGAGTCTACAACTGCAAATCTTACTAAGAGCAAAGTTTTACAGAAATACCTGGAAGGTTCTAATGTTCAAGTCGCAGATGAGATGGTAAACCTGATCATTGCACAGCGTGCATATCAGCTCAACTCAAAGGCAATCACAACATCGGACGAGATGCTTGAGCAGGCAAACAATCTGAAACGTTAAGATTAGACAGCGGATGTAGGAAAGGAAAAACAATATGATTTCCATGGACAGCATTTCATCATTGATCGATACAAGCAAAAATACAGCAGCTGCAAATCAGGCAAGTTCCCTGCAGAGTTCCTTAAACAGTATTTCTTCGGATTCTTCCGAGGACGAACTGATGCAGGTTTGTAAAGATTTTGAATCATATTTTGTGGAAGAAGTTTTAAAAGAAATTAAAGAGAGCCTGACAAGTGAGGATGATGAGGAGGATTCTTCCACATCAACACTGAAAGATTATTATATGGACAATGTCATCGAACTGGTTGCAGACCAGGTTGTAGATGAGGTTGGAACCAATTTTACGCAGCAGCTCTATGAGCAGATGAAACGTAATTATAATATAGAATAAGTTTGCGCAGATAAAATGTCGTAAAATCGGCGCAGCAGAAGTAAAGTGTGCAGATAAGTACATAATTGAAACAGTATGCAAAAATCGGTGCAGTTTTAACGGGAAAATGAACGATGGGTTCAAAAATCCCGTTAGACTGCATTTTTTATTCATGGCAATAGCTCGCTCACAAAGCGTTTATTTTATTGCTTTCGCGGCAGAAAACAGAATTCTGGAATGGAGAAAACAGTGGAAAGTCTTGCAGGATATGTGGAACACATTATATATCGGAATGCGGATAATGGATATACCGTGTTAAATCTGGTGAGCGGGGAGGATGAAATCACCTGTGTGGGGATATTTTCGGCAATCGCAGAGGGAGAAAATATTGAGGCACAGGGGGAGTACACGGAACATCCGACCTATGGGCAGCAGTTTAAAGTAACAAGTTTTGAGGAGAAAGCACCTGAAGATGAGGAGGCAATAGAGCGGTATCTTGGTTCCGGTGCAATCAAGGGAATCGGGCTTGCCATGGCGGCAAGAATTGTCAGGCGTTTTAAGGAGGATACCTTCCGGATCATAGAGGAAGAACCGGAACGTCTCGCTGAGATCAAAGGGATCAGTAACCGCAAAGCGATGGAGATTGCCAGCCAGGTCAACGAAAAGAGGGATCTGCGGCAGGCGATGATCTTTTTGCAGCAGTATGGAATCACGATGAATTTAGCGGTCAAGGTATATCAGGCATACGGACAGGATGTTTATGGTATCATCCGGGAAAATCCGTACCGGCTGGCGGACGATATTGATGGAGTCGGATTCCGGACGGCGGATGAGATCGCAGCGCGGGTTGGTATCCGGATGGACTCTGATTTCCGTGTGCGAAGCGGAATCCTGTATACACTGCTTCAGGCAAGTGGGGAGGGACATACCTATCTGCCGGAGACAGAGCTGACACCGCGTGCATCAAAATTATTGAATGTTACGGCAGAACAGGTGGAAAAGCAGTACATGGATCTTGCCATTGAAAGGAAGATCATCTTAAAACAGATGGAAGATCAGACACAGATCTATGCAGCGTCATTTTATTATATGGAAGCAAACACGGCGACGATGTTAAAACGGCTCAATGTAAGTTATGATGTGTCAGATGCGGAGATTGAACAGCGAATCCGGGGGATCGAAAAGAAAAGCGGCATGACGTTGGATGAACATCAGGTAACGGCGGTCAAAGAGGCAGTGCGGAATGGTCTGCTTGTGATCACGGGAGGGCCTGGAACCGGAAAGACGACCACGATTAATACGATCATCCGCTATTTTGAACTGGAGGGCTTGGAAATCTTTTTGACAGCTCCGACAGGGCGTGCAGCAAAGCGCATGAGTGAGACAACGGGATTTGAGGCGCGGACAGTTCACCGTATGTTAGAGCTGAATGGGGGAGCCGAGGGAAGCGGTGGATTTGAAAGGGATGAAAGTAATCCACTCGAAGCGAATGTGATCATTGTAGATGAGATGTCGATGGTGGATATCTCACTGATGTATTCTCTGCTCAAAGCAATCTCTGTGGGAACGAGGCTGATTCTTGTCGGGGATGTCAATCAGCTTCCGAGTGTCGGACCGGGAAGTGTACTCCGTGATATTATCCAATCACATGCCTGCAATGTAGTTATGCTGACCAAAATCTTCCGTCAGGCATCCACCAGTGATATTATTGTCAATGCGCATAAGATCAATCATGGAGAAGAAGTGATATTAGATAATAAGAGCATGGATTTCTTTTTCCTGAAACGGTATGACGCAGATGTGATCATCAATGTGGTGCTGCAGCTCATTAAGCAGAAACTGCCGAAGTTTGTGGATGCGACGCCTTATGATATCCAGGTACTGACACCAATGCGCAAGGGACTGCTTGGCGTAGAGCGCCTGAATGGGATTTTGCAGCGATATATGAATCCGCCTGCCAATGATAAAGTGGAGAAAGAATATGGCAGCACTGTGTTCCGTGAGGGGGATAAAGTTATGCAGACAAAGAATAACTACCAGCTCGCGTGGGAAATCCGTACAAAATTTGGACTCACTGTGGATAAAGGCCTTGGAATTTTCAATGGAGATATGGGAATCATAAGACAGATCAATGATTTCGCAGAGCAGATGATCATAGAGTTTGATGAAGGGAGAATGGTAGAGTACCCCTATAAACTTCTGGATGAACTTGAGCTTGCCTATGCGATCACGATCCATAAATCACAGGGAAGTGAGTATCCGGCGGTCGTCATTCCGCTGCTTGGAGGTCCGATGATGTTAATGAACCGGAATCTATTGTATACTGCCGTCACGCGTGCAAGAAAATGTGTGACGTTAGTCGGCAATGAAGTGACCTTCCAGCAGATGATCCAGAATACCTCACAGCAGAAAAGGTACAGCGGACTCTGCGACCGTTTAAAAGAAAAATAAGTAAAAAAAAATAAGAAGCTGTCATGCAGGGTAACCGGTGATGAAAACCATTAACGCCGGCTCCCTTGTACGGCAGCTTTTAATTTATGACAATAGAATGTTCGCAGAGTGTGCATTCTATTGTTATTGGTAATTTTAAAATCCTGTTGTGCTTTAGCAGATCTGCATATCAGGATAACAGTGCTTTATCATTGGCGAATTCTTCGCCGCTGACCTTTTCAAACTGGTGAAGAAGATCTTCGACGGTCAGTTTCTTTTTCTCTTCGCCGGAGATATTTAAGATCACTTTTCCTTCGTGCATCATGATCAGGCGGTTACCGTGCACGATGGCATCCTTCATATTGTGTGTGACCATCATGGCGGTCAGATGATTTTCTGCGATGATCTTATCAGAAATCTCAAGCACTTTTGCGGCAGTTTTCGGATCAAGTGCTGCAGTGTGTTCGTCTAACAGCAAAAGTTTTGGTTTTTTGATCGACGCCATTAAAAGTGTGATCGCCTGCCGCTGTCCGCCGGAGAGCAGACCGACTTTACTGGTGAGACGGTCTTCCAGTCCAAGATCTAAGGCTTTTAACATTTCGCGGTAGGTATCGCGTTCCTGATGGGTGATTCCCCACGAAAGTCCCCGTTTTTCACCACGTCTTGCTGCAATCGCCATGTTTTCTTCGATCGACATGGTGGTTGCGGTTCCGGTCATCGGATCCTGAAATACACGTCCGAGGTATTTGGCACGTTTGTGCTCGGATAATTTTGTGACATCGTCTCCACCGATATAAATTTTCCCGGAATCAATTGGCCATACACCTGCGATGGCGTTTAACGTGGTTGATTTTCCGGCACCGTTTCCACCGATCACGGTAACAAAATCGCCCTCGTTTAAAGTCAGATTGACACCATTTAAAGCAATTTTTTCGTTGATGGTTCCGGGATTAAAAGTTTTGTGGATATTGTCGAGTTTTAACATTTCAGCCATTGACGGACACCCCTTTCCTGCCGTATTTGGATTTGAGATACGGGAATGCAAGGAAAATCGCAACGACGATGGCAGAAAACAGTTTTAGATCATCAGACGGCAGTTTCAGCCATAATACGATATTCATTACAATATAGTAGATGATCGCGCCGCCGATCACGGAAAACATGGTATATGCAAAAGCAAAATGTTTTCCGGCACATAACTTCCCGAAAAGTACCTCACCGATGATGACAGCGGCAAGACCGATGACGATGGCACCACGTCCCATGTTGACATCTGCGGCACCCTGATACTGTGCGTAGAGTCCTCCGGAAAGACCGACAAGACCGTTTGAGATCATCAGCGCAACGACCGTGTGGAAATCAGTGTTGATACCCTGTGCGCGGGCCATCTGCCGGTTACATCCGGTTGCGCGGATGGCATGTCCCTGCTCGGTTCCGAAATACCAGTATAAAAGGGCAACGACCGCCACGCAGAAAAGAACACATGTCACAAACAGCCGGACTTTGGTAGCGGAAGAATCCGAGATGTAACGCAGGGAAACAACTAACGGATACTTGTCAACACTGACAGCCTGATTCGAACTTCCCATAATATTTAAGTTGATGGAATAGAGTGAAATCTGTGTCAGGATACTTGCAAGGATTCCGGGAATACCAAGTGCAGTATGCAGAATTCCGGTGATAAAACCGGCTGCCATACCTGCTAAAAATGCAAAAATAAGTGCTGCCCATGGATGCATGCCGGAACGGATCAGTATAACGGCAACTGCACCGCCGGTTGCAAGAGAACCGTCAACGGTAAGATCGGCAAAATCTAAAAGTCTGTATGTAATATATACACCCAGTGCCATCAGCCCCCAGACCAGCCCCTGCGCAAAGGCGCCGGGCATGGAACGGAAGAGAGCCATCGGGTCTAAGGACATAAGTATTGTCATAGAAAAACCCCTTATCAAAAATATTTTTTATTCGGCAGCGATGGCAGTATAGTCATCAGGAACTGTGATGCCAAGCTGTGAACAGATATCAGCATTGTATTCTTTGGTAACATTCTCTGCATACTGTACATCCATGGTCGAAATGTCAGCACCGTTTACTAAAACGTCGTATGCCATTTTGCCTGCTGTATAACCGATATCATAGTAGCTGATGGAAAGTGTGGCTACACCACAGCCGGAACAAATACCTTCCTCACCGGCGATGATCGGAACACCTGCCGGAAGAGCAATATTGTTGATGGATTCAGTATTGCCTGCCATGGTATTGTCAGTCGGAATATAGAGGACATCACATTCACTGACGGCACTCTGTACAACAGAAGCGATGTCGTTGGAATCTGATACGGTATATTCTTTATAGGAAATACTGTCTTCATCGAGAGCTTTTTCAAATTCGGTTGCCTGGTATGCAGAGTTTGGTTCTGCGGAGCAGTAGAGAATGCCGACATTTTTTGCATCCGGGAATAATTCGACAAGCATGTCTTCCTGCTGGTCAATCGGAGCAAGATCTGCAGTTCCGGATACGTTTGTACCGGTAGAGCCGGTCCAGTTGTCAATGTCAAGTGCTGTTGCATAGTCGGTAACGGAAGTACCGATCACCGGGATCGTGCTGGTTGCTGCAGCTGCACACTGCAGAGCAGTCGTTGCATTTGCTAAGATCAGGTCATAATTGTTAGCGACGAAACCGTTGCTGATGGTTGCGCAGTTTGCCTGCTCGCCTTGGGCATTCTGAAGATCAAAGGTAACATTGCCAGAACCAAGTAATTCAGTCAGTGCATCTTCAAATCCCTGGGTTGCCTGATCAAGAGCAGGATGCTCTAACTGCTGGCAGATACCGATCGTATATTTTTTGCCATCGGAAGAGGTGCCTGCACCACTTTCAGTGGCCGCTGCATCCGAAGTCTGTGCTGCATCGGAAGCTGCTGCATCCGTGGTACTGCTGGTGTTTGCTGTACTGTTTCCACATGCTGCAAGTGATGCAGCCATGGCTGCTGTCATTACGACAGATAAGATTTTTTTGTAGTTTTTCATAGAATTCTCCATTCCTGCCCGTTTTTCAGGGCATCATAAGTTTGTGCCGGGGCACACATCTTGTGTGTGAAAAATTTTATTTTTCACATTGCTGCCCTTTAGGACTTTAAAGTGCTATCGCTTTTAATAAACAAATTATAAAGACCTAAATGGGATTCGTCAACATTATAGTAAGAAAAAATTAAGAAAAACTTTATGGTATGTATTTGGCAAAAATGATATTCTTTGCAGGGAGAGATCCGGAAAGGATCTTATGAAAATCAGAAAAAATGACATTTTCCTATATGGAAGAAAAATGTTATTTCAGATGCTTGAAATCCTTTATCCACGAAGATGTGCAGTCTGTGATGAAATTGAAGTGACAGGAAAGGGTATTTGTCCGCTATGTAAAGACAAGGTGCATGTGGCAGGAGAACCGGCATGTAAAAAATGCGGGAAACCGCTTGTGGATGAGAGAAAGGAATTTTGCACCGACTGTGGAAAAAAGCATCATGTATACACACAGGGAAAGGCAGTGTTTGTTTATGAGGGTGGTATAAGAAATTCAATGTACCGCTTTAAATATGGAAATAAAAGAGAATATGCAGAGTTTTATGCGAATGCAGCAGTGGAAAAATATGGAGTGTGGCTGAACAAAATAAAAGCAGAAGTGCTGATTCCCATTCCAATGTATTCCCGGAAGAAGCGACTGCGCGGATACAATCAGGCCGAAGTATTTGCGCGGGAACTTGGAAGAAAAGCAGGGATTTTAGTAGATGAGCACCTGGTCAGAAGAGTGAGAAATACAATTCCTCAAAAAGAGTTAAATGAATCACAACGACACAGAAATTTAAAAAATGCTTTCCAATTGACAGCAGATATAGTAGAATATAAGAGAGTCGTGCTTGTGGATGATATCTATACGACAGGGAGTACGATGGATGAAGTATCAAAAGTCCTGAAAGCGTCAGGAGTGGAAAACATATATTATATCTGTATCAGTATCGGAGAAGGGTATTGACAGAATGACAGGAGGTCATGCCAATATGGAAGTGAAGAATTGCAAGGACTGTGGACGTTTATTTAATTATATGGGTGGTGCACCATTGTGTGATGGATGCAGAAAAAAACTTGAACAAAAGTTTCAGGAAGTAAAACAATATCTGGACGAGAACCCGAATGCATCTGTTAATCAGGTATCCGAGGACAATGATGTATCAGTAAAACAGATCAAGCAGTGGATCCGTGAAGAGAGACTTTCACTTTCAGAAGCTTCACTTGACGGTGTTACCTGCGAGCATTGCGGCAGACCGATCCGGACGGGGCGCTTTTGCGAAAAGTGTAAAGCGGCAATGGCAAATTCATTCGCAAACTCGATTGAAAAACCAAAGCCTTTAGAACCACAGAAAAAAGAACGCGACGGAAACAAGATGCGTTTCTTATAAGAGAAGAGCAGGGCCTGACAGGTGGTCCTGCTTTTTTATTCATAAGGAATTACGTCCTATGAATAAAAAAGCCCTCCGGGTGGGATCGCACTGCGTCAGAGATGAATTATGTCGCGGGGGCGACCCGCCGCAGGCGGTGAATCCTGTGGAACAGGATTCTTTTTTTCCTTTGAAAAAGAAGGGCACTGTGATATAATGAAAAATAAGAATGCGTAACTGCGAGCAAAAATGCAGTTTGCTAAGAGAAAGGAAACGCAGCATGGTCAATGAACAACGACTGCACAGCATGATAAAAATAGCAAAATTTGATGCAAACGATGGAAAACGCTGCAAACCGATGATCCAGTATGCGCGAAAGGATTATGTGGCATTACAGCTTCTGAAAAGTTTCGTGGTCGGCACGATCGCATTTTTTATGATGTTAGGGCTTTGGGTACTCTATTCTATGGATGCTTTGATGGAACAGATCAACAAAATGGATTTTGTAAAGGCTGCTACTACACTGGGACTGCTCTATGGAATTTTTATGGTAATTTATCTTCTTGCCACATATATTATTTTTAATATGAAGTACACTTATGGCAGAAAAAAGGTAAAAAAATACTATGCGGGTCTAAAAAAGATCAGTGCGATGTATCTGCGGGAAGAACGGTTGAAAGGGAACGGAAACAAAGACTGGGACTGACAACGGAAGCAATGCGGAAAATGAGATTTTTCACATGTGGAAATGGAGATTAGTATGACGACCTTATTGGAATTAAAAGAGAAATTAACACGTTTTTATGGAAAATATGATATATACATTACGCCGGTGATAAAGTTTACTGTTGCACTCACAGCATTTTTGCTGATAAATCACAACATTGGTTATATGGGAAAAATCAGCAGTACACCAATTGCCCTGATCCTTGCCCTGATCTGTTCGATTCTTCCAGTCGGGGGGGCCGTTTTTATTGGCTCTGTGCTGATCCTTTTGGATATGTATGCACTTTCCTTAGAAGTATGTATTGTGGCCCTGATCCTGTTTATTCTGATGTATATCCTGTATTTTCGGTTTTCTCCAAAAAACGAGTATGGGGTGCTTTTGACACCGATTTGTTTTGGACTGAACATTCCGTTTGTGATGCCGGTCGGCATGGGACTTTTGCGGGAATTATATTCCATGTTTTCTCTGGTCTGCGGTATCGTTCTTTATTTCTTCTTAAACGGTGTAAAGCAGAATGAAACAACACTTGGCGGAGTGGATGAGAAAGATGCGGCAACATCAAAGATTGTTGTTGCGTTGAACCAGCTTTTGGGCAACAGGGAAATGTATCTGGTGCTTGCGATCATGGTGGTAACACTGGTCATCGTTTATATCATACGAAAAATGTCCATTGAGCATGCATGGGCGGTCGCAATTATATTTGGTATTTTATTCGAGGCAGTTGGTATGATCGCAGGGGATATGGTACTTGGAATCAGCGGAAAGACCATCACAATTCTGGTGGGAAGCATTATTTCCTGCGTGATTGCATTTGTGATTCAGTTCCTGTTTTTCAATCTGGATTATTCAAGGACAGAAAGACTCCAGTTTGAAGATGATGAGTATTATTATTATGTAAAAGCCGTACCGAAAGCAATCGTTGCAGGGACAGATAAAAAAGTGACCAGATTCAGTGGAAAAGAAGAACAGGATCGTATGACGAAAAAACGTTTCGCAGAAGAAATGGAGATTGACGAAGATCTGCTGGATTAGTTACTTTAAATACAGATAGCGGAAAGGAAAGTGAAGCAGGTGCAGAATGCGATGGCAACCATGGGCGCGTTTTGGGAAAAAGCGTCTATTTATTTGAATTTACCAAAGATTACAATGACAGATGTTGTGGAAATTCTCATCATAACATTTCTGTTTTATTATATGCTTGTGTGGATTAAGAACACAAGGGCATGGGTACTGTTAAAAGGTATTATGGTAATATTGCTTTTTGTTCTGGTTGCAGCTGTATTTCAGATGAATACGATCATCTGGATTGCGAAGAACACATTGAGCGTCGCAATTACTGCCATAGTTATTATATTCCAGCCGGAAATCCGGAAAGCACTGGAAAATCTTGGACAGAAGAATTTCCTTACTTCTTTTTTTGCGTTTGATTTTTCAAAGGGAGAAATCGCAAAGTTTACGGATAAAACGATCAATGAACTGGTAAAGGCATGTTATGAGATGGGAAAAGTCAAAACAGGTGCACTTATCGTCATTGAGGATGAAATTGTTCTTTCGGAGTATGAAAGAACCGGTATTGCAGTAGATGGAATACTGACAAGCCAGCTTTTGATCAATATTTTTGAAAAAAACACACCGCTTCATGACGGAGCCGTGATTGTCCGCGGGGACAGAGTGGTGTCTGCCACCTGCTATCTGCCACTGACGGATTCTTTAAGTATCAGCAAAGATCTTGGTACAAGACATCGTGCGGCGGTCGGAATCAGTGAAGTCAGTGATTCACTTACCATTGTTGTATCTGAGGAAACGGGAAAAGTTTCCATCGCCATGGGTGGGGAATTGTACCGCAATGTGGACGCTGAGTTTTTAAAGAACAAACTTTCATTTATACAGCATCGCGAGAAGAAAGTTTCAAAAATTGAATTATGGAGAAGGAGGCTTAAGGATGTTAAAGAATCTGGCAAAAAAACTAACGAATAATCTTGGCCTCAAGGTACTGGCTGTGTTATTTGCGATCGCTCTGTGGATCGTAGTGGTCAATATTGATGATCCGGTCAAACCGGCACAGTATACGATCAGTGTAACACAGGACAATATGGATTATCTTACCTCAAATGGAAAGTATTCCGAGACACTTGGCGGGAAAAATACAGTTACGTTTACGGCATCGGCAAAACGAAGTATTCTGGAAAAATTATCCAACACGGATTTTACTGCAGTTGCGGATATGGAAAAGATTGAATATGTGGAAGGTGATGGCGTATGCCGTGTCCCGATTACGATCACATGCAGTAAATATAACAGCAATACAATTACCATTTCATCCAAACAGCAGTATCTGGATGTGACAGTGGAAGATCTTGGAAATGTACAGAAAAAGATCACTGCAAGCACGGAAGGTACGGTCATGGATGGCTGTGCACTTGGAGATGTTTCCATCGTGACATCGAATCTTTTGAAAATTTCGGGACCGTCTTCTGTTACGAGTCAGATCAGCACGGTAGTCGCAACGATCAATGTTGACGGAATGTCATCGGATGTGACCGATACAGTAGTGCCGGTTTTATATGATGCGGATGGTAATGAGATCGATGCTTCAAAGTTAAAAATGAATATTAATACTGTTACGATCACGGCGCAGATATTAAATACAAAAGATGTGGATCTTTCCTTCCAGACAAAAGGAACTGTGGCATCCGGCTATACATTAAAAGAAATTACCTACAGTCCGAAAAAAGTCCGGATCAAGGGAGAAACGGATGTGCTTAATAAGGTGGCTAAGATCGCAATACCGGATGATGTGTTAGATATGAGCGGTGCAACGGAAGATGTTGAGACAACTGTAGATATTACATCTTATCTTCCGGATAGAACTTCGCTGGTACTTGCAGCAGACGCAAAAGTGGAGGTCAAAGTAAAAGTAGAGCCGATCACAACAAAAACCTTCGAGGTGGATGCATCTGCGTTTACGCTTGAAAATATTCCGGATGCGACAAAGGCGAAGATTACGGAAGATACGATTCAGGTTGAGGTCACCGGAGCGGAAAGCGATATTAAGAAGCTGTCAGCAGATGACATTACAGGTACTGTTAATCTGCAGGGATATGGAAATGGTGAACATAATATCGCTGCAGATATTGATGTGGATAATGAACTTTATCAGGTAAAAACCGTGCGGATCCCGGTTAAAATGACTGCGGAAGATACGGAAATAAAATCAACGGAAAGCAGCAAAAAGAGTGCTTCTAAAACAAAATAAAAGAAATTAATAATTTGGAGGAAATACAATGGCAAGAATGTTTGGTACAGATGGTGTCCGCGGAGTGGCTGGATCAGAACTTACGATCGAGCTTGCGACAAAACTTGGACAGGCGGGAGCTTATGTGCTTACGAAAGAGCAGGAACATCAGGCAACGATTATCGTTGGCTGTGATACGAGAATTTCAGGAGGAATGCTTGCAAGTGCACTGATGGCAGGAATCTGTTCTGTCGGTGCAAATGCGATTTTTGTCGGAGTAATGCCGACACCTGCAATTGCGTATCTGACGAGAAAACATAAGGTAGATGCCGGGGTTGTCATTTCCGCATCCCATAACCCGATGGAATTTAACGGAATTAAATTTTTTAACGGCGAGGGATATAAGCTTTCTGATGAGCTTGAAGACGAGATCGAGGCACTGATCCGTAATAATATGAAGGATGTCAACCTGCCGATCGGTTCCGGAGTCGGTAAAATTGATTATCGTTTCGATTTAAGAGACGAATATGTTGAATTTATGAAAAAATGTGTTCCGGTTGATCTGACAGGCATGAAGATCGTGGTTGACTGTGCAGAGGGAGCCGCTCATTATACGTCAGTGAAGACATTGAAAGATCTGGGGGCTGATCTGGTGGCAATCCATACCGAACCGGATGGAACGAATATCAATGCAAACTGTGGTTCGACGCATATGGATGAATTAAAAGCCAGAGTAGTTTATGAAAATGCTGCCATTGGTATTGCATTTGACGGGGATGCAGACCGTATGCTTGCTGTGGATGAAAAAGGAGAACTGGTCGATGGAGACCAGATCATGGCAATCTGTGGTACTTATATGAAACAGAAAGGTACCTTAAAAAAGAATACGATCGTTGTTACTGTTATGACAAACCTTGGATTTTCACTGATGGGAGAACGCGAAGGCATCCATGTGGAAAAGACAAAAGTTGGCGACAGATATGTTCTTGAAAATATGAGAGAACATGGCTATAATATCGGAGGCGAGCAGTCAGGACACGTTATTTTCCTGGATGACAACACCACAGGTGATGGTCTGCTTTCTGCACTTCATCTGCTTGAGGTTATGGTGAAAACGAAAAAAACTTTATCAGAGCTTGCATCTGTTATGGAAGTATTACCGCAGGCACTTGTAAATGCAAAAGTGCCAAACCATAAAAAAGACAACTTTATGGATTATCAGGAGATTGCGGATGCAGTTGCAAAATTAGAGCAGAAGTTTAACGGAGAGGGAAGAGTTTTGATCCGTCCATCCGGTACAGAGCCGCTTGTCCGTGTCATGATTGAAGGAAAAGATCAAAAGGTGATCGATGAGGAAGCTAAAAAGTTAGCGGAACTGATTACGAAGATCATGCTTTAAATATCGTATATACAATAAACAGTTTGGAGGGATTTACTATGGTAAGCCAGAAAGTAACGATTAAAAATCCGACGGGACTTCATTTGAGACCGGCTGGAATTTTATGCAAGGAGGCCATGCAGTTTAAATCACATGTGACATTTCGTTACAGAGAAAATACAGCAAATGCAAAAAGCGTGTTGAGTGTACTTGGTGCATGCATCAAATCCGGGGATGAAATAGAGCTTGTCTGCGAAGGAGAAGATGAAAAAGAAGCACTTACGTCGATTGTTACGGCAATTGAAAATGGATTAGGAGAATAAATGATGAAAAAGATCTTAGTGACAGGGTGCAACGGACAGTTAGGGCGTGCCATCCGACAGGAATATAAAGGTGAGGATGTTTCCTTTATCAATACAGATGTTGCGGAAGGTGAAGGCATTGTGGCGCTCGATATTACCGATGTGAATGCTGTCCTTGCGCTGGTTCGTGCGGAGAGACCGGATGTCATTATCAACTGTGCAGCGCACACCAATGTGGATGCGTGCGAACAGCAGTGGGATGCCGCATACCGGATCAATGCGATCGGACCGAGAAATTTAAGTATCGCAGCAAGAGAAGTCGGAGCAAAAATGATCCACGTTTCCACCGATTATGTATTTGAGGGAAACGGAACAAAGCCATATACGGAATTTGATGAGATCCATCCGGTCAGTGCCTATGGAAAGACGAAGGCGGAGGGAGAAAAGTTTGTCCGTGAATTTGCAGACAGATATTTTATTTTCCGTACCGCATGGCTTTATGGAGATGGAAAAAACTTTGTAAAGACGATGCTTCGCCTTGCGGAGTCACACGATGAAGTCAGTGTTGTATGTGACCAGCAGGGATCCCCGACAAGTGCGGTGGAACTGGCAAGAGCCATTCATCATTTTGAACCGACAGAAAATTATGGTACATTTCATGCAACCTGTGAGGGCGATACCAACTGGGCAGCTTTTGCGGAAGCAATTTTTAAACGTGCAGGAAAGACAACAAAAGTCAACCATGTCACAAGTGAGCAGTATGCGAAGATGAATCCGGCTTCTGCAAACAGACCGTCATATTCGATTCTTGAGAACTATATGATGAAACTGACAGACGGTTACAAAATGGCTGAATGGCAGGATGCACTTGATGAGTATATGAAAACACTGGAATAATACGATGACAGAATATATCAAAAAACATTACCGACTGATTCTGATGTCGGTATTTGCTGCGCTGGTCTGTTTTGGGTATCAGGCATTTAACTCGAATATCAGAATCGATACAGAGGAACTGATCAATCATCCCGGGTCTACGTTAGGGTGGCTTACGATTGGAAGATTTGGACTGGTTCTGTTAAAACGGATGCTTGGTCTTGGTGTACACCGAACGATAAAGAGTGGTATTCTGATGCTTTTGTTTTTTATCCTGGGAGGCAATGTACTGACGTATGGATGCTATTATTTTTCAGGAAAAAAGGATGGAAAACCGTACTGGATATTTACGCTGCTTTATATGACATCCAATATCTGGAGTTTTCAGTTTTATTTTTCACTGCAGCAGGCGGAAGTCGCATTTGCAATGCTTTTGATGGCAGTCACCGGATTTTTTATGTGTGATCTCTGTTTTCGGGAGAAATATAAGGAAAACAGAAGCGGAAAAGATCTGTGTAAGCTGTTTTTGTCCACAGTGTTTATTGTGTTGGCACTTGGTACTTACCAGGCACTGGCAGTTTATTATATTGCAGTCTGTGTCATGTTTTTCTTATTGTTCTTCTGGCAGGTGAATGGAAAAAGAGAAAAATGGGGAATTCGCATTATTTTTCTTGCGGCCCATTTCGGTATTTCCTATCTGATATACAGGGGGATTGCGGGTACATGGTTCATGGCAGCCGGTGATTATATGGAAGGGCAGAGCAACTGGGGAAGTGAACCGGCTGCTGAATGTGTCAAGAATGTTCTTCGTGTTGTGAAAAATCAGCTTCTTACCGTCGGACCGCGGAATTTCTCTTTTTATGTGATCGGTGTACTGCTTGCATTTTATGTGATATGGATCGCATGGACGAGAAGGACTGAAATTGGACGTGCCGGTTTTTGGATTTTTGCAGCAGGAATGATTTTTATGCTCATTACACCTTTTTTTATGACAATCTATGCAGGTGCGATGCTGGTGACAAGGACACAGTTTGCACTTCCGGTTGTGGCTGCATTTCTTGCGATGTTTGGTGTGATGATATTAAAAGAGCAGCAGATTTCCGATGTACGACCGGAAAAACAGGAGCGGGACAGGAAAATGTGCCGATGGCTGCAGGTAATGGGCAATGTGGTGATATTGCTTGTAATCGCAGTTACAGGCGGTCAGGTCTGCTATAACATCAGAATGCACAGCGCGGATCAGGTGCGTTGTGAACAGGATGCGCTGCTGGCGGATCAGATCACGGATGCTTTGAAGAGTGAGATCCCCGGGGTGGATGCAGAAGGAGATCCGGTGGATAAAAAAGTGGTATTTATCGGATACCGGCAGCCACAGTTAAACAGCTGGAACCGCCGTACGGAAATGTACGGGTGGTCATTTTTTGAATGGGATTATACCAGAGAACATCCGGCGGGGGCAACGCACCGGATCGCAGGATTTTTAGAAGCACATAATGGAGTCCATCTGGACGATGGTTATTCCGAAGAGATGGAATATAAGGCAGCAGCACTGTCGGAAGATATGACAGTCTTTCCGGCTGAGGGTTCAATCGTGGAAGAAAAAGATCTGGTGGTCGTCAAGCTGTCTGAAATTACGGAACGCCCGGCAGTGGACTGGTGGTAAAACTTGTACAGACAATAAAAGTATGGTAAAATGATGAAAGATTTTGCAGACCATAGAATGGAGAAAACTATGAGAACATATTTAGTAACCGGAGGAGCCGGATTTATTGGATCTAACTATATTCATTACATGTTTCGCAAATATGATAACGAGATCAGAATTATCAATGTGGATGTGCTTACTTATGCGGGCAATCTGGAAAATTTAAAAGACATTGAAAATCGTGAAAATTATACATTTGTGCGTGCAGATATCACGGATAAAGAGGCAATTGCAAAGATTTTTGCAGAAAATGAGATCGACCGCGTGGTACATTTTGCAGCAGAGAGTCATGTAGACCGCAGTATCAAAAATCCGGAAGTATTTGTAAAAACGAACGTGCTTGGAACAGCAGTTATGTTAAACTGTGCAAAAGCGGCATGGGAGCTGCCGGATGGCAGTTTCAAAGAAGGGAAGAAATTCCTTCATGTATCGACGGATGAGGTATATGGTTCTTTAGAGGATGACGGAACATATTTTTATGAGACAACACCGTATGCACCGCACAGTCCGTATTCTGCGAGCAAAGCATCTTCGGATATGCTGGTAAAGGCTTATATTGACACTTACCATTTTCCGGCAAACATTACCAACTGTTCTAACAATTATGGACCATACCAGTTCCCGGAAAAACTGATTCCGCTTATCATCAACAATGCATTGCATGGAAAGAAACTTCCGGTATATGGAGACGGAAAAAATGTCCGCGACTGGCTGTATGTGGATGACCATGCGAAAGCAATCGATATGGTACAGGAAAACGGACGCCTCGGCGAGACTTACAACGTCGGCGGACACAATGAAAAACAGAATATTGAAATTATCAATATCATTATAGATACACTGCTTGAGATGCTTCCGGCAGATGATCCGAGACGTGCACTTGTGAGCAAGGATCTGATCACTTATGTGAAGGACCGCAAAGGTCATGACAGACGTTATGCGATCGCACCGGATAAGATCAAGGCAGAGATCGGCTGGGAGCCGGAGACAATGTTCAAAGAAGGCATCAAAAAGACGATCGCATGGTATTTTGAACATGAGGACTGGATGAAAAACGTTACCAGCGGTGATTATCAGAAGTATTATGAGGATATGTATCAGAACAGGTAAGAAGATGCAGGCAGCAGTACCGCCAGATGGGGCGATACTGCTTGTTTGCGTTTTATAATGGACGTGAAAACAAGGAGGAAAATCCTCTGCTCACCAGAGGGCAAATTTTACATGATAAAATTGCATTTTCCTGCGGAAAACATGGAGGATTGAATAATGAAGGGTATTATTTTAGCAGGTGGTTCCGGAACAAGGTTATATCCGTTAACAAAGGCGATTTCAAAACAGATCATGCCAGTGTATGATAAACCGATGATCTATTATCCATTATCAACACTGATGTTAGCTGGGATAAGAGAGGTTCTGATCATTTCCACACCGAGAGATCTGCCGGTATTTGAAGAGTTGTTTGGGGATGGAAGCCAGCTTGGAATGAGTTTTTCATATGCAGTGCAGGAGCAGCCGAGAGGACTTGCGGATGCATTTATTATCGGAGAGAAGTTTATTGGAAATGATGCTGTTGCATTGGTTCTTGGAGACAATATCTTTTACGGACAGAGTTTTTCAAAGGTTCTGCGCAGTGCGGCAGAGCGTACACAGAATCAAAAGGGTGCAACGATCTTCGGTTATTATGTCAGAGATCCGAGAGAGTATGGCGTGGTAGAGTTTGATGAGAACGGAAAGGCCCTTTCCATTGAGGAAAAGCCGGAGCATCCGAAGTCAAATTATGCGGTGCCGGGACTTTATTTTTATGACAATGATGTTGTACAGATCGCAAAAAATGTAAAGCCGTCTGCAAGAGGTGAAATTGAGATTACTTCCGTAAATAATGCATATTTAGAGCGTGGTGATTTAAGCGTTGAGACGCTTGGCAGGGGATTCGCATGGTTAGATACCGGAAACCACGACATGCTGCTTGCCGCTGCAGATTTTGTGTCTGCGATCCAGAAACGTCAGGGACTTTATGTGTCCTGTATCGAGGAGATCGCATACAAACGTGGATTTATCGATAAAGAGCAGCTGTTAAAACTTGCAGAACCGCTCCTTAAAACAGATTATGGCAAATATCTGGTAGAGGTTGCCGAGGGACTTTAAAAAACAGATAGTGAGGATCAATAATTATGGGAAAAATAAAGGTAACACATGACTGTAATGGAATCGAGGGACTCAAAGTAATTGAGCCGGCAGTCTTCGGGGATGCCAGAGGATATTTCATGGAGACCTACAATTACAACGATTTTAAAGAGGCAGGAATCGACTGCCAGTTTGTACAGGATAACCAGTCTGCATCGAAAAAAGGTGTGTTAAGAGGATTACATTTCCAGATCAACCACCCGCAGGACAAGCTGGTGCGCGTGGTAAGCGGAGAGGTATTTGACGTTGCAGTGGATTTAAGAGAAGGTTCTGAGACATTCGGAAAATGGTTTGGCATCGTTCTGACTGCGGAAAATAAAAAGCAGTTTTTTGTACCAAAGAATTTTGCACATGGCTTTATCGTGCTGTCTGATTATGCAGAGTTCTGCTATAAGGTTACTGATTTCTACCATCCAAATGACGAGGGTGGTATTCTCTGGAATGATCCGGCAATCGGTGTTGAATGGCCAATGCCGGAAGGAATGACACAGGCGGATCTGATCCTTTCCGATAAGGATAAAGTGCACGGTGGATTCGATGCATATTGTAAGGAACGGGGAATTGTAAGATAGGAGCACTCATATGACAGAAAAGAAGAAAAATGTCTGCCTGCCAAAACGTCTGATTGCCAGCCGTAAACTCATCGGCAATCTTGCCAAAAATGATTTTAAGAAAAAATTTGCGGGTTCTTATTTTGGCGTGATATGGGCTTTCATACAGCCGGTGATCACAGTGCTTTTATACTGGTTTGTCTTTGAGTTTGGACTACATCAGAAAGTCAATGATTTAAGAACAGGGATTGAGGTGCCATTTGTACTCTGGCTGATGGGTGGCCTTGTGCCATGGTTTTATTTTCAGGAGGCTTTAAATGGAGGAACCGGTGTCCTGGATGAATACAGTTATCTCGTTAAAAAAGTTGTATTCCAGATCGATGCACTTCCGGTAGTAAAATTGATCTCTGCACTATTTACACATGCATTTTTTGTTGTGTTTATGCTGGTTGTTTTTGCAGTTATGGGATTTTATCCCGATCTTTATGTGCTTCAGATTGTTTATTATTCGTTTTGCATGGTGATCCTTACAGCAGGACTGATTTATGCGACAAGCGCCGTGACGGTATTTTTCCGTGATATGAAAGAGGTTGTCGCCATTCTTTTACAGATCGGAATGTGGGTAACACCGATCATGTGGAATTTTGAGAGCATGCAGGGCATTCCAAAATGGGCTGTAGTACTGCTTAAGCTAAATCCGATGTATTATATCGTTTCCGGATACCGGGATGCACTGATCAATAAAACGGCATTCTGGGAACATCCGGGATTGACACTGTGGTTCTGGGGAATCACGCTGTTTACACTTTGGGCGGGAACGACCGTATTTAAGCGTCTGCGTGTACATTTCGCAGATGTGCTGTAGGAGCATCGCAAGAATGAAAACTGTGGAATGAGGATAGTATGGATAATTTAGCAATCAGGGTAGAGGATGTCTGCAAAGTCTACAAACTTTATGATAAACCGTCTGACCGGTTAAAGGATGCACTTGGACTGGTCAGAAAGAACCATTTCAAAGAACATCATGCATTAAAGCATGTGTCGTTTGAAGTAAAAAAAGGTGAGACGATCGGCATCATCGGAACGAATGGTTCCGGAAAATCTACCATTTTAAAAATAATTACAGGTGTTTTAAGTCCGACAAGCGGTGAGGTGGAGATCGATGGAAGAATCTCAGCACTGTTAGAGCTTGGAGCCGGATTTAATATGGAATACACCGGAATTGAGAATGTCTATCTAAACGGTATGATGATGGGTTTTTCCCGCGAGGAGATGGATGCAAGGTTAGATGATATCTTAAAATTTGCAGATATCGGTGATTTCGTGCATCAGCCGTGTAAGACCTATTCGAGCGGTATGTTTGTCCGGCTTGCGTTTGCGGTGGCGATCAATATTGATCCGGAGATCCTGATCGTGGATGAGGCATTATCGGTCGGAGATGTATTTTTTCAGGCAAAATGTTATAAAAAGTTTGAGGATTTCAAGGCGCATGGAAAGACCATCCTGTTCGTCAGCCACGATATCAGCAGTGTGGCAAAATATTGTGACCGTGTCATCTTACTCAATAAGGGAGATAAACTGGCAGAGGGAAATGCCAAGGATATGATCAACCTTTACAAAAAGGTTCTGCTTAAGAACTCAGACAAGATCACCGGCGGTAAAATTTTAGAGAATGATGCGTCCGATGGAAAGAAGCTCTGGAAATCAAATTACCAGCTCAACCCGGATGTCAATGAATATGGAACCGGTGAGGCGGAGATCATTGACTTTGCGCTGATCGATGAATATGGCAATTATACGAACTGTATCCAGAAGGGGACTTCTTTTACCATCAAATCCAAGGTGAAATTCCTCTCTGATATACAGGATCCGATTTTTACTTATACATTTAAAACCGTACAGGGAACTGCTGTTACCGGAACAAACACGATGTTTGAAAAAGTGGGCATCGGGATGGCAAAGACAGGTGATACCTATGTTGCGACATTCCGCCAGAACATGGATATGCAGGGCGGCGAATATCTGTTATCCATCAGCTGCACCGGTTATGTCGGCGGAGAGTTCCGCGCGTACCACAGATTATATGATGTGGTCGGTGTGACGGTGGTATCCGACAAAAATACCGTCGGTTTTTATGATATGAATTCAGAAGTTACGATTGAAAAATGTGACGAATAGAAGAACGTAAAAGTGAGGAAGCAATGGGACATGTGAACGTGCCGGAGGGGCTGAAAGAGATCATACAACAGAATAATGAAAAAGCCTATCCGCAGATCATCATGGAACAGGCATCCTATCCGTACCTTTTTCATCTGTCGGATATCAGGGAGAACCTGATCGCATTTCTGCCGGTGACAAAGCAGATGCATGTTTTAGAGCGGAATGCAGGATGCGGTGCACTGACAGGAAAACTGCTTTCTATGGCGTTACATGTGACGGCAGTGGTGGAGAGTGAAGAGGAAGCTGACATTTTACGGGTGCGTTATGAAAATGCCGGCAATCTGACGGTTCTGGTTGTTCCGGCTTCGGATACAAAACCGGAAACAAATGTACTGTATCAGGATCAGGCCTATGACATGATATTGATTGCAGGCGAATTTTCAAAATTTCAAAATGAGCTTTCCTGTATGAGAGAACACTTATCTGACAACGGGAAACTCTATGTGGCGGATGCCAACCGTCTGGGACTGAAATATTTTGCGGGGTGTCAGGAGGAATACCGTGGGGGATATTTTGCCGGACTGGAAAATTATGATAAGGATCCGGAACGATTCACAGAGGATGACAGGCACGGTGAGGCGAGGGTCTATACCAGAAAAGAGTATGAACAGATCTTAAAAGAAGCAGGATTTTCGGGAATTTACAGCTATTACCCATATCCGGATCACAAGTTCCCATCCTGTATCTATTCGGATGAATATCTTCCGGGAAGGGGAGAACTTTCCGACAACCGGAGAAATTTTGACAGGGACAGATTACAGCTTTTTGATGAGAAAAAAGTTTTTGATACGGTTCTGGCAGAAGGGTTATTTGGAGAACTTGCCAATTCCTTTTTGATCGAGGCAGGAAATAGGACCGGAGAACAGCGTGTGATTTATTCAAAATATTCCAATGAGAGGGCAAGGCAGTTTGCCATCCGCACGGATATCTGCAAGAAAGCGGATGGAGAAAAAAGTGTCAGAAAATATGCACTTTATCCGGAAGGAAGAGAGCATATCTGTCATATGGAGAAGTCATACGAAAAATTGTCATCGTGCTATGCGGACAGTAATGGGAAAATCAGATTCTGCGCCTGTCATACAAAAAATGATGCAGCCGTATCCGGTTTTGATCCCGGTGTCACACTGCAGGATGTGATGGAGCGGGCGATTGAAAGAAATCAGACGGAACTGGTGAAGCGCATCCTTGATGATTATGCAAAACGTATCATGGAATATGGTGGAAAACATCTGTTTACGCCAACCGAAGATTTCCGAAAAGTGTTTGGAGAGGTTCATTTTACAGAGGAAACTGAAGCGGTGGATATATGCGATATCGATATGATATTTGCCAATATTTTGATTCCTGCAGGCAGTGAGATGAAAATAGAGGAAGCAGAATGGACAGTCATTGATTATGAGTGGACGTTTTTCTTTTCGGTACCAAAGTTATTTGTATTATACCGTGCACTTTATTTTGCATATTACCAGATCATGGGAGGAAAAGGCACTCCGCTGGATGAGCTGTTAGCAGCTTACGGAATCAGTAAGAAATTAAAAGAACAGTTTGGCAGGATGGAGGAGAATTTTCAGGCATATCTGGGAAAGGGCAGCGTTCCGGTGCGCAATATGCAGCGTGTGATGGGAACAAAGATCGTTCCCTTAGAGCAGCTGCTAAGGCAGGATGCAGGGAATGTACAGATAGAAGAAATGCAGAATGTACCTTTTAGAGTGCGGAAGATTCTGTATCACATTGACAGACAGGAATATCAGGATGGCAGTGTGGTCTGTTGTGGATGGGCACTTGCAAAGACATGGAATGGAAAGGTACTTCCAGTTGATATAAAAGCAGTGATGCCGGACGGCACTGTGGTCACAGCGGAATTGAAAAGATATCCGAGAGCGGATGTCGCCGATGCATTAAAACTGCGCCGGACGTGCGATGTGAACCTGAACCTGGGATTTGACTGTGTGTTTATTGTTCCGCGCGAAACGGAATGGAAACTGATTTTTTCGTTGGGAAAACGCAGTGCGGAATATGATTACCAGAATAAATGACAGGAAGAAACAGTGACACCTGGGCATGAAACCGGGGAAAAGGAACAGGAAAGGACTTGACATGTACCAGACAAGAGAAAAAATTCAGAGTATCATTTTACTGCTGGCGGATCTGATATGCTTTGCCGTAAGTTATTTCGGGGGCGGTTATCTGTGGCTGGTGGGTTATCGAAATGTATCCGTCGCAAATATGAAGATAGAGCTGATGGAGAGCTTTGGCATCGTAATGGTTGTTTACATGCTGGTAATGCTCTTTTCGGATATTGATAATCGTTTTATTGACCGAAGTGTATTTCAGGAGTTGTGGGCAGCAATCAAAGCGAGCGTTGTGTTAGTATGTGTGACAGCGCTGACCATTTTTTTACAGCACAATAATGCGGAGGCTTCCCGAGGTGTTTATTTTTGTATTGCGCTGGTAAATATGTGCCTGTATTTTGGCATGCATATTATCATTAAATATTATCTGCTGCATGTTTACCGTAACAAAAGAGCAAATAATCAGGTATTTCTGGTCACAACGGCAGAACGTGTGGAAGAGGTGATCGCGGATGCAGACCATTCCGGAGACTGGATCCATCGTCTTGCAAGTATTGCGATCATTGATGAAAACCAGATTGGAAAATGGTATCATGGTGTTCCTGTCGTTGCCACTTATGATAATATGTTCCAGTATGTAAAAGAACAGATTGTGGATGAAGTTTTTATCAGTGTGCCGTATGAGACAGGAGATTCGCTTGCGGAGGTGGTCAACCGTTTTGAGGATATGGGGGCAACCGTACATGTCACGATTGAGATCTTAAACAAGTTTGATGATTACCATAAAACTTTTAACATGCTGGGAAATATACCGGTCGTCACATTTTCCAATCAGTCCTATGACTGGAAAATGCTTATGATCAAGCGTGTGATGGACATCGCAGGTTCGATCGTGGGACTTGTGATCACGGCAGTTGTGACGGTCTTTTTAGCACCGCCACTTTTGATCGAATCTCCGGGACCTCTGTTTTTCGCACAGAAGCGTGTCGGCAAGAATGGAAGATTTTTTAAGATCTATAAGTTCCGTTCGATGTATAAGGATGCAGAGGAACGCAAAAAAGAACTGGAAAGCCAGAATGAGATGAATGGTCTGATGTTTAAAATGAAAGATGACCCGCGTATTACGAAGGTTGGAAAATTTATCCGTAAGACCAGTATCGATGAGCTTCCACAGTTTTTCAACGTTTTGAAAGGTGATATGAGTCTGGTCGGTACAAGACCACCGACGGTAGATGAGTTCAAACAGTATGAATCACACCAGAAACGCCGTTTAAGTGCAAAACCGGGCATTACCGGATTATGGCAGGTAAGCGGACGGAACGAGATTACTGATTTTGAGGATGTCGTGAAACTGGATGTACAGTATATTGATAACTGGAGTCTGGGACTGGATATCAAGATCATTTTAAAGACGATAAAAGTGGTGTTTGAAAAAGGCGGAGAATAGAAAGGAGACCTGATATGAATCAGAGATATGAGAGCAGAAAAGAATACAGTTTGATGGATGTGCTGCAGTATAACTTAAGAAAATGGTGGCTTGCGGCTGTCTTTGCGGCAGTTTTTGCAGTGATCGTCGGTGGATACAAGGCAAAAACCCTGATGCCTTATATTGATGCAGAAGTCTATGATGACAGAATGCAGGTGGAGACTTCGGTGCTTTTAAAAGATTATAATTCCGGAAGTACTGTGGAGCGTGGCAATGATATTATGAAAATTGCAAAGAGCAGCAGTGTGTACGACGAATTCTGTAAAGTGACAGGAATCGATCTGACAAAACAGGCATTTACGGATATGTTTGAGTGTGAACAGACAGAGGCATCGGACATTATTACTTTTTATGTGGTGTATCCGAGAACGAGCTGGGATTATACCGTAAATGACGAAGAGGAAGCGTATGCTTTTGTGAACGGACTTCTTCAGGCATTGGATACCGTGACAAAGAAACAGGTCGGCACACAGTGTTTTACTGTATTTGATGAACCGCAGTCCCAGAGAGAAGTGACAAAGCTTGAAACTTATACCATCTCCAGTTCTGAGTTCCGCCAGGGAGTATTAAAAGCAGTGATCGCAGGTATTTTACTTGGCATTATGCTTGAGGTTGTTTTATATACATTGTGGATGATGATTTATAAAAAACCGAAGGATGCACAGGAAGTGCAGGAATGTTTAGAGACACAGATCGTTGATGTGATCACAAAAAAGAATGAAGATGAAGAAACCTATAAAAAAGCGGCTATGTTTTTGAATGGACAAAAAGCAGAAGGATGCCTTAAGATTAACTGTCTGCCGGTCGGAAGAACTGCGGATACCACAGCATTACGTCTTGCGATGTGCTATGCAAATGAAAAGAAAAAGACTCTGCTGATCGACCTGAATGCAACTGACAGTGATGATGCATCTTTAAGTGCCTATGTTATGGGGAATACGACAGAATTAAAGTTACAGCAGATGAATGACTACTTAGACACCGTAAAGAGAAATTTGAAACAGGAACAGGGATTTGATCTTGTTGGAAATGAAAAGTTCAAAGAGCTTCTGGATCGCTTCTCAAAGCAGTATGAATACATTCTGGTCAATGGAAGGGATGTGTCGGTAATATCCGAAGGATATCAGACGGCATTGCTTTGCGACAGTAATCTTGTCATCTGCGGACGCAGAAATGTCAGAACGGAAGAACTTTATATGTTAAAGAATACGGCTGAGATCAACCATATCCATCTGGATGGAGTGCTGGTATATGATTTATAAGAATCTACTTTATACAGGAATGCTTTTCGTAGTACTTCCGGTCTGGTTTGGATTGTTGTGGGTATGGTATCTGAAAATAGAGGGAACGGTCAGAAAACTGTGCAACGCATGGGTGCTTGGACTTGCAAGCATGTTTGCATCGGGACAGATTTTGCTGGTGCCGATGATACTTGGCAAAAGGACGCTTACCGAGGCTGTCACACTTTGGAAGATATTTCTGGTGATTGTTTCCATTGTTATCATGGTAATTCTGATACGCAGATGTGGTATCTTAGTTACAGTAGAAAATAAGCTGGAAAACAAAAAAAAGAAAGCCGGAGCATGGAAAATCATTTTTGGAATTCTTGCAGCGGCGCTGATCCTTTTGCAGGCATGGATTCCGTATCATTACCAGCATATTGATGATGACGATGCAAGATATGTTTCGGAAGAAGTTTCTGCGGTTGTGCATGATACGCTTTTAGTGGATGATCCGATCACGGATGAATATATGTACTGGAATGTCGGGGAAGTAAGAAAAGATGTGACATCCCCATGGACGATGTATGTGGCAATGTGCTGTAAAATAACAGGAATTGCTCCGGCGGTGTTTTCACATACATTTTTTCCATTTTTTATGATCATCATCTGTTATGTGTTGTATGGAATGATCGGAAATGTACTGTTTCGCGGTGATGCGGAAAAAACAGCACTGTTTCTGATTGTTTTATCTGTGTTCCATATCTGGAATTTTACATCAACACATACACTGTCGGCGATGTTTTTATTGCGGATCTGGCAGGGAAAGGCAATCGTGGCGGGATTTATCCTTCCATTGTTAATGTATTTGTTTTACCAGATCTTTATGAGTGAAAAACAGAGTATGAAATGGGCGGCACCATTGTATGCCTTAAGTTTTGCGGCAGCTCTTTTATCGGGAATGGGAATTATTATGGCACCAGTTATGATGGGATTGTACGGACTTTTAGATGGTATTTACCACCGGAATCTGAAACGTATGCTCTGTATATGGATCGCAGCACTGCCGTGTGCTGTTTATATGATTTATTATACGGCGGGGATTTAAAAAGGAAAGAGAACGGATATGGCAGCAGATTTTTATTCAATACTGGACAATTTTAAAAATTTTATTGGCGGACGTACCGGACTTTTTCACTGGTGCCTGTTTTGTCTTGCAGTTGTAATGCTGTTTTTCCTGGGAAGAAAATATCAGGAAGAGAAACAGACCGTCCGGTTTCTGGTATGGCCGACAATCCTGGTACTGTTATTTTTATTTAATCCATTATTTTACCGTTATGTGGGAAGCCGTTTCTTTGCAGGCGTGTACTGGAGACTGTTCTGGATGCTTCCGGTTTCTTTCACGGCTGCGTATGTGGTGGTCTGGCTGGTGTGCCGGTGGAAAAAACAGGCAGTCCGTATCGTTGTGCTTGTGGCGGCCCTTGGTACGATCGCATTAAGCGGACAGAAAATTTACAGTAAAGCAACCTTTACGGAGGCAGAAAATGAATATAAACTGCCGCAGGCTGCGCTGGATGTTGCGGATATTTTAGCAGGCGCAGGTGTCAACTGGAAAGTAAGATCGGTTGTACCGAATGAACTGCTCTGCTATATCAGACAGTACCGCTGTGATATCGGATTATTTTATGGAAGAAACGTGGGCGGATTTATTTCCGGGATCGGGGATGATGAAGTCGCAATGTATCAGCAGATGTGTCAGGAAAAACCGGACATGACAGTAGTGACGGATATTGCAAAGCGCAATCAGGTGGTATTTTTATGTTTTAACCGCACAGAACAGGAAATACCGGATGATATGAAGCCGTATGGATATCACTATTACAAGGAAACCGGAGATTATGTCATTTATATGCTTGGAGAGGAATAGATGGAGCAGATCAGAAAATGGATACGGGAAAATGATTGGAAGAGCATGGGGATCATTGCGTATTATGGATACTTTGCGGTCAATGTGCTGGTAAAAGCATTTGGTTATGACAGTAGTGATCAGATCTACAAATTTTTTATGCTTTCCGGCGTGATCCTTTTGGGAATGAAACTTGTTACAACCAGATATACGCTGCGGGAGATCGTTGTGATCGCGCTGATGCTAGGTGCAGGTCTTTTCATATGGGTAATGACCAAAAAGGCGACGATACTGTTTTTGTTTTTAACGATCATCGGAATCAAGGATGTGTGTTTCCGGAAATTGATTGAAATCTCTGTATGGACCAGACTTTTTGTAGCATTTATTATGGTAGCCGGATCCGCTTATGGGTTGTTTGATATTGGTTATAAGACAGTGCCAAATGCACAGTATGTGGAAGTACCGGTGTACAGTCTTGGTTTTAGTGAACCGAATGCTGCATATATGACAATTTTTCTGCTTCTTATGCTTATGCTCTATTATTTCTATGAAAAATTAAATATATGGTGGTTTTTCGGAACATGCCTGACAGCGTTTATTTTTTATAAAATAACATTTTGCCGTACCGGGATTATTGTATTCTTTTTTGCGTGGGGGATCATTCTGTTTGAAAAACTGGTCAAAAATAAAAAAGTGAAGTTTATTTATGCACTGTCTATACCGGTTGGAGCAATTTTCAGTTTTGTTATGATGATTCTATTTAACAGTGACAATGACATTATGAAGACGATCGACCGCTATGTATCAGGAAGGGTATATATCCTTGGAAAATATTATCATGACCAAGGGCTTGCGCTGCTTCCGAGAAACCAGGAGTATTTTTATGCAAGTTATCATGGGCTGATCGATAACGCATATATGTATATTTTACTGTACTGCGGATGGATTTTTGCAATCGCATTTTTTGCGGCACTCTGCGTTACGTTAGTCAGACTCTATAAAGCAGGGGGATATAAAGAATTAGTCATGCTTTCGGTATTTGCATTGTATGGGATCATGGAACAGTTTGTCTTAAATGGTTTTATGAATCCGTTTATTTTGCTTGCAGGTGTATTGCTATATCCGACGATGTTAAATGAGATCTCAGATGGAGGAGACAATGGAAAAATATCGAATTCTTCAAATTCATAATTTTTATCAGATCCCGGGCGGGGAAGACGTCGTGGTGCGCAATGAGAAAAAGCTGTTAGAGGAGCATGGACATGAAGTCTTTACTTACTATCGCAGTAACAAAGAACTGAACGAGGGGAATAAATTAAAAAAACTTTTTATTCCTTTTACGGCAGTCTATTCGTTAAAAACCTGCAGGGAAGTAAAAAAGATTATCCGTGAAAATAAAATCGATATCGTGCATGTGCACAATACCCTGATGATGGTGAGTCCATCTGTATTTTATGCGGCATTTCAGTGTAAGGTGCCGGTGGTCCAGACACTTCATAATTTCCGCATGCTCTGTCCGGCCGGATCATTTTTCCGCAACAATGTGATCTGTGAGGAATGTGTGGATGGCGGATTAAAATGTGCAATCCGGCACAAATGTTACCGCGGAAGTAAAATACAGACGATGGTAAGCTCTGCAATCCTCTGGATTCACCGTTTTCTTGGAACCTACTATCGTGTGAATTTTATCTGTCTGACGGAATTTAACAAAAATAAACTGTTAAGCTCCTTAGATCCGGGCAAAAAGATCGTGGATCCGAAACGTGTTTACATCAAACCAAACTTTACCTTTGCAGATGGAATCGTCCCGGTTAAAAAACAGCCTGAGGAAGAATATTATCTGTTCGCCGGAAGAGTGGAGGCATTAAAGGGAATTGACATTGCAGTAAAAGCTTTTGAAAAATTGCCGGATAAGATTCTTTATGTTGCAGGAACAGGACCGATGATGGACGAGATGCAGGCATACGTCAGCACCCATAATATGAAAAATGTCCGCTTTTTAGGTTACCTGCAGAAAGAGGAGATGACCGAGAAATTTTATAATGCAAAGGCAGTCATCATGACTTCCCAGTGTTATGAGGCGTTTGCCATGACGATCGCGGAGGCATATTCCTATGGCGTACCGGTGATCGCAGGACGTGTCGGCAATATGGATGGTATGGTGCAGGAAGGTGTGACGGGTGTAAAATTTGAGTATAACTCTATTGAGGATCTTGCCAGAAAAGTCTGTGAGTTTGAACAGATGGATCTAAACAGATTAAAGGAAAATGCGAGAGAATTTTATCAGCACCGGTTAAGACCGGAAGATAACTATCAGAAACTCATCAGTATCTACCACAGCATTTCAGAGGAAAAAGAACAATGAAAAAAAAGGCAGTATTTATCACGAATATACCATCGCCATACCGGGTGGATTTCTTTTCTTATATGCAGAAAAACTTTCCGGAATATGAGTTTCATATCATTTTTTCCGGTGCAGGCATGGAAAACCGGAAATGGAGTGTTGAGATGGAGGAGATCGAACATTATCATTTCCTGAAATCAAAGACGATCATCATCCGCAAACGGTTTGATGACCGATATGTGTTTATCCCGGTAGGTGTGGAAAAGACTTTAAATGAGATCGCGCCGGATGTGGTCTTTGCCATGGAGTACAACCCGACGATCCTTCGTGCGGTACATTGGTGCCGGAAAAAGAAGATCCCGTTTATCAGCTGGACGGACGGCACTTTAAATTCCGAGAAAAATATCGGAAAAGTACAGCGCTTATCGAGAAGCTATATTATAAAAAGAGCGGCGGCATTTATCGCGAGCAGCACTGCATCGCGTGAGGCACAGATCGCTTACGGTGCTGATGAAAAGAAATGCTTTATCTCATATCTTACCGTGGATATTCAGAAATATCTGTATGAGAAACCACAGAAAACAACCCAAAATGAGGGATTGCAGCTTCTGTATGTGGGAAGCCTGATCCAGCGGAAAGGACTTGATTTGTTACTGCCGGCACTTGCAAAAACACCGCAGAATATAAGGCTCTGGATCGTTGGAGAGGGGCAGGAAAAAGATCTGCTGCAAAAACAGTGCACAGAACTTAAAATTTCTGACCGTGTGGAATTTTTAGGATACCAGGAAGGGGAGCCATTGCAGAAATTATACCGCACAGCGGATGCTTTTGTGCTTCCGACCAGGGAGGACTGCTTTGGACTTGTTCTTTTAGAGGCAATGTGTGCATCTCTTCCAATCATTTCATCAAAATATGCAGATGGTGCAAGAGATCTCGTCTCAGATGGTGAAAACGGCTATATCATTGACCCGGAAGATGTGGATGGTTTTGCGGAGGCAATCCAAAAGGCTGCCGCCGGGGATATGGCATCTGTCATGGGGAAAAAGAGTTACGAAAAGGCACATGAATTTTCTTTTGAACAGGTTTCAAAAGGTTGTATTGCGGCACTTTCGTATATATTATCACAGAAATAAAGGATTAGTGCGAAAAATAAGCTCGATAGCTTATTTTTTGCACGGCTATTTGTTTCTAAATAAAAACAAATAGCTTTGATGGCAGACGAGAATTTGAGATTCTCGTCGCCTCTTCGCAGCAAGTTGCTCAAAAATGAGGAATAATATGAAAAAAAAGATTTTATTTAACGGACTTGGAAACAGAGGATGGATCGGCGGACTTTATTATATTAAGAACATTATGTTCAGCTGCCTGCAGAACGAAAATATCAGGGAACGTTTTTCGCTGGTGCTTTTGATCGATCCGGAACATGCCGATATTTTTGACTGTTTTAAAGAAAATGTAAATGTAGATATTCGTGTCTATGATGGAAATAATAAAATAAAACTGGCACTCTATGAGATGCGTCTGATCTGGTTTGGCAGAGTGAAATACTGCTATGCTTTAGAGCTCAACAAGATCGGAAAACTCTTTAAAAAGAAGGGGATTTTCTGGATCCCGGATTTCCAGCACAGAACCCTGCCGGAGTTTTTCGGCGCAGAGGAGTTAGCACACAAAGAAAAAAATGATCTTGCCATGACAGGAAGCGATAATCCGATGGTTTTAAGCAGCTTCGATGCGGCAAGGGATTTAGAGCGTTTCTATCCGGGACACCGATGCTCGGTTGAGGTGGTACATTTTGTATCTTACATTGAACCGGAAGTGCGTGCCATTACACCGGAATTAGAGCAGAGTGTCCGTGAAAAATTTGACTTAAAGCGAAAATATATTTATATTCCGAACCAGTTCTGGCAGCATAAAAATCATATCGTCATGGTAGAAGCAATCGAATGTCTCCTGAAAGAGGGCAGATTATGTGACTATGATTTTGTATTTACCGGCAATCTGAAAGATTACCGTAACCCGGAATATATCGATAAATTAAGAAAAATTATGGAATCAGACACGGTTTGTGCTAATATAAAACTGTTGGGATTTGTAGAGCGTACCGAACAGCTTGCAATCATGAAAAACGCACAGTTTATCGTACAGCCGTCACTCTGTGAGGGCTGGGGAACCGTATTAGAGGATGCGAAAGTACTTGATAAAGTTGTACTTTTGTCAAACATCCCGGTACATCAGGAACAGCAGAACAAAAAATGTGTTCTCTTTGATCCACACGACCCGAAACAGCTTGCCGAAACGATCGCCCGCACCGCAGAACGTGCATCCCTGCCGGAACATGAAGCCGAATATGCCGGAGACATGGAGCAGGGCATCGCAAATATGTACCGCGAGGCGAGAGAGTACTCGAGGGCACTTGAAAGGGTATTTTTATAGGAGGTTCGCCCATGAAAAAAATGATCATTACCGGCGTAAACGGTTTTATCGGAAGATGCGCCATGGAATATTTCAGCAAAGATTACGAGATCACCGGCATCGACTTAGCCGACCGTTACTGTGAGGACGGGGCAGAAATCCACTACTATCAGTGCAACATGTCCAAAGACTCACAGGAACTTGCCAACATATTTACCGGAGTGCAGCCGGATGTGATCTTACATTGTGCCGGCAGTGCCAATGTCGGAGCATCCATTGTAAATCCGATGGCAGACTTAGACGGCAATCTGCACAGTTTATACCAGCTGCTTCTGGCATTGAAATCATTTGAAAAAAGACCGAAAATCATTTTCTTATCAAGTGCAGGTGTCTATGGCAATCCAAAGCAGCTTCCGATCACGGAAAAAGATGCATTGGCACCGATCTCCCCATATGGCGTGCACAAGCAGATGGGCGAGGAACTCTGCAGCTATTATAACAGGGTACATGGTTACCATATCCGCTGTGTGCGTATCTTTTCTGCATATGGAAGCGGACTGCGCAAACAGCTTTTGTGGGATATTTATCAGAAATACTTAAATACCGGACGGATCGATCTGTTCGGAACCGGAAATGAGACGCGTGATTTTATCCATATTTCCGATATTCTGCGTGCGTTAGAACTGATCCTTGCATATCAGGGACCGGAGGAGATCTTTAACGTGGCAAACGGTGAGGAAGTATCGATCCGTGAGCTGGCTGAAATCTATGCAAAGCAGCTTGGGGAAAACACTGACATCGTGCGGTTTAACGGGGAGACGAAAGTCGGCGATCCACAGAACTGGCGTGCGGATATCTCTCTTTTGAAAAAGATCGGATATGAGAAAAAAATGGATCTTACCGAAGGAATCCGCGAATATGTAGGCTGGGTAAAACAGCAGGCATAGAAAGGGCGAAAAAGAATGGAAGAGACGAGAAGTCTGGCTCCGGTAATTTTGTTTACCTACAACCGGCCGGAACATACAAAGCGCACCATCGAGGCACTTGCAGCAAACGAACTTGCAGCAGAAACAGATCTGTATGTATTTTCCGATGCGGCAAAAAAAGATGCAGATAAAGGAAAAGTGCAGGAAATCCGTGATTATGTAAAGTCCGTGCAGGGATTCCGTCAGGTGGAACTGACCGCAAGGGAACAGAACTATGGTCTTGCAAAAAATGTGATCGAGGGTGTGACCGCGATCGTAAATAAATATGGAAAAGTGATCGTTTTAGAGGATGACCTTGTCACAAACCGCTATTTTCTTTTGTTTATGAATGACGGATTAGACCGTTACCAGAACGAACAGAAAGTGACCGGAATCACAGGGTTCTCCCATTTCGGGGATACTTTTTCCTACCCGTGTGAGTCCTATTTTAACACGCTCTCAGGCACAAGCTGGTCGTGGGCGACCTGGAGCGACCGCTGGAAGTATTTCGATGCGGACTGCGACGACTGGACGGATATGGTTTCTGATAAAAAACTGCGCAAAGCATTTAATTATGACAATACCTATGATTTTTACAAGATCATGAAAATGCAGAAAACCGATGAAAAGACCAACTCCTGGGCGATCCGCTGGTACTGGACGAATTTCCGGAAACAGGGACTGATCTTATCCCCGACAAAGTCTTTAGTCAGCAATGAAGGCTGGGATGGCACCGGGATCCACTGCGGCAATGAAAAGGGACCGGTATTCGACCATAAACTGATGACAGATCACAGGATCACAGAGTTCCCACAGGAGATCTGTGAAAAACCGGAGCTCCATAAGGCGATGAAAAAAGCACTGATCCATGAGTCACAGCCGAATCTGATCAAACGGATCTACCATGTGGTATTCCGGAAAAACTATATCGGACAGGCATAGAACATTTGAATGGCAGACAAAACAGGCTGTCTGGAAATGAGGATGAAATAAATTATGAAGATACTTGCAATTTTTACCTGTTTTAACAGAAAAGAACTGACAAAGCGGGGCATGGCAACACTCTCAGAAAATAGAGACGTCACGTTTGACTATGTGATCTTAGACGACAATAGTTCTGACGGAACGCGTGAGATGTTAAAGCAGATGCGCGATGACGGCACATATCAGATCGACCTGATCGAGGGAGACGGAAGCAATTTCTGGAATGGCGGCATGCACAAGGCGATCGAACACATCAAAAATACGCATATGGATTACGACTACTATATGCTGATGAATGATGATACAAAGTTCTTCCCGGGCATTTTTGATGAGATGGCACCACATCTGAAAAAGGATGAGGTTACAGTCGGTGCGATCTGTGGCGAAAACGGCGGTTTGAGTTACGGCGGTATCAAATACACCAAAGGGATCAAATACAAAAAATTAGGACCGGATGCGCCGGAGGTAAACTGTGATACCTTCAATGCAAACTGTGCCATCATTCCGCGTGAAATCTTTGAAAAAGTCGGGATCGATCCATTTTACCAGCACAGTATCGGTGATTTTGATTACGGGTTACAGATCAGTAAACTTGGATATAAAATTCATATTTATCCAAAGTTTGTCGGCGAGTGCAATGATAATACACTGCAGAAAACCTGGCAGGATGAGACGCTGCCGCGCATGGAACGGATCCGTCTAAAGGAGAGCCGCAAGGGACTTCCATTCCGCGACTGGTTTCATTTTCTGCATAAAAACTTCGGACTTGGAACGGCCATTGTGCGTTCCATTACACCGTATATCCGTATTATACTTGGAACAAAGACGAGATACTCCGGCGCGTAGAAAGCCGGCATGACCATCGCAATATTTGAATGAGGATTTATATGGGAACAATCTGTTTTGTGATTTTAAATTATAAGACCTGGCGTGAGGCGGCCGCATGTGCGGAGTCCATTCTAAAGACGCAGCAGGGGCAGGATATCCGCATTGTTTTAGTGGACAACGGTTCCGGCAATGGCAGTGAGGAGTCGCTTCGGGAAGAATTTGCCGGGGAAAAAAGAGTGCATGTGATCGCAAGTGAGAAAAACCTTGGATTTGCACGCGGCAACAATCTTGGCATCCGGTATGCAAGGTCTCATTTTGAGCCGGATTTTATCGTGGCGGCAAACAGCGATATTATTTTTGAACAGGAAGATTACTGTGAGAAGCTGCGGGAAATCTATAAGGAAGAGCGCTTTGATATTTTAGGCGGGGATATTGTGGATGCAAGCCGCACCAGACATTTTAATCCGGTGGCGAGAAACAGGCAGTACACGTTAAATTATATGCGGAAACAGATCCTGGTTTCCTGGGCGAAATGTAAGATGTTCCAGCTGATCAAACTGTTTCATTTAAAGAAAGCCATTGCAGGCCATTATGGTGTCGTGTCGGATGAAACGGGGCGCGATGTCAAAGATGGCAGTAAGAATCTTACCACGCGTGAGGAGGACGGAAAGTCCGTATCGGCGGACAGCTGCGTGGACGAGCGGATGAAGGATGTTCTATTACATGGCTGCTGTCTTGTTTTTTCGAAAGATTTTTTCAAACAGATGGACGGATTTTATGATGGGACATTTCTCTATGCGGAGGAAGAGATCCTTTATTACCTTGCCGGAAAATACGGCATGACATTACTGTATGCACCGGAGATTGGCTGCATGCACAAGGAGGCAGTGTCCACAAATTTTGTGATGCAGGATTTTTGTGATGCGAAGATTTTTTATTTCGGGAATATCACGAAGTCGTACCGGGTATTTTTGAAGTTGATGAAAGAGTGACAGAGAATATGGACAGAGCAGATGTGACAGTTGTATGCTGCTATAATGACCCAAAGCAGTATAAAAAGCTGGTGGAGGATCTGGCGCGGCAGCATTATGATTATACGCTGATAGGAATCGATAACTGCAGGCAGCAGTACAGTTCCTGCGCAAAAGCACTGAATGCGGCAACGGTACAGGTAAAAACGGAATATGTGATTTATTCCCATCAGGATATAGAACTGCCGGATGCAGATATGCTGGGAAATTTTGTAGATTATCTTTTCATGACGCAGGAAGAAGATATTCTTGGCGTGGCGGGTGCTGTGGCGGATGACTCAAAACAGGTCAGAGAACATACCTGTGTGTTGTCAAAAGTCCGTCATGGCAGGAAACAGGCTGTGGCAGGGGAGAGAGAGTATAGCGGCATGGCAGGCTGTGAAACAGTGGATGAGTGTTTTTTTGGCGGTCATACCGATTTCTTTTTACATCATCCGTTTGATGAAAAATTATGTGACAACTGGCATTTATATGGTGTGGAAAGATGTATGTATACCCGTGCAAAAGGAAACAAAGTATATGTATGTGATATTCCATTGATCCACACATCCACGGGCACAATCAGCAGGGCATACAATAAAGGATTTTACCGGGTGGCAAAACGATATGCCGGAGAAAATGAAGGGGAAGGAACAACATCTTTGAAATGGCTTCGCACGGTGTGTGGAAGCAGTCAGACAGATCTTTTACACAGGCTGTTGTTTTACTGGAAACGTGAGATCTTGATTCGATTGAACAGGTACTGAAAATGGGAAAAAAATCTCTTGCTAAAAATTCAATATTCAATATGGCATATAAGGGCTTTACAGCCCTTTTTCCACTGATAACGACTTCGTATGTATCACATGTTCTGCTGCCTGCCGGCGTGGGGCGTGTATCTTATGCAAATACGATCGCGGCATATTTTGTGCTGATCGCTTCTTTAGGACTGCCAAGCTATGGAGTCAAGGCGATTGCACAGAGTAATGTCAATAAAGAACAGAGAAGCAGGACTTTTTTAGAACTGTTTTTTATTAATTTTGTGGCCACTGTCCTTTGTACGATCGCATATTATTTATTTGTCAATCATTTTCCACATTTTGCAGACCGGAGACCCCTGTTTAATGTCATGGGGCTGATGCTTATTTTGAATATCTTTAACATTGACTGGTTTTATCAGGGAATGGAAGAATATGTTTATATTTCTGTGCGCAGTTTTATTGTAAAAATTGCCTCGTTTGGACTGATGCTTCTCTTTGTAAAAGATGAGAGCGATTATCTGATCTATGCACTGATCTTATGTATTGCCACGGCAGGAAATAATCTTTGGAATGCATGGAATTTAAGAAAGTATATTTCACTGGACGGAATCCACCGCAGTAAACACGGAATAGCAGTGGACACAGGACTCCATATAGGAAGACATATGCGCCCTGTCATGATTCTTCTTGCATCATCGATCGCAACGGATATTTATACAATGCTTGATTCGGTAATGCTGGAATATTATTACGGGGAAACCAATGTAGGATATTATTCGAATGCTGTAAAAATTGTCCGTATGACATATACGGTAGTCATTGCACTTGTGGCAGTTTTTTATCCAAGGATCAGTATGTGCTATAAACAGAAAGATTATGAGACCGGAAATGCACTGATCAACAGGGGAACACAGATTCTACTGCTTTTGGCACTGCCTTGTGTTGCGGGATTGATGGCAACATCTGGATATGTGGTACCTCTTTTATTTGGAAAGGCATTTGATCCGGCAATTTCAACATTAAGGATTTTAAGTATTCTGATCCTGATTTTTTCGATTGCATATTTTCTGGGACATATTATCTTAACAGCAACCGGGATGGAAAAGATGATTTTGCGTGCTACCGTTACAGGAGCGGTGGTAAATGTATGTGCGAATTTTGCCCTGATCCCTGTATTAAAGCAGGACGGGGCAGCGATTGCGTCGGTACTCTCGGAAGTGGTTGTTACAACCATATTGTTAGTGCATGCAAAAAAATATTATGTATTAAAGTTTAGCAGACACTATATACTTTCACTTGTGATGGCACTTTTGGTAATGCTTGCAGTGGTTTTTGGTATGGAACGGCTGCTTGGCAAAAGTCCGTGGATGGTACTTTTGATTATTGTGGCAGCAGGAATCGTATATTTTGCGGTATTGCTGCTTTTGCACAATGAAATTGTGGAAAAACTGGTCAAAAAAATTAAAAGCCGTGGAAAACACCTGTAAAACCGGTATTCTTGTATGAAACGACGGTCTATGTTATAATATCGAAAAATAGGAGAAATTTGAATATGAATTCAATCATGGGAGTTGTAGTCGTTCTGATCGTGCTTAACATCCTGTTTCTTGTGACCGGCAAATCATTTTTCTGCCTGTTCAAGAGAGAGGAAACAATAGAATTTGAGTGGCTGACAGGCTTTGTGTTATTTCTGGCAGTTTTTGGGGTGATTGAACTGCCAATTGAGATGAGCGGTCTGCCATTCCATGTGTTAGTATATGCAGAAAGTGCAGTTTTTGCGGTGCTTTTTGCAGGTTGTATCCTGTATTGTATATATGAGAGTCATTATCATGGAGTGTTATTGTGGAAGAAACCTGACAGACGTTTTGCGATGCTTCTGGTAATGTTATTTTTACTGATCTTATATGGAATGAACAATGGGGCAAGTGTACATGGGTATGATACCTCTTATTATAATGGGCATGCAGCCAATGCATTGTATACAGATACAATGTATCAGTATGATGCAAGAACGGGACTCTATAAAGGAAATGAGAGTTATGTACATGATTGTTATCCCATGCTGATCGCAACACTGGCGAAAATTTTTTTCATGCACACACTTGTGGTAGTAAACAGAGTTTTAGCCTGTGTGGAAATTTTATTTGCTTCATTAATTGTATATGAGACTGCCAGACGTCTTGCAGGTGGAAGGGAAGATATTGCAAACTGGACGGTAGGGATTCACGGAGCATTGAGTATTTTGAGTTATGAATTCCCGGATACAGCGGAATATTATTTATGGCAGAGAACAGCAGAATCGAAATCCATGCTGTGTAATATATATTTGCCGTTTGTTTTATTAGCTTTGGTATTATTGGCAAAAGAAATAGATAATAAATGTAACTGGTTGATCTTAGGCATGATTGTGACTGCAGGAATGGCAATGTCGGTCAGTGGTATTTTTATTATAGCGGCTATGGTAGGAATCGGAGTGGTTGTCATCATGACTGTGCAGAAAAAATGGAAATATATGATAAATACAATGTTGTGTATGATGCCGGGACTGATGATTGGAATGATTCGTATACTACAGTAAAAGAGGAAGAGAATGTTTGGATATCTTGATTTAGATTATTTTGTGGGGAGATTTTATCAATGCTGGTGGAATGTTCTTTATATAGTAGTGTATATTGGATGTCTGTTTTATATTGCACGTAAGAAAGACAAAGTTATGCTGCAGATATTTGTGGGGATGTTTCTGGCAGCACTGATAACGATATTTAATCCGCTTATTATGGAACCGTTGCTTGATAAGATAGGATGGAAAGATCGGTACATCCGGTTTTACTGGATCTTACCAGTTGGTTTCTTGTGTTCTTTTTTTGCGGCTAAACTTATTGCAGAACAAAAAAAGGGGGCAGAACGCAATATATTGCTGCTTTTTCTGACGTGTTTTATTTTTCTATGCGGGGGAAGCATGTCTGAATTGTCAGCGGATGATAATATATACAAAGTAGATAACTCTGTAGTGGCAGTTGCAGAGATGATAGAGAACAATACGGATAAGGAGAATCCGGTAATATTATGTGATGCGGAGATGTATTACTGGATACGCCAGTATGACCCCAAACTGGTTATACCAGTGACCAATAAAATAATGGATCTTTATCAATTTCAGTCGCCGGATAAGATTGATCTGGCAGAAGAGAAAAAAAGCTGGAAAAATGCGGTTTCAATGTTTATGCATGGTGTAGAAATCGATGTTGATATTGCAAATAAAATCTTTGAGGATAAAGAGATAGATTTTGTGGTTTGTAATAAGGAGTACTATTCTGATTTTTATCTGAGTTATTTAAATCTAAGTTATGTTGATTCTGTAGATGGATATGAGTTGTATCGCTGTATCAGTAATTGAAAGGGGACAAAAGAAGTTGCTTTTAATTTTAAAATTTCTGGCAATGGCATTGATGTGGTACATCGCGCCTGTTGCAGCGGGATATATTGCAGAACAGTTATTGAAAGAAAAAAGAAAACGCAATCTGCATAGATATTTAATGGGAAATATGATTTTATTTGCCCTCTTTTTTTTAATAGCCCAAATAGCAATTTTTTATAAACTGACATTATCTGTACTTACGCGGATATGGATGATTGTCGTGGCACTTGTATTGCTCATTGCTATAGTAATGATGATCCGGAATCGAAAAGAGATCAGATTACTGCCGGATACATCGGAAATGAAAAACATTATTTTGGCTGTGATTGCGATATTGGTACTGAGCGCATTTAGTGTGGTGTGCGTCCCTGCAGATACGGACGATTATACAGTACAGTCTGTTCTTACAATGTATACAACAGATACACTGTATGTATACAGTCCGACATCGGGAAGGACACAGATGCTCTCTGTGGAAAAAGAACTTCTTGATGAGATGGCAGGATCACCGGTCGATGCGTATTATGCGGTATGTGTTGAAATATGCAGGATCAACCCGGCAAAGTTTATTCATCTGGTGATTCCGTTTTTTGTATTTCCAATTTACTTTTGCATTTATGCAGCATGGGCAGATTGTTTGTTTCAAAAGGATACAAAGAAAAAATACCTGTTTATGACGGTGATATGGCTGCTTTATATTACTCCTTTATTTATGGATAAGGCATTTTATTATGGTATTTTTCAACATGGATGGAATGGTCAGACTTTATTTTTCCTTGGAGTGCTGCCATGGACGGTGCTGCAGCTTTTGGGAGAAGAAAAAGAAACACGGTGTTTCAATGAATTTGGTCAGATATTTATGATCCTGACCTATGCAGCAGTGGCGCTTTCAGGTCAGTTGATGTATCGAAAGGGATTTTTTATCGTAACGTTTGTGTGGGTGTCCGTAGTGATTATGGCGGGTATTATGAGGTGGAAAAATGATAGCAGCATTTGAGGCGCTCAGAAGTGAATTCCGCAGTGCGGGAGCGGAGGGAATCAGTCTGGCTCTGGTAGGGTTTGCCATTCTTTTTTTTATAGCTGAAAAAAATCGCATCAATGAAAATAAGAATAAGCTGGTAAAATACGAAATATTATGTTTCCTTCTGATTGCAAATCCGTTTGGTTATACATGTATCAACAGTTTTTGGATGCAGAATGAATATAGAAAGATGTTTATGATTCTTGTTCCAGCGGTTATAGTGGCGGCATTTGTTGTAGAATTGACATCAGGATATCAGCATATATGGGCAAAAGCATTGTGCCTGACCGGATGTGCGGGATTTGTAATTTTAAGTATGTATTTTTTATTTACACAGCCTAAAATACAGGTGATAGAAAATCAATATAAAGTGCCGGATAAGGTGGTTGAGCTGGATTCTTTATTACGCGAAGAAAATCATGATATTAAAAATATGATCGCCCCCAGGGAAGTATGCAGCTGGATTCGTGAAATAAATGAATCGGTGCAGTTGTTATACGGTGAGGATCTGATCAATCATATGATACAGGATGATTATACATTTGAAGAGGAAGAAGAAAAAGAATTTATTGAAGAATGTAAAACAATTGTGGCAGTTCCTGATGCGGTAAAACATCAGTTGGAAGTTGCGGAAAAATATGGCAGCAACTGTATTGTTTTGGAAAAATCCTATGATGATCAGAAAAAAATGCAGGAGGCTGGATACACATATTATGGGCAGACAGATGATTATACAGTATATTTTAGAGAATAGAAAATGAAATGCACAAAGAAAACAAGGAGGAAGATCCAGATGAAAAAAAGACATCAGGCAGGGAAGAAAATTGCCGCATGGCTTATGGCATTGAGCCTGTGTATGACGGCGGTCCCGGCAGAGCAGGTGGTATATGCAGCCGGCGGGCAGAATGAAACAGAAGTGACGGAACTGACAGAGAATCCGGAAACAGCAGAGAACACCGAAGCGCTGGATGATTCTGAAACAGCAGAGAGCGAAGACACAGAGGATAACGGGGAAGAGAACACTTCTGAGGCGGTGGAAACTGACAGTACCGAAAACGAGTCCGAGACAACCGAAAATACGGAAAGTGTGAAGGATACTGAGGCAACAGAAAGTACCGAAGTGACGGAAATTTCCGAGACAACCGAAGGTACGCAGGAAGTGGAAAATTCTGAGATGACCGAAACGGAAAATACAGAATCGGTTATCGGGGATACGAAATCTGAGGACACGGAAACAGAAGAGAGCGAGGAAGTTGTAAGGAAAGACGGGAACGTGACACCGGGAAGTACTTATGCAACGGCGGCATCTATCGGATTAAATACAACTTACAAAGCAACGACATCAAGAAAATCAGTTACACACTGGTATAAATTTACGATGAGCAAGGCAGGTATGGTGCAGTTGAAATTTGCACATGCAAATTTATCGAGTACGAGCAACAGCCCAGCCTGGAAAATTGATTTTATTGCAGATCAGTTTGGCGGAATGGTTTCTGTGAACAGCGGTCTTCAGGATACACAGAATCAGACGGCGAAGATAGGACTGGAAGCCGGTACCTATTATGTGCAGGTTACCGGACGTGGAGTGCTTACGATAGGATCAAGCGATTACAGCTTTAGTGTACAGTATGAAGATATTTACTGTGAAACGGAACAAAATGACTCCATTTCCACAGCAGACAATTATACGAAACTTGGACAGACGATTACAGGAAGTATTTCTTCTACTTCTGATACCGATTATTACAAGATTACATCGGCTGCAAAAGGATATCTTTCATTTCAGTTACAGCATGATAAAGTGAGCAGTAAGCTCGCAACGGATATTTACAGTGTAGCAGTCTGCGATGCTTCTGGAAATACGATCTATACAATGACGAGCAGGACGGATGAGGAGAAAACAGAGTCTGTCAATTTCGGACTTGCGGCAGGAACTTATTATCTGAAAGTGTCGGGCGTAACATATCTGAATGCGTCTGGATCATTTGCAATCTATGGGACAAACGGAGAAACCTACAAGCTGAATGCTTCCTGGACAAACGCAGACAACTGGGAGAGCGAGAGCAATGATACTTACGATATTGCCAATACGGCTGTTTCCGGTATCACGTACAGCGGCGACATCCGTACCTACAGTGATGTGGATTATTTTAAGACAACACTTTCTGCAAATGGTTACATCAATGTGAAACTGACACATCCGGTTGTAAGTGGTCAGGAGACCACAAATATGTTTGTGTTCAGTGTGATCCGAAAGGTAGATAAAGATCAGTATACAGAAGTTTACACTACAAACATCCGCGGCGGGGATACCAGTGTTTCCACACCGAATCTCGGACTGCCAAAAGGTGAGTATTATGTCAAAATTGCAGGAACCGGAAATTCAGCAGGAACATTATTAAGCGGTACCAGTTATCCGGTAAACTATGATGTATGCATCAAAGCAAAAACGGCTGGTAACAGAGAGGTGGAGTCGAATGATTCTGCTGCTACTGCAAACAGTGTGAAGAACGGAAAAACCTATTATGGAAGTATCAGCAGTTCTTCAGACAAAGATTACTACAAGATCAAAATGTCAAAAGCGGGTTATCTGCAGTTGAAATTCGGACATAAAAACAATCAGAGCACAGCAAGCTGTTATAATGTCGTTCTTTACAATAAGGATAACAGTGAAATATATAAATTTACAAGCACAGGAACAGAGACATCCTTTACCTCATGTAAATTAGGACTGGCTGCGGGAGAATATTATGTATGCGTCAGCCAGGCATCTACACTTTATACCGGCGACTATACGATCTGCATGACACAGAAAGCGGCCTCCGGCTGGGAGACAGAGAACAACGGTGACTGGGCTTCGGCAGATAACATAAAAGTCGGCAAAGCGGTAAACGGTGTGATCACAGGATATACGTCAGATGAAGACTGCTATCGCTTTACACTCACGAAAGCGCAGTATATCAATTTCAGTCTGGCACATGAGAAGATCAATGACGCGGGAAGAAGCTGGTATGTGGTACTTTATAATGCAAACGGCAAGAGAGTGAGCAGAAAAGATGATGATCATATCTATTCCTATGCCGGCAGTACCTATACAGAGTCAAAGGCTGTCAAATTAAGCAAGGGAACCTATTACCTGAAAGTGCAGGCATTTGCGAAAAATGCGGTGGAAAAAGAATACACGCTCTGTGTTAATAAAATTGAGAACAGAAAAACAAGCGTGACTTCCGTAAAATCGACAGCATACAATAAACTGAAAGTTTCATGGAAAGTTGTACCGGCTGCGACTTCTTATCAGATCTACCGCAGTACAGCAAAGGATGGGGATTATCAGAATATCAAAACCATCAACAGTGTGGGCACCAGTTCCTGGACAGACAGCAGTGTAAAAACCGGAAAAACATACTATTATAAGATCAAGACGGTTGTTAAGACACAGAATGGAGAACAGACCAGTGGATTTTCGAATGTAAAATCTGCAAAGGCGGTTCCGGCAAAGACGACGTTAAAGGCAAAAGCGTCGGATGCAAAGAATGTAAAACTGACCTGGTCAAAGGTAAAAGGTGCAAGCGGTTATGAGATCTACCGCAGCAACAGTAAAGATGGAAAATATAGTAAAGTAAAGACCATATCCAAAGGTAGTACGACATCTTACAAAAACGGTAAATTGAAAAAATCGACGACCTATTATTATAAGATCCGTGCATACCGCAAAGTGAATGGAAAGAAAGTATATGGAAGTTATTCTTCCGTTGTTTCCGTAAAGACAAAAGCAAAATAGATGTGAAAAGAGATACTCCGGCGGGATCATTCTGCCGGAGTATTTTTAAGATTTTATGAAAATTCTGGCAAGATATATTCAACGGGGAGGTTTTATGGTAAAATAAACGGCGGATGTGAAGTGTAAAAACATCAGTAAATATACAAGAGGATAACAGGAAAATGAAAAAAAGGATTTTAGCAATAATCATGGCAGTCTGCGTGAGCATGACAGCACTGCCTGCAGATGTGCGTGCGGCAGAAGATGGCGCAGTCCAGACAGAAAGCACGCAGGCAATGGAAACGTCATCAGCGGAAGAGGCAGCTGTGACAGAAGAGGCATCTGAAACGGAAAATGATGAGACGGAAACATCATCCGAATCAGAGACAACGGAAACGGGGGAGTCTTCCGAGACGGAAACCGGAGTAATGGAAACAGAAGAGACTGCGGAAACGGAGACCGGGGCAGTGGAAACAGAAGAACCGGCCGAGACAGAAACGACCAAAACAGAAAGTACGGAAACAGAGACCGCAGAGACGGAAACGGCTGAAACGGAGACAGAGGAGCCGGCCGAGACGGAAACGATCGAGACAGAAAGTACGGAAACAGAAACTGAGACTGAGACAGAAACAGTCCAGGCAGCAGAAATGAACTATATGATGGTAGAGTCCCCGTATGTCGAAACACCGGGCACCCAGAATGTGGTTTTAAGCCTTGGAACAGGGAATGAGCAGATTTCTGATGTTATTTTAAATTATCAGAATCTGACTACCGGAAAAACATATCAGATCAAAGCGGCAGGCCGAGAAGAAGATATGATCCGTTTTACCATGGATTTTTCTGAAAATGGACAGGCGGGAGAGTATCAGATCACTTCTGTGCAGTTTACACAGGAGAAAACAAAACAGGAGATCCTGTTATCAGACCTTGGAATGGATGTAAGATTTGGTGTCAATGAACAGGCTGAGACGAATCCGGATCAGGTGCTCTATGATGAAGACGCCTACGCGGATGTGGACGCAGATGTTGTTACCATGAGTGAGGATGGCGAAATTGTCTCTGAAAATACCGTGGAAAACGTATTAGAGCAGGGAATCTCAAAGGCAGTTATCGGCAGCATGGATCATTTAAAAGGTGCAAACAGTAGTGTGACGGTAGTTCTCGATCCGGGACATGATGGCACCCATGCGGGAGCGTCCGCTTTTGGAGTACAGGAAGCAGATCTGACGCTTAAGATCGCCACATACTGTAAAGAAGAGTTATCTACCTATAATGGTATTACTGTTTACATGACAAGAGAGAGTGCAAGCTGTCCGGCAGGCGGCGGAGACAATACCGCATGTCTGGATGCCCGTGCAAACCTTGCAAAAAATGTGGGAGCAAGTGTATTAGTCAGCTTCCATTTAAATACAGCAAATGGAACGGCAAGAGGTGTTGAAGTTTATTATCCGAACAGCAACTATAATTCGCAGGTGGGAAGCAACGGACAGGCACTTGCAAAAAAAATATGTGATAAACTGGCAGCACTTGGATTAAATTATCGCGGTACACTGATCCGAAATGCCACTTATGATAAATATCCGGATGGTTCTGCAGCAGATTATTACGGTCTGATCCGTCGTTGTAAAAATAATGGCATTCCTGGTCTGATCATCGAGCATGCCTTTTTGGACAATGCAAATGATTATTATACATATTTAAGTTCTGATGAAAAATTAAAGGCACTCGGGGTTGCAGATGCAACTGCGATCGCAGAGTATTTCGGACTGACAAAAGGAGCAAAGACCGTAACGCTCAATTACACGCAGTCGAGAGCGGATGGTAGTCTTAGATTAAAATGGACAGGTCTCGATAATGTCGATTATTATGAAATTTATCGTAATACTGTGAATGATACAAACTATCCTAAGATTGACGAAGTATCGGATGCTACATCTTATATTGATGATACCGTAAAGGCAGGGACAAAATATTACTATCTGGTCCGTCCGGTATTTAACGATGGAACTGCAGGAGAGTATTCTAAACCCATCTCAGGTGTGGCATTAGGAAAAACAAACCTCACAAAGATCAAGGCAAAGAGTGGAAAGAAGATTACCCTGACCTGGAAAAAGGTTTCTAAAGCAGAGGGATATCTGATCTATCGTCAGGACAGCAGTGACAGTAAATTTTATCAGATTGGCACGGTAAAATCCGGCAGTACACTCACTTACACAGATACTGTAAAATCCAATAACAAAACATATACCTACAAAGTACAGGCTTACAATACAAACAATGGCAGACAGGGTGTCGGTGCATATTCTTCCACAAAATCTGCAAAGACACTTGCAAAAGCAAAAATTACAGGAATCACATCCTCGGATGAGGAAGTATTAAAAATTTCCTGGAAAAAGGTAAGTGGGGCAAAGGGATATATCATCTCCCGCAGCACAAAGAAAGATAGTGGTTATAGTGAAATAGATACAGTATCAGGAGAAAAGACAACATCCTACACAGATGATACTGTAAAAGCAGGAAAGACCTATTACTATAAGGTCGAAGCATATAATGTCAACAGCGGTACAAAAGGATACGGCGGTGCATCAGACGCGGTGGCAGGAAAAACTGCAAAACGTACAAAGATCACTTCGATCGTTTCCACAAATGAAAAGACCTTGACGATCAAGTGGAATAAGATTACAGGAGCTTATGGTTATCGCATCAAACGAAGTACCGATGAAGATGGTACTTACAAAGTTGTTAAGACGATTAAATCCGGAAACACGACCAGCTACAAAGACACCAGTGTAAAAGCAGGAAAGACCTATTATTACACAGTTGAAACGATGGTAAAGACAGGAGACAATATCTGCTACAGTGGTGATTCAGCATCCGTGGAAGGAAGAACTGCGAAAAAGACGAAGATCAAGTATGCTGTTTCAAATGGAAGCAATCAGATTGAAGTAAACTGGGGAGCAGTGAGCGGTGCCTACGGCTACCGTATCAAACGCAGTACGTCAAAGAATGGTACTTATAATGTGATTGCGACCGTAAATGGAAAGAATAAAACAACCTATCAGGATAAAAATGTAAAAACTGCAAAGACCTATTATTATAAGGTAGAGACGATCAACAAGGTAAATGGTAAAAAAGGATACAGCGGTGATTCGGCAGCTGTGTCGGCAAAGACATTAAAAACTACATCCATTACAGCAGTCAAGGCAACCGGAAGTACTTCCGTAAGACTGGAATGGAAAGCTGTGGATGGGGCATCCGGTTATCAGATTTACCGGAGTACGTCAAAAGACAGTGGTTATAAAAAGGTCGGACAGGTCAAAGGTAAAAATACGAAAAAATATGAGGATAAAACATTAGAAGCCGGAAAAACTTACTATTATCAGGTTCGTGCATATAAGAGCAACAGTGCTAAAAACGGTGTGGCATCTTTCTCAAAAGTACAGAAGGCATGGACGATCAAACAGGTGGTATTCTCCCAGATCACAAGTGACAGCAAAAATCAGGTCACACTTGGCTGGAAGAAAGTTTCAAAAGCACAGGGGTATGATATTTACCGGAGCAGCAAGTCAAACAGTGGATTTGAAAAGATCGCTTCAATTTCATCTGGATCTACACTGACTTACACGGATAAGGGCGTAAAGAGCGGAAATACTTATTATTACAAAATCGCTGCAACCTACAAGATCAAGGGAAGTGCAGGCAGAGGAAGTTACAGTAATGTAGCACAGGTTCCTGTTCTGAAACAGGGAGGTATTTCTTCTATTACATTGGGAGACAACAATGTATTAAATATTTCCTGGAACAGTGTGGATAATGCAAGCGGTTATGAACTTGCCGGTGCAATCAGTGAAAAAGGAAGCTATACCACGTTACAGACTTCCGGTGCAACTTCCTTTACACACAGTAATCTGACACAGGGAACAACCTATTACTATAAAGTAAGAGCATATAAGGACTTAAGCAGCGGAATCCGTATGTATGGTCCATGGTCAGCGGTGAAATTAAAAGCAGCAGCTCATGAGATCATGGGTACAAGCAGTGTGACGGTAGATCAGATGGTATCTTATTATAATAAACGATATACATTCCCGGCAGATACTTACCGTGACAAGGGAGCAGATTCCGCGGAAGCGTTCTTTAAGATTTTAAAAGAAGAGGCAGATGCAGAGGGTGTAAGAGCGGATGTATTGTTTGCACAGGTGATGTTAGAGACCGGTGGACTCACATTCGGTGGTGATGTGCAGGCGAGCCAGTGCAACTTTGGCGGACTCGGTGCAGTCGGTGGTGGTGCTGCGGGGGAAACCTACGCAGACGTAAGAACCGGACTCCGTGCACAGGTACAGCACTTGAAAGCGTATGCAAGTACCGAGGGATTGAATAATGCATGTGTGGATACCCGTTTTCAGTATGTATCGCGTGGAACAGCCAGATATGTCGAATGGCTTGCAATTCCGCAGAATCCGTATGGAAAAGGCTGGGCAGCAGATGCAGATTATGGTACGAAGCTGCTTCGGATCATGAATAGTTTATAAAAATAATCAGGGAAAAAACAGAAGGGCTGTGGAAAATGGAGACAACATTTTCTACAGCCTTTTGGCATGTCATAGAATACATGCCACAGAATGGGGATTCTATGGCGGGAAAACTTGCAAAGAACAGCTAATTTTGGTATAATACGCCGGTATATAGACAATGGATCCTATGCTTCAAAAGCAGATCTGTTGCCATGAACAATGATTGAAAAGAGAAGATATGAAAAAAAGAAAAGGCTATAAACATTTATTGAATTATTGTGCGAACTTAATCATGATTCTTTTTGAGATGATGTGTTTTTCATACGTCTGGTTCGTCTACTATAATCCATTGATGACCAATAAATTTGGAGAACGTGGTCACTGGGGAGTTATCGGACTGTATGTTTTACTGGCATTTTTCTTTACGCAGAGTCTGGGTGGTTTTCATATTGGGTATCTGGAAGCTTCCGATATATTCAGTTCACATGCATTGGCAATTATTATGAGTGCGGTTGTGGAATATTTTATTGTCGTTTTAGCAGTGCGAAGCTATGTATCGGTGTACCCGCTGGTATGTATGGCAGCGATCGAGATCGTATTCAGTATTATTTGGACCATGCTGGTGCGAAGTTTATACCAGAGGCTTTATCCGCCAAGAAGAATGTTAGTCATCTATGGCAATTATCCGCCGGATGATCTGATCGCGAAGATTAATTCAAGAAAAGATAAGTATAATATCTGTATGTCCGTAAGTTATAAGATCGGATATGTTAAATTATATACGATGGCGAAGGAATACGAAGCGGTGGTGCTGTGTGATCTGCCTGCAGAGGCGAGAAACCAGATTATGAAATACTGCTATCAGGAGTCCATCCGTACCTATGTCACACCTAAGATTTCAGATATCCTTTTAAGTGCGGCAGATGATATTCACCTGTTTGATTCCCCGTTGCTGCTGCTTCGCAATGAGGGACTCACGATCGATCAGAGATTCTTTAAAAGAATTGAGGATATAGTATTTTCCCTGATCGGGATCATCATTTCATCCCCAATCATGCTGATCATAGCAATATGTATCAAATTGTATGACGGGGGTCCGGTATTTTTCAAACAGCCGCGATACACCAGAGACAATGAAGTTTTCATGGTGCTAAAATTCCGCAGTATGTCAGTTCATGCTGCAGACAGCAAGATCACCAAAAAAGATGATGCGAGGGTGACTCCGGTCGGAAAAGTGATCCGTGCAGCCCATGTGGATGAGCTCCCGCAGCTGTTTAACATTTTAAAGGGTGAAATGTCTCTGGTGGGACCAAGACCGGAGTGGAAGACGGTTGTAGATAAATATGTGGAAGTCGTTCCGGAGTTCGCACTGCGCACAAAAGTCAAAGCCGGACTGACCGGATATGCACAGGTATATGGAAAATACAGCACGACTCCTTATGATAAAGTGCGTCTGGATATTAAATATATCGAGAATTATTCACTCTGGCTGGATCTGAAACTGATCCTTCTGACAGTTAAGATCCTGTTTAAAAAGGATAAGACAGAAGGTGTAGATGAGTATCAAAGTAATGCATTGCGTAATGAAAGTGCAGACAACGATAAGAAGCAGGTGTGAGATAGATGTATAATGAAGGAAAAGTCAGTATTATTGTTCCGGTTTACAATGCAGAGAACTTTTTGCACAGGACAGTGGACAGTATCCTGGCACAGACCTATGAAAACTGGGAGCTGCTGCTGGCAGACGACTGTTCGACCGATCAGAGCAGAGATATTATGAAAAGTTATACAGATGAGCGGATTCACTGCTTTTACTGTGAAAAAAATTCGGGACCCGCAGGTGCGAGAAATCTTGCACTCCGTAAGGCATCGGGACAATATATTGCCTTTTTGGATGCGGATGATTTCTGGCTGCCACAAAAGTTAGAAAAGCAGATTTCATTTATGAAAAAAGGAAATTATCCGTTCAGCTTTACCAGCTACGAATTTGCGGATGCAAATGCCGTCCGCAGCGGAACGGTCGCACATGCACCGGAAAGAGTCGGTTACCAAGAGATCTTAAAAAGTTCAACGATCGCACCGAGCACGGCAGTGTTAGACCGTAACCAGATCGATACAGAACTGATCTATATGCCCGAGAATGTCAGGCTGGAAGATGCAGCCACCTGGATGCAGATCATGAAAACGGGAGTTGTGGCATATGGTCTGGACGAAATCCTTACCATATACTGCCGTCATAAGGGAGCTTATTCTGGAAATAAATTAGATGCGGTATGGGGAAAATGGAAATTATACCGCAACGTGGAGAAGTTCTCTTTCTTCAAAGCAGCGTATTATGTGTGCGTCAATACCTGGGCAGCAGTTATCAGGAGATTATAGGAGAGATTCATGGGACAGAGTTTTTGGCAGAAACTGCAGCGTGTAAAGGCAAAAGACATTGGTAATATTTTTGTGTTTGCACTGGCACTTCCGGTTTCAGCGGTTTACAAAAGAAAGCGGAAAGACCTGTGGCTGATCTGTGATAATGAAAATGAAGCAAGAGATAATGGATACTGGCTTTTTAAATATATCAGAGAGCATCATAAAGAACAGGATGTCATGTATGCGATCAATAAAAAATCGCCTGATTATGCACGGGTAAAGGATTTAGGACCGGTAGTCCAATATGGAAGTTTCATGCACTGGGTCTATTATCTGACGGCATCAAAGAATATCAGTTCACAAAAAGAAGGAAAGCCGAATGCGGCAGTTTGCTATTTACTTGAGGTATATGGTATACTAAAAAACAGACGTATCTTCCTGCAGCATGGAATTATAATGAACAACCTGGAATTCCTCCATTACAAAAATACAAAAATGCGTATGTTTATGTGCACTGCGGAGCGTGAATTTCAATATATAAAAGAAAAGTTTGGTTATCCGGACGGATGGATACAAAAAACAGGACTTTGCAGATTTGATAATCTGTTTGATACAAGTCAGGGAAAACGGCAGATCTTAGTAATGCCGACCTGGAGAAACTGGATCAGTATTCCAACAACAGGGTCCTATGCACAGGAAGATATTACAGAATTTACAGGTACGAAGTATTTTCAGTGCTGGAATGAATTCCTGTGTGACAAAGAGCTTGCAGCATTTTTAGAAAAAGAAAACATAAGACTTGTATTTTATCCGCATCGTGGAATGCAGAAATTTATTCAGAACTTTCAGTCGCAATCAACTCATATTGTGATCGCAAAATGGCCGGAATATGATGTGCAGGAGCTGCTGAAAGAATCGAATCTTCTGGTTACAGATTATTCGAGTATTGCAATGGATTTTGCGTATTTGAGAAAACCGTTACTCTATTATCAGTTTGATTATGAGATGTTCCGGAAAGGACAGTATTCGGAAGGGTATTTCAGCTACAAAGAGGATGGTTTTGGAAAAGTTTGTGAAAAAGAACAGGATGTTGTTAGAGAAATAAAACAGATTACAGAGAATGGTATGACAATGCCAAATTTGTATCAACAGCGTGTGGATGAGTTCTTTAGCTACAGAGACAAGAATAATTGTGAAAGAAATTATAAGGCAATTTGTAAGCTGTAAACTGCATTAAAGGAGAACCGATGAAAAGATTTAAAAAGGACTTAATGAAATACAGAAAGTATATGGTATACTCTGCAAAAGCCGAGTTGAAAGCGGAGGTTGCCAATTCACATTTGGGATGGTTATGGTGGATCTTGGATCCATTGTTATTTATGCTGGTATATGCATTTGTGTCTTCAATCGTATTTAAAGCGAAAGAAGATTATTTTATGGCATTTATCTTCGTTGGTGTGACAACATGGGAATTCTTCAACAAGACTTTAAAACAGAGTGTAAAACTGGTTACATCGAATAGTCAGATCGTGACAAAAGTATATATCCCGAAGTTTGTATTTGTTATCTCAAAAATGGGAACAAATGCGATAAAAATGGCAATATCTTTTGCACTGGTAATTGGAATGATGATTTTGTACCGCGTACCATTATCGGCAAAAATGTTTTGTTTTTTCCCGATTATGATCGTACTGTTTGTTGTGACATTTGGAATGAGCATGATCCTGATGCATTTGGGAGTATTTGTTGAAGACCTGTCGAACGTTGTAAATGTGGGATTAAGATTAGTATTTTATCTGTCCGGTGTATTTTATTCGATCTCCAACCGGATCCCGGAACCGTATCAGTCGATTCTGCTGAAAGTGAATCCGGTGGCATTGATCATGGAAGATTTACGAAGATCGGTATTATATGGGAAACTGCCACATTATTTCAGTCTTGGATTGTGGTTTATTTTAGGAATTGTATTGTCAGTGATAGGAATCAAGACAGTTTATAAATATGAAAACAGCTATGTAAAGGTGATCTGATGGAAGAATATGCAATTGAAGTAAAAGATTTAAAAGTAAGATACCGGTGTTTAAATAAAATTTCAATTAAAAAGAGTCTGTTTCACATGAAAAAGAGTAATACGGAGGTATTTGAGGCATTACATGGCGTATCTTTCAATGTGAAACCGGGAGAAATTGTAGGGATCATAGGAAAGAACGGAAGTGGAAAATCTACGATGCTCCGGGCAATCGGAGGTATCTTTTCCGCAGATGAGGGATACATCGATCTCCATGGACATTCCATATCACTATTGTCGATCGGTGTTGGATTTCAGAAAAAACTGACAGGACGGGAAAATATCCTGTTGTCCGGGATGGTGTTGGGATTTGAGGAAGATTATATTAGGGAACGTATGGATGAAATTATTGAGTTTTCCGAACTTGGAGATTTTATAGACAGACCGGTAAAAACATATTCAAGTGGTATGTATTCGAAACTTGCATTTGCAATCACGGCGATACTTGAGACTGAGATCATGCTGATCGATGAGGTGTTAAGTGTCGGTGATGCAAAGTTTAAGAAGAAAAGTTTTAGAAAGATGAAATCTTTGATTTCAGACGAAAATCGAACGGTATTGATCGTTTCCCATAGTATTGAGACATTACAGAAACTTTGTACGCGTGTGCTCTGGCTTCATGACGGAAATCTGAAAATGGACGGAGATCCGAAAGAAGTATTGGCAGCTTACGATGAATTTATGAGTGAGTGATACTGGAAAAATAGAAAAACTCTGAACTGGGGAAAAAGATGGACGAAAAAAAACGTGAAACAAGTCGTATTGTTTTTTGGGATAATTTAAAATTTTCGTTAATATTGCTGGTTGTTGTAGGACATTTTGCAGAGCAGTATATAAAATCAGGTCTGTTTAAGAGCATATTTATTTTTATATATACATTTCATATGCCGCTATTTATATATATATCAGGAATGTTTCATAAAAATGAAAAAATAATAGAAAGAGTATATGGGTTCATTGCTATTGGATTTTTGATGAAAATTATTCTTTTTATTGAAGAATGTTGGATTGAAAGTGAAGTATTGGAGTTTGATTTTTGGGCAGAGGATGCTATTCCATGGTATATGTTTGCAATGGCTGCATTCATTATTCTGACATATCTGTTGAAAAATATAGATTATAGAGCAGTGTTATTAATGGCGGTTTTATTAGCATGTTTTGCTGGATATGATAAGCAAATAGGAGATTTCTTAATCTTGTCAAGGATACTGGTGTTTTTCCCATTTTATTACATGGGTTATTTGATGAAAAATATTAATATGCAATCTTATATTGAGGGAAGAAATAGATATATTATAGGTATTGTAATTATAGTTGGCTGGATAATCTGTTGTGTGTTTATGCGTGATAAAGTATATCTTTTACGTCCGATGTTTACGGGAAGAAATTCATTTCCAGAAAGGTATGCAATGAATGGATGTATTGTAAGATTGTTATGTTATATTATTTCTACAATAGTTGGAATAGGTTGGTTAAGTATTATTCCTTCGAAAAGAGTACCGTTAATTTCGAAGTTTGGGCAAAGAACAATACAGGTTTATTTTTGGCATTTTCCAATGTTATTGTTTTTGATAAAATTTGATATTCTAGACATGTGTAATTCGAGATTTGGAAAAATTTTTTATATGTTAATAGCAATAGTTATAACAATTTTATTTTCATTTAACATTTTTAAATTTCCAGTGTGCTTTCTAGAAGCGAAAACAGATAGAAGAAACAAAGGACAGTCTGGTTTGACATTTAAATGGCTGCGTGGTAGAATGATAAGGCTTTTGAAATAAATTTGAGAGGTACAGGCTAAATGGATTTGAAACAGATTCAGGAAGCTGAGTTACAATTGCTGCAGGAGTTTGCAGCATGTTGTGATAAACATCAGTTACGGTATTATCTGGCAGGGGGAACGCTTCTTGGTGCAGTTCGCCATAAGGGATTTATTCCATGGGATGATGATATTGATGTGATTATGCCGCGTCCTGATTACGAACGTTTCCTGGAGATTGCCCACAGCGGAGAGATTGAAGGCTGTCAGATAATGGACGATTATCATGATATGCCTGTGAATACACCATTTGCAAAGTTAGAAAAACCAGATATCAAGGTTTCATATAAATTAAAACGGGAACAGCAGAATCTTTGGGTGGATATTTTTCCGATGGATGGAATGCCTTCGGATGACCGTGAACTTGACCGGCATTTAAAAGAACTCAAACATTTAGATTACTGTCTGTGGCAGGCTCAGAGTGCGGAACAAAAGATTGGCAATCCAATAAAGCGGATTGCAAAAGGAGTACTCTTTTTTTGGTATCGGCGAAAAGGCAGCCTGTACTATGCAAAGAGAATGACTGCATGTGCCAAGAAATATCCATATGAAGAGTGTGAATATGTTGGCTGCAGTGTAGGAAAGTATGGAAAAAAAGAACGAATCAGAAAATCGGATTTTGAGGAGCGCTGTCTGATGCAGTTTGAAGGACAGCAGTTTTATGTTTCCAAAGGATATGATATATATTTAAAAAATTTATATGGGGATTATATGACCATTCCCAAAGAAGAACAGAGACATATTCATTTAGAAGAGCAGGAGGAGCAAAGATGAATGTTGCATTACTTACAGCAGGCGGTATAGGAACACGCATGCACAATGAGATCCCAAAACAGTTTATTAACATTGACGATAAGCCTTTGATCGTTTACACAATGGAAAAATTCCAGTCACATCCAAGTATCGATTATATCTGTGTCGTATGTCTGGATGGATGGCATGAGATTTTAAAAGCATATGCGAAACAGTTTGGTATTACAAAACTGAAATGGGTAGTTTCCGGTGGAAAAAATGGACAGGAATCCATCCATAATGGACTGATGGCGATTGCCCAGGAGTGCAGTGACGATGATTATGTTATGGTACATGATGGAAATCGTGCGCTGGTATCCCATGATATTATTTCTGATTCCATCCGTATCTGCAAAGAAAAAGGATCAGCAGTTGCTGCAATCCCTTGTACAGAAGCAATTTTCCGTTGCGAGGATGCAGAAAATACCTGTGCAAATATTTCCATTCCAAGAGAAGATGTTGTAAGAACACAGACACCTCATACTTACCCGATCGGTAAGCTTTTATGGGCACATGAAGAGGCTGCCAGGAGAGGAATCACGAATACAGCAGCATCCTGTGTACTGATGCAGGAACTTGGAGAGACCGTTTATTTCTCATCAGGTTCAGAAAAGAACTTAAAGATTACCACGGTTGATGATATGCAGATCTTTAAGGCTTTGCTTCATGTAGAAGGGTAATAGGTGAAACGGATGTTATTGGATAATGCAGAGTATTTAGAACAGTTGAAAGATGTTGTGGAAAATTCGGGCCTGAACTGGAAGTGCTTGGATAAAAAATCCGTAATGGTTACAGGCGCGGCAGGAATGCTGGGTTCTGGTATGGTTGATCTGCTTATTTATTTAAATGAGCATACGGATCTGACTGTAAATATTTATGCTTTGGGAAGAACAGAGAGCAAACTCAAACAGCGCTTTTTGGCATTTGCTGATAAGCCGTACTTTCATATCATAACGATGGATATCAGCACCGAAATGCATATGGAAGAGGATGTAGATTACATTATCCATGCCGCAAGCAATGCAGATCCTGCAATGATGGCAAAATATCCGGTAGATACATTACTTGCAAATGTGGTAGGTATCAATAATTTATTAGATCTTGCAAAACGAAAAAATGCACAGAGAGTATTGTATGTTTCGTCGGGTGAGATGTATGGACAGCCGGATGATACATTAAAGAATGGCTTTTATGAGGGATACTGTGGAGTGGTTGATTATGCCAATCCAAGATCATGTTATCCGTCTGGAAAACGTGCGGCGGAAGTATTATGTCAGAGTTATATCAGTCAGTATGATCTGGATGTAGTCATTGTGCGTCCATGCCATTGCTATGGTCCGACAATGACAGCGACAGACAGCAGGGCAGTATCACAGTTTTTCCGGAAAGTATTAAATGATGAGGACATTGTATTAAAGAGTGATGGAACCTTAGAGCGTTCTCATTGTTATGTCACAGATGCAGTAATGGCAATGTATTATGTTCTGCTGAATGGAGAAAACGGTGGTGCATACAATATCGCTGATCAGGCATCTCAGGCAGACATCAAAACACTTGCTTCGCTGATTGCAGGTGCAAAGAATAAAAAAGTCGTATTTGATCTGCCGGATGAACAGGAAAAGAAAGGATTTTCTAAGGTTGTTAAGGCAGTATTAGACGGACAGAAGTTAGAACACCTTGGATGGAAACCGCAGGTACATTTAGAAGAGGGTGTGGAGTGCACACTTCGTATTTTAGAGAATATATAGAGGGATACACAGATGGGAGAAGTGACAAGAAGCCTTTCCGAGGGCAAATTTTTTCTTCGAATATCAAAAAAGATAAAAAAAGCAAATAAGCAGTTTTGGAAGTATGTTGACCGTGCACTGGCAAATGCATACAATTATATGAGGTTTGGGCATCTTCCGATTGATAATCATAAAATTATGATGCTTACTTCAAGGGGAACTTATAATTGTCATCCGCGGGCGATCGCAGATGAGATCATAAAACAGAATCTGCCATATGAGATCGTATGGGTTGTCCGAAAAGAAAATATCGATAATCATGAATGGTATCCGGAAAATATAAAACTCGTGCGCCGTGGTTCTTATGAATTTTATGAGGAAGCTGCTACATCAAAAGTCTGGATTGATAATTCTGTTACATTCGCATATCTTTTTGCTAAAAAAAGAAAAGAACAGGTTTTGTTTGAAACGTGGCATGGAAGTTTTGGCTTAAAGAAATTTGATGCTTCGGTCAACAATAATAAATACTGGGTAAAAAAGGCATACCAGGAAGGAAAACAGACAGATTACTGTCTGACAAACTGTAAGTTTGAAGAAAATTTATTTAAGGATACATTTTGGGAGAATACAGAGATGCTTCCATATGGACATCCAAGAAATGATATCTTATTTACAGCGGACACAGAGGAAACAAAGAAACTGGTTGCGTCGATTAGAAAGAGGTATCAACTCGACGATGATATGCACGTTCTTTTATATGCGCCAACTTACCGCGACGTACAGAATGCAGATCTTTATGAGCTGGATTATGACGCAGTAGTGGCTGCATTGGAGGAGAGATTTGGCGGTAAATGGATTATTATGGTGCGTTATCATTTCCTTGACCGCAAACTGGCAAATCTGGATATATCAAATCCGAATATTCGTAATGCAACAGATTATCCTGATATTCAGGATCTGATGCTGGTCGCAGATATTGGTATGACAGATTATTCCAGCTGGATTTACGATTATTTCTTCACCAGAAAAAAAGCGATGCTGTATGTTCCGGATATTGAGGAATATGAATCGAAAGATCGTGAGTTTTTATTCCCTATCGATACGACACCATTCCCGATTGCAAAAACAAATGAGGAATTGTGCGATAATATCAGAAGTTTTGATGAAGAGAAATATCAGCGTGATTATCAGGAATTCTACGATAAGATGGAGTGTTATGAAGATGGTCATGCTGCAGAGCGTGTCGTAGAAAAATTAAAAGAAATTATGCAATAGTGGAAGGTATGGAGAAGGTGACATGGAAAAGTGCCGGTGCAATATAACAGTATGTATCGTAATCTTTTTAACAGGATTAATATTTTCTGCATCGGTTGCTGCCATGTGTATGTCTAAAAATTTTAATTTAAATAAGTTTTACGATGTAGGCGACATTTGCGAGGTACTATATTCAAAGTTACTTGTTTCTGGTACCGACTGGATTTATGATGCCAATGAGGGGCAGAGTGAGATCAGCAGTGAAAATGCCGCCTTTTCGTTTGACTTAATGCAGCCTGATTGTGAGTGGAAATATATGAAAGTACAATTGGGCAATATGAACGTGCCAGAAGTAACATGGCATTTTTATTTTTATAACAGTACATATGAAGTAACCGGAGAACAGGAAGTGAGCCTTACAGACGGGGAAAATTTATGTGAACTGGATGCAGGGAAATTTAGTTTTGTAAATATTGCTGCAGAGAGGCAGACTGGAACAAAGTTTTGCCTTGAGCGGGTTACTTTTTATGAGAATGAACCTGTATTTGAGATGGTAAAATATATTGCATATATGATGCTGTTTCTTGGTATTTATTTCATTGTGGTTTTTCTTTTGTGGAAAATATTTTCGAAAAAAATATCAGGGATCAATGTGTATGCTCCGGTTTGTCTGTTAGAAGACTGTTATATAGAAATTGGAAAAGTTCTTCATAAAATTATGCCGTTTACTTTTTCAATGCCGGAAAACATATTAAGCAGGATCAGAACGATACTGTGGCTTTGTATGTTTATTTTTATGACAGTGATAGACGACACTTCAAATTATAAAAAAGTGGGTTATAATTATCTTTTGATTGTATGTTCTTTCATATTGTTACTGCTGGCGGCATTTATGATGAAAAAACCGTTAAGGCGTCTGTATTGGAAAAATAAAATGGTGTTATGCTGGTTTATCCTGTGGATTATGGCATCTGTTTCTGATCTTTTTGTCTATAAAGATTTTCATTATACCGGATACATAATGATTTTTGTAATAGGATTTTTTGCATTTGTGTGGGGAAATATGAAACACAGGACACAGGTGATTTGGGAGATGATCAATGCAATACGGCTCAGTTTTCTGCCGGCATGTGTTTTTTGTATATTATTCCGACCGTTGATAGATGGAATACGCTATTCAGGAATCAATAATAATCCAATCCCGTTTGCGCTATACCTGAATATGGTTATCATAAGTTTTTGTGCATCACTGTTAAAACGACAAAAAATAAAAGTAAAATATTATATTTGGAAAGAAATAGTGGATATAGCCGCTATATTGGCTGCTTTATATATGGAGTGGAGAACCCAGTCTACATTTTGCATTATTTTACTGCCACTGGTTTTACTTGCTTTTTTTGTAAAAAGCATACATTTCGATATACGGTTTAAAAATAGAAAATTTGCCGGATGTCTGCTGTTAATAGTTCTATTGGCATTTCCGGTATTTTTAAGTGTGGACTGGTCGCTTAGAAATGTGGCTGTAAAATATGGAACGCAGATAATTTTTGATAATGACCTGTTTAAGGATATTGCGCAAAATTATTATCTGCCAGGAACACAGGTGGTATATGCCTCTGGCACAGAGAAAAGTCGAATTGCGGAAAAATTGGGTTCTTCAAAAAATCTGGATCAGTTAACCAGTGGAAGGACACAGTATTATAAAGTGTATCTTAGAAATATGAATCTATTGGGACATTCCGGTTCTGCACATTTTTATGGGGGGAAGCATCAGGCGCATAATGCACTTATTATGATCGCATACAGATATGGAGTGTTTGTTGTGATCCCATATTTTATGTTAATGGTTTATTTTTTTGCTTCGGCGGTTAAAGCGTTATGGAAGAACCAGGAAAAGATAGCATTTTGGTTTTTATTTGTCATATCATGGTGTGTAGGGATCATGATGATGTGTGATAATGTGGAACAGCCGTTCCGATGGATCTGCTGGGTTGTATATTTTGTTGGTATGGGATATTTTTTCTCGGAACGAAGCATTGATAATGAGTTGGAGTGAGAAAATAATGCGTAATATAGGAAAAATTTTGATCACACTCTGGATATGTGCGATGCTTGGACTGGTAACGGGAATGTTTTTTTCTTCGAGGATACAGTTTGCAGGAAATGGAATAAAGTATGATCTTGGAGACGATTTTTATCAGGTCGGGGAAATATTTGAATTTTCGGATAGTCAGGTGGCGGGAGCAAAGGATATTACAAAACAGGGAAGGATACGGTGGACATTTAGAAACCCTTTTTATGGAAAAACAAGTTCGTATCTGTTGTTTTTTATTGAGGGACAGGCGGTAAATGGACATGCAGTGACAGTGCGTATTCAGGATGTGAATAAAGAGGATATCACACAAATCGTACAGACTGCAGGGGAAGGATGGAACATAGCGCCTTTTTCTGTACAGGAGGCAAAGCGTTTCCGCATTGTGCTGGATATAGGGGATGATTGTGGTGTTGCGATTACAGCGGTGAAAATACTGGAGAGGAATCCGGTAGGATATGAGATGCTTTTGATCGCGACATTGATCAGTTCCTGCTTCTATGCAGCAGTCTGTGTATTATATGGTATCTGGAAGAAAAAACATGGCACGAAACCATTTGGACAGTTTTTTATCTTACTTTTACAGAAAGGTTATGTGCGGATTGGAGAATGTGGCATAAGATGGAGAAAAAGACTGGGGGGGTTTTGGTCTGTAGTATTGCGGCAGATCTTATGGATTCTGTTATTCTGGTGCTGTTTTATAACGGAAACGAATGGAAGCTATTTTAAAAGCGAAGCACACAGAAATCTTTTGATAGCTGGAAGTGTTCTACTGATAGTGATCGGAATGCTGTATGCAGGGAAAAAAATAAGACTGTACCGCTGGGATACTATGTTGTCAAAATCTTATTTTGCATTTGCAGTATGCCTTGCGTTATCTGATTTTATGCTCCATAAGAAAGCAGGAGGAGAAGGAATCGTTCTGTTGTTTGTTGTTCCATTTGTGATCTTTACGTGGCAGAATATGGAGAAACCGAAGGAATTGTTTTATGATGTGCTGATTGCCGTAATTGTGATCGGTGTTATAATTATGCTCGATCGGGTAATGTTTGGAATGGAAACAAACAGTGTTGCAACAATTTTCTGGTCAGATCTCGCAACAAATGCGGACAGAAAAAGAGTTTTAAAACAATTTATCTGGACAATGAGTCCGTGGGGACATGATGGAGCGCTTACCTGTTTTGGTGAAAAGCAGGCGATATACAGTGGGGCACTTGGAGTATTGTATCGTTACGGCGTATTTGCATTTATTCCGTATGTTGTAATGATCGTATGCTATCTGGTAAAACTGATCCGAAATATTCCGACGAAATGGTATGTTTCTACAGGCGGTATGATTTTACTGATAATTTCTGTTGTGACAGATTTTGAACTTGTATTCGGAAACTGGTACTGGATTTTGTTTTATTTGTGTATGGGATATTTTTTTTCTAACAGATTGGGGGAAAATAAAAATGCGCCTTTTGGTAGTGGAAGATGAAAAGGATTTAAATCATATTATAGCGAAAACATTACGGGATGCCGGGTATGTGGTAGAAACCTGCTATGATGGGAAAACAGCGTTGGATTATCTGCTGTCGGATGAGGTTTATGATGGTGTTTTGTTAGATGTCATGATACCTGAGATCGATGGCTTTCGTGTGTTGGAAAAAGTTAGAAGAGCCGGAATCGAGACACCGGCTCTTTTTTTAACGGCCAAAGATGATACGGATGATATTGTTACGGGGTTAGATATCGGGGCAGATGATTACATAGTGAAGCCATTTTCATTTAAAGAATTGTTGGCAAGAGTAAGGGTAATGACACGGAGAAAACCGGAAATTCAGGAGAACGTATACCGTTGTATGGATCTGACGGTTAATTATAATACACATGAAGTAAAAAGAGGAAACAGTCTGATCAATCTGTCACCGAAAGAATTTCAGGTATTATTATTTTTAGTAAGAAATAAAAATATTGTGGTTACAAGAGAACAGATTGCGGAAAATATATGGGATATTGATGCAGGAGGAAATTCAAATGTGATCGATGTATATATCCGATATCTGCGCAGAAAGATTGATGATGATTTTGAATATAAAATGATACAGACTGTGAGAGGGGCTGGGTATATATTAAAATGCGAAGATTAAAACAAATTTCGATTAAAAGATATATTATTATTGGAATTATGCTCAGTATGCTTCTGATTATGCTTCTGATGCTTGCACTTGTAAATAGACTGGCTGAGGGTGCAATTGAGGAAGACGTACAGGTTTTTTTGATAAATGAAATGGTTGATGCATCCAGAAATTTTTCTTTCAAAGATGGAAAATTCAAGAAAGGTGAAAAATACAAAGAAGATGTCGATGATGATGAGTATTTACTGATTTTAAATAAAGATGGAGAAGTACTCTATGGACAATATCCTGAAAATTTAAATCCGCATGTTAAAATTAACAGAGGACGCCTTGTTACAGTAAAGGGAAAGCAGAAAATATACTATATGTACGACAGGACAAGCAGGCGGTTGTCAAAAGAGTATGGAGATAAAATATATACAAGAATTGTTGTAAATAAGCAAAATATTCGAAGTGAATATTTAAAAATAAAATACGAAGGTTATTTGATGGCAGCAATCATGTTGTTTCTTGTATTATTGTATTCCCTGTATATGGCAAAAAAGATTACAGCACCACTGGAACAGATGTGTCGTGTTGCAGAGAATGTGGGAACAGATGATAATTTGTCTGCGAGAGTTGATTATGATGGAAGGTTTGAAGAAATCCGTGTGTTATCTGAGGCAAATAACCGCATGTTAGCGCGTATAGAGCATATGTTTCAGGTACAGCGCCAGTTTAATTCTGATGTTGCACATGAATTACGTACACCGGTTGCTGTTGTTTTGGCACAATGTGAGTATATCAGTGAAAAAAAGCCGAGTTTGGAAGATTATCAGGAATTTGCAGAAGTGATTGAAAGGCAGACAAGAAAAACGAATGAAATCATTGAAAAGCTGCTTAATTTAAGCAGGATGGAACAGGGGAGAATTAAAGTCCAGTATGAGATGGTTAATTTACAGGATCTGCTACAGGCAATATGTGAGGATGAGCAGGAAAAATCTGGAGAAAATCTGAATATCAGCTTTAAACTTGAACCGATAGAAGCATATATAGATATCCAGCTTATGACGATCCTTGTGCACAATCTGATTGATAATGCCGTGAAATACAGTGGCAATGATGTAAAAATTGAAGTAGGGACAAGACAGGTAGAAAATAAAATCAGATTATGGGTCATGGATCATGGCTGCGGTATCAGTAAAATAGATCAAAAAAATATTTTCCAGCCATTTTACAGGTCGGAAAAATCAAGAAACTCAAAGGGAATCGGCTTAGGACTTTCCCTTGTGCAAAGGATTGCAGAATTGCATGGAGGAAGGATACAGGTAGAGAGCGAGCTGGGGAAAGGAAGCACATTTACACTGATATTACCGGTAAAAAAGGAAGTTTAATGGAATTTTAATGTTTCTATAATAGAATAAGACGCGTGATTAAAAAAATTATCATAGAGGTATACGACAGATATGACACATTTAGACGCGTTAGAAGCAGAGGCGATTTATATTATGCGTGAGGTAGCAGCAGAATGTGAAAAGCCGGTAATGCTATATTCTATAGGAAAAGATTCATCTGTTATGCTGCATCTTGCAATGAAAGCATTTTATCCGGAAAAGCCGCCGTTTCCGTTTCTTCATGTCAATACAACATGGAAATTCAGGGAAATGATAGAGTTTCGGGATAAAACGGCCAGAGAACTTGGAATTGAGATGTTAGAGTACATCAATGAAGATGGAGTACGACAGGGAATCAATCCGTTTGATCATGGATCAGCATATACGGATATTATGAAAACGCAGGCGCTGAAGCAGGCGTTGGACAAGTATGGATTTACGGCTGCCTTTGGAGGAGGCAGACGGGATGAAGAAAAATCAAGGGCAAAGGAAAGGATTTTTTCATTTCGAAATGAACAGCATGCCTGGGATCCGAAAAACCAGAGACCGGAAATGTGGAAACTTTTTAATACCCGTATCAATAAGGGAGAAAGTATCCGTGTTTTTCCGCTGTCTAACTGGACGGAAAAGGATATCTGGCAATATATAAAGCAGGAAAATATTCCGATTGTATCACTTTATTTTGCGAAGGAACGACCTGTAGTCAGGCGTAACGGACAGCTTATCATGGTGGATGATGATCGTATGAAACTGTTGCCGGGAGAAAAAATAGAGCAGAAAATGGTGAGATTTCGAACATTGGGATGCTATCCGTTAACGGGAGCAATGGAATCATCGGCTGGGACACTGGATGCAATTATTGAAGAGACACTTGCATCTGTTGAATCAGAACGTACAAGCAGGATCATTGATTCCGATGGCGGAGCAGCCAGCATGGAAAAGCGAAAACGAGAGGGATATTTTTAAGATGAAAAATGATTTGCTGAAATTTATAACATGCGGAAGCGTAGATGATGGAAAGTCAACTTTGATAGGTCATATGCTGTATGATGCAAAGTTGATCTTTACAGATCAGGAAAAGGCACTGGAGCTGGATTCGAAAGTAGGATCCAGGGGAGGAAAAATAGATTATTCACTTTTGCTGGACGGACTGATGGCAGAACGTGAACAGGGAATAACGATTGATGTAGCGTATCGTTATTTTACGACGGAAAACAGAAGTTTTATTGTGGCAGATACACCCGGTCATGAAGAATATACCCGTAATATGGCAGTAGGGGCATCATTTGCATCACTGGCAATTATTCTGGTTGATGCCAGTCAGGGTGTGCTTTTACAGACAAAACGTCATGCCAGGATATGCGCTCTTATGGGAATACGTCATTTTGTATTTGCAGTGAACAAAATGGATCTGGTGAACTATGATCAGATGCGCCTTGCTAAAATAGAAAAAGCAATACAGGTTTTGATGGCAGAATTTCAATATAAAACAATGAAAATTATTCCGGTATCTGCAACAGAGGGTGACAACATCACAAAAAAATCGGAGCAGATGTTGTGGTATACCGGTCCAACGCTGCTTGCTTATCTGGAAGAGGTTGATGTATCAGAACCACAGGAAAAGCAGGCCTTTCTTATGCCGGTTCAAAGGGTATGCCGCCCTGATTCTGATTTTCGGGGGTTTCAGGGACAGGTTGAATCGGGAGAAGCTACAATAGGGGATATCATATCTGTACGGCCGAGTGGAGAAAAAGCAAGAATCATTCAATTGTTCTGTGGTGACAGGAAAACAGAAAAAATTATAAAAGGTCAGGCGGTTACGATCCAATTGGATACGGAGATAGATATATCGCGCGGATGTGTTTTGGAAAAAGATGCAGAGCTTGAAATTGGTTCTATGTTTGCAGCAAAGATTCTGTGGATGGATGATAATGCTCTGGTAGCTGGCCGTAATTTTATTCTTAAACTGGGGACGCAGATGGTTCCGGCAACCGTTATGAACATCAAATATAAAGTTGATGTAAATACGGGAGAGGAGGTATTTGCGGATACTATTTATAAAAATGAGATTGCATTTTGTGAGATATCGACAGGAAGTAAAATTGTATTTGATAAATTTGAAAATAGCCGTGAACTGGGCTCACTTATATTAATTGACAGGATCAGTAATATGACCTCGGCATGTGGGGTTGTGGTACATGCGTTAAAGAGAGAGGCAAATCTGACCTGGCATAATATGGATATTACAAAAGAACTGAGGGAAAACCAGTTAGGACAACAGGCAGTTACAGTCTGGTTTACAGGGTTGTCTGGTTCCGGCAAATCTACATTGGCGAATGCATTGGAAAAACGTCTTTTTGCAATGGGCAGACATACAATGCTTTTAGATGGGGATAATGTCAGGATGGGACTTAATAAAAATCTTGGTTTTGAAGAAAAAGACAGAATCGAAAATATCCGTCGTGTTGCAGAGGTAGCAAAGCTGATGAATGATGCTGGTCTGATCGTTATGACAGCTTTTATTGCTCCATACAGACAGGATCGGAGAAATGCCAGAGAAATAATCGGAGACAGATATATTGAAGTATATGTGAGTACGTCATTAGAGGAATGTGAAAGAAGAGATGTAAAGGGGCTGTATCGAAAAGCAAGAAATGGTGAAATTGCTAATTTTACAGGTGTTTCCAGTCCTTATGAAAAGCCTGAATATGCAGATGTTACAGTAGATACCAGTCAATATAGTGTAGATGAGAGTGTTGAAATGATATTAAAGGCAATGAAACCATACCTGCAGTCACGGAGGAATGAAAGATAGAATGAGTATTGTATATATCAGTGTCGGAATGCAAAAAACAGGAACAACTGCACTGCAGAGTTTTATGCGGGAAAATGAGAAAGCGCTTGAAAATCAGGGATGCTGCTATCCGTTACTGAAACTTGGAATAGCGTCAAAATATAATGATAGAAATGCACATTTTCTTGTTTATCGGGCTTCTGAGATAGAAGAGAAAAGTGACCGGGAAGATGAGGAACGAAGAGTAAGAGAAAAAGCATTTACAGATTTGGGTGATCTGGCAAAAACATATCCGAAGATTATATTATCGGATGAATTGATATGGCACAGATATTTAGATGTAAAAGATTTTTGGAAAAATGCGGTAAATGATTTCAAAAAGATTCAATGTGATGTAAAAGTGATTGTTTATTTAAGACGACAGGATTTGTTTATACAGTCATTGTGGAATCAGAGTGTAAAGGCAATGCCGAGAATAGAAAAAACTTTTGAGGAATGCATCCGGACAAATCAGTTCAAATACTATCCATTGGATTATTATAAAAATCTCTGTAAAATCGCAGAAGCTGTTGGCAGGGAAAATATAATTGTACGGGTATATGAAAAGGGACAGTTTGAAGGGGAAGAACATACGATATATTCGGATTTCCTAAAAAGCATAGATGTCAAAATGACGGACGAATTTACAAAAGAGAATGTGATACCAAATGACAGTCTTGATGGAAATTTCATAGAATTAAAACGAATTATGAATCAGATTCCGGATTATAAACTGACAAATGATTTTATGAGAAATCCGATGTGCGCAGCAAGTGGATTTTGTAAAAATACAGATTCATTGGGGAAAATGGGGATGTTTTCCTATGCACAGCAGTTAGAGTATCTGAAGCAGTTTCAGGAAAGTAATCAAAAAACGGCAAAAGAATTTTTAAACAGATCAAATGGGGTACTTTTTTATGATCCGGTTTTGGAACAAAAACAGTGGACATTAGAACCAGAAAAAATGTACCGGGATCTGCTGGTTATGATGTGTGAAGAATTTTGTGAGCAGGAAAAAAAGATTACGGAATTGCGGAAAGAGACACAGATATTAAAAGAAGAGGTAAGAAAATTGAGAAATAGTCTGTTTTTCCGTGGATATAGAAAATTGCGCAGAATTTTCATAAAGGATTGATCATAAAAGATATGAGGCAGGAGAAAATGCCATGAATACACACAAAGGAAAAACAGGGCGCTTTGCTGTTTCAATGTTAAAAGTAGGTATTATTGGATTCGGTGGGGGAAATGCTCTGATCCCGTTGATTGAAAAGGAGGCAGTACAAAAAGAGAAGTTCCTGACCGAAGAAGACTTCGAGAGGAAGGTTGTTGTTGCAAGTATAACGCCAGGAGCACTTCCGATAGAATTGGCTGGTGGAATAGGCAGACAGTTAAGTGGCATGAAAGGAATGCTGATCGGGGCATCTGCAATAGCTTTTCCTGGGACTGCTGCTATGCTTATTATGCTGGTGTTTACCCTGCTGGCAAGCCAGAGCGTAATACATCAGATCGAATTTTTGTTTGTGGGTATTACGGGATATATTTTATGCCTGTTAGCAGGATATTTGAAAGGGACGATACAAAAAGTGCCGGAAAAAAGCCGGTATCTACATATTATGGTTATGTGTATAGTCTTTTTTATAACTGGCATGAAAAATATATATAAAATTATGGGGATACATAAGGAAGTTCCTGTGTCCCTTTCCACAAGTCAGGTATTTGCAGTGGTTTTCTTTTTTATGATATATACAGGAAAGAAAAAATCAAAAGTAAATATGATAGTTGTAGATATAATCTGTCTTTTCTATATTTTTAGTGGTTCAAACATGATGACAACTGAAATAAAATATTTACATTTTGGAATATCATTGGTTATGTTTGTTCTTGGGACACGGGAGTTTGGAAAATCGATTATGGCTGAAAAAGACATAATACGTGATAGACTGTTAAAGAATGTACAGTGGACATCAGTTGTAAAAGGATTATTGATTTCAATGATTGTTATAATTCCGGCTGTTTTTGTAACAAAAGAGAGTATTCCGTTTATGGGAAAGGGAATTTTATCATCATGGATGTCATTTGGAGGTGGAGACGCATATCTGACAGTAGCAGACGGTCTGTTTATTGATGAAAAAATGATATCTGAGGATTTGTTTTATGGATATCTCGTACCAATTGTAAATGTACTTCCAGGATCTATTTTATGTAAAGTATTAAGTGGGATAGGGTATATGATTGGTTATCATGCATCTCAAAATATCTTGGCGGGATGTGTGGTTGCAATAGCTGGTTTTTTCTGTGGAATTTTTGCATCATGCAGTGTTTTTGGAATTGTGGAAAACATTTATGAGATACTGGATGAGTTACCGGTATTTTGCAAAATTAAAAGATGGATACGCACGGTTGTATCTGGGTTAATGCTTTCGGTTATCAGTTCACTGATTTATCAAAATGTGAGATTGCAGCGAAATTATGGATACAGATATTTGACAGTTATTACGATGGGGATATTTATGATGGATTCATTTATGCAAAAGTCAGGTATTGAAAGTAAAAAAATAGTAATGCTATCGGTTTCTCTGGCGTTTGTAATTTGTAATGTTTTATATGCATGACAAATGTGGAAACGTTGACAAAAGATATGGAAAGTGATACTTTTTTACTATAAGCATATAAGGAAATAAAAGGAAAGGGGAGATTTGGTAACATGAAGATAAAACAGTTGATGGCGATCGGTCTTAGTGCACTGATGGTTACAGCTTCGGCTGCACCGCAGACTGCTTTGGCAGAAACATTGGAGGAAGTAACAGAAGCGTCGGAAATGCCGGAGGCGGTAACAGAGGCAGAAACGGAGACTGCAGGGAACGAAACGGAAGATGCGGAAACGGAAACAGCCGGGACAGAAGAATTAGAAACAGAGGAAACAGAAACATCCGGAACAGAAGAATTAGAAACAGACGAAACGGAAACATCTGAGACGGAGACTGCAGAGACAGAAAACACTGAAGCGGCAGCGGAAACAGAGATAGATGAAACAGAAGATACAGAATTAGACACCGAGATCATGACATACGGTGCAGGCGGACTGAGTGTTAATGTTGTAAGCGATTATGGTGCGGATGGAACGGATAAGAAAGCAGATACGACTGCATTCCAGAATGCGTTAAATGCAGTAAGAGATGCAGGAGGCGGTACCGTTACAGTTCCAAACGGAAAATATTATATTGACAAGTCACTTGTGATCTATTCTGATACAACACTTTCTTTAAGCAGTGGTGCGGAAATTATCAGAACGGTTTATGACGTGCCGATGATCAGAGATTATTCCGGCACCCAGTCAGAGGTTTTGGGTGGTCAGGGATATGGTTATGCAAAAAATATTACGATTACCGGAGGTACATGGAACGGTAATGTGTCAGGCAAGAGTTTTGCAACCAAAGAAGACATTATGCGTATTTACTGTGCAACAAATGTAAAGATATCTGACTGTACCATAAAGGGTGTATGCGGAGACCATCATCTTGATTTTGCGTCTGTAGATAAGATCAATGTCAGCAATGTGAAGTTTAGCGGGTTTGTCAAATTGTCTACGGTAGATTACAGTAGTTTGGAGAAAGGTGATGAAAACCAGAATGAGCTGAATTCTGATACACTTTCTTCTATTACCTCAGAGGCAGTTCAGTTTGATATGTTTGAGGGGAAAGGCTGTAAAAATGTGACGGTGTCCGGCTGTACATTCGACGGAGTATTAAGCGGTGTCGGAAACCATCACGAAAAAGAAAATACATCCAACATAAAGATTTTAAATAATACATTTAAAAATGTTGAGAATACCTGTGTGAATTTATACAGCTTTACCACGACCGAGGTATCAGGGAATACGGCAACAAATGTCAGAAGTTTTGCACGTGTGTATGGCGGAAGCGACTGCACCATCGATAATAATACGATTTCAACGTATACAGACACGGCAAAGAGCAAGTTCAATATGTTCCGTGTCAGTGATAAAGCAGTTCTGACGATTTCAAATAATACTATAAATGGTGCAGGTCTTGCAGGTATTAAACTGGATGGCAGTTCAAACGCCAATATTACGGGAAACAAGATCAGTAAAACACCATATAATGCGATTACGGTAAATGAATCAACAGCGATGATCAGTAAGAATACAATCACAAACGCGGGGAATATCGGTGTTTATTTCAGCAAGGGAAAAGGAAGTGCGAATAATAATACAATCACCGAAGCGGCTTTGCGTGGAATCGGTATTCAGAATAAGAGTCAGGTGACAGCCATCAGTGGTAATACGATCACGAAAGGCAAAGAGCAGGGAATCTATGTATCTGAGAATTCCAAGGTTGACAGTATTACGAAGAATACAGTTAAAAACAGTGGAACAGATGCGATCAGTATTTTAAATGCAACGGTTACGACAATCGGTGGAAGCACAGAAAATAAAAATACGATCAATACACCTGGAGCTTCCGGTATCTATGTAAGTGGAGCTGTTGTAACAGAGATTTCATCAAATGAAATCAGTGATGCAGCGAAGACAAGCGGTGCTGCTGCAATTCGCCTGAATAATATTACAACTTCCGTAAAAGTGGCGAATAATAAACTGACAGCGTCAAAACAGTATGGCGTGTATACCACATCTGCAACGGCTGATATTACCGGTAATGTAATCGACACACCAGCACTTACCGGTATTTATGTCAAAGGTGGATCCGGTGTAAAAGTTACAAATAATAAAATTAGCGGAAACAAAGGTGGATCCGGTATTTATCTTGTTGAAAAGGCATCCGCATCAGGTATCAATGGAAATACGATCGCAAATTCCAAGGAAAATGGTATTTATATTAAAGATTCGACAGCTAAAACCATTTCGGAAAACACGATTACCAGTCCTGGAACCAGAGGTATCAGTTTTAGCGCCGGAAAAGCAACGACAGTAAGCAAAAATACGATCACAAAACCGAAGCAGGATGGTATTTATGTTGCTGAGAAATCAAAAGTTACGACGATTGGCGGAACGAAGAAAGAAAAAAATACCATCACAACGGCAGGCGTAAATGGAATCGCTGTAAAATCAGCAGTTGTGACGACTGTATCCGGCAATGACATTACCGGTTCAAAGTCAGCGAACATCCGTGTTGAGTCAGCAACAGATGCTGTAACGATCAGTCAGAATACCCTGACTTCTGCGTCAAAACAGGGAATCAGCGTAAATGGCAGAAAAATCAAGATTAACAGTAATACTGTAAAAAAATCGGGAACATACGGTATTTATATCGAAGGTTCTAAAACAAATGGAAGTGTTACAAAAAATACGGTAGATAAAGTTACCAGTGGAAACGGTATTCGTGTATGTGACGGTAAGATCAGTCTGACAGGCAATACCGTAAAGAATACAAAGAGCCAGGGAATCTATGTTGCAAAAGGAACGGTTACCTTAAAAGATAATAAGGTATCAGGAACGAAAGATAAAGGATTCAAGGCAGCTGGTGGAAAAGTATATTTTGTTGATGGAAATGCAAAAATGCTGTTGTCCGGTAAAAAGCTGATCGTACAGGGGGCAGCTGACAGCAAATCCAAATCCATTAATATTCCTGCAAAGGTTACTGTTGGAAATGTATCTTTTGATGTGACATCGATCCAGGACGGTGCGTTTAAAGGAAACAGTAAGATCACAGATGTGACAGCAGGATCAGGCTTAAAGAAAATTGGAAACAGTGCGTTTGAAAAGTGCAGCAAACTTAAGAGTGTAAATGTATCATCTACAAAGTTAAATTCAATTGGTAAAAAAGCATTTTATAATTGTAAGTTGTTGACAACAGTGACATTAAAGACGACAAAACTTACAAAAAGTAATGTGGGTGCAGATGCATTTGCAAAGACAAATGCAAAATGTACATTCAAGGTACCGAAAAATAAGGTTTCTGCTTATAAGAAGATATTTAAGAGTAAAGGCGCAGCTGCCAAAATTAAAGTAGTAAAAAATTAAATAAAAGATAGCATGAATCTATTGTTTGTAATGCAAGATAAGCCGATTCGACTGCAAAAAGCAGTCGGATTGGCTTTCATGTTTAAGGGGAAAAATGTCTGGAAAAAAAACAGGAAGGATTATCAGAATTATTTCGATTGCAGGTGTGTTTATGCTTGCTTTAAGTGGAATATTGCATGTGAATGCTGCGATGATACCTGATGAGGATGTGGACACAGAGGTAATGACAGAAAGCGTGATTGAAGACTCGTCGGAGGACTCAGAGACAGTTGAACTGGAAGAGACTGAAACGGCAGAAGAAACAGTTGAACCGGAAGCAGTGGAAGAAACAACAGAGACAGTTGAACTGGAAGAAACGGAAGCAGTGGAAGAAATAGAAACAGCTGAACTGGAAGAGACTGAATATCAGGAGAAAAAAGCAAAAAACAGTGATGTAATTATTTCCGGAGGATTTCGTATTTATAATGTGAATGCGAAGTCAATTGACAGATTGCAGAGTGTACTGACGGAAGCAGCAGAAACGGCGACGGATGAATGTCCAAGTAAAGTCATTATTGAGCCTGGAATCTACACATTATCAAAAACACTTCGAATTTCAAGCAACACATATCTGTCGATGCATGGGGTTACATTCCTGCAAAAATCAGGTGCTGCTGGAAATATGCTTAAAATTGGAATTAATTCGGGAACGGAACAGGGATACTGCTACAAAAATATTATATTGTCTGGGGGAACCTGGAATAAAAATCAAAATAGTGGAAGCTCTGTCATTAAGGTCGGTCATGCAGCGAATTTTTGCATGGATGGAGTGACCGTCATGAATGTCGTAAATGGTCATCTCATGGAGGCAGCAGGGATTAATGGATTTTATATAAAAAAATGTACTTTTATGAACCAGATAAATGATATGGCTACGCTTGGATCTGCAGTACCTGTATATGAGGCAATCCAGTTTGATATTCTTGAAAAGACGCATATGAAAAGTTATGCCAGTGAGGATTTAAAAAACCAGAATATTGTTGTGGAGGATTCTACGTTTCAAAATGTTCCAAGAGGTGTTGGCAATCATACATCAATTTTGAACAACCCAACAGAAAATGTAAAGATTGAAAGAAATTTGTTTGAAAGTATTGCGGATGTTGCAATCCGGGGGGAGGGGTATCTCAATCTTACGATCAGGGATAATGAAATCCGGAGGAGCAGGAGCGGAATTATGATTTTATCGCTTCGTAATTATGGCGGCACATATCTGGGAAGTACACTGGCATCAGAAAGTCAGACGGAAGCAGTTTCTCCGTCTTATTATTGTATCCCGGTTAAGAATCAGAAAATTGTGATTGAAAATAACACTATCTTATGTGATGACAAAATGATTACTGCACAAAGTGCATGTTATGGAATATTGATTGAGGGAGTAAAATATACAACAGATCAGAAAATAGCAGGAAAAGACACAATACCGGCAGGCGATTACTTTATCAGTGGTGTAAAAATTGCAAACAACCGGATTGACAAGGCACAATATGGAATTGCGCTGAATAATACGAAAAAAGCAACCGTAAAATCAAATCAGTTAAATAGTGGGCAGATGCAGTCAAGAGATGGAATATATTTTGCGCAGGGGAGCACACAGTGCAGTGTTATTTCAAATACAATCAATGGATTTAGCGGAAGTGGGATCCTGTTTGCACAAAACAGTTCTGCAAAGTCTGTTTCGAATAATAAAATCGGTGCAACGGGTAAATATGGAATCTGTGTTCAGGGGGCATCGGTACAAAAGATCGTGTCAAACAATGTCACACAAACAGAAAATAAGGGGATTGTTATTTATGAGAATGCAAAGGTTGAAAAAATTGAAAAAAATATAGTGGGATCCTGCAAAGAATACGGGATTGTGATTGGAGATGTGAAGAAAAATGTTTCCATACAAAATAATACGGTTACGGAATGCAATAACAATCAGATTTATGTGAATACGGGAAATATAAAATATAAGGTAACTATCACCAAAAATAAACTGAAAGGAATGCTTTCAGGATATGGAATCATGGTGGACAGTGGAAATATTAAAGTGTTTTCCAATAAAATTGATACAAGCGGTGTAGGTGTGTACTTAGGTACGGATGTAAAAGGAATCATTGAAAAAAATGCATATAAAAATATGGGTATGTATCAGATTTATGCTGTAAACCAGTATAACGATAAAGGCTATCAGACATATACCAATATTTCTAAACCAGGTTCACTGAAGGCTACTGCCAAAAATAAAACCAGTATCCGGTTAACATGGAAGAAAATAAAGGGAGCAGAAAAATACGAAATATATCGTGCTGCATCGAAAAACGGTACATATAAAAAAATAGCGGCAGTATCTGAAAAAAGCAGGAAGAAAGCAGGCGGGTATATAGATAATAGGCTAAAGAAAAACAAGCGTTACTATTATAAAATCCGTCCATATGCAAAATCTCCGAATGGAAAAGTAAAAATGCAGGGAATATACAGCAAGATGGTTTCTGCAAAAACCACGAAGAAATAACAGTAGGCAAGACCCCTCTTGTTTTTTAAGGTGCAGTATTATATTATATAGTAGATAGACTTTGTTTAAAAAGGCTAAATACAAATATTAAATGAACTAAGGAACTTATAAGATGAAAAAAATAATCAGGGATAATCAGTTATTGTTAAAAAAGATACTGCTGATCATATACGATATTGTGGCAGTCATCGTTTCGGGATATCTGGCACTTTTAATGCGATTTGAATTAGAGCCGTCACAGATACCGGAACAGTTCTTAAATCCATACCGCAGATATAACTGGATTATGATCATTATAACAATTTTGGTATTCTATGCATTTCGTCTGTATTCAAGCTTATGGACTTATGCGGGTGCGGTTGAGTTGATGAACATTGTGCTGGCAGGATGTGTTGTCGGTGGATTTCAGATCGCATTTTATGCATTCATTGATGTAAGGATGCCGCGAAGTTACTGGCTGTTATTTATCATGAATCTGATCATATTGATTTTTGCAAGCCGCTATTTTTACCGGGCATTTCGCTGGCTTGTCGGATATATCCGTGGAGAAAATGCTGCAGAGATGCATCGTGTGATGGTTGTCGGAGCAGGTGCGGCGGGAAATGTCCTGATCAAGGAGATCCGCAACAGCCGTTATATCCAGAAAAAAGTCGTGTGTGTAATCGATGATGACAGAGATAAGATCGGAAGTTTTATCCATGGTGTTAAGATCATGGGAAACCGTTATGAGATCCCACGCCTTGCAAAGAAACTGGCAGTAGATGAGATCATTATCGCAATGCCTGCGGTTTCTCAGAAAGAGATCAAGGGCATCCTCGATATCTGTAAGGAGACCGGCTGTGAAATGAAACGTCTGCCGGGAATTTACCAGCTTGTCAATGGGGATGTCAGTGTTGCAAAGTTAAAAGATGTAGATGTAAATGATTTGCTGGGAAGAGATCCGATCGAAGTTAATCTGGATTCCATTCTTGGCTATGTGGAAAATAAAGTGATCATGGTAACAGGAGGTGGCGGAAGTATCGGCAGTGAGCTTTGCAGGCAGATTGCATCCCATCATCCGAAACAGCTTGTGATCGTAGATATTTATGAGAATACAACATATGATATCCAGAATGAGCTGCGCAGAAATTACCCGGAGCTGAACCTGGTTGTTCTGATCGCATCTGTGCGAAATACAAAACGTATGGATATGATATTTGAAAAATATCGTCCGGAAATTGTTTATCATGCGGCAGCACATAAGCATGTCCCATTGATGGAAGACAGTCCGAATGAGGCAGTCAAGAACAATGTACTCGGTACCTGGAAAGTAGTTCAGGCGGCAGATAAATGGAAAGTAAAACGTTTTGTTATGATCTCCACGGATAAGGCAGTAAATCCTACAAATATCATGGGAGCAACCAAGCGTATCTGTGAGATGATCATTCAGACGTATAACAGACATTCAGACACGGAATTTGTGGCAGTTCGTTTTGGCAATGTATTAGGCAGCAACGGCAGTGTCATCCCGTTATTCAAGAAACAGATCGAGGCAGGCGGACCGGTAACGGTAACACATCCTGATATTATCCGTTATTTTATGACAATCCCGGAGGCAGTCTCTTTAGTGCTTCAGGCAGGCGCGTATGCGAAAGGCGGAGAAATTTTTATCCTGGATATGGGAGAGCCGGTCAAGATCGTAGATCTGGCAAGAAACCTGATCCTGTTGTCCGGGCACAAACCGGATGATGACATTAAGATTGAATTTACAGGCTTAAGACCGGGTGAAAAGCTGTATGAAGAGATGCTGATGGCAGAAGAGGGGATGCAGGATACGGATAACAAGCTGATTCACATCGGAAAGCCGATCCAGATGGATGAAGAAAAATTCATGCAGCAGCTGAATGATCTGAGAGATTATGTGGTGCAGGAGCCAGACGATATCCGCAGGGTAGTACAGGAGATCGTACCGACTTACACACCGATGCAGCAGAAATAATGAGATATAGAAGAGGGCAGATATCATGTTAGGAAATGAAGCAAAAACAATTACACCGTTTGAAAGTAAAGTCTGGCTGTCATCGCCGACGATGCATGGAGATGAATTGAAATATGTGACAGAGGCATACGAGACAAACTGGATGTCTACGGTTGGAAAAAATATTAATGAAGTTGAGAGTCTGGCTGCAAAAAAAGTAGGATGTAAATATGCAGTGGCATTATCGGCGGGAACAGCAGCACTTCATATGGCTGTAAAACTTGCGGGGGTAAAACCGGGAGATAAAGTTTTTTGCTCGGACATGACATTTGCCGCTACGGTAAACCCAATTACATACGAAGGTGGGGTGCCGGTATTTGTCGATACGGAGTATGATACCTGGAACATGGATCCAGTGGCACTAGAGCGGGCGTTTGAACTATATCCGGATGTCAGATTGATCGTGGCAGCACATTTGTATGGTACGCCTGGAAAAATCGATGAGATAAAGGCTGTTGCGGATAAGCATGGTGCGAAAATCATTGAGGATGCAGCAGAGTCATTAGGAGCATCTTATAAGGGAAAACAGACAGGTACATTTGGTGATTTTAATGCAATTTCGTTTAATGGTAATAAGATTATCACTGGTTCGGCAGGAGGTATGTTCCTTACTGACAGCGAGGAAGATGCCAATAAAGTCAGAAAATGGTCTACACAGGCAAGAGAGAATGCACCGTGGTATCAGCACGAAGAAGTGGGATATAATTACAGAATGAGCAACGTGATCGCGGGTGTTGTAAGAGGACAGTTCCCTTATTTGGAAGAGCACATTGCACAGAAGAAAGCGATCTATGAAAGATACAGGGAAGGACTGAAAGGTCTGCCGGTATCCATGAATCCGTTTGATGCTGCAAACAGCGTGCCAAACTTCTGGCTGAGCTGCATGATCATTGAACCGGATGCAATGTGCAGGCAGGTGAGAGGAGAGCAGGAAGTGCTTTTCATTCCAGAGCATGGAAAAAGCTGTCCGACAGAGATCCTTGACGCAATCGCTTCGATCAACGCAGAGGGAAGACCGATCTGGAAGCCAATGCATATGCAGCCGATCTACCGCATGAATGGCTTTGTGACCAGAGAAGGAAATGGCAGGGCAAAGACAAACGCGTATATCAGCGGCGGAGCAGTCGGGCAAGATGGAAGACCTCTTGATGTCGGAATGGATATATTTCACAGAGGACTGTGCCTGCCGAGCGATAATAAGATGACTGCGGAGCAGCAGGATGTGATTATCCGTGTGATCAGGGGATGTTTTGAGTAGCTGAAACTGAATATATAGGAGCGGGGTTATGCAAAAAATAATTATTCATCAGCTGGGACCGGTTGAACATTGTGAACTGGAAATCAATGACTTTATGATTTTTACCGGACCACAGGCATCAGGAAAAAGTACAATCGCAAAGAGCGTATTCTTTTTTAAAAATATCAGGAAATTGCTTGTTTCACAAATCAGAAAACGTTATACGGTTTTGTCATATCTGCCAGATGATAATAGTATGGAACTGTCTTTGAAAGGAAGGCTGTTACGGGAGGTAAGAGCGAATTTTTTGCAGATATTTGGCTCGACCTGGTGTATGTCGAATGACATGCAATTACAGTATTATTATACAGAGGATGTATCTATTAAAGTATCTTTGAAAGAAGATCAAATTTCGCCCAATTATATCTGGATTGAGTTTAGTAAAAGCCTGTTGGATTTTCTAAACCATATAGAACAGGAAATAAAAGGAAAATTAATATATACAGATATATCTTTTTTTTCGGAAGAGATAGACAGGTTTTTTGAAGATGATGAAGAGATTGTTTATGTACCGGCTGGAAGAAGTATGATCACGCTTTTGAGTACACAGCTCAATTATATATATAGTTCTATGGATGATGAGCAGAAGAGAACGATGGATTACTGCACTAGAAATTATATGGAACGTATTTTGCAGCTGAAAACAGGATTTTCTCTTTCTCCGGAACAAATGATTGCACAACAGATCAATCTTACGGATGTGAAAATAAATAAAAAATTATTATATCAGATGGCAGAGCTGATGTATAAAATATTAGGTGGAGAATACCGCTCGGTAAATGGTGAGGAACGTTTACTGATATCAGATGACCATTATGTTAAAATCAATTTTGCATCATCCGGTCAGCAGGAGTCAGTCTGGATACTGAATGTAATTTTTTATTATATACTTCACAATAAGAAAACATATTTTATTATAGAAGAGCCGGAGTCACACTTGTTTCCAAATGCGCAGAAATTGATTGCAGAATTTATTGCAATGGCACAAAATAATGGACAGAATGGGGTTTTCATAACCACACACAGTCCATATATTTTGGGAACAATTAATAACTTACTTTATGCGAATAAAATAGCTTCGTTTGTCAACAGGTCAGAATTACAACAGATTGTTGCCAGTGATAAATGGATCTCATTTGAAAAAATAAGTGCATTTTATATTGAAAAAGGCATGATACAGGAATGTGTTGATCGGGAGTTTCAGGCAATCCGAAATGAAGTCATAGATGGAGCCTCGGAGGATATTAATGATGATTATGACAAAATGGTGTGCCTAAAGGAGAAGTATGCAGTTAACGACGGAAAAATCACTTTGTGAGGAAAAACAAAAATTGATCGTATCAAAGGATAAAGGTACATCCAGAGAGCACAGGGCAAAAAATGAGAGTGGAAGATATAATGTCAGGCATTATAAGCTGGATGGGGATATTGTGAAACAGCAGAAATGCTGTGACTATCTTTTGCTCAATGATACACGGAAAAATGCCTACTTTATTGAATTAAAGGGACGGAATATTGATGAGGCAGCAGCACAGCTTACAAATGGTGCAAAGTTATTCCGGTCGGAGTTGAAAGATTATGAGTTCTTTTATAGAATTGTGTCGAGCAAAGTGAGAACACATGATATTCAAAAGAATGAGTTCCGCAAGTTTAAAGATGCATGTGGAAGCAGATTAAAATATCAGACAAATTTGATGGAAGAAAAATTGTGAATAAAAATATAACTAATATACGCCGACTTTTTATTATCGGCGCAAGTGGACATGGAAAAGTGATTGAGGCGCTTGCAAGGGAAATCGCCTGTTACAGTAAAATAACAATCTTGGATGATAATGAAGAATTAAAGCGTATAGGGAAAGTTCCTGGTGGCAAAGAGTATGCCCTTGAATTTCGTGATTGTGCGGATGTGATTGTTGGAATTGGGAATGCTGCGATTCGAAAAAAAATAATTGAGTACTATGAAGAGAAGCAGATAAATGTTACGAGTTTAACACATCCGTTTTCCTGGGTAGCATCCGATGTTAGGATTGACAATGGTACTGTAATTATGACGGGAGCCATAGTTCAGCCGGGATGTACATTGGGAAAAGGTGTAATTGTAAATACGTCAAGTTCCATTGACCATGATTGTAAAATAGGAAATTATTGTCACATTTCCGTTGGAAGTCATATAGCTGGAACAGTTTGTATAGGTGATAATACATGGATTGGGGCTGGAGCAACTGTGAGTAATAATATAACAATCTGCAATGATGTTATGATTGGAGCAGGTGCAGTGGTAGTAAAAGATATTATGGAGCCGGGAACATATGTGGGAGTTCCCGCAAAAAAGATTGGTTAAAAGAGGAATTATGTATCAGAAATATATAAAACGTGGATTGGATTTTATATTGTCGCTTGTTGCAAGCATTATCTTAAGTCCGGTTATGTTAATTGTAGCTGTTTTAGTAAGGATAAAACTGGGAAGTCCGGTGTTGTTTAAGCAGCCGCGTCCCGGAAAAAATGAAAAAATTTTTAATATGTATAAGTTTCGTACTATGACGGATGCGAGAGATGAGAATGGAGAACTTTTACCGGATGAAGTTCGCTTAACAAAGTTCGGAAAAACGCTTCGAAGTACCAGCTTGGATGAACTGCCGGAGCTTTTTAATATATTAAAGGGTGATATGAGTATCGTTGGACCGAGACCACTCTTGGTTCGTTATCTGCCGCTTTATAATGAGAGACAAAAGCATCGTCACGATGTCAGACCTGGTTTTACAGGGTTGGCGCAGGTAAACGGACGAAACAGCATCAGCTGGGAAGAAAAATTTGAGTGGGATGTGAAATATGTGGAGCATGTCACTTTTTTACAGGACTGCAGGATTATATTAAAGACGATAGGGGTTGTACTGAAACGCGATGGTATCAGTAGTACGACGTCTGCAACGATGGAAGAGTTTAGGGGAAATACAAAATAGAAAATATATTATATTGCGTGTATGGAGTGTGGAGAAGAAAGGAATTGATATAAGATGGGTGAAAAAAAAATTTGGATATTGAATCATTATGCAACAGTTGCATTAGAACAGAGAGGCGGTCGGCATTACTGGATGGCGAAAGAACTTGTAAAAAAAGGATATCAGCCAGTTGTATTTTGTGCTAATACGGTACATAATTCAGATTGTAGTGCAGAGCAGAAAGAAAAATATGTGTTAAAAAAACAAGATGACATTACATTTGTTATTGTAAAATCTACACCATATAAGGGAAATGGCATTAGCAGAATAAGAAATATCTTAAGTTTTTATAGGAATGTGAAAAATGTTGCCGGAAAATATGCTAAGTTAGATGGAAAGCCATATGCTATTTTAGCATCTAGTGTACATCCGTTGGCTTGTGTTGCAGGAATACAGCTAGGAAAAAAAATAAAATGTCCTTGTATTGCAGAAATCAGAGATTTGTGGCCAAAAGAGTTGATAGATATGGGCGCATTGAAAGAGACACATCCTGTAGCTAAGATATTGTACAGCTTAGAAAAATGGATATATTGTAAGGCGGATGCAGTTGTTTTTACAATGGAAGGTGGAAAAAAATATATTGCGGATCAAAAATGGGACAAAGCAAATGGAGGAAATATAGATTTAAATAAAATATTTTATATCAATAACGGAGTTGATATAAAAGAATTTGAAGAAAATGCACAAAAATACCCATCAATGGATGAAGATTTAAATGATGGAAAGCATTTTAATTTTGTTTATACAGGATCAATTCGGAGAACTAATAATATCGATACATTAGTAGATGCAGCAAAAGAATTGAAGAATAATAATATTCAGGTTTTATTATGGGGAGCTGGGGATTATGTAGAAACAATTCAAAAGCGTATTGAAGCAGAAAAAATAACAAATGTAAAATACAAAGGTGTTGTGAAAAAATGTGAAGTACCAGGGATTCTAAAGAAAAGCGATGTGAACATTATTCATTGGAATGATATGGATACATTAAAATATGGCTGTAGCTACAATAAAATGTTTGAATATCTAGCTGCAGGTCGCCCGATTTACTCGACAGTACATGTGGGGTATAGTATAATAAAGGATGGACACTGTGGTATGGAGGCATCTGGTCGTACAGCAAAAGATTATGCGAGTGATATGCAGAAATATTATGAAATGTCTGAAGAGGAAAAAATCAAGCTGGGAAACAATTCAAAACAAAAAGTGAAAGAATTTGATTTTGGTGTTTTAACTCAAAAGCTGGTTACTATTATTGAAAATTTACAAAAATAAAAGGAAGTGGAGAGTGAAGAAAATGGAAAAAAATAAGCATATAATCGCGGTGGCTGGAACGGGGTATGTTGGATTGTCTAATTCTATTTTACTGGCGCAGAACAATAAGGTATATGCTGTTGATATCTTGCCTGAAAAAGTAGAGATGATAAATAACAGGAAGTCACCTATCGTTGATAAAGAAATTCAGGAATATCTGGAAACAAAAAGACTTGATTTGAATGCAACATTAGATGCAGAATTGGCATATACAAATGCAGAATTTGTAGTGATTGCAACACCAACGAATTATGATGTTAAAAGAAATTATTTTGATACATCATCAGTGGAGGCAGTCATTAAGTTGGTAAAGCAGTTAAATCCGAATGCCATTATTGTAATTAAATCTACAATACCGATTGGTTATACAAAATTGATCAGAGAAAAGATGGAGTTTGAAAATATTATTTTTTCACCTGAGTTTTTAAGAGAAGGAAAAGCATTATATGATAACTTATATCCTAGCAGAATTGTATTAGGTGTACCAGAGCAGAATGAAAAATTACAAGAAAAAGCTCAAGTGTTTGCTGGATTGTTGCAGCAAGGAGCAATTAAGGAGAATATTAGTGTTTTGTATACGGATACGACAGAGGCAGAAGCAGTAAAATTATTTGCGAATACATATCTTGCTATGAGAGTATCATTTTTTAATGAACTTGATACCTATGCGGAAAGCAAGGGGTTGAACGCCAAGCAGATAATTGAGGGTATGAGTCTTGATCCGAGAATTGGAAATCATTATAACAATCCATCGTTTGGATATGGTGGATATTGTCTGCCGAAAGATACCAAGCAGATGCTTGCCAATTTCGAAGATGTTCCGAATGACCTTATTAAGGCAATTGTTAATGCAAATCAAACAAGGAAAGCATTTGTAACAGATCAGATATTGAAAAAAGCCGGATATCCGCAGAAAAAAGATGTTGTAATAGGTATCTATCGATTGATTATGAAAGCCAATTCAGATAATTTTCGAGAGTCTGCAGTACAGGGAGTTATGGAAAATCTGTTAAATAGAGGCGTGGAGGTTGTAATTTACGAACCAACATTAGCTTCTGATAAATTTGACGGAGTGCCTGTAATACAGGATTATTCAGAGTTCTGTGAAAAATGTGATTGTATTATTGCAAATCGCATGGATGAGAAGATAGAACAGATAAAAGAAAAAATATATACAAGAGATATTTATGGTGCAAATTAGGAGGATAAAAATGATACCGTTGATGAATCTTGACAGACAATATGCAAGTTTACAGGAACAGTTAGATGAAGCCGCATTAAAGGTGCTTCATTCAGGAAATTATATTTTAGGAGAAGAAGTTACAGAGTTTGAAAAAGAATTTGCAAACTATTGTGGTGTGAAATATGCAGTGGGAGTTGGTAATGGTACGGATGCACTTATTATCGCATTACAGGCATGTGGAATTAAACCAGGAGATGAAGTTATTACATGTGCAATGAGTTTTTTCGCAACTGCAGAAGCAATTGGAATTGTTGGTGCAACACCGGTGTTTGTAGATTGTAAAAAAGATACGTTCGTAATTGATTCGGCGAAAATTGAAGAGAAGATAACGAATAAGACAAAAGCAATTATTCCAATTCATCTTTATGGGCAGTGTGCAGAGATGGATGAAATAAAGAATATTGCTAAAAAATATAATTTAAAAGTAATAGAAGATGCAGCACAGGCGGCCGGTGCAGAGTATAAAGGGAAAAAAGCGGGGGCAATGGGAGATGTCGGTTGTTTTTCATTTTTTCCTACAAAGAACTTAGGATGTGCCGGGGATGGTGGAATTATCACTACAAATGATGAAGAAGTGTACAAGCAGTGCCTTGCATTGAGAGTACATGGAAGTGGAATGAATGGATTATTTACATATGGAAAGAGAAAGAATATTGATGTTTCAGAAGAAAATATAGATTTTAATGGAAATCTTCCGAAATATTTTAATTTTGTATTAGGGCACAATTCAAGATTAGATGCACTGCAAGCTGCTCTTTTAAGAGTTAAGCTGCCTCATTTGGAAAACTGGAACAGCATTAGAAGAAATTTTGCAGCAGAATATAATGATAAGATCAATAATGCTGTAATTATCAAACCTGTGTGTGGGAAAGATAGTTTACATATTTATTATGTATATGTAATTTTGACGGAACACCGCGATGAACTTCGTAAAAAAATGGATGAAGAAGGAATAGCAACAGGTGTATATTTTCCTGTGCCATTGCATTTACAGAAGGTATTTGAAGATTTAGGTTATACAGAAGGCGATATGCCGAACGCAGAATATTTAGCGGCACATAGTCTTGCAATACCGATGTTTGCAGAATTGACAGAGGAAGAAATAAATAAAGTTGTTGAAGTAATTAATGGCTTTGAAAGGTGAAAAAATATGTTGCTTTCAAAATTAGTTGAAGGGATAGATGGAAAACTGATTGCCGATGGAGAGTTTGAAACAATGAATTATTGTACGGCAGATGTTGAAAAATGTTTCCTGACGTTTATGGAAAATCCCAAATTCCTTGAAAAAATAAATCCAAATGTTACTTGTATTATATGTACGGAAGAATTTAGAGAACAGTTGCCGGAGCATATAAAAGGAATTTTTATATCACAGGAACCTAAATATTGTTTTCATAAATTGTTTCATAAAATGAATCAAAATAGGGTCAAAGAAAACAAGAAAACATATATAGGGCGGAACAGCAAAATAAGTTCAATGGCTTTTGTGGCAGAGAAGAATGTTGTAATAGGCGATAATGTTACGATTGGACCGTTTGTTGTGGTAAACGAAAATGTTACAATTAAAGATGGATGCACGATACATTCTAATTCAATTATTGGAGGAAGAAGTTTCTCAGAGGCACGAAGTGCTAAGGGAGAAATGTGTGGCCTTGATAATATGGGACATACAGTGATTGAAGAAAATGTGGAAATTATGTCACAAACACATATCGCTCAGGGAATATGGGAAGATGATATTACACATATAGGCGAGAATTCCCGGATAGATGCGATGTGTCATATTGGACATGGGGCATTTATAGGAAATAGTGTTTTAATAGCCGCAGGGGCAATTATCGGTGGCAATACAAAGATAGATGACAATGTTTGGGTTGGCATAAATGCAACAATTTCTAATCGACTTAAAGTAGGTGAGAATGCGAGAGTCAGTTTAGGGGCAGTTGTGACAAAGGATGTTGAAAAAAATACTACAGTTACGGGAAACTTTGCGATTGAACATAGAAGGTTCATCGAGCAGATAAAAGAAAATAGTAGAAGAGGTATGTAAGAATATGAAATATGCATTAATTGGATGTGGAAGAATAGCAACAAATCATATAAAAGCCGTTTTAAATAATAAACTTGAACTGGTTGCAATGTGTGATGTGAATGAAGAACATATTACAGCTTTAATGGAAAAACATGGACTTGAAAAAGAACAGGGTATCAAGAGATATACTGATTATAAGAAAATGGTAGCTGAAAATGAACTTGAACTGGTCAGTATTGCAACGGAAAGTGGTTTACATGCAGAAATTGCATTATACTGTATTGATCATGGAATTAATGTTATTATCGAAAAACCGATGGCAATGAGCATTGCGGATGCCAATGAGATTGTAAAACGTTCAAATGAAAGAAATGTTAAAGTATCAGCATGTCATCAGAACAGATTTAATATTGCAGTTCAGGAGATGAGAAAGGCTGTAGAAAGTGGACGTTTTGGAAAATTGTCACATGGTTCTATTCATGTAAGATGGAATCGTAATAAAGACTATTATACACAGGCATCGTGGCGTGGTACCTGGGCACAGGATGGTGGTGCGTTAATGAATCAATGTATTCATGGAATAGATCTTTTACGCTGGATGATGGGAGATGAAGTGGAAGAGATTTATGGTGTTACAAGACAGCAGTTTCATGATTATTTGGAGGCAGAAGATATTGGAATGGCGGTTGTTAAATTTAAAAACGGTGCAATTGCTACAATAGAGGGAACTACTAATGTGTTCCCAAAGAACTTAGAGGAGACATTATATTTATTTGGTGAAAAAGGAACTGTTAAGTTAGGCGGAAAGTCAACTAATAATATTGATGTATGGGATTTTGCAGATGAATCGGAGCAGGATCAGAAAAATAAAGGGTTAGAGGAGGAAACGTGCAATGTATATGGAAATGGTCATACAAGTTTGTTTGCAGATATGATAGATGCAATTAAGAATGACAGAAAACCATATGTAGATGCTGTTGCCGGAAGAAATGCACTGGAAATGATTTTGGCAATATATAAAAGTCAAAAGACTGGAATGCCGGTGAAGTTACCGTTGGAAGATTTTTCTAGTATTGATATGCAGGGAGAATTTTAAATGAATATTACGATGCTGCTTACAAATGCTTTTGAGATGGATGTGCGTGTATATAAGGAAGCCAGATATTTAATAGAAAAAGGTAATAATGTAACTATCTTATGTTGGGATAGAAATAAAAACTCAAATTTGAAAGCTTTAGATGAAAAGGATGGGATACAGGTTGTACGTTTTCTTGAACCGTCTATAGCAGGTTCTGGATATCGACAAGTAGGATCATTTTTTAAATATGCCTTAAAATGTAGAAAATATTTAAAAAATCATTTGGCAGACTATGTTCACTGTAATGATCTTGATGGAATGATTGCTTATCAAATATGTGGAAAGGAAAAACCCTATATTTTTGATATGCATGAGTATTATATTCGTGGCAGTAAGTTAAAACAAAAAATCATAAAGAAAATAGTGGGATATTTTATAAAAAATAGTCATTACTCGTTATATGAGAACAATGGATATTTAAAATTATACAATGCTGGTATTGCACAGCATTTATTGCCGTTGAAAAATTATCCAGATGCAGATTGTTTGAAGCCACTAGAAAAAACAGCATCAGAAAAATTTAGAATAGGGTATCATGGTTGTGTAAGAGGACAGCTTCCAGAATTTAAAGCATTATTTGATGCATGTAGTGAAATGTCAGATGTAAGAATAGATATTAACGGTGGAGGAATTGATTTACCAGAATTAAAAGAACTGGAAAAACAATATTCGAATGTATTTGTTCATGGACCCTATAATGGAATGAAAGAATCAAACCGATTATATCAAAATACAGATGTTTTGTATTGTGGGTATAATCCAGACAATCCCAATTATCAAGGGGATGCTGAGGTTGTAAAATTTTATGAAGCAATTGTTACAGGAACGCCGATGATAATGACGGAATCCCTAGGTATGGGGGAGAAAGTAAAGCAAATGGATATAGGTCTTACGGCTGACACGCGTGATGTGAACTCAATAAAAAAAGTAATTGTTCAGATGAAAAATGATAAGATGTTATGTCAGAAATTTAGAGAAAATATGCTAAAGTTCAGTCCGAATTATAATTGGGAAAATGCAGTTAAAGTTTTAGATGAAGTATATCAGAAACGGAGTTAAGAGGAGTGAAATTTACAAAAGAATTTAAACATAGTGTAACATTTAAATTCAAATTGGATAGAGAACAGTTATTTTGTCTGGCAATCGTATTATATTATTTTTGGCAATCGATGAATTTGTTTATACAGAAAGGTGTGTTTGGACAGAAAATACTTCTCATTGCAAACTATGGTGTTTTAATTGTGGCGCTTGGTTTTATTTTTCTTGGGTATTTTCTGAACAGAGTTGCTTCTTTTGTTTTTGTAGAATTGCTAGTTGCCGTAGTATTTTTTATAAGCTATATATATGATAATGCGGATAATGGAATCTTAATATACAATATGGTATGGTCTATGGGAATATGTGTCCCATTAGGAATGGCATTTGTGGGGATTGATGATAAAGAGAAGATATATCGTTGGCTGTATAGAATTTCAAAACCATTAATTTTCATTATTGTTTTAACATATATTTTAGAGTTTAAGGTATGGGATGTTTATTTGGGAGAGTACGATATGGTGCTTTCATATACGGCTTTGTTACCATGTACAATATTGTGTAATGAGGTGTTAGAACATATCCGCGTCAAAGATATGATGTGGCTGATTATTGGTGTGGGAATAAACTTTTTATATGGATGTAGAGGTGCGAATCTATGTTTTATTCTTTTTTTTGTAGTTAAAGTTTTACTGGATGTAAAGCCAGACAAAAAAAAATACGGTTTTATTTTGTGTGGAATAGTGGTTGGTATCGTTGGAATCTGTGCTCTCATTATTATAATAAATAGTGGATTGAACACTAGTAGAGTGGCAAGATTTCGCGTAATAGAGAAATTGTTAAGTGGTGAATTTTTTAAATCACAGGGAAGAACAGACCTGTATGATTATTATTTTGAGATTTTTAAGTTACGTCCGTATTTGGGATGGGGCGTTTGTGGAAAATGGTTAGATGGGGGAAATTATCCTCATAATTTTTTTATAGAAGTAATCATATCATTTGGAAGTATTGTGGGTTTATGTATAATTGCAATTTTAATAATTGGTATAATTATAATGCTTAAAGAATGTGAAAAGACAGAACGTATGTTGATGTGCATTTATTTGTCAAATGCGGCTTCACTACTGCTTTCCGGAACTTTTCTGCAGAATACTGCATTTTATATCACGGTCGCATTGGTAGTCGGAAAATTGAATAAAAGGTTGTTTGGTTAGCTGGAAAAGGATGAGAGATAATGATTTTTAATATTAAAGAAGGTAGATTTATAGAAAAGGAAAATGTAAAAAAAATACAATATGAAGACTATGATGTATATTATAATGGATTAATTTTTGAAAAAGGTGGAGTTAAAGCAGGAAAAGAAAGTATTGATATTATAATAGGAGAATGTGAGAAAGGTAAAATTCAATTTCAGAACATATATGGAATCTATTATATTATTATAAAAAATAAAAAAGAAAATGAGTGGATTCTATCGGCAGATAACAGCAATATGACAACTCTTTTTTTTGATGATTACTATATTTCAGATGATTTTTTGGAGATGGTAAATCGAATGAAAAATCCTCAAATGAATAATAAGATTGTTTGTGAGTATCTATCTTTGCTAAGAGGTTTTTATTATGAAACATTTGTCAAAAATATTAGAATGTTTCAAAATTTATTTTACTATAAAATAAAGGATGGTAAAATAGAAGAGTTATCTAAGAATGTGGGATATCTTGGGGAAAAAAGTAGCATTGAGGATATAACTAGCTTTTTTGCAGATGTAGCAATGTCACTAAATGATTTAAAAATTGTTTCTGCATTGACGGGTGGGTATGATAGCAGAATGGTAGTGGCAAGCCTGAATGATAAAATCCAATTTGATCTTTTTATAAGCGGGAATAATGAGGATTCGGATGAAATTAAAATATCAAAGTTAGTTGCAAAAAAACTAAATAAAAAATGGAAATTGATTAAACCAGATATGAAAAATGTAAACAAAACCGAAGTGTTGGAGAAGAATTTTTTGGCATCAGGAGGAAGAAGCTGTTATAATACATCTGGTGTATACCGGATCAATTACTTTATGGATGTTCTTGCAAATGAAAAGTATGAAGTGCTTCTCACAGGTGATGCAGGAGATATGTATAAGGATTTTTGGGATAAACAGGATTATCCATTTTATTATAAAAAGCATACAAATTTAAAAATGTTTTATTCTTTCAGAATGGAAGCAAATAATAATAATGTGTTCCTTGGGGATAAGTTGAAAACTTACTATAACAAACAAAAGTGTGACATAATTGAGAATATGAAAAAGTATAAATATTCTCAAGCAGTTAAAAGTTATGAGTCATTTGGTTATATTGTTGACTGGAGAAAAAATGTTTTTGCAAGTAATATAAATAGAAACTTGATTATATATGCTCCTTTACAGGAATTGGAACTTATAAAATATGCATTTGATCAACCTATTAAAAAGAGATATTTTAACTTGCTGCAAAGAGAGGTAATTGCAAAAAATGCACCACAGATAGCAGAAATTATTACAACAAACGGAACAACTGCTACATTAAATAAAGCAAATATAATAAAAGATATCTGGTATGAGAATGTTGGACAAATTAAAAGAATTTTTCGTGGAATAAAAAGAAAGATTTATGAAAAAGAAAAAACTATGGCAAAAGTGATGATAGAGGATGACAGTGATTTAAAAGAACTTGAAATTAGTAGAGAAGCACTTAAATATTGTCAAAATGTAGGATATATTAATCAGAAAATGAGAATGCAGGATATACCGGTGACTTTATTATATAAAATAATATATTTGTATCAACTATCCAAAAAAATAAATAGGTAAGAAAATGAAAAAAAGTATATTTAGATCAGCATTAATAATAAGTGTATTAACTATTATAGGCAAAATAATAGGTTTTCTTAGAACGATAATTATTGCGTATATTTTTGGTGCTGATAGTACAATGGATGCATACAATTTGGCAAATGGGTTTGTTCTTAATGTTTTGTATGCATTATCTACAGCAGTTGCTTTAGCTTTTTTGCCGATCTATATTGAAAAAAAGGTAAATAAAGGAGAACAGGCAGCAGCTGATTTTTCATCAAAAACACTTACTGTGATGTCAGTTAGTACGATTGTAATAAGTACGTTGGTTTTTGTAAATGCAACATTTGTTGCAAAAATTATAGCACCTGGTTATACCGGAACGAGATTGGAACAGGTAGGTTTTTATTTAAAAATCTTGTCGGTAGGAATGGTTTTTTCCTTATTAACGAGTTTACTAAAAAGCATTTTAGATGCGGAAAAAATATATGGTTATGGAGCTTTTTCTGGAATTGTATTTAGTGTTATCACGATTTTGTTTGTGCTTATGTTTCATGATTCATGGGGGGTAATGTCACTTATTGTTTCAGTTCCAATTGCTTATTTTTTTCAATTTGCACTTTTGGGAGTTCGGACAAGAAAATGTGTAAATATCAGGGTGTTATTTGATTTAAAAGATAAGGATGTGAAAAACCTTTTGAAAGCGGCATTCCCTGTCTTGTTAAGTAATACAACTATTGAAATTAATCAGTTGGTTGATAGAATGCTTGCAAGTGGGACAAAGGAAGGGGCTGTGTCGGCGTTATCCTATAGTGCCAATTTGAGTGATTTAGTAATAAGTATTTTTTCTGCATCATTAATCACTGTTTTTTTTACAGAGTTTTCAAATGAAGCAGTAAAAGGAAATATAGAGGCAATTAAGGAAAAACTAAAACAGGGAATAAATGTCATCTGTTTGATATTATTGCCAATCTGCGTTATTACAATATTATTTGGAGAAGATATAGTTAAAATTGTTTATTTTAGAGGAGCATTTGACAATCAGGCTTTATCATTGACGACAATAGCAGTTATTTTATATGCAACCTGTTGGATTGCAATAAATGTAGAAAAATTATGCATGAAAGCGTACTTGGCTTTAGGAGATACAAAGATGCCAATGGTTATAAGCATTATTGTAGTCATTGTAAATATTGTATGTAGTATAATGATGGTTCACTTTGTTAATTTTGCGGGAATCATTTTAGGTACAGTCATTTCTGAAGTAGTTGCTGTAGCATTAAATATTTTGATGCTACGTAAAAAGATTGAAAGTATCGGATTGAATGATTTAAAGTTAAAAATAGGAAAAATGGTATTAGCATCGGTGGCAATGTCGGTAGTACTATGGGGACTTAAAATGCATATGATAGAAAATTCAGCATTTCTTAGATTTACGACAGTAACTGTAGCAGGATTTTTAATATATGGATTTATGTTGATATTATTAAAATCTGAAGAAATGTGGTGGATTCTTAATAAAATGAAGAATAAACTAATAAAGAAAGTGTAAGACAATAGCTATTAAGCATGAATTTTTTAATATGCGTTTATTTAAGAAAAATACTTGAGGAGAACAGATATATGGAATCGAAAAAGATATATGAAAGAGAAATTGCATTACAGGATTTATATTGGAAAATAATATTGGATTGGCGCCAATTATTGATATTCTTGGTGATTTTTTCAATACTTGTACCTGTTAGTCAATATTTTATGAATCAGAGAACTTACAACGCTGCATATGCAGATTATCAGAAGCAGATGTCAGCAATTCAGTCAGGAGAACAGGATTCTGTAAATGAAGCAGATTTTACAACAGAAGAACTACAACAGATTAATGATGCAAAATCCTTACAGAACGTATTAGACAGAAGTCGTCTATATATGCAGAATTCTATTTACATGAATATGAATGCATATAAAGAAAATGTACTGATCATGGAGTATTATGTTGATTCCGATTATACGTTTAATTATACAGAAGATAATAGTGCTGATTATACAAATGCTTTGGTAAGCGCTTATGAAAATTATGCAACCAACAGCAATCTGGCACAGCAGATGATCGATAAATTGTCATTAAGTGATGAGATCCGATACGTTGAAGAACTGATCACCGTAGATGCAGATTTATCAGGTAAAAGTTTCAGCGTGGAAGTTGCCTATCCGGATGACACAATGCTTTCTGACATTGCAGAAGTTGTAAAAGATTCACTGGATGCACAGACACCGGTTTTTTCTAATAATATCGGAAGCCATTCTTTAAAACTGCTTTCGGAAGAGATTACAGTCCGCACAGATGACAAACTGATCAACGCACAGCAGAATTATCAGACGATGGTCAATAATTACCGAAATCAGTTGAAAGCATTAAAAACCGGAATGTCCAATGCACAGTTAGAAGTACTTGGAGATGCTGTGATAGACGTGGAAGAATCAGAGGAAGACAGTGCGGCGGCTGTCACACCGGTGGAACCTGTTAAACCGGGATTTAGTATAAAATATCTGGTATTAGGTTTTGCTCTTGGCATTATTTTATCCGCTATGTTGAGTGTATGTCAGGTATTATTTGCCGGCAGACTGCAGCATACATCAGAGATGTTTGATGTTTATGGAATGCGTATGTTTGGATCAGTTCAGACTACCAGTAAAAAAACAGGCGTTGATGCATTTCTTCTTAAGTTAAAAAATCGTAACCGGAAACAGATGACGGAGGCTCAACAGCTTGAGATGATTGCCTCTAATATTGAGCTGGTCTGCAAAAATGATGGCTTGCAGCAGATTTACCTTACCGGAAGTGAATGGGAAAAATTAGATTCACAGTTGTGTGATAAGATAACGGAGGCTCTTTCCAAAGCGGGTATAAAAGTTTTAGGCGGTGGAAATGTCTGCTATGATATGAAGTCTATGCGCAGTGCAAACGAGATCCACAATGTCGTACTGATCGAGCAGGCTGGTGTGTCCGCTTACAGAGAGATCGAGCAGGAGATCCGGCTGTTTGGTGAGCAGGGCGTGAAAGTGTTAGGATGCGTTGGTGTGGCGTAGGAGATAAAGTGGTATTTGGTATATTATAAAGTATTTTATGATATAATAATTTATGTAATTAAGCTTGTAAAAACATCATGACAATACTCTCAAAATGTAGTATAATGAGAAAAAGACATTCGAAAAATCGAGAGTGATAAACATGAAGATAGAAGAACATAAGGAACTAAATCCCTGTATTCCGGATGATATAAAGAATGATATCTGGGCTTGTGGGGCGAAAGAAGAGCTCAAAGAGCCGGTATACCGTGTAGCAAAAATGGGAACGATTGATAAAGTTGCTTTTTATAGTACATATGAGGAAATTCAGACTGGAATATTACCAGATAATGAAATGCGGTATCCAAAGGATAAAGTAGGAACATATTCAACATCCGTATATTTAGATAAGAAGCCGTGTGAGAAATTTGTTAAATGCTTGAAAAAGAAAATATATCCACATCCGATTATTTTACAGGGTAGGACAACGAATGGATTGGTGCAAAGAACTATTGAACGGGAGAAGGATTATTCCGATAAGTTACATGTAGACTGGTGGATTTTTGAAGGTGAAGTGGAAAAAGTATTTGAAAATTTTCATGAGTCAGAGGAGGTGTAAAATATGATTTATTTTAAAAATGTACCTCAATATGGAGATTTGGAAATAGAAAAAGTTTTATTTTTGTTTGATAATATTCCTATGATTTTTGTTTGCAGGGACGATAAGAAAAGATATTTTCTGTGTCAGTGTGTAGATGTGATTGATAAATTTTCCTGGATGATCACACCAGTTCAAAAAAGACTGTTGATCAGCATGATGAAAGATGAGATAAGTGTATTATCTGCTTTCAAGGATTCTGAGTATGATATTATTCTTGCAGATGAAGTAAAAAATGAAATAGGTTATAGAAAAATCCCATTTAAAAATATTCCTTTAGATGAATTACCGGATCCGGATGAAAAACTGGAAAATCCTGATTTAAGAGAGTATATAGAACAGTTGCAGCAAGAAGAAATAATATATAAAGCAGAAAAAATACAAGATTTTAAGATTGTGTGGAAAGGTCAAAGAAGTAATATAATTAGTAAAATAAAAGAGCAAACAACAGTTTGCAAGCCTTATTATGAACATATATGGGTGGATGATGTCGTAAATGAAAAGAAAGCGGATAATAAATATATTGTAGGGAAAAACGATCTGATTAAAACATTTACATTTGGAAATGTTAGCTGGAATGTGGAACATGGAAACATTGAATTTGATAGATATTGTTTTAATACTGATCAAGGAAAAAAGAAAGCGTTAATAAGCATAGTATAGGTGGGTGTAAAGATGAAGGTGTCATGTGCAGATATGGCCGTTATTGAAGTGAAATTTCAAAGAAATATTGAGTTTAATAGTCAACAAGAGACACAAGTTTCTGTAAAAGTAGAACCAACATATGGTGTTAATGAGGATCCTGATGCAGAAAATTCCAGATTGATGCTGAGTTTTACAGTTGGAGAAGAAGAAAACAAGAATATGCCTTTTTTCTGTAAAATTGTAATTGCTGGAATATACAATTGGAATGGTGCTTCAGCAGAAGATGCAGAAAAAGAAATAATGACAATGGGAGCAAATCAGTTGATGTCTTTTATAACATCATATTTTCATGACCTGACGTTAAAAGCGCGATTGCAGCCGGTTATTTTACCACCGATAGAATTTGATGATATGTGATCGAGGATTGTGTAATATAAGGGTTTTCATAAGAAAACCCTTATATTACAAGAATAAAAACTACAAAAATAGACAAAAGGAGAATTGCATATGGGAGAAATAACTTCAGGAATAAGTATATTATTAGGTTCTGCAGTAATAAGTGAATTCATTGCAAAAATTTTATGAAAAATCTTAAAATTCAGGAAATTAAATGACAAACTTCTTATCATGTGATACAATTGCTTCAAAGCATTATATTCTAATCATCTATTAGGCGAAAGCCATTCAAAAATCAATTCAGCGCGGTGCTGTAGATGGTTACAAGTGACCAGATTACAGTCTGTATATAAGAATTTTCAATGCTTTTAATCACCCAAAAGCAGGGAGAATTCGAAACGGCATTATTCTCCCAAATACACAATGCAGGGAGAATTTGAAGAAAGTAAATATTCTCCCAAACGTACAAAGGAGGAGAATATTATCGGAAAAAAAAGAAAAAGGTGTGTCAGCGGACACAGTGCTGAAAAATTATTGGAGTGGGAACGAGGAATTTGCAGATCTTTTCAATGCAGTATTGTTTGGAGGCAGCCAGATCATAAGAGCAGATGAACTTGAAAACGAAGATACGGAAGATTCTGTGGTATTGGAGCAACGGAAGCAGGCTGGGGGGGGGTAAAGGCTGCCAGGGACAATGTCAAGATCATGAAAAAAGACAGACCGTTTGATGCCAGTAGTCACGATCGTGATCTACTATGGTGAAAAAGTGTGGGATGCAGAGACATCGTTACATGGGATTTTAGATATTCCGGCAGAGATGGTGCCCTATGTCAATGATTACCGGATGCTTTTGGTCGAAGCAAGACAGAACAATCTGTATTTTCATAATGGAAACAATCAGGATTTATTTAATCTGTTTGAAATCCTGTTAGATCAAAATAATTCAATAAGAGATAAAAAAGAAAAAGCGATTGAATACACAAAGGAGCATGAAGTCAGCGACATGATACTTAAAACAGTGGCTGGAGCTGCCAACTGTAAGATTGATTTTGCTGCGTTAAAGCAGGAGGGAGGAAACAGTATGTGGAGTGTGTTTGAAGAAACAGCAAAAGAGGGCTTCCTATATGGGGAGTCTTTGTACTATAATAAAATAAATTACAAATGAGGAATTAATCCGGAGATATGGGGGAATTATAAATGGAAAATCGATTAAAAGAGTTATGTTCCGTTAATTCAGAAATGCAGGAAAAGTATTATCTTTACTGTCAGATTAAAAAGTCATTAACCGAAAGACTTCGTACAGTGCCGGCATATTTCCCACATTTCAGTATTCATGATGCAAGTCATTCTTCAAATATTATCAAGTATTTAAGTATGCTTCTTGGCAGAGATAATATTGAAAAATTGTCTGTGTCGGATCTTTTGGTGTTATGTGTAGCTGCCTATGCACATGATATAAGCATGTCTGTCTCATATGAAATGATTCATGAAAAAATGACATCAGATGAATGGAAAGAAACATTAAAAAAATATACAAAATCCCAGCAGGAAGATTTGGCAGACATTGCAGAACGTTTATTGCGTTTTCCGGATATAAAAAAAGATGTGATTGCATTGGATATATATTCGGATGTCCTTTATGTTATTGAAGAAAACTTTCGTGCTGAACATGCAAAAAGAAGTGCCAAAGAAATTCTGGAGAATAGTGATCTGGAAAAATTATTTGGAATCAGAATGAGAAATGTTTTAGCAGAAGTCTGCCGTTTGCATGGATGTGGTATTTCTGATGTGATGGATCTTCCATACGAGGAAAATGGTATTTTTGATGACTATATACATCCGCGCTTTGATGCTGCTTTGTTAGCTTTGGGAGATCTGCTTGATATGGATACCGGAAGGTTTGACAAAGAGTTTTTGAGAGTGGCAGCACCAATGCCGAAACTGTCAGAAATTCACAAAGAAAAACATGAAAGCGTCACTCATTTTCTGGTAAAAAATGGAATGATTGAAATAAAATCAAATTGTAAATCTTTAGAGGTTTACAGGGCAATGCGTGACTGGATCGACTGGATAAGACAAAGTACAGAATTTATGAGTGTTCATTGGAGTGAGATAGCACCGGAGAAAATAGCAGGAGCTCCATATTTGAATGAATCTGAAATTTTATTAAACAATGATGTAAAATGGGTCAAATTTGCAGATTTGAAATTTGAAATTTCGACAAAGCACGCATTGAAGCTATTAGGTGGTACAAATCTGTACAGAAGTAAATATGTGTTTGTCAGGGAAGTTATACAAAATGCCGTAGATGCTACCATGAAAAGGATCTATCTGACATATTTAGAACAATATGATGGAGACAAGGAAAATAAAGATGACAGATTTTTAAAATGGCTGGTTCATGAGGGGAAAGAGATCATAAATGATTCTGCAATTCATGTGACATTATCGATTGAGAATAAAAGAGTAAAATTTGTGATTGAAGACAAGGGGATTGGAATCAGTAAGGATGATATTAAAAGAATTGCGAGCGTAGAAGGAAAATCAGATGACGAAAGGGATTTTATACACACAATGCCGGAATTTTTCAGACCTTCCGGTACATTTGGAATAGGTCTGCAGTCTATTTTTATAGTGGCAGATGAATTTGTAATGATTACAAGGACGGAATCTGAGGAAACAAAAAAGATCACATTTCAAAATGCAAAAGATGGCAGAGGCTATATTACAGTATCTGATTGTGAAAAACGTAATTTTGTTGGTACGACGTTGACAGTTTATTTGAATCAGAATTACTTTACACAGGAAGATCTTGGAATAAATGATTTTGGATTTAAAGTACGTCCAAGAGAGGAATTGATTTATCGTAGTCTGGTGTCAGAGGTAAATAATCTGGACTCAGAGATTCCTGCAATAAAAATGCAGCAGCAGAAGGAAGAATATATACCGGTAATTATTGAAAATCAGGCAAAAGAATTCACTGAATATGTGCCAAAAATAATATTACAATATGACAGTTTGTTTGCAGATAAATTATTTGTGAAAAACGATTATTTAGAAATCATATGTATGGAATCGAGTATTAGCTATCATTATTTTGATAGAAAACATTGTTGTATATTTAATGCATTTTTATGTTCAAATCATGATGATAAAAACAAATTAAGTTCAAGAGAGAAACTTAGAAGTTACTCTAATTACGGGCGGACAATTTTTTATAAAAATTCGTATATAGAATCTGATTTTGATCATGGTTATGAATTTGGCAGGGATAGATTTCACAGCTATTTGGATTATAGTATTAATTTGCTGTCGGGTAATTCGGAGGATGTTCTGACACTTGAAAGAAGAGGAATAAAAGAAAAATTTAAATCACAGTTGGATGATTTGATACGACAGGAATCGGAAATTTTTATAAGACATGTGGTAGATGTCCTTTTGACAAGACATGAAATTATAAAGTCCTCTTTGCTGCTTATTGTGTATCAGGCTGCAAGAGGATATGGGTACAGGTTTCAGAAATTAAGTGAAGAATATAAAAAAGAATTACAGAGTTTGATAATTGGGGGATACCAACGTTTTGAAAATGAAGAAAATCAGAAAAATGAATTTTGTCCTACTGCATATGAACTGATCGATAAAGAACTTTTCTTTGTTAGAAGATATGATGAAAAGGATGATGTTGCATGCAAAAGCAAAGTTACGGATAAGAAATTTACAGATATTATGAAAAAACCAAATGCAATACTGCTTAATATGCGGAACAATAGAGACTATGATCATCCGTTGAATCATAAAATAAAAAAACAGTTTATATATAATATAGATGGGATTTTATATGAAGTATGTGTGGCGGTGCCGTTTCTTAGACAAAATGACGATCCTTATGAAAGAGATTCATTCTTTAAACTGGAACAGTTTTTAAAGTTTTTATTTACAAATCGAAGATGTATATATGCATGGCCAGAATATAAAGATCTCCAGACTTATATTAATTTAGGAATCAGAAAATATGGACATACAGTTGAAAAACAAGTTGAAATGCAGCTTAATACAGAAATTCAGACACTACTGAAAAATGAATTGTTGGAGCGGGGATATATAGTGAATTGCTGTGACAGGTATTTGTCACAGATCGTTGAGTCGAAAGATTATCAGGATAATTTAAAGTATATTTTGGCCGAATGTAATAATTCAACAGGCGATCTGGAAGAAATGTATCAAAAACTCTGGCAGGATGAGTTAAAACTTTTGGAAGATGAAAGGTTTAAGGAGGTTACTAAAATTATAATAAAAAATATCGGAAATAGCGGAGTTCAAAATAACGGAGATGTTTTTGGAGGTTATTTTGTAATGTAAAAATAATCAGTATTCTAATCATCTATTTGTCGTAAGTTATTCAAAAATCAGTTTAGTTCGGCGTTGTAGATGGTCATAAGTGACCAGTTTACAATCTGCATATAAGAATTTTCAATGCTTTTAATTACCCAAAAGCAGGGAGAATTTGCAGCAGAACTATTTTACTGGAAGTGTGTGGCGTAGAAAATTTTTAACAGGGTGTAATAACAGGGACTTCCAAGGTGGGAGTCCTTGCATTATACTAAAATAAATTACAAACGCAATAAATATACGGAAAAGATAAGTCAATTTGTAGACGGAAGTTGAATTTTCAGAGTGCATAGCTAAAATTTATGTGCGAAGTTTGAGTTATGAAATTGAATTACATTTAAAGATTTGCAAAACATGATGTTTTTTTGAGAAAAATGTAGTATAATAATTGAACGATAATCAGGTATTATCTATTGGTTTTATTAGATAGTAAATTAAATAATGAATGATAAAAAGTGATTTGTTAGGAATGAAAACATGTGTAGGTAATGCTTTATTTTTATTTATGGGAGAACATTTTATATGGGATTTGCTCAGGATTATTGGAAAGATTTTGAAGAATTATCGATAGATCTTATAAAATTACTTTTTAAAGACTATCATTTTGATAAACACATTGAAAAAACACAAAACAGCAAAGACGGTGGATACGACGGAGTGGTTCTTATTTCAGACAATAAACATAATGTATATAAAGCGATTTCCGAATCCAAGCTTAGGAAATTATCAAGAAAAGATTTGCCATTGTCTGATTTCGCTAAGACTTTGATTATTTCTGTTAATCTTTGCGCAGATAAAGTGTACATTTTTACAAATTTACATTTTTCAAATGAAACTCAAAATCGAATTGAAAAATTTTCAAGAGGAACAAATATTAAAGTGCAATTGTTTGACATAGTTGAGATTGTTGGTTTAATCCCAAAATTAGCAGATGATATACTAAAAAATTATCCAACAGAATTTATTGAAAAATTACAGAATTCTGTAACTGATCATCCTAGAAAATTATCATTAAATCCTGCACCAAAAATTAATTTAAAAAAAGAGTGTGAATTATTAGGAATAGAAAGGAAAAAACAGTTTGCGGAAACTGTACAAAACATAGAACACAAGACAGGAATATATATTATTTGTGGAAGACAAGGAAGTGGAAAATCTTTTTTTATAGATAACTTAATATTAAAATTGCATCCTACAGAATATGAATATATCGATATAGCAAAAATTCCAGATGTAAACACATTTTTTATATATTTATTATCAATCATTTGGCATGTGGATATTTTAACCATTTCTCATTTTTCAACTGAAGATATCTGTAAGATAACTGATTATATTACTGATGATGAAGAAAGAGAAAAATTAAAAGATATTTTGTCTAAAATTCTTGTAAATAATTGCTTAATAGAAATGGATGCTGAACTGGTACAATTTTTCCTGTTACGTTATTTAGATAAAATATATACGCCAATGTTGAAACACAAAAATGTTATTTTGATTTTTCAAAATTTGGAATATGCTTCTTCTCAAATCCAAAATTTTTTGTTGAAATTTCTGAAACAATTTTATGATAGAAATATTTTATTGCTATTAGAAATTCGTGATGAACATATCGTTTTGCAAGAATTCTTAAGTAAATGTCAATCGGAGATTAAAATTATAGGTACAACAAAGCTTCAGAATTTATCAAAAATTGATACAAAAATATATATTAAAAAAAAATATGGAAAATTATTAGATGTTGAACAGCAAGAAAAATTTGTAAAATTGTGTCCAAGAGTACCTCTTTATATAGATCAAATAATAGATTTGTTGAAGCGGGATGTTTATGGAAAAGATGTGTTATGCAATGACACATTTTTCTATAAACATATGTATGAAAATTGGAAATATACAAAAGGAGCGAACGAAGAATACATAAAAAAGGTATTGAGCGATTGTTGTGATGAAACGAAAATATGTACAGTTCTTATTGCATTTATGGATGGTAACTTAAAACTCACCGATTTAAGTTGCAACGGTGTACAAAGGGAACATAATAAAAAACTTAATAATGGACTGCCAATCTTACACAAAGTACCGCCCAAACGAGACTACGGGCGGTATTTTTGTATCATGGCGGAGAAAGGAGGAACTTCCCACGGGGGCTTGACTGAAAAGTTGAGCCCCTTTTTTCATGCCAAAAAACAGGAGGTAAATGCTTATGGCAGATGATAAAACCACAAAAACGCCGGAACAGCCGGTAACGGATAGCGGGCCGGGCAAGGAAACGCCTCCCGCTCCCCCAAAAGAGCCGGAGAAGGTTTCCGTTTCTCCGGAGCCGGAAAAAAAGACGGAACCGGAGGTAAAGAACCCGCAGGTTTCCGTCTATAACTTCGCTGAAATTATGAAGGAAAAAAAGGTCGAGGAACGGGCGGCAGCTCCCAGCGTGGAAAAGCCTGACCCGGCAAAAGTGGAGAAACCGGAAAAGCAGCCGGAGGCTCCGAAGAAAGCGGAGGAAAAACCCAAAGAGCCGGAACAGCCGAAGCGCCGGGGCCGTCCCCCGAAAGCAGATAAGGACAAGGCCGCAACCCCGAAGCCCAAAGCTCCTGCACAGAAACCGGAAAAGGTGGTCAAAAAGGAACCGGAGAAAAAAACGGCTCCAACGGTACAGGCCGCTCCCGCTCCGAAGGAATCCGAAAAGCCGCAGGATGCACCACGCCGGGGCAAGGAGCAGATCGTCTATATCAAGCTGAACGAGCT
>OGUD01000014.1_pt1 | contig 169485 bp, 221 predicted proteins | sample 1573671 | NCBI WGS metagenome assembly OGUD01 (sample SAMEA2582065, study PRJEB24529) | metagenome | biome: Human gut stool | place: China | collected 2011 | reverse complement strand
AAAAATATAATTCAGATAAACAGTGGGAACTTGTAAATTTTTGTGAATTTGATAAGTATGCAACAAAAAGTTATTGTGCGATTCATAATGTAGATGAAAGTAAGAATCTTGGTGATATTACGAAGGTTGATGAAACTGAATTAGATGATTTTAATATGATCTGTGGAGGCAGCCCGTGCCAGGATTTCAGTGTGGCCGGTAAACAAAAAGGCTCTGTGTGGACTTGTAGAGATTGTGTGGATGACAATGGAAAGCATTTTGAATATAATCCATTAACAGTTCATTGGAGTAAAAGAGATTGTTGTCCGAATTGTGGAAGTAAAAATATTGAAAAGACAAGATCCTCTCTCCTTGTAGAATATTTACGAGTAGTTAGATCAAATAGACCTAATTTTGGAATTTATGAAAATGTAAAGAATATTGTTGGAAAACAGTTTAAAGACACAACATTTAAATTATTTACTGATGAATTAGAAGAATATGGATATAACGTATATTGGAAGGTTCTGAATGCTAAAAATTATGGAATTCCACAGAACAGAGAACGTGTGTATCTGTTATTTATTAAAAAGGATTTGGATAATGGTAAGTTTGAATTTCCAGAGCCTTTTGATAATGGATTAAGATTGAAGGATTTATTGGAAGATGAAGTCGATGAGAAGTTCTATATTTCTGATGAGAAAACGAAGAAATTTATAAAAAACTTGAACACAAATGATTCAGATAATGTTGATATGGATTCACCTAAATTTATTGGGAATGTAAATCGAGAAGATTTTGGAACAGGATATGCTGGGGGTGTATGGGACGATAGTCATGTTAGTCCTACTTTAACTACTATGCAAGGTGGTGGAAGACAACCTCATGTAATTACAGGCTTGGTCAAGAATAAGGGAGAAAATTTTACAAAAGAAACAGAATATGCAAATACATTGCTAGCAAGAGATTATAAAGGTTTTGGAAATCAAGAAATGAATTGTGTAATTGAAAATAATAAAGTTGCAATCAAACAAGCTACGAAACAAGGATATATCGAATGTGAAATTGGTGGTGTTGCAGATTTATCTTACCCAGATAGTAAAACTAGAAGAGGTAGAGTTCAGGATAATGGGAATACATGTCCAACAATTACTGCGACAGAAACAGGTATTTGTAGAATTGAGAATTCATTAGAGAATACTACTAATAAATTAACTCATGCAGAATGGAAACAAAAAATGTATGAAAAATTTATAGAGGATGCAAATGGTGAGATTAGTGGGGTAATTACAAATCAATCTCAGAGTTTTGGATGCCGCCCTCCAATGAAAGGGTATTCTAAAACTTTAAGAGCAAACGCTAATGATACAGGAATTGTAGATGGAATTAGAATTCGTAAGTTGACACCAAGGGAAACTTTCAGGCTCATGGGATTTTCTGATGAGAATTTTGATGCTGCACAGAAAGCCGGAGTTTCAAATAGTCAATTATATAAACAGGCAGGTAATTCAATTGTAGTAGATGTTCTTTATTACATATATGTAGAGTTGTATAAAGCTATGCCATATTTGTTTGACAATCTGAAATTGAGTAGTTTCTTTTCGGGAATTGGCGCGTTTGAAATTGCACTTGATAGATTGTATAAGGATATTAATTCTGGAAATTTTATAAATCCACAGACAGAGTAAAATCTGTTTGTGGTAAAGAATATTTCTGTCTTAAATATCAGAGAACTGAATATGCAAAGAAGATACGAAAAGAATATGAATCCAGAATGATAAAAGAGCGCAGATGCAATATGAGAGAATATACATTTAGGACAGACGGATGTAGCAATACAATAACAACAGTTCAAAAAGATAATTATATTGCAGAGATATTTGATTGAAACTCACGTTTCATAAGGGGGATATAAAATGAAAACAAGATTGATTGATGCAGATAAGTTGGTTGATTCGTTAAGAGCAAGTATGAATCATGGACGCGAAACATTTCCAGTAGATCTTATTGTTGAAGCGATTGATGAGCAACCAACTACTAAATATATAGAACAAATATCCAGAGATGATATAGAGGATATATGTTTTAAATTAACATGTTATTACATAGCAACAACAGAACTATATGATAGATCATTGACTGATGAAAGAAGAGTAGAAGACAATACTGAGGCGTTTACATATTCAGATCCTAGAATCAGACGACTGTCTAATAAAAACGCTATTCTTACATATAAAATGATACAAACAATTGCAGAGTATAAATTTGGAATATCACGACTTGTCTTTAATAGAAGCTATAAAGAACAATTGAAAAGATGTGGCAATTTATCCGCACAGGGGTGGATAGATAAATATAATTTTCTCTGTGAAAATGGTGAAATGGATTTCATAAAATAAGAGGTGGATTAAATGCAAGAAAGTAAAAAAATATTTTATGACGTAAAGATTAAAGAAAGATATATGATGGAGGAATTATATAAAACTAAAATTAAACAGTATTTTACTGCATCAATTGTAGGCAAACTAGAGCATAATTTTTATTTTGAATTAAAAGATTCTGAAGAAATTTTAATTATTCCGTATTGTTATATTGAATGGTTATCACCAACGAAAGTAGATGATAAAGAGAAATTGGCTAAGTTCAGCAAAAGGGAAGTTCACGCTTATCAAAATGATGATGGAACTTATAAAGTAGAAATACTAGAAGATAAATTAATTACGGAAATTGAAAAAGCAGATATATATATTACTGTATATGCAACGAAAGATGGAAATAGAATGATTAGTTTTACAGAAAAAGAATAAAATAGAAATTCACTTTCAAATGGAGAAGAAGATGGTAGAAATTAAGATCAATAAAGTTGTCGATGCTTTAATCGAAATGAGCCAACTAATGGGTGTTGATTATAAAACAATTTGGGAAAAATATACTCATGAACTTATTACAGAACAGTTTACATGGGAAGAAGTGGAGAAGGAATTAAATGCAAGGAGCATGTAGTAATCAAATTGTAAAATGTATTATCTATACGAGTGATATGGATGTTGGGATAAATAAATTGTTAGAAATCGAAAAGGATAAAAACGAATCTGGAATTGAAACGGTATTTAAAGGCATCTCAAAATCATGTTATATCAGATCAGAAATTAGATTCAGTGACGGTGAAGAATGGATCACAGTTAATCCTAATGCCGGAGCAAGAGGATATAGATGGAGAAAAGCGTGGATTGATGCTAATAACACGACTATTTCTCAATTGTATTCGAATATTGTTCCGTGTGGAAGCGGATACCAATGGGAAGACTATAAACTTTTTAATTTGTAAGAGAATATTTAAACAGTAATTATAAAACAAAAGGAAGGACAAACGTTCACATGTGAGTAAAGCTGCGCAGCTACTATGGTGAACTAAAATTGAAAAATTATATTCCACAAAAGGCAAGTTCGATTGAAGAGTTAATCAAAGATTGTCCCAAAAATCAAACTATTTTAGATAATCTTATTAGAGCATGGGCGATTATAAATAGTCCTAAATATAACAAAATTTTATGCAGCATCTCAGGTGGATCTGATAGCGATATCATGTTGGATATTATTTGGAGATGTGATAAAGACAACAAGGTTGATTACGTTTGGTTTGATACTGGACTTGAATATCAAGCAACAAAAGACCATTTGGAATATCTTGAGAGAAAATATAATATAAGATTTATTCGCAAAAAAGCAATTAAGCCTATTCCTATTGCTTGTAAAGAACATGGTAAACCATTCATTTCTAAAAATATTAGTGAATTTATACAAAGACTACAACGACATAATTTTCAATGGGAAGATGAATCTTTTGATGTATTAATAAAAAAATATCCTAAGTGTCAATCTGCTCTTGAATGGTGGTGCAATACTAAAGGGGAAAATTCTCAATTTAATATAAAGAATAAGAAATGGTTGAGAGAATTTATGATTAAAAATCCACCAGTATTTCAGATTTCAAACAAGTGTTGTGCTTACGCAAAAAAGAAAGTTGCGAATAAAATATTAAAAGAAAATAAATATGATTTGCATATCATAGGTGTGAGAAAATCTGAAGGTGGTGCTAGAGCAACAGCATACAAAAACTGTTTTGATGATACCGCTGGTGACTATGATAATTACAGACCAATTTTCTGGTACAGAGATCAAGATAAGATTGATTATGAAAATGCGTATGGAATTACACATAGTAAATGTTATACAGAATATGGTTTGAAAAGAACTGGATGTGCAGGATGTCCATTTGGAAGAGATTTTGAGAACGAATTAGAAGTAGTTCAAAAATATGAACCAAAACTTTACAAGGCTATTTGTAACATATTTAAGGATTCTTATGAGTATACACGACAATACAAAGAGTTTATAGAAAATATGAAAGGTTAATGATTATGGTAATTGCAAGTAACATAATGAGATATATGGAAGAGAAACGTGTAACGGTTATAGATATTGTATTAAACACATCTTTTTCAAGGTATGACATTGAAAGAATATTATCAGGAGAATTAATGATTTGTCCATGTGGATTAAAAGAAATTGCAACAGTTCTTGGTGTAAGTAAAAAGGATTTAATGAAAGGTTAATTTTAAGAGGTGAAAATTATGAGTCAATGGACACATGTGAATGCAAGTTTCCGATTAAATAGTATTGGCGAAATACCAGATGAAGAAATTATTGATATCTTTGGAAAACAAGTTGATTACAGAGGTATGAGCAATATTGAATATGATGAGAATTATGAGGTAAAAGACAAACATAAATATCTTCCAATGGGATCAGAAGGAACGTTGGAGATGAGCATATGGCATAATCCTGATAAATCATGTATGGCTTCAACAACTGTGTCAGTATTTGGTGATTTGAGAGATTATGGATGTTTTGATGAAATTGAGAAATGGTTTAATAAGTGCTGCGATAGATTTTTTGTAAGACAAGCAGTTTGTCAAGTTGAAGTTGAAGGAGTTGGAATAAAAGTGTTTCAGAATAAAGAAGGATGAAATTTAGGAGGTTAAATAATGATATGGTTGGGTTTAGGATTTGTTATTGGGGTGATTTTAATTATCCGAGTAATTTTTGACAAATACAATAGCTGGATAGAAAAAATTATAGTACCTATTTGTATCGCAATAATGTGTTTTATAATCAGTCATTTAATTTTGAGCTTGTCAAGTTGTATTATGGATGAATTTATAGAATTAGAATATAAAGTTGTTTCAGATAAAAAAATAGTTGCTTTAAAAGATAATCAAAATATATCTGGTAGTTTTTATATTACCGGAGGACGTGTAGATGAAAAATTATATTATTACTATTTTATAGAGACAGAATCTGGTATAAGACAAGAAAAAATCGATGCGGACAAAGTGTATATTAAATACACAAATGATGATCCACATATTGAAAGATACGAAAGTTTTTTTAAAAACGATAATTTATATTTATGGGGAATCCCAATAGATAACTATAAATATATCATTTATTGTCCAAAAGGTACTGTAAAAAATGAGTTTGAAATTGACTTAGAATAAAATTTTAAATAAAAGAATAGTTTCATAAAAAAAAGAGAAAAATAAATGTATCAAAATTGTTGTAAAAAATGTGGCAGCACAGATTTATATACTGATCAAAAGGGTAACAATACGGGATTGTATTGTAGTGATTGTGGTGCATGGATTAAATGGTTATCAAAAGAAGAATTAAGAGCATTTGATCATAGCAAAGATATAGAGGAAGAGAATATAAAAGGTTTGTCCAATACAAGAATATATTATACTCCAAAGTTGAATTTGGATAAGGTGAAAACAGTTGATGACTGTAAGAAAATTTTAAAATTTTTATGCGATTTTTTAAAACCAATTGAAGAAGGAATAACTTATAAAGGATTCGATGAGGTGAAAGAATATTTTGACAGTTAAAGATCTGATTAAAAATAAAGATTACGATTACATCTCATATAGATTAAAGATTCCAAAAGATAAAGAAAAATATTACGGAAAATCCATATTCATCGGTTGCGCTGCGAGTAAGGATGGGAAACTGATTTCCATGGATGGAGACACCTATGAAGAAGATGATACAGTCTTGGAATATGAAGAGTGGAGTAAACCAGAAGAGAATATAAAGAGTGGATTAACTGTGGTGGTAGATTGAATAGCATATAAAACAAGCGAGGTGATAGTATGACCGATTATCAAAAACAGTTAGTAACTGACAATCATAATTTGATTTATAGATTTTTACAGAAAGAAAAATTAAATATGGAAGATTGGTATGATTTGGCTGCAATTGGAATGTGTAAAGCAGCGAAAACATTTAATGAAGGAACGTCCAAATTTTCTACATATGCATTCAAATGTATGTTTAATGAAGTGTATAGCGAAAAGAAAAAAGAGTTACGTCAGAGGACAATCCCCAAAAATGAGATTCTATATTATAACACAGAGTACGAGAATGAATCCGGGAACAAGGTAGAATTTATTGACAAAATGCAATCAGATCAAAATGTTGAGAACGATTGCATTCATAAAGTTGCTCTTCGAAATGCATTTAATAAAATGAAAGAAAAACATAAACCTATCATCTCATTATTTTTACAAGGATATAAACAAGTGGAAATAATGAAAATTGCTGGATGTTCTCAGCCACATGTTTCGAGAGTAATGAAGAAATTTGTAGATGAATATGCGAGATGTTGAAATATTTAATGAAGTTATAGGAGAAATATAACATGAGGAATTATACATTAACAGATGAGTACTTTCTGAATCGTGGATACAAAAAATACGACAAAACACAATTCCAGAGATCAGATATATATTTGTATAATTTTCAAAAAAGATTTGATGATGAAAAAGGCAAGAAATATTTTATTGACATTAACAAGTATAGCAATGAGTGGATGAGTGAATATGATAAGCAGCAGGATTGGTATAAACCATATTCATATACTTATAGTTGTCAATTGTATGAAAAAGAAACACATGCGCCTATAAATCTTGAATTCTTTTCAGATTGGAGTATTGAAAGAGTTGAATCGTTTGTAGAGCGACTATTTCAGAACGGAGAATTAGATTATTATGAAAAATGGGACGAATCTTAAAAAATGGAATCCGGTATTAAACAAAGTAATTGAGATTAAAAATGAATATAAAAAAAGGTTTGGATATATTTCATATTATTACAAAGATGGTTATACAAGTGAATCACAAACATGTGTTGAAAGGTGGATTGAATATTTAAACGGTATTGAGCCTTTTAACCAGTATAAAGAATATGAAGATATATTTAGTTGTCTTGAAATGAATCAATACGACACATTTGTTTTAATAAGATATGCAAGATATAGTAATGTGTATGATGGTGAAGCAGAAGTATCGGGAGAAGATTTTTGGGATAGATATGATAGATTTTATAGAGAATGTAGAAGTATTGTAATTGATGTAAAAAATGAGTGTTTAGTACTAACGCCATTTCAGAAGTTCTTTAATATAAATGAATTAGAAGAAACGAGCTATGACAATGTTAAAGACAGAATCAATAAAGCAACATGCATAGAGTTTACAGACAAATTGGATGGATCAATGCAATCAGCAAGATGGTACGATAATAAAATTGTCATGTCTGGAAGTCAAGCAATTAATCCATTAAATTCATGGAGATTAGAAGATGGATATAGGATGATTAATTCATTACCTGGATATAAAGATATGTTAAAACACTGTCCTATGTGTACGTTCATATTTGAATATATTTCATTAAAAGACACACATGTAGTTAAATATAAAAAAGAACAAGAAGGATTATATCTTATTGGTATTAGAGATACAAGTACGGGTATAGAAATGCCATACAATATTGTTATTAATGTTGCTAAAGCATACCATATTCCAACAACAAAACTATTTGATAAAAAGTTAGATGAAATAATGTCTGAATTAGATGATAAAAAATCTGATGAAGCAGAGGGATTCGTTGTAAACATTGATGGTTTCAAAGTGAAGATAAAATATAACGATTATACATATATACACAAAGCTCTATCTAAATTATCTTCTATAAATCTAGTAATTCGCAGCATTGCTGATGATAAATATGATGATTTATTATCTAAACTTCCAATTGCATATCATAAAAATGTTAAAAAAGTTTCCAATATCGTATTCAATTATATTAAAGAAACAAGAAATAAAATAAGAGAATATTATAATGCAGCACCGAAAAATAGCAAAAAAGATTTCATGTTGTATGTGGATCGAAACGTACCTAAACAATATAAAGGATATTGTAGAGATATGTATTACGGAAAAGATTTTAATGTAATTAAATCTCACGAAGAAACCCAATGTCCACACTACAAAAAATTAAAAGATATGGGTGTTGAAAATTATAATGAATTATTTTTGGAGGATTTAGATGAATAAACCAAAACTTTTTATTATGATTGGCTTATCCGCAGCTGGTAAGTCAACTATTGCAAAAGAATTAGCAAAAGACTATGAAGCTGTTATTGTTTCATCAGATAGTATTAGAAAAGAAATCTGTGGTAATGTATCTGATCAGTCAAAGAACGAAGAAGTGTTTAAACTTTTTCATAAAAGGATTAGAAAATATCTACATGAAAAAAGAAACGTAATCGCTGATGCGACAAATATTACTATGAAATCACGCAGAGCAATTATTAATAATGTGAAGAAAATGGATATTGAGATTATTGCTTACATTGTTCCAAAGAAAATTGAAGATTGTATTAAAGACAACGTAGAAAGAGAATATATTGTACAAGAAGAAGTTATTTATAAGCAAATGAAAAGATTTCAAATTCCGTTTTTAGAAGAAGGATTTGATAAGATTATTGTTCACGATTTTAATTATGATTTACGTTATAAACTTTATCCATTAGAAATTATTGAAAAAATGACAGGATTTGATCAAAAAAATCCGCACCACAATATGTATTTAGAAGACCATTGTGATTTTACATATAACAAGTTTTCAGATTTGGCTCATCCTTATGATGTATATAAAAGCGGTTTTCTTCTTGGTGCAAAAATACATGATTTTGGTAAATTGTGCACGCAGACGATTGATGAAAATGGGATTGCTCATTATTTTGGACATGAAAATGTCGGATCGTATTGTGTTTTAACAACATTGTATAATCCATTTGAAGAATATAATACCGATGTTTTTTTGTTAGATTGTTGTTTTTTAATTAATTATCACATGATGCCTTTTAATTGGAACACGGAAAAAACTAAAAATAAATGGAAAAACATATTTGGCGAAGAAAAGTATAACATGTTATTAAAATTTCATGAGTGTGATAAAGCGAGGTGTGAATAATGAGAAAATTATCTGAAGAAAATTTCGATACAATTAGACAATATAACAAGAATTTGAGTGAATTATATTTGATGGTAGAAAATGGATGTCAATCAGATATTACTGTAGTCGATATGACAGAATGTATGGAGTGTATTTGTTCATTGATAAAAACAAATACAATGGCTAATACATCTACTGATATGCATAAACAAGATATTGAAATTTTACGCGAGATTATTTGTGATCAGGCAATTAAGATTCAGAAACAGAAGAAAGAAATGGAGCGATTTAAATATGAAGATTTGTACAGGAGCATGTAAAAAATGTAGCGAAAAACCGGAGCCAGAGTGCGGAGAGATTTGTAGAGAGATGGCTGAATTGCAACTTGATTTATTAAATGAGATTCTTCTTACAGAACTCACAGAAAAGCAGGCGGACTTAGTAAATAAATGGTGTCATTTATAAAAATAGGAAGGATGACTGATTATATGAAAATTGTATCGAATAAGAAAATGATGACAAATGTAATGAATATTAAATCAGGACATGTATTTTGCTTCAGAGAAACTTACTATATGAAACTTTCAGATATCGGAGAAAATTGTGCGGTGAATTTATTAGATGGACTTGTTTACAGTAACTCATTCTTTAAGTCGGATGTCTATGAAGTTTATGCAGAACTACATGTAAAAGATAATCCTAAAGATAATAATGTAATCGTGCAAGAATAATTTGAAAGACAGCTTTCATTAACAGATTACGAGTGGTCAGTAGAACATATTTGTAAGAATTTAGATATTTTTAAAACGATTCATGATTTGTCAGAAAGAGATATTGATTCTTATAGAGAATTTATCCTAGGTATGGACAATGTAGTAAATATCGAGACGAGAATTTACCAGGGACAGATCCAGTGGAAATACGAAGATAAGAAAAGATGGAATTATATTGAATTGTAAGGAAGAACAAATGAACAAGTCAAATGAATTAAATCTTGGTTTTATATTGCAGCAGAACGGAGGTGGATTTTAGTGATTATTGTATCGTGGATTTTTGTAGGTTTTCTTTCATGGCTGTTTTTGCTTCTTAGTACTTTAAGGAAAAGTGAATATAACAAAGAAGATTTAAAGGATTATTTTAATGTAAGAGATTTATCGTGTATATGTTTATGCGGATGGTTTTCACCTGTAATTATATTTGTAATTATATTACTTTGTTGCATAGCTGATAAATTTGAATCACGAAAGTGTAGTTTTCGTGGATGGTTATACGATATTCTTTATAAAATAGCGAATGTTGGAGTGAATCAAGAAGAGAATAAGAAAAAAGAGGACTAATTATGCTGGTGAGATCAGAGAAAACGTGTAGGACAGTTCAGGACGCAGTTGATTTTATTATGGATGAATGTAAAAACAAAGATATGCGCATTGACCGTCTTGTAAAAGAGAATAAAAGACTGACAGACGAATACGACAAAGATGAAGAAATTCAGAAGATGAATCAACAGTTAGATAATATGAGAGAAGATCTTCTGCGCGGATTTCCAATTACAGAGATTGAAAATGAGAGAATTAAGAAATGGAAGAATGAACACGAAGAAAAAGTTCATGGAATTACAAAATCTTCTAAAAAGATTAGGTATGGTGGAGCAATTGGCGGAAGCTATACATATCATTTTACGCCAACATCAATTGGAGTGTTTGGGACGGTTGAGTGTAGCTGCGGAGTGCGATTTGATTTTTCGGAATTGTGATTAAATAAAATGAAATAAATTTAATATGTGTATAGCTTTATTATTTTTTGACTAATTTTTGTTATAGATATTATAAAACATATAGAAAAGGAGAAATAGGAATGAAGGAAGATTTTTATAAAGCAAATAAGGCTTATGATCTATGTAAGGAGATGTTCAGTGGAATTGGATTAGAAATTTCTAAATCATCTGTATACGAAGATAATAATAACATTGAAATTTCCAGTTACGAAATTTTAGCAAGAAATAAAGTAATCCGAATCTTTTTTAGTGATGGTACACAGGAGAAAGTCACTTGTGACGATAAAGATAAATTTGATTTACAGAGAGGTTTATTTGTCGCTTTATCAAAAAAAATGTATAAAGACAAATATACATTAGAAGGAATTGAGCATATGGCAACAGAACTTTCTTATCAGAAAAAATATGTAAAGATGGTCAACAAGGCAATTAAAGATCATAATAAAAAACTTATTGAAGAAGAGAATAAGAAACACGAAGAAATATTGCAAAAGAAATTAGCTTATGAGAGAAAAGTAAAACGCGATAAGAAAAAGCGTGAGAGGATGATTAACATTCAAAAAGAAGCGTATGTACGCGCCATGAAAGAGATTGGTGATTTACATAAAGAAAGATGAGAAAAAGGAGAATAGAAAATGTGGGTAGTATTTTTACTTGCAGCAATGGGATTTGCGGTTGCTACCTTGTTGGTAATTTACATCGGAAATAAAGTTGTGAATGCAATGAAAAAAGATGATGCAAAATTGGACAAGGATATCAATAAAGAAAACACAAACGAAAAGGAGAATGTAGCACATGAGTAAAAAGGGATTAGTATTGGGAGTTGTTATAGCTGTAGCAGTTGTAGGAGGAGTGTTTACTGTTAAATCTGTAGAGAGAATTGGAACCGGTAAATTAGGAGTGCAGTATTCAGTAAATGGGATTAAAGAAGAGACATTGTCCGAGGGGTGGCATTTTATTAATCCATTCTTAAAGATTAAGGAATTTTCCATTGGGAATGAACAGCTTGTACTTGAAAAGGGCAAAGAAGATAATTCAATTAAGGTTGCTACTTCAGATGATGCAAGTATTTCAGTAAGTTTTCAGATGTCGTATCGGTATAAACCAGAAGAAGTAGTTTCTACATATAAGAAGTTCCGCGGTATGGACGGAGAAGACATCGTTGATCAGAGAGTGAAATCCGTACTCAAATCGAAAATTTCAGAAGTGACATCTGGATATTCCATGATGGACGTATATTCAGGAAGTCGTACTGAAATTAACAATAAAATTACAGAATATTTAAATGAAGTATTTGGCAAAGAATATGGAATTGAAGTGCTTGACGCGTCCATTATTGATGTTCATCCGGATGACAAATTAAAGGAATCTATCGATGCTAGAGTTAAAGCGCTTCAGGAGAAACAGCAAGCAGAGGCGGAGCAGGAGAAGGTAAAAGTTCAGAAAGAGACTGAAAAAATTCAGGCAGAAGCAGATGCTCAGATTGAAATTACAAAGGCGAAAGCTGAAGCGGAGGCTAACAGATTAAAATCAGAATCGATTACAGACGAACTGATCAGAATGAAAGAAGCAGAAGCTCATATGGAACATGGATTTGTAACAGTCAATGGAGCGAATACTGTTGTAACGGACAAATAAGAGAATAATATATTAGCTGCATATGGTGTCACAGCTATATGCAGTATTCCAAAATGGCAAGTAAAAGGAGAATGAGATTTGAAATCTATTTATGAAGTGAGCAAAAGATTGGTAATAAATGAAGAAATGTTTGTTTACATATCTGATGGTGATTTGAGATACAGATACATAGAGGACAAAGGTGATATGTACGATACGAAAGAAGTTGTTGATGTTGATTCTATTAGAAAAATGATAATTGATGAAATTATCCCTTGGTCAAAAATAAAAAAATCTCTTATAAAAAAGGAAGAAGTATTTAGTTTTTGGGACGAGTTTGTCGTTAAGATAAAAAGTAAAAAAATACAAAATGCATATATACACACCCTTTTTAGTAAAAGGAATAAAACGTTTACATTTGAAGATGCAAAAAAGAAATTGCCATTAGATGAGTTTGTTGAGTATTTAAGGGAGCAGGATCAAAAGATTTTTTAAATGAAACTTTCGCTTCGTAGGAGGTGAATAATATGTCAGTACCATCAGGGTTAGATTTTAGTAATGTAAGACATGTAAGAGTTTGGCATGAACAGTTTGAAGCTATTAAAAATAAAGGTGAATTCTTAATTGTAGAAGATAAGACTAATGGCAAATGTGTATCATTCACAAGAGATTATCCTGAAAGTCGTGAACAAGATGAGTCTTATTTAAAATTAAAGAAGATATTAGAAGACACAAGAGAAATTGTAAGACATTTAGAAAAGAAAAGGGAGAATAAAATTATGAGTAGCGAAAAATTTATTAGTTTGTGTAAAGAAAATGTAGTGGAGTATTTTAATGAACATTCAGATAAAACAGATAATGTACTTATCACACAAGAAGATGTATACGTGGTTTGGTACTGCAAGACGCTGCAGAACCATAAAGCATTGTTAAGTACAAATATTTCTGATGGCATGTATTATGAGCTTACATATAACGGGGATAAAAATGAATTATACCTGGATGCTTATAAGAAATGGCAGAATGTAAAAATTGATTTGAATGAAGAGGAGTTTAAGTATGGAGAATAATATTACCGTAAATATGGAGAATCTTTCAGAGGAAGAAAGAAAACAGTTGATGAAGCTGATTCAAAAATCTAACGGGTCAAAATGGAAGGTGTGTAAGCCTAAAAACAATGAAAAGTATTTTTTCATATCTGGATGTGGTGTAATTAATAGCTTTAGGTGGATTAATGATTCTACAGATAATGGTTGTTATGGAATTGGTAATTGTTTTAAAACAGAAGAAGAAGCGGAGTTTGCTTTAGAAAAAGCAAAAGTAGAAACAGAGATTCGACGATTCGCAGAAGAGAATAATGAATACGAAATTGATTGGACAGATGAGGATCAAGAAAAATGGTGTATGTACTATTCTTATATGGATGGAGACGTATATTTTACAGATGCATATTGTCACAAGAGGAATGATATTTATTTTTCATCCAAAAAGATCGGGGTACAAGCGGTTGACTCTATTGGGAAGGAACGCTTAAAGAAATATTATTTTGAAGTTGAGGATTGATTATGTGGGTTAGCAAGATGGAATATGATGCATTACTTCAAACAGTAGAAGATACAAATAAATTAGTTAGAGAAATTTATAGTGATATTTGGTACTATACTCATCTTTACGAAGACTTAAAAGAACAGTTTGATGAAATTAACAGACATTTTAGATACGGAAACGAAAAAGGCATCGTTGTTGTTAATCCAAAAGGAGATCATTTTGTAGAAACAGATAAAGGAAGAAAATGCGTTCATGATTGTTTTTACATCTATAAGAATGGTAAAGAATATAAAGTAAAAGGCGTTCTTTTAGGTGGAAGAGATAATGATCCGGGAGCTATTTTTGAAGCCGAACAGGATATAGATGATGTGGATATTATTAGGCTGAAAGAAACTTATATGGATAAGCATAGAGAGAAGCATGTTAATAAATATGTAATTAACTTAAGAAACTGCAATTGTGTAAAGATTTAAAACGGGGGATGCTATGAAAAAGAATTTTAAAATTACAGGATTCTCAGCATTTATATTTATCAGCATTCTGTTCTCCATTCAGTGTTTGCTTGTATGTGAAGCAATGAAATTATTAACGTTGATTTTACCTATTGACTTTAACCTGGAATTAACAGTTACAACATTTGTAGTATGTAAGGCATTTCAGGTTATTGGATATTCTGTTAGATCTATGGAATAAAAAAAACGAAAGAGGTGTTGGGGTAATTGTGGGTTAGCAGAAAAAGATTTGAAGAGTTGGAAGAAAAGTGTAATAAACTAGAAAAAATAAAAGAAGATATAGATCGTGTAAAAAGAATTATGAAGTATGCAAAGAATAGTGAATTAACTTATGTAGATCAAAAGCGTTATGTATATGTCTACGATACTTTTTGTAGCAAAAATCCATATTATGTTTATTTAAATAATAATGAATATGAAATTTCAGTACCATGTGGACAGAAAATATTTGATGTTAAAAAAACTAAAAGTGACAATACAATTATTGTTATGTGTATACAAAACACGACAGATAATGATCCGGTTTATTATAATTATCTTGTCGATTTAAAATCGGATAATAAAGTATGCATTACATTGGATGAAGTAAATAAATTGAAAATTTAGTTTTATTAAGGAGGACGAAGAATAATGGGAGTAGAATTTTATACATGTGACAATTGCGGAACAACATTTCCAGATTGTGGGGAATACGTATCATGTGAAACTTGTTTGACAAAATGGTGTTGTGATGAATGCGCTGAAGAAGATGGTTATGTGAGAGAACATTGTAAATTGCATCCAGATTTAGATGATTATGACCTTATGTATGAATATAGAAAAAAACATTGTAAATACGACAGTTGTACAGACTGTGAGTATTATGTGCCGGATAGCTGCAAGTATTGTAGAAAAGAAGATTATCCTGACAATTTGTTACTGGATTATTGTATGGAATTATTCGGTGTTACAAGAGATCAGTTAGTTGAGAAATATAATAATAGGTAAAGAGTATGAATCTGAAACAAATTAAAGAAACAGTAAAACAACAAGAATATGATTTCTTAAAAGAGAATGAGCACTTAGGCAACAATATTATATTACTTACGCTTGGCGGCAGTCACGCATATGGAATGGATATCAATACAAAAGAATATTGTAGTGATATTGATGTAAGAGGAATTGCGTTAAACAGTAAAAAAGAAATCCTTCTCGGAAAAGACTTTGAACAGGTTGTAGAGATTGATACAGATACAACAGTTTATTCATTCAATAAAATTTTACAATTACTAAAATCAAATAATCCTAACACTATTGAAATTTTAGGATGTAAACCTGAACATTATTTATATTTGTCTGATGTTGGAAGAGAATTATTAAATAATAGAAAAATGTTTTTATCTAAGATTTGTATAAATTCTTTTGCCGGATATGCGTCCAGCCAGTTACGACGCATGGAAAACAAAGCTGCTAGATTAGTTGGACAGGCACAAAACGAAGAGTACATTTTAAAATCAATCAATAATGCAAGCTATGACTTTAAAAACCGTTACTTCCCAATGAGTGATGGATCACTCAATCTTTATACAGATAAAGCAGTGCAGGAAGGTTATGACACTGAAATTTTTATGGACATTGATTTAAAGCATTATCCACTAAGAGATTGGACTGGTATGTGGAATGAGATGAAGGCAATTGTAAGCAGCTATAACAAAATCGGTAGGCGAAACGAAAAAGCAATGAACAAGGACAAACTTGGAAAGCATATGGCTCATTTGATCAGATTATACATGATGTGTATTGATATTCTTGAAAAAGAAGAAATTATTACTTATCGAGAAAATGAACATGATCTACTTATGAGCATACGAAACGGAGAATATTTAGATAGTAACAGGCAGCCAACTTCTGAATTTTATGACTTGTTAAATGAATATGAAAAACGATTCTATTACGCTAAAGAAAATACTTCGTTGCCAAATGTACCGGACTACAAGAGAATCGAAGAGTTTAAAATGTATGTAAATGAACGAATTGTGAAAGGAGATATATAATGGATATTTCTGAAAAACTGAAAGAACGTTTCTGTAAAGATTGTAATATTCCATTGAAACTATTTAAGGAACCATATTTTACAGACAGACTTCAATTATATGATAACTATTACAATACATTGGATAAATGGAATATTTTTGTAAGAGAGTTAGAGAAATATAAGTGTGAGCAAGATTATCTTGAAGAATATAATCGAGTAAAGGATGCTGCAATAAAGAACATTAAAGATTCCGATGGTTACAAGAGCTTAAATGCTGAAGACATGGGAAAATATTCATTAAAATACAAAGATCTCCCAGGTAAAGATATTTATAAACCATCAAATATCGGAAAACTGTTTATTAGTATTGATATGAGAAAGGCAAATTTTTCAGCATTAAAATTTTATGATAAAAGTATTTTTAGTAACTCTGATACATGGGAAGAATTTATTGAAAGATATACGGAGAATAAACATATCGTAAACAGCAAATATATTAGACAAGTCATTCTTGGAAACTGTAATCCTAAAAGGCAGGTGACTTATGAAAAATATTTGATGGGTCTTGTATTAGAAGTTCTTATTGATGAATTAGGATATTCCACTAGTGATATTGCGTTTTACTCTAATGATGAAATTGTTATTGATATGGGAAAATATAAAGGCTGTATAAATAAACAAAAAATATTAGAAATGGCAGTTAACGTACGTTTTAATATTCCATTCAGGATTGAATTATTTTACTTACACAAAATTACTGGTACAGATGGATATTACAAGGAAATTGTAAAAAATATTATTGAAAGAGAATATGAATTTAAATGCTTAAACAATTATACATTACCATTTGTGCTGAGAAAGTTTAATGGAGAAGAAATCACTGAAAACGATAAAGTATTTTATCATGAAGGATTACTATCGAAATTTATTGAGATTCCAGAAATTGAAATTCAGTAGGTGACTATATGACAAATGCAGATTATATAAAAGAACGATTAGCAAGATTAAGTGACAGAGAAATTGCAGAAATTGTGTATCGATATTATGGGATTAAGACATCTGGAATAATAGAATGTCCAAAAATACTTAAAGCAGCAAGGGTAGCATTTAGTAAATGGGCTAATAGCGTTGGTAATAAATCAAATTATGTAAAAGATAATGGTTCAACTCCTTCTATTTGGGCATGGGAAAGATGGCATATGCCAAATGGGAATTGGGAGAATAAAGGAAGGACAACAGAGGTGTCTTTACAAGTCTGGTTGACGATGCAATATAACGAGGAGGATTGGAAGGATGATTAAATTATTCACACACCTGGATTTAGATGGCGTTAGTTGTGCGGTTCTGGCACGATTGACATTCGGTGAAAATGTAGACATTACATATTGTAACTATGATGAAGTAGATACACTTGTAAGAGAATATATCTCTAAGATGGACAAAGAACATGATACATGTTTTATTGTAGACATTAGTATTAAGGATGATTTGGCTTCTGAGATTGATAGAGAATATGAAAATAATTTTAAATTATTTGACCATCACAAAACAGCATTAGAACTCAATAAATATGATTGGTGTACTGTTAAAACAGAGAATAATGATACAGGACTTATGACAAGCGGTACAGAATTATTTAGTAAATACCTGATTGACCATAAATATTTAGATGTGGATGTAAGTGATTTTGTAAGAATTGTAACAGATTACGACACATGGAGATGGTCAACACTTGGCAAAGCCGGACTCGTTTCAAAAGATGTAAATGACTTGATGTATTTATATGGAAGAGAAAGATTTGAAACGTGGTGTATTAGAAGTATTGAATCTGGTAGTTTCCCTCATTTTGATGAAGAATCAAGCTTGATGTTGACTTTTAATAAGAATGAAATTGAAAAATATATCAAAGATAAAGATAAAATGATTATTGTTAAATGTGATAGAGAATATATGTATGGAATTGTTTTTGCAGATAAATACATCAGCGAGCTAGGAAACGAACTATGCAAATTGAATAGAGAACTCGATTATATTGCAATTGTAAATATGAGTACATGTTCGGTTTCGTACAGGACAATAAGAGATGATATTGATATGGGTATGATTACTAAAAAATATGGTGGAGGTGGTCATCCTAAAGCAGCAGGATCTAAATTTGATGTTTATAAAGTTACAAAATTTCTTGATGGATTATTAGATTAGAGGAGAATAAGAAATATGACGATATTAAATATTATTATGTGTCATTTGATCGGTGACTACGTTTTACAATGTGATTTTATTGCAAAGACAAAAGGTCAGAACTGGTATCACTTGTTTGTACACTGTCTTCTGTATTGTGTCCCATTTTATATTGTGTTTGGATTTACATGGCAGCTACCAATTGTTTTTATTGTTCATGTAGTAACAGATGCATTAAAAGCAAGATGGAATAAAATAACTTATACTCAGGATCAAATTATACATTATGTGATTGCACTTATTTACTTGGCTTGTTGATAGTAAAAATTGAAAGAAGAATTATTTCATAAGGAGAATAAAAAATATGGAGTTGACAAGAGAAGAAGCAATTTCAGAACACAGAAAAATGTGGAACTGGATTGCAGATGAGATTGAAAAAGAAAAGAGAGATCAATATATCGAAGGGTTAAAAAAAGAATATTGTGACAGAGAAGGATATTATATAAGAAATGATTGTTTTTGTTGTGAATATACAAAATACATTTGTGATTATTGTCCTATTGAGTGGAAAAGTGAGGTTGAAGATTTTATGTGTATGCAAAAATATGAAGAAGATGATGACGAAGGATTATATGAATTATGTTGTAATGAACTAGATTGGGAAGAACAGGCAAAATTAGCAAGACAAATTGCAAATTTACCAGAAAGACAGGATTTGTAATATGGATAGGCTTACATATAAAACAGAACTAGGTATTTGATTGTGGAGAATAAGAAATGGGAAATGAGTTAATAAAAAAAGAAGATGTATTGAATCTTTTGTATGGCTTCAAAGATGACGATGAGGCTCCTAAAAATTATGGAACATTGTTAGACATCATCCGTTTTGTTAGAGTCATGCCTGGGATTACAACAGAACATATACATGAATTGGAATCTCGTGATACAGCGAAGAAACCAAGTATCGAGGGAGACGGGTATGCCCCAGATGGAACATTTATATGGGACATATGGATCTGTCCAAACTGTAATGAACATTATGAAATTGATTATGATGAATATGATTTTTGTCCGAAGTGTGGACAAAGAATTGACAAGAGTGAATTAGAATAAAATGGCGAATAAGATGTGCAATAATATAAAAATTCAAAAATTTGTATTTCACGAACCCGCATGGTTGCTACGTTTGTTGGGGGTGAAAATCGAATGAAACTGGAATTTCATACAAACAAAAACGAGATCAAGGGCATATCTCATCCGAGGAACAAAAAAGAGCTTTGGAGAGATATACATAAAGTATTAGAAGACAGAGGATTCAAGGCATATTACCAACGATTATATCTTGAGAATGATAAATTAAAAATAGATTTTGGATCACACACAGAATTCTTCTATGTAACTGATTTGACAGTTGCAGATCTAAGAGAATTATCAATTGAGTAAGATAATTCACATATAAAATTGCAAATCAATAGTTTCTATAAATCACAATTATAGAATTGAATATTTTAAAAATTTGTCGTGAAAGAGCGACAGTTTCTTAAATGCACCCATTTTCGGGGTTTACATAGAAATTTACATATTAGTAACTCTATGTTCCGGCTGCTACGCGGTCGTTCACATATAAAAAATATACATTTAGAAGGAGATTGAATTTATGGCAAGAAAAGAAAAGGCAGTATTAGAGAAAAAAGGATGGGCAAATTCATTTGTGTTAGTTGGAGAGGCAAAGATTAATGCTGATTATACATACAAATTGGACGAGCGTTCCGAGAAATCTGATTGGGTTTATAACTCCTTAAATCTTGGAGTTGATTGTGGTGATGTGTGTGGAACAGTTTATGCAGAACTCATGGGTGGATATGGTGCAGAACGTGACAATGTTGTTTATGTGCATGGAAAAGACGAAGACGGAAAAGACGATTTCGAAAACAGATTCACAATTGATTGGGATGATAGATTTGATGAAAAAATTCTGGAATCTGTAGGTGATTTATGCTTCATGACTGTTGGTCTTGAAAAAGATAAAAATGGAAAAGTATTTTATAAGAAATTCTTAACACCATATGACATGATTGCTTATATCAATGAAAACCTTGAGGATGGAATGGTTGTTAATGTAAAAGGACAGCTTAAATATTCTTCATACGAAGGAAATGTAAAAGTAAGAAAAGAGATTTCTAGTCTTGTGCTTTCCAAAGCAGATGACAGAAGTAAGTATCATGCCAACTTCACACAGACAATGTTGCTTACAAGGGATAGCGTTGGAAAGCCGGACAAATCAACAGGAATTTTACCTATCTATGCAAAGATTCTCGATTATGTAAAAGAGTACAAAGGTAAAGAAGTTAGATGCAATATCCCATATGACAAAGCATTTGAGTATGAACTTGACCTAACTAAACCAGAAATTTCACAGAAAGTAATTGAAAAACTTTTCAAGGTAAAAAGAGGAGTTACAGAGATTACATTTGAAGGAGATCTGATTGAGGGCGGCGCAGTTGTAACAGCAACAGAAGATGACATTCCTGATGATGTTAAAACCCTTATTGAGATTGGAGTATTTACATTAGAAGAAGCTCTTCAGAAATGTACAGTGAATTCAGGAAAAGAAAAGAGAATGGTTATTAGAAAACCATTGATTAAAAATGTTGAAGGGAAAGACGGGGCAAAAACACCAGTGCTTCAGAAGTTTGAACAGAAATATGATGAAGATGATTTAACTCTTGATTTTATGTATGAAGAAGAATCAGAAGATGCAGTTGAAGATACTCATGGAGAAGATGAGACAAATGAGGAGGCAACAAATCCAAACGATATGTCTTGGCTTGATGCACTTGGTTAAAATACACAACTTAAGATAAACACAAATAAGAAACTATAAATATGAATTGCAAACAAGTCTATGCAGTACATAACTGCATAGACAGAAAATAATACAAAACACAATACATTTAATTTTGGAGGACAACAACTTATGGCAAGAAGATTTGGAAAGAAAAATGAAGTAAAAATTGATCCGCTTAAATATAACATTTGTTTATTAGGGGAACCTAAAATTGGAAAGACAACACTTATTAAAGAAGTATGTGAAAAGTTAGCAGGAGAAGAAGGATACATTTTTCTTGAGATGAATGGAGAAGCCGGTGCAGATGCAATCGAAGGAATTGTGTATGAAGATTGTGATGAATGGGCAGATGTAGAAGATATCGTAGAAGATATTATTGATAATAAAACGACAGATTATGCAGATTTAAGAGCAATTGTGGTGGATACATACGATGGTTGGATTAAGTTGGCAGAGCAGGAAGCGATTAGATTGTGGAACAAAGACCACATGGATAAAAAGGCAGATACAATTGATGGAGCATGGAATGGATTCCAGAAAGGTCAGGCAAAAGCATTTGAGCTTATGTTCAATATCATTAAAGATTTAAGAAAAGTTGGTGTAGCAACAATTGTTATTGGACATGTAAAGAACAAAGAAGTAACAGATATTGCAACAGGAACAACTTATCAGACATTAACATCAGATGTTGAAAAGGTTTATTTCAATCTACTGAAAAAGAAAATGCATTTCCTTGGGCTTGGGTACTATGACAGAACAATTGTTACAGAAAAAACCGGAAAGAAAAACATTGTAACAAAAAAAGATATCACTGTAAATAAAATTGTTGATCAGCATAGAAAAATCAAGTTTAGAGATGACAATATGGCGTTAGACAGCGGATCCCGTTTTGCAGATATTGTTGATGAGGTTGCATTTGATACAGATGAATTTATCCAGGCGATTACAGATGCAATTAAAGCAGAGCAGGCTAAATCTGGGAAAACATTTGAACAGTCCGAAAAAGAACAGGCTGAAAAAGAAGCGGAAGTGCTGAAAGAGCTTGCTAAAAAAGAGGCTGAGAAAAAGGAAGAGAAAAAAATCGAATCTGTAATTGAACAGATTAAAGATTTTATTAAAGATAACAAAGGGAATATGGAAGCAATTAAGCCTCTTCTTGAGTTTTCAAAAGAACACGGATATACAAATCCAACTTTGATTGATGATTTATCGATTGCTGAACAGGCGTTAAGTATTGTTGCTTAAGGTGGTGATGTAATGAGAGTAAAGCCTGAACCGATAAAGATGACAGAAGTTGAGAAAAAAGAGTGGAGTGAATTGTATAACTATGTAAAAAAAGAGATCTTATTTTACGACGATAATCAAAACATTCCGCAAAACATTTGCAGAAAATTAAAAGGGATAAGAACGGGAAAGTTTATCGAAAATAGACTTATTGAAAATCAGGCTGAGTATCCATACAAAATCATTTTATACACATTCCAGATATGCAGACCAAGAATATTGGCTGCATTATCTGGAAAAACATTTGAGTCAGAAATGCAAAAGGTTAATTACATTTGTGCAATTGTAAAAAACAATATTAATGACGTTTATGAGATGGTTAAAAGAAAAGAACGCAACGATGAAAAAGTCGAAAATATGGATACTGAAATTCTGACGCATAAAGCAGCTCATTACCAAACAAAGACCAAAGAATTGAAGAACGACAAATTGAAAAATTTATGGTAAGGAGCGTATTAACAAATGGCAACAAAAACAAACGCAAAAAAATTAACACCATTTGAAAAGGAATTAATTGAAACTATCAAACAAGTAAACAAATATAAAGAAGCTGATGAGGCAAATATTGTTGCGATTTTATACAAAAATTCAGATTTGATTTATGAGACAAATTTGCATTTAGAAGAGTTTGGCAATAATGTTTGGAGAGTTTACTGGACAATTGCGGATGACATTATAAAGGTAGAAAAGAAAAAAACGTTAGATGAAATTACTGTTGGGTTGTATCTTGAGAAACATCCGAAATTAAGAGAAAAATATGACGAGTATGGCGGATATGAAACTATTGAAGCAGCAGGTGGATATGTAAAATCAGAAAATCTTTACGGATATATTGACGAACTTCGTAAATGGAATAGCGTAATTAAATTGGCAAAAATGCGTTGCGCAGTTAATGACAGATTAAGTGATTATTGTGATATGACCGCGGAGGAAATTTACAATGAGTGGGAAGCGCAGCTCAACGATATTTTTTCAAACATTGATTACGATGTAAAAAGTTACGACATTTGTGACGGAATATACGAGTTGATTGAGAAATTGGACGAGGGGTATGCAGTCGGTCTTCCATATAACAATATGGATATTATTACGAAAGAAACCGGTGGTCAATATCTGGGGAGTATTACTTTGGTTGGCGGTTTGAGTAATGTCGGCAAATCAACGTTTGCAAGAAATGCAGTTATCCCAACAGCCATAAAAGAAAAAGAAAGAATTGTAATCATTGTTAATGAGGACGGTTTAGGAAAGTGGCAGAGGGAACTTCTTGTATTTGTAGCAAATAACATCATTAAAGATGATCTACAGAAGCATGTTGTAAGAGATGGACATTTTGAAAAAGGAACAAAAGAAATTCTATACAAGGCAGCAGATTGGCTAAAAGAACAAACAGACAATCATATCATTACAATTCTTCCATTCCAACAATATAAAACAGAAAATGCGATAAAAACAATAAAGAAATACTCAAGTATGGGAGTTAAGTATTTTCTTTTGGATACATTTAAACTTGACGCAGGTAATGTAAGTGAAAAATCATGGCTTGAAATGCAACAGAACATGGTAAAGATTAATGATGTTATTAAGCCAGAGGCGAAAAACCTTCATATTTTAATTACATTTCAGCTGGCAAAGGGTAGTGTGAAGCAAAGGTATTATACACAGGATAATATCGGGATGTCTAAAAATATCATTGATGTTGCATCAACATGTATCATGATTCGTGATTTATACGATGATGAATATACAGGGGAAAAGAGAGAATTAAGAGTATATAAATTAGAAGGTAAAAATGGAAAGACGAAAATTCCGGTAAAACTAGATAAGGACAAACATTATCAGATTCTATTTATTATTAAGAATCGTGAAGGTTCGGCAAATAGATATCAGGTAGTAATTGAGCATGATATGTCCAGAAATATTATCAAAGAGATTGGAATAACAAATGTTCCAGTAGACTTTTAGAAAGGCGGTAAACAGTGTTGTGACGATTAGCGAATTAAAAACTTACATATATAAAGAAAATAAGATTGAGTTTGTGTTGCAAGAGATAGGTTGTCACCACATTGTTTACCATCAAAACAAAGAATATTATTCGTGCGGAAATATAGATGGCGACAACAAATCATGTGTGACTGTAAAAAATAACGAATATTTAAATGTCACAGATTATACAAGGGAAACATTTTTTGATGATAAATCAGACATAATCACACTCGTTCAATACAATTTATATGCCAAACATAAGAAGCATACGACATGGGAAGCTGTGAAAAATTTACACAAGATTTTAGATCTTGAACTTTCATTCAAAAGGGAAGAAAAGAAAAAAGAAAAAATAGACCCATTACAGATATTTAAAAAGGTTAAAACAAGGCGAAAAAAGGTTAATGTACTTGATTTTGAAGTGCGTGATGAGAAAGAGCTTGATACATTTGTTCCTTATATACATATAGACTGGTATAAAGAAGGTGTCATGCCGTGGACGGTCAAAAAATTTAGTCTTGGATACAGCTATAAATACAAGAGAAATGTAATTCCATTACGGTATTGGCTTACCGGCGAGTTAATGGGATACAACATGAGGACAACGGTTGAAAATTATGATCTATTCGATATCAAAAAATATTACATTACTCCAGGATATCCAAAGCAAATCAACTTATATGGTTTATATGAAAATAGAGAGTCGATTGAAAAATCAAATTATGTCGTGGTTGTAGAAAGTGAAAAATCTGTATTAAAAAGAGACAGTCTTTGTGATTCGACATGCGTTGCTGTTTCTGGACATGAAATATCAGATGAACAGGCAAGGATATTAATCGGTTTAAATAAGGAAATAATTATCTGTTTTGATAAGGATATTGATATTAATCATGTAAGACATTGCTGCGAGAAATTCTATCATATTAGAAAAGTGAGCTATATGTACGACAGATGGGGAATCATAGGTGATAAAGATTCGCCAGCAGATGCGCGAAATCAGATATATGAGTTCATGGTGAAATACAGGACTGTATATGACGATCATGAACACAAAGAATATTTAAAATCGTTACGAAAGTAGGTGTTTATCATAGGAAGAAAAACAAGAGAAGAATTAAAAGAGATTATGTCTTATTACAAAACTGATCGATTATGGAGTTGGTCTAAATTCAATGCATACCATACATCTCCATATGAGTACTATCTAAAATATATTAAGCATGTTCCAGAAGACAGAGATGATTGTATTTATGTGGTAACTGGTGGGATGTCACATGATATTATGGAAAACTTGTATTTAGGACATATTAAATATGAAGAAATGGATGAAAAATTTGAAGACTCTTGGTTAACCGCAGAAGTGGCGGATCTAAAATTTGACAGAAATGACGAAAAGAAAAATGAAAGTGTCAAACAAAAATATTATGAATGTCTAAAGCATTTCTTTAATCATCACAAAATGTTTAAACAGCATATGGAAATCGAAAGATTTGTTACTGCAAAAATTGGAAACAACGTATTCCAGGGATATATTGATGCTGTTTATAAGGATGATGACGGTAATTATCATATCTTAGATTGGAAAACAAGTTCCATTTACAAAGGTAAAAAAGCAGAAAACGAATGCGGACAGTTAATTGTGTATGCAATTGCTCTGAATCAAATGGGGATTCCAATGGACAAGATTCGCATCTCATGGGATTTTCTAAAGTATGTCTCAATTGATTGTCAGCAAGCAAATGGGAAATGGACAACGAGAGAAATTGAAAGAAATCAGATTGGTGTGAAGTTGCAGACCAGTGTGAAGATGTGGTTAAAAAAATGTGGATACGAGGAGAAACAGTTGGAGTATCTTGATCTTCTTATGCAAACAAATGACATCAAATGTCTTCCGGAAGAGGTGCAAGAAAAATATAAAATGAATGATTGTATTGTAACGGTTCCGATTACAGACGAGCTTTTGAATAAATGGACGACAGATATCATTGACACAATTTGCGAAATTGAAGAAAAAGAAAATAGATATCAGAAACTAAAAGACAGTAATTTGTCAGAAGCAGAAAATGAATTTTGGGACTCAGACGATCAGGTAGAGAAACAAAGCTATTACTTTTCTACATTGTGTGCTTACTCTCCGAATGTACATCTGCCATATAAAAAATATTTGGACAAGCTAAATGCCAAGAAAGAGCAGCAAGATAATATTTTTGCAGGTGTTGGGGCGGACATTGCATCTAATACACCGGGCGAAATACTTGGCGAGGACGATATGTCTTGGTTAAATGATTTATAGAACTGAGGTGAGTAAGTGGAGAAGAATTATGTAGTTTATCATTTACATAGTGATTTATCAAATGGAGTCACAAATATCGATAGTGTTACAAAATACAACGAATATATTGACTATGCAAAATCTCTTGGTATGAAAGCGATGGCGTTCTCAGAACATGGAAGTGTTCTTGAATGGGTTCACAAGAAAAACGCGATTGAAAAGGCTGGTATGAAATATATTCATGCAGAAGAATTCTATGTAACAAAAGAATTGTATCAATATCCTGATGATACCGAATTATGTGAATCATTATTGGGTACTGATCCAGAAGAAGCGCAGAATAAAATATATGAGTTTTTAGAAGAAAATAAATTCCAAGTTCGTGATAATTATCATTGTGTGCTAATTGCTAAAAATTATGAAGGTGTAAAGGAACTGAATACTTTATCTTCAAAGGCTTTTGTAAGAGATGGTCATTTTTATTATCAACCTAGAATTTCGTTTGAAGAGCTAATAAATACTTCTGAAAATATTTTAATCACAACAGCTTGCATTGGAGGGATTTTAGCAAGTGGAACACCTGATATTCAAGAAGATTTTCTGAACTTTCTTATCAAAAATAAAGATAGATGCTATTTAGAAATTCAACATCATTGTGATGATATGCAGATAAAGTATAATCAATATCTTGTGAAAATCTCTGAACAGTATGGCATTCCGCTTATTGCAGGAACAGACACGCATTCCTTAAATGATGAGCATATGCGTGGACGAGCTATTATGCAGAAAAGCAAAGATGTTAAATTTGATAGTGAATCTGCATGGGATATGACCTTTAAAAGTTACGATGAATTAGTATCTGCATATGAAAAACAATTTGCTATTGCAAAAGATGTTTATATAAAAGCAATAGAAGAAACAAATAAAATGGCTGACAGAATTGAAGAATTCAAGCTTGATTATTCATATAAATATCCAAAGTTGTATGACGATTCTTTGTTAGAAATAAAAAAGAAAATATCATCAGGGATTAAATGGAGAGGTATTGACAAAAAGAAGAATTATAAAGAATACCAAGACAGAATTGTATATGAATTGAAAACATATATCCATAACAATGCATTAGACTTTATGCTTCTAGAGGAAGATTATAAAACGGAATTAAGAAAAAATGGAGTTAAATATGGATATTCAAGAGGTTCTGTTTCTGGAAGCTTAATTGCATATTTATTAGGAATTACAGAAGTTGATCCAATAAGATTTAATCTGAACTTCGAGCGATTCATGAATGAGGAGAGAGTTAGTCTTGCCGATATCGATTCAGATTGGTTTAAAGAAGATAGATGGAAAGTAAGAGAATATCTATTCAATAGAGAAAAATTACATTGTTGTAACATCATTACATTTAATACTGTCAAGATGAAAGGTGCAATCAAAGATGTTGGACGTGCGTTAGGGATGACTCCACAAGAAACACAGGTATTGTCAAATCTTGTTCAGGAAGATGAGAATAAACATGAATTTGTAGAAGAAAAATATCGCTTGCAATACTCAGAGCTGTTTGAGTATGTGGATATCGTAGTTGGCACGATCACAAGTTTAGGTAGACATGCGGCTGGGTTAGTTGTAGCCCCTTATCCAGTAGATGATGTATTTGGGACGTTATATATTTCATCAGACGAAAAACCTATTTCGCAAATTAATATGAAAGAAATCGACTCGTTAAATTTCGTAAAACTTGATGTATTGGGATTAGATTGTGTTGGGCTTATCTACAAGACATGTGATGCGGTAGGAATTCCGTTTTTGACACCTGATAATCTGGATTTTGAGGATAAAGGAGTATGGGAAGATATTGCAAAAGATACAACTTTAATATTTCAGTTTGAATCTGATTTTGCTGGATCGTATCTTAGAGATATTCTACGACCACAGGTTATTGAAAAAATTAAAGAGAAAAATCCTGGTTTATCATACATCGATCTGATGAGTATGGCTAATGGAGCAATTCGACCGGCTGGTGAATCATACAGAACAAAATTGGCAGCAGGTATTTATCGAGACAATGGGAATGATGAGTTAAACAAATTCTTGGCACCTACACTCGGATTTTTGGTGTACCAAGAACAGATTATTGAATTCTTACATAGATTTTGTGGATTTACAATGGGAGAAGCTGATATTGTACGTCGTCACTTTAGTAAGAAAACTGGAACTGAAACAGATATTCCGATTATAAAAGACGGCGGATATATGACCAATATAGATGGTAAAAAATCTGAACACTATATTAAAGGTTTTATAAAGACAATGAAAGATGATTATGATGTAGAACAAGAAGATGCAGAACAGATTATTGAATCATTTTTACAAGTTATTATTGACGCATCTAATTATTTGTTTTCAAAGAATCATGCCGACCCATATTCATTTTTAGGATTTGCATGTGGATATTTACGACATTATTACCCGTTAGAGACTCTCACAACGGCTTTAAATATATATGCATCTGACGATGAAAAATCTCTAAAAATCAAAGAATATGTTATATCAAAAGGTTATGAAATTCTTCCAATTCAGTTCAGAAAATCAAAAGCTGAATATCAGTTTGACAAAAATAGCAATTCGATATATCAAGGAATATCTTCCATTAAATTCTGTAATGAAAAAATTGCAGATGAATTGTACGAATTAGGGAATAATGAATATAGCAATTTCTTTGAGTTGTTATTTGATATCGATGAAAAAACTTCTGTCAATTCAAAACAGCTTATGATTTTAACAGGTTTAAATTTCTTTAAGGAGTTTGGTGAAAATAAATATCTTTTGAAATTAATACAATATTTTGATAAATTTGCTCGTAAAAAACAAATTAACAAAAAGAAGCTCGAAGAACTTGGAGTAACAGAATTTTTGATGAAAAAATATTCAGGGAAAGAAACCGCTACGTTGTTTAAGGAATTAGATAATATTGGATTGCTATGTGAATTAAGTAGACAAGTAGAGAATAAAGCAATGGGGATTATAGAGTCTATGAAATTTGAAAAAGAATATCTTGGTTCAATTTTATATACTAATTCACATGTTTCTCCACTTTATTATATGGTTACAGATTTCAAAACTTACAAAGATACGACAAAACCATATATTACAGCGAGACAAATTAGAACTGGCAAAGAAATTAAAACCCGAATTAAGCAAGGAAGAATTTTCAAGGAAGACCCATTTGGTCAGTGGTCTGTTCTTAAAATAAATGACTTCGCTCAAGAGTTTAAGAAACGACCAAATGCAGAAGGTAAGTGGGAAGCGACAGACGAATTAGAAGATATCCTTACAGAGTATGAGGTGATTAGGTGATGAAAAATTATGGATAAAAAAGAAGTTAAATTTAAATGTTCTGTGGTTAGAAAGACATATGACGGTGGAGATTTTAAAATCTACGCCGTTGATATTGACAAAAATAAATATCCGGATATAAAGCTCACAAAATATGGCAATGTTACTTTAACAGGTGAGATTCACGAACTTGGTATTGGATCAAATTATGAAGTTGCTGCAGTTGAACAGTTATCTAAATATGGATACGGTTACAAGGTAACAAACATTAAGAGAGATAGACCAACGAGCGCCGAAGAAACATATATCTTTTTAAGAGAAATTCTCACAGAAAATCAAGCCGATGTTCTATGCGAGGTTTATCCAGACATTGTAGATAGGGTAATCAATAATAGATTAGAGGATATTGATTTAAACAAAACGCCAGGTATCAAAGAGTATACGTTTGAAGTAATCAAAAATAAGATTGTTGAGAATTTTTGTCTTGCAGAAATTGTTACGGAATTTCAAGGAATGCTAACTCTATCTATGGTAAAAAAACTGCATGAAAAATACTCGTCTGTACAAATGATAAAACAAAAAATGAGAGAAGATCCGTATAAGTGTTTATGTGGATTAGCAAGAGTTGGTTTTAAAACAGCGGATTCTATTCTGCTAGAGCTAGAAAGAGAATCTATAAACAACATTAAAAATGGTAAAACCCCGATTATAGAATTTTCTTGTGATTTAAAAACGAGCAAGCAAAGATGTTTGTCATGTGTGTTGTATTTATTGGAAGAGAATGAAAATGATGGACATACAGTAATGAATATTGTTGATTTAAGAAATCAATGTATGAAACTAACCCCAGCTTGTTCTGACTTGTTTGTTGATTGCATCAAACATGAAAGCATTATTTACGATAAAGATACAATGTGTGTATCATTGAAATCTACATACGAAACAGAGAGCGCTATTGCAGAAACGATAATTGATGGATTAAAGAACAATATTTCATGGGATTACGATATCGAGAAATATAGAATCATTAATAATGATTGTGAGTTATCAGATGAACAAATAAAGATTCTTGAATACATATGTAAATATAATATTTGTATTCTAAATGGATCCGGCGGTACAGGAAAAACATTTTCTACACAAGCAATTATACATATGTTAAAAGACAATAATAAATCATATGAACTGTTTTCCCCTACTGGAAAAGCTGCGAAAGTCTTGTCAGAAAATACAAATGAACATGCAAGTACAATTCATAGAGGTCTTGGGTATATGCCGCCTAACAATTGGGGATACAACGAAGAGGCAAAAATGACTTGTGATGTTCTGATTATAGACGAGTTTTCTATGGTTGATTTAAATCTGTTTAAGCATGTTGTAGATGCGGTTGACTTTAAACATACAAAATTACTTATGATTGGAGACAACGCACAGTTACCATCTGTTTCATGTGGAAATTTGTTACATGATTTTATGCAGTCAAAATTGATTCCAACGGTCACGCTTACTAAAGTGTTTAGATATGGCGAAGGTGGTTTGATGAAAATTGCAACAGATGTAAGACAATGTAAGACATATCTTGAAGATGTAAAACAGCAGTGTACATATTTTGGAGAAAACAAAGACTATGCTTTTATTAATGTTGGCTCAAGCGTACTTGTAAAAAATGTAATAGCTTTATATAAGAAACTATTGTCTACAAATTACACAGTGGACGATATTCAAGTGTTGACTTCTTATAAAAAAGGCGATTTTGGTCAGGTAGAAATTAATAATCAGCTACAGAAAATAGCGAATAAAAATTATGGAAGCCAATCTTATATGAAAATAGGTGATGTAGTCTACTATAAAGATGACATAATTATTCAAAATGTAAATAATTATCACGCAATGATTTATTACGAAGATGATTTTGTTTCAGAAGATGCTCCGAAAGAAACTTTTATTGCAAATGGTGAAACCGGAAAAATTAGAGAGATAACTCAAAACAAGGTTGTTATTGAATTTGACGATGTTCTGGTTGAGTACGATAGAAGTGCAATGCAAATGTGTGGATTGGGATACTGCATTACTATTCATAAATCTCAAGGAAGTAGTATAAAAGTAGTTATTTTGATTACTCCATCAGCACATACATATATGCTAAATTCAAATTTGATTTACGTAGGACTCACACGAATGAAAGAACGGTGTTTTCATTTTGGAGATGTAACAACTGTGAACAGAGCTATTAAGAAAAAAGCTAATTTAGCGAGAAATACATCTATGCAGAAATTATTAAAAAGGAGAGTTGACAATGAACGTAGATAATGTTATTGTATTAAGTTTTTCAATTTTATTTGTGATATATGCAATTGTTGAAATCTTAAATATTGTGACAAATGTAAAAGTTAGAAACACTTATTCTGAATATCGAGATTTAATAAAAGAGCAGAATGATTTATTAATTCAAGATATTCATTACTTAAAAACACTTCTTGGAATTGCAATCGACAAAGCAGAATCAAATAATAAAGTTGGTGAATAAGGATGAACAAAATTGAAATTATATTTTGGTTTTTGATCTTATTTTGTAGTTTGTACATCATTACTTATCTAGTTATGTTATCTAATTTTATACAAGCAGAAAGGTTCGAAAAGAAGATTAGGAAATGGAGAAATAGAAAATGAGAACTGAAATTGTATCTTGCAAAGACTATGTAGACATTAAAAAGAAGGAACTAAAAGAAGAGATCAAACATCTTTATAAAAAACCAGTCCTTGTCGTAATTCAGATTGATGATGATAAGGCTTCAAATTCCTATATTAAAGGAAAGCAAAAAGATTGCGATGAAATCGGAATGGAAATGCGTCATGTAAATATTTATTCCAATGCGGCAGAACAGAAGGAAGTCGAATGTATTATAAAAGATATTGCAAATTCTGATACAGATGGAATTATTATTCAACTTCCAATTCCAGGTAAATATAATTTGGAAAGATTACAGAATCTGATTCCAACAGAAAAAGATGTGGATGGATTTAGAAGAGATAGTTGTTTCAAACCATGTACGCCAAAAGGAATTATCGATTGGATGGAATACAATGACTTTGAATTTAAAGGCAAAGACTGCTGTGTATTAGGCAGAAGTAAAATTGTTGGACTTCCGTTGACTAATATGTTGATCGAAAAAGGTGCAACTGTTACATGCTGCAATAGTACGACTATGAGCACAGAATACTACACTAGAAATGTAGATTATGCCTTTTCTGCAGTTGGAGTTCCAAACTATTTTGATTTTTCAGACTTTTCAGATTTTTGTGAGCTTATTGTAGATGTTGGAATTAATCGAGATGAGAATGGAAAATTATGTGGTGATGTAAACAATGTTGATTTTGAGAGATATCTAAATAATACATATGTTACGCCGGTACCAGGTGGTGTTGGTCTTCTTACAAGATTGGCATTAATGCAAAATGTTGTAGACGCATATAAAATTCAGAAAATGAAAGGATGATTGAATGTTTAAATTTTTTAAATGTAATCACGAATATAAAGAAGTCGGAAAATATTACACAATCGTCATGGATTATGAGTGCAAACATGTTATGGCTGTTTCCGTATCCGAGTGTGCAGTTTGTGGAGAACGAAAATCTGATGTTGTATATGAAGAAACTATTTCTTCAAATTCAGAATACGAAGTTGATGACGTGATTCAAACATTAGAAGATAGAGGGTTTTGTCCAAAATTAAACTTCATGTTGGATGATTATGAACGAAGAAAAAATGCAAAGGAGTGATTTGATGGATAAGGTCAAAAGAATTAAAGAGCTTGTAGAGCAGCTAAACGAATATAGAGATGCTTACTATAATGAAGCAAGATCTGATGTTTCTGATGCAGAATACGATAGATTATTCGATGAATTATCGGAGCTTGAAAATGAAACTGGTGTTGTGTATACGAATTCGCCAACACAGTCCGTTGGGTATGAGGTGAAATCTGAACTAGAAAAGGTTAAACATTCCCATCCAATGCTATCACTGGATAAAACAAAATCTGTAGATGATTTAGTAAAATTTGCTGGAGATAAAGACTGTATTTTAAGTCTGAAAATGGATGGATTGACATGTCTTCTTACATATGAAAATGGAGAGTTGGTTCAGGCAGAAACTCGTGGTGACGGTGAGATCGGCGAATTGATTACACATAATGCAAAAGTGTTTGAAAATATTCCGTTATCGATTGATTATAAAGGTCATTTTGAAATCGAAGGAGAGGCGATTATTACATATGAAGACTTTGACAAAATCAATAAGTCATTGCCAGACGATAAAAAATATAAGAATCCGAGAAATTTAGCTTCTGGATCTGTACGACAATTAGACAGTAAAATTGCAGCACAACGCCATATTAAATTTATCGCGTGGAAAGTGCCAACAGATATTGCGTCAAGTAGTTTTATCAATAGATTGCAGTATGCTTTAGATATAGGATTTGACACTGTTCCATTTTTACCTATTCGTGGAAATTGCAATGCTGAATTTATTAATATTGTGGTAGAACAATTACGAAAACGTGCAAAGGAAAAGAGCTTTCCGATTGATGGCTTAGTGGCAACGTACAATGATATTACATACGGAGAGTCACTTGGAATGACAGGTCATCATCCCAAACATTCTATTGCATTTAAATTCGCAGAGGACTCAGAAGAAACTGTATTGAGAGAAATCGAATGGAGTATGGGCAAGACAGGAACTCTTACGCCAGTAGCAATTTTTGATTCAGTTGATTTGGCAGGAACATCAGTGAGTAGAGCTTCATTGCACAACATTAGCATTATGAAAGAATTGAATATTTCTATCGGATCAACAGTAACAGTTGTAAAGAAGAATGAAATTATTCCACAGATTATTTCCTGCGATGCAAATGCTATGGATGCAGATATTCCTACAACATGTCCTGTATGTGGCGGAGAGACTCGGATTGTAAAAGAAAACGATTCAGAAGTTTTAATGTGTGTTAATCCTCATTGTAAAGGCAAGCTACTAGGAAGAGTTTCTCATTTTGTTTCCAAGAAAGGTATGGATATCTCAGGTTTGTCAGAAGAAACAATTAAGAAACTCATTGAACTTGGATGGATTACAGAGATTACAGACATCTACAATCTTGACCAGTATTATGATAGGTTATCTACAATGTCTGGATTTGGAAAGAAATCAGTAGACAAGTTAAGAACATCAATTGAAAATAGTAAAACCGTAAGATTGGATAAATTTATTGCATCATTAAGTGTTCCTGGGATTGGAACATCACAGTCAAAAGAGTTGGTTAAAGCTTTTGGTACATGGGACAAGTTTAGAGATGCAAGCGTTGGTTATTATGACTTTACGCAGCTTGACGGTTTTGGAGATGTATTAAATAACAATATTCATTCTTGGTTTGAAGATATGAGTAATATTGCAGATTATCTTGCTTCTCTTATGACGTTTGAATCAGAAGACAATTCTAAAACAAACAATTCTTTGAATGGCAAATCATTTGTTGTTACCGGAAAAGTATATAAATTCAAAAATCGTGATGAAGTAAAAGAAGCTATTGAAAAATTCGGTGGGAAAGTAACAGGTTCTGTAACAAAATCCACATTTGCTTTAATCAATAACGATATAGAATCCAATAGCAGTAAAAATAAAAAAGCAAAAGAACTGGGTGTTCAGATTATTAATGAAGAACAATTAATTGAGATGTTGGGTATGTAGTTATTCTGCATACCGAAACAACGTTATAATAGGAAGGAACTAAAATTATGGAAATCAGAATTAAATTAAATACTGTAAAAAATGCAATGCTATTTGCAACGGTTTGTGACAATTATGAAGAAGATATTGATTATATTTGTGGGAGATATCAGATTGATGCTAAATCAATTCTTGGGATTATGGGAATTGGACTCGAAAGAGAATGCACAGTTGTGCTCCACTCGGAAGATGAGTATGTAAAAAATAAATTCAAAGAAGATATGAAACTGTGGGCTTTGGAGGACTAGCATGAATAAACCAGATTTAACAAAAATGCGAGTAGAAATCAAATGGGCTGAAGATATGTGGCAGCAGATTAAAGATGCAACAATGACTACAATTGGAAAGGATAAAGGTTCTTATCCAGATCATGATTGGAAACTGAGACTTCTTATGGCAGAGCATTCTCCAATCAGACTTGGATTTGTAATTTTAAAGATTTATAATGCACCACAATTTGTACATGGACATTTGGTACGTCATTCTAATGGTGTTGTTCCGTTTGTTTCAAGTCTTAGAAATGACAGAAATGATTATGATGAAGCACCAAACAGAAATACACTGCAGAGTGCAACATATTACTTTAATTTTCAGGCATTAATCAATGTAGCACGAAAGAGGTTGTGTAATTGTGCAAGCTATGAAACAAGAAAAGCGTTTGGAATGATTAGAGATGAAATTGTTAAACTTGAACCAGAAGCAGCAAGCAGAATGGTTAGAGAATGTGTGTACAGAAACGGAATGTGTCCGGAAATGTTTTCATGCGGATATAACAAAACAGATGCTTTTGAAGAGGAACTAATGGAATATATTAAAGGATTTGAGAGTCAAATCTGTGATAAAATGAATATCAGAAAAGGAACAAATGAATAATGTCAGATATGATTTATTATTGTAAACATGAAGAAAATGATTGTCCTGTAAAAGATGCATGTGAAAGATATGTTGATGCAGAACAGCACCAATGCAAAGTTACATTATATAAAGCAATGTGCGTAGACGATAATGGACGAGTATTGTTTATTAATAAAACACCAATTATTGCAGAAGAAACAGAGGTGAAGTCTGAATAATGGCGATTATTATTTTTGGGAAAACAGCAAGTGGGAAAAGCAGAATTGTGAATGAGCTTGTGAAAAGAGGATATAAAAAGATTGTAACGACTACAACACGACCGGCAAGAAAAGGTGAAGTTGACGGAATTGATTACAACTTTATTACCGATGATGAATTTAAAGAGCTTATTAATACAAGATATTTTGCAGAGTGGAAGAAATATGACACAGTAGACGGAACGTGGTATTATGGTTCTCCTCTCGATGAAATATCCAGATCTGATAACAAATCAATCGTGATTCTAACTCCGGATGGTTATAGAGATATCAAAGATGAGTTAGATGAACACATTTCTATTTATATATACGCAAATAATAAGACAATTCGAAACAGATTATCCAAACGTGGAGATAAAAAAGAAGAAGCTGATCGTAGGATTTTACATGACAATAAAGATTTTAAAGGTGCGGAAGAATTAGCAGATAGAATCTTTTATAACAACGACGGTAAAAATATCGATGATTTAGTAGATGAAATATTTGAATATTTAAAAACGAGAGAGGGAGAATAAATAAATTGATTAGAACAAGTGGGATGTTGATGAGAGAGTTAGGGATGTATCCTGACGATTTCATCACAGTTAGATTAGGAGAAGAAGAATATGTAATTGATAGTATTGGACACACGAAAACACATGGAAATATTGATGACACCTCTCATTTATGTTTAAACGTGAGAGATGGTGGTAGTGGTTTTGTTAGGAGGTGAGACGAACATGGATTTTAATCAACTGGGTACAGTGATTTTCGCAATCGGTACAACAATGTGGATCCCAATCTGGGCGCTGTTTGAAGGTGTTGCAAAATGTATTCGTGCATTCAAAGGTACAGATGTGACTATGGAAGAGTTTAGAAGTAACAAAAGTCATGATGAATGGTCTGATTCTGATGATGAAGATTTGGAAGAAAACAAACCGAAAGAAGAGAATAATGCAACGGAACAGAAAACCAAAAGAACTAGAACTACAACGAAGACAGCAAAAGATAGTTCTCAGAAGTAAGAAAGGATGATGTGTTTGATGAAAGTAATTAAGAAGGATGGAACATTAGAAGAGTATAACGAACAGAAAATTATTAATGCTATTGATAAATCTGCACAGAGAGAAAATTTTACATTTTCACAAGATGAATATGGAATGATCTGCAACAGAGTTCTTAACGAGGTTGATGAAGAAGACTTTGAGAATGACGAAGTTCCTGTAGGTTTTATTCATAATATTGTAGAAAAAACACTTCTTGATTTGTTTCCAAAAGTAGGATATCAGTATCAGCAATATCGTAATTATAAACTTGATTTTGTACATATGATGGATACGGTATACGAAGAGAGTCAGAAAATTATGTACATCGGGGATAAGGAAAACAGTAACACTGATAGTGCTCTCGTATCTACAAAGCGAAGTCTTGTATTTAATGAATTGAACAAGCAGTTGTATAAGAAATTCTTCCTGACAGTAGAAGAAAGGCAGGCTATCAATGATGGATATATTTATATTCATGACATGTCAGCTAGAAGGGATACGATGAACTGCTTTAGAAGAGACACACGTTTCATTACCGAACTTGGAGTTAAATCTTTTTATGATTTTAAAGACGGTGACAATGTAAAAGTTTTAACTCATAAAGGCAGATGGAAAAATGCAATAGTTAAGTCGTATGGATGGCAAAATATAAATAAAGTAACTTTTAAAAGAGGTTCGAGCAAAACAAAAGATGTATTTTGCACTGCAAACCATAGATGGATTTTGAAAGACGGCAGTGAGACAACAGATCTAAAAATTGGAGATAAATTAATCGCAGCTCCAGATATAACAAATTATTCATGGGATGAACTAAACAAAACTGAAAAATTGTTATGGTGTCTTGGATTTTCTATGGGGGATGGGGCTATTGTAGAAGATAACAAAATACCAACAATGCATGTAAGATTATGTGGACATAAAAATGAATTTGCAAATAGATTCTCAGATGTTGGATATTCTGTAACATATCCGCAGAGTTTATATGGTGATGGGATTGTCAGAATGGTGAACATTCATGAGAAAAAAATACCATGGTTGATGTTAAATTGTGAAAATATTAAATATTATATTGATGGATTTTTATCGGCTGATGGCGCTTTAACAAATTGTGAAAATATAAAATTTAGAAGCGTTCAGGTGACCGGAGATTTAAATAACGAAATATATGACTTATTAAACATTGCTGGATATTATGTTACATCAACAAAAAACAAAACTGGAGAAGTAACAAATTATGGTGTTAGAAAAAAAACAACAATAAACTATCAAATCAATTCAAATCAGGCAGATAGAACATGGAAGGTAAAAAATATCGTTCCAGACTGTCTTAATCCAAAAGCAGAGGTTTGGTGTCTTGAAGTAGAAGATGATCATAGTTTTATTTTGGAAGGAGGAATTCCAACAGGGAACTGTTGCTTGTTTAATGTCGCAGAAGTAATGCGTGGTGGATTCGAAATGGGTAATGTGTGGTATAACGAGCCAAAAACATTAGACACAGCATTTGATGTGATTGGTGATATTACATTAAGCGCTGCGAGTCAGGAATATGGTGGTTTTACACTTCCACAGATTGACGAAGTGTTAGTGCCATATGCTGAAAAGAGTTATGAAAAATACAAACGTGAATTTTATGATATTGCAGATAACTTACTGGATTATAGACATTCAGATTTTGAACAGAAAGCTCATGACTACGCTATGAGAAAAGTAGAACGTGATATGGCACAAGGTTATCAAGGACTCGAATACAAATTTAATACTGTCTCATCCAGCAGAGGGGACTATCCCTTCATCACCATTACATTTGGTCTGGGAACAGATTCTTTTGCTAAAATGGCTTCAAAAACATTTCTTAGAGTACATAGAGAAGGACAAGGAAAAGACGGAAATAAAAAGCCTGTATTGTTCCCAAAACTTGTATTTCTTTATACAGAAGAGCTACACGGAAAAGGTAAAGTAAACGAAGACTTGTTTGAAGAAGGAATTAAAACTTCTGCAAAAACAATGTATCCAGACTGGTTAAGTTTAGATGGAGATACAACAGTGTCTAAAATGTACCATAAATACGGAAAAGTTATTAGTCCTATGGGTAAGTGCAAATCAGCCCATGTAAAACGGTATTAAACCACTTGCTTAGTGGGTGTGATTCGTTTGAATTGCTAACAGATAGGTCTATAGGAGAGAGATCGTTTGTACTATAGATGAAGCTGTGCCTTTTATACAAGGTCAATCGACTAGACGTGATGAGTGTAGCGTCGTAGAAACAGAGATAAGCACTGTTTCCAAAGATACCGCCTGATGACGAGAATTAGGACATCTTAGAGGGAAAAGCTAGTCAGTACAATTGGTGACAATTGATGAATATGTGTAGAGCATTTCTTTCTCCTTGGTATGAACGAGGGGGAATGGAGCCGGCGGATGAAAATGATGAACCGATTTTTGTTTCAAGGTTCAATATCGGTGCAGTATCATTACATCTCCCGATGATTCTTGCAAAGGCAAGACAAGAAAATAAAGATTTTCATGAAGTTCTTGATTATTATCTTGAAATGATTCGTAAATTACATCAGAGAACGTATGATTATCTGGGTGAGATGAAAGCGTCAACTAATCCGCTTGGATATTGTGAGGGCGGATTTCTGGGTGGACATTTGAATCCAACAGATAAGATTAAACCATTATTAAAACCTATGACTGCGTCATTTGGCATTACAGCATTAAATGAACTACAGCAGTTATACAATGGTAAATCTCTTGTTGAGGATGGTGAATTTGCAGTTGAAACATTGAAATATATTGATATGAAAGTAAAAGAGTATAAAAAAGAAGATGGCTGGCTGTATGCAATTTATGGTACTCCAGCAGAAAATTTATGTGGACTTCAGGTAAAACAGTTTCGTAAAAAATATGGAATCATTCCTGGTGTATCAGATAGAGAATATGTAAGCAACAGTTTTCATTGTGGTGTTTGGGAGGATATTACACCAATTCAGAAACAGGACTTAGAACATAGATTTTGGAATTATATCGAAGGTGGACGTATTCAGTACTGTAAGTACCCGATTGGATATAATACTGAAGCGATTAAGACACTTGTAAGACGGGCAATGTCAATGGGATTTTATGAAGGCGTAAATTTATCACTTGCGTACTGTAATAATTGCGGGCATGAAGAATTAAATATGGATATTTGTCCGAATTGTGGAAGTAGCGATTTGACAAAGATTGAAAGAATGAATGGATATCTGTCATATTCAAGAGTTCATGGAGATACAAGATTGAATGATGCAAAGATGGCTGAAATTGCAGACAGAAAGAGTATGTAAAATTATTGTGGGTTGTCTCAAATGATAACCCACAAAAGAAAGGGTGGTAATTTAATTTGAAATATCATGATATAACTCACGATGACATGATGAACGGAACAGGATTAAGGGTTTGTTTATGGTGTTCTGGCTGTGATCACCATTGTAAAAATTGCCAGAATCCTATTACTTGGGATCCGAATGATGGAGCTAAATTTGATACAAAAGCTAAAAATGAAATATTCAATGAACTATCAAAAGACTATATTGCCGGCATTACATTTACTGGTGGCGATCCTTTGAATACAAATAATCTTGAATCCGTTCTGGATTTGGTTAATGAAATTCGTCTTTCATATCCAGAAAAAACAATCTGGCTGTATTCCGGATACACATGGGAACAAATCATGTATCCAGTTGTTACTGATGATTTTAATCCAGAAAGAGACAAGTTCCTGAAAATGCGCCGAGAAATTGTAAAACAGTGTGATGTACTTGTAGATGGGCGCTATGAAGAAGACAAGAGAGACGTTACATATCACTGGGCAGGCAGTACAAACCAGAGAGTGATTGATGTCAAGAAAACATTAGAGCAAGGAAGTGTGGTTCTATGGGAGAATCAGTAAAAGTAAAAGATATTCTGTATTATGCAAGAATCATTCCTACGGTTGGCATATTTGATGTATGCCAACTTATAATCAGAACAGTAAAAGAAGATTATTTTGTTGGATGCGACAAAGTAGACAACCATGCTTATTTATTTAATTATTCTGATTTAGAATAAGTCGTGTTTCACGATCGTAAACAAGCATTAAATAAAGTTCTTGCTGCAGAGGCGAATAATAAAAAGAAAATAAGTAAAGAGACATTTTACGAGGAGTATTGATATGAGCGTATTTATAGGATTTATGGTTGGATTTTTATCGGAGTAGCTACCAGTTTGTTTGCTATTTCTTTATGCGCTGCTTCAGATAAAAGAGAAAATTTTTATGACGAATAGGATGGTGATAAATAATTGTCATATTTGATGAGATATAAAGGAACGTATAGATTAAAAGCTCCGTATGATTTGCGAAACAATCAATATGGAAGAAAACTGAATGGCACATTAGAAGATATCGATGTTTACATAGATTGTCAGCATGGTAATAAAGTTTTCCATTATGGAAGATCAATATTACAGGCATATATTCCATCATTGATTCGTGGGCATAACGTTCTGAAGAAACTTACAGAATTATACGGACAAGATATTGTATCAGATATTGAAGAAAGTGATTCGGAAGTTTTGTTTAGATTCAATGCAAAAGATATTGAGAAGATTATTCCATTATTAAAACCTAGAACAAATGGTTCTGGCATTAGCCCTTTTAGTAGTAAAAATCTACCTAAAACAAAGTATATTATTCCAGACGAAGATTTTGCTGTGTATAAAAACATTATCAAAAACATACCTCAAAAAGAAGTTTTAGGTATAAGTCATATGACAAATGATTTCATACGCAGTCTCTCTACTAAAAAGAATACTTATGATGATATCAAAAATGACATGATAGCAAAAGGGTTAAAAGGTAAAGAATATATTCACAGTATAGGGAAATGGAATGAATATATAGAATTTTTACGAGACAAATTAAAGGAGTAGTAGATCATGAAACAGCTTAAATTACATAGACAATGTACACATAGTAAATTAACCAATTTTGGATTCAGGAAGTACGGCTTAAATTATAAGCTGTTTCTTCCTCTATATGAGAACAAGTCAAAGACAGTAATTGCTGCAGAATTTCTTGTCTCATCTTTAGATAACTATATTGGATATGATGTCATGGATGTGTGTAACGATACATTGTATACAGCATTTTACGACAGAGAATATACAAACGAAGAAAAGAACGATGTTTATAGAACAGTATATGCGAGACTGTCTGTCATTATGGATGACATGGTAAAAGCAAAAATTATTAGAAAGAGAGTGATTTAATTTATGAGAAAAGTAGCAGTTTTTAGAAAAGTAAGTGAAGAACAATTCATAGGTGATTGTTCAAATGCATTTGGTAATGATAATATTTTAGACATACGAAAAAAATATAAAGAAATAAATCTGCCAAAACGTAGCACAAGATTTAGCGCAGGACATGACATCTGTACTCCATTTGATGTGAAACTTTGTCCAGGTGAAAAGTTAATGATACCAACTGGAATTAGATGTGAAATGAGCGAAGAATATGTTATGTTGATTTTTCCACGCAGTAGTCTTGGAATTAAAAAAGGAATGACTATTTCAAATACAGTTCCTGTTGTGGACGCAGATTATTTCTTTGCGGATAATGAGGGACATATTTTTATTAGTATTAAAAATAATGGAAATGATGTTTTGGAATTGAGATCAGGAGAAAAAATTGTACAGGCTGTATTTGTTCCATTCGGTGTTGCAGATGAAGAAGAAATCACAACTGAACGTACTGGCGGTATTGGCTCAACAGGAAAGTAGGTGATATATGTTAAGTTACATACTTGTAAACCTAATCATATTATTCATATCAATTAGTATTACTTTTATTCTTTTTAAAGCGACTGGCGACACAATAGATCGATATGATATTCCATATTTTATAATCAGTGTAATTATGATTTATTGTTTGGTAATACAGTTTTATGATATTTTTATTGGAAATATGATTTAATAAATAATTTAGGATGGTGTAATATAATGGAAGAAATGGTATATACAGTTGCTCAAGTTGCAAGTATACTTCACGTTAATAAAAATTATGTATATGAACTTATTGACAAAGGAATGATTCCTGTATTAAAATTTAAATCGTTCAGAATTAGAAAATCTTCTCTCGAAAAGTTCCTTGAAAAATACGAATCATATCAGAGCAATGATTAGCGTTATAAATGGTATACAGGTTGTGTACATTTTGTGTACCAAAATATAAATACGATAAATATTTATGGATACAAATAGATACAAATAAATACGCACAATCTGTGTTAAGTCTCTATTTTCATGGAATTTGAGTACGAATAGATACAAATAAGTACAATAAAAGCTGCGTTTTTGTATTTGGTAACAATCCGATGGTTGGAATGACTGTTGCTGTTGCAGTAGCGATCGAGGAATCAGCAAAAGAAGGAAAATTCTAAGAAAATTGGCTTAGAATAAGGGACTGTTCAATTTGTATAAGTTTGTTTAGATTACACAATACATTCTAAAAAACAAAAAATAATACCAGTTGTGTACATTTTGTGTACCTAAGATATAAGTGGTACACAAGTACACAGCTGGTATTTAATAAATTAGAAGCATCCATTTAAAATTTCTACATTATTTTTTCTCATTTCTTCCATTACATGACTATAAACATTCAAAGTCGTTTCGATATTTTTGTGTCCCAATCTATCTTGGACATATTTAATATCTGCACCTGCGGCTAACAAAATAGAAGCGTGTGTATGTCTTAAAGAATGAAAGTCCCAATCAGGAAGATCTAATTGATAATGAACAATTCTTCCGCAATGTTGCATAATTCTAGGCTGTATATATCTACCATCCTGGTATCTGTTTAATGGGTTGAACTCAATATAATTATCTGGATTCAATTCATCATATTCGTCAGTAATTTCTAAATCTTTTGTTAAATACAATCTTGTATACATATCTCCATAGTAATCCATATCTTTTAACATCTGCTTTTTCTTTCGTAATAGTAAATTAAATGTTTCATCGTCCAAATCTATTGTACGTTTAGAATCATATTTAGGATTAGACAAATACCAAAAATTTTTAGTATCATTATGTTGTACTTGATGATTGATAAAAATTACTTTACTTTCTTCGTCAAAGTCTTTCATAATATCAAGAGCGAAAACTTCTCCTAGTCTTAATCCACACTTATATCCTAAAATAAGAGGAATGTGCTGTGAAGTTCCCTCCGGGAATCGATCTATAATTTTCTCAAATTGCTCCTTTGTTACAGGAACACGGACTTTTTTCCTAGTTGGAACTTTTGCTTTTGCTGTTGCCATGGGTAGCTCAACTTCTTTCATAGGGTTTGATTTTAGAAATTGATATTTTGATACCGCATGTTTAAGACTTTTATTTAAAATTCCTTTTATACTGCTCAAAGTATTTCTCGAAAATCCCTCATTAAATTTATCGTTTATAAAATCTTGAAGAATAATTGGTGTCAACGAAGTTATTCGATATTTCCCTAGTACCGGATCAATATAAAGTCTAATTTTTTTACGGTATCCATGTACTGTCTGTGGATTCAAATTCACATCACAATATTGCTCCAACCATATCTCAAGATAATCATGAAGAGATATATCATTTTCTTTTACGACAATTCCTGCGTTATCGTAATCCGCTTTCGCCTTTGTGCCCGCTTCCAATGCAGCACCCTTTGTGTCAAAACCACTTTTAGATATTCTTTGTCTTTTGCCTCCTACTTTTGCAATTTCAAATATATACTGCCACTTTTTGCCACGTTTAATTGCTCGTACTTCAGCCATTTTGCACCTCCAAACATATATTCGTATACACATTATACACGAATTAGTGCCATTTGTAAAATGAAGGATACAAAAAGGTAAAAAAATGGGTAGAAGAGGAATTAACCTCAACTACCCATAAAATAATAGTTAGAAAAAACTAACCGTTATGTATAAAGATATCAACGCTTTCTTAAATTGACGTAGTTTCTTTTCTATTAATGACTGCCATCAATCTTGCGTACCATGGAGCGCTTGGACTCCATTTGTAGCACGGCATATCTTTCCCGTTGTTATCTTTGTAAATCTGCTGAACGATTCTCAGTTCATCTGGATGCCCTAATGTTATTACTTTATAACCGTCAAAGTAAAAAACTGCACCCTTACCTTCTACTGTAAATAAACATCTCATCTCTTCATTTTCTCCTTCCTGTTCAATATCTGTGATAGCTGCGCTTTGGCTTCCGCTCATAAGCTCCTTGATACGGTTAATAAAATAGACTTTTGTCTGCGCAGCACCACTGTGAATCTCTACTGATCTGTGCGGACAAGCTGTCGCAAACACTTCTTGGTGTAAACGAATAGTATTTTCATTAGGGGTGATTCCATACTGCTTACACTTTTGAGCGCACCACTGCAAAGCACGTTCCTCATTTGCTTTAAATGTATTTAAGTCTCCCATACTCTGACAAACTTCGATACTAAGATAATTTGTATTGCCGTTTGTATTTCCACAATGCCAAGCACAGTTTGCGTCGTCTTCCACCTGTTGGATACCATCACTTCCGCAATATGCGTGAGCGAATCCCTCCTCTTTGTTATGACTGCCATTTGCTAAAGAATTAGCCCAATAAGCTGCATTCATAGAACTATCACCTGCATCATTGTGAATAAAAATACCGATAGGATTTCTGCCTCTCCTACCTGCAACACCTCCACATATACTCATTTCTTATCACCTTCCTTTGTTGGAACTATTTTTCCTCTTGAGTTTCTTCATTTTCCTGATTCTGTTTTAAAATTTCTTCGAGTTCCTCAATACTAATTGTTTCTAATCCTGTAAGTTCTGACATAATTTTGTCCTCCTTCATATAAAAAAGAGGGTAGTGCTATTAAACACTATCCTCTGAGTTGATTTGTTTATTGTTATTCTGAAGTTTCTGCAACTTCCTGTCACACTGTCTCCGTTCAAAAACGCCAAGTTCCAAGATGTTGTTGTCTACAAATGATTCCTTTTTACATAATTTGTTAGACTATATTTAATTGTGTTGATTAAACCCATATCAACCACCTGTCCTTTGTGTGTGCCCAAACGCTTCCAAAACCTTTGGACAAAAATAAACGCCTTCAGATATCTTTTTAAAACTTTTGGCAGTAACAAAACCGCCTGGATTAAATAAAATAACATCTTCATTTCCAAATATAAGATTGTTTAGCAATAGAAAACCATTTGCTTCGATGGTTCCGTCCTGATAGATATAAATATTTTCATCAGAACTTAATCTGCCAAGATTTACTGTTTGTTCTGTTTTAAAAAATCCGTCATCAACAGCTAATTTAAATATATGACTTACATCTGAAATTTTATTTACATTAAAATTGAAAACATAACGTAATGTATTTACTCCATCCACGTCAAATCTATTATCATCGCCATAGTCTTCGCCAAGTTCCATCAGTTTATTATCTATATAAACGGACTCTCCATTTCCTCGAAAACTCGTATTTATGAAATTATCAGAAAGCTTTACAACACCCACTAATTGCGCGCTATTATGCGGAGCGTGAGATACATCAAGTGACTGTATAACTGGTTTATTGTAATATAACCTTATAGAGACAATTTCTTTATTTATTGCAGTGTTTGATATATCAAAATTATTATCATAATTTGAACATATTACAATTTTAAAACTTTGCTCATTATTACAATTTTTGATCGACTGAATTAAGATATCTGGCTGAACTGTCAAATTTGCCGATGCGATTCCAGTCTCAATCATATTTGTTAATCCATTACTATTGGTTGCATAATCATTTACTGTACCATCTGCATCATCAACAAAACATATCTTATAGTATATTTTTAGATTTTCTGGATTCTCAACTGTTGCATTCATCACCAATTCTTCAACTGCTCCAATTCCATAAGGAATACAATCATAAGACTTAGAAAATGTAAATTTAGGTTTTCCTTTTTCTTTCCATACAGCATAAAGAGTAAAATTATAATCTGACTTGTAAGAGTATCCAGGCGTAAATGCAATTTCTGGCTCTGTCGCCTCAGACCATGTAGACCATCCAAGAAATGTATAACCATTACGTGTTGGTTTAGATGATGTAATAGTAATAGATTGTCCCACATTTGCTGTCTGTTTTTCCGGAGTATTATACCCACCATTTGCGTTATATATAATACTCCATGTTTTTGTTACATTCTGACTCCAGACTGCGTATAATGTTACATCTGCATCGTCCCCTATAGGATCACCTGGGCTGTAGCCGATAGTGGACGAACCTTGTTCTTTTGTCCAACCCTTAAAGGTGTAACCAGATCTTGTTGGAAACGAAGTTGGAATATATACAACTTCTCCCCAATGTCTTTTCATCATACTAGGCGCGCCAGATCCACCGTTTGCATCAAAATAAACGCCCCAAAGATTTCTTTTGGCTGTAACTGTAAACTTGATTCCCTTACTTACTACATTCGGTATATGAATATTAGCATATGCTGCTAATGGTATGTCTGCGCCTGCTTCCGCTGGAACAAACAAAGTCTCATCTCTAAATGTTGTTTCGCTCTGCACGATAGTCATATACTTTGTGTCTACAGAAGAATTTGTTTGATGAGCACCGACTTGCGTATTCCCAGTACCGTACGTAGGTAACGATGTTGTCTTGTTCGCTTTTAAAATAATTCTAACATCCCACCCAGCTTGTCCATTCCTGAATACGCGAGTTGTTTGCCAGTCAGCCCACGCACGGCAGTTTGTATTTCCATCCATTGTTTGATATCCAGTCCATCCAGAAAAATCAGGCATAACAGTCACCTCCTATACAAATGAAATTTTTAATGCTTCCTTTTGCGTGTCATAAGATAATTTTGCGTGATTTCCAATTGTGAGACTATTGACAGATAAATCTGCAGAAGCAGCAAGAGGAGTGTATCCAAGTGCATCAACTACATTTTTTTTTGTCAATTCAGCTCTGATTTGTTCACTGCTTTTATTATCAACATTACCAAGACCAACTTCAGATTTTGTATAGCTTGGCTTCCCTTCTTGTTTCGCCCACGAATATACATCTTGTGCAATTGCAGTATTATATGATAAATCGTTCCACTCTGACGATCCATCTCCAACTTTGTAGGCATTACCTCTATCTGAGGTAATAGCCATACAACCATCTGGGATTACTGGGTTAGAACTACGCCATTGGCTTTCTGTTTTTACAGCTTGTTTAAGCTGAACTTTGATTGTTGCCTCCATAGCATATCCTCCTCCGTAATTAAATTGATCCGTCTAAAATTAAAACATCTCCTGAATTAAGCACTAATTTTGCTGCATTTAAAGACGTTACATTAATCGTTGCATCAGCACTTCCATTAAAAGATGCAGCAGTGGCTGTAACAGCTCCTCCTACATTAATATTTCTTGCTGTTGTCAATTTAGCAGCGGAAGCAACACTCTTGGTTGCGTCAGAAGTATTATCTACATTCCCAAGTCCAACATCTGCTTTTGTTAGTTGCGCCCATGCTGCAGAGCCAGCTGTTGCACCTGCCTTTAATACTTTCCCATTGTTTGTTGTTCCGGTAGCAGGAACATGCAAATTTCCATCTCCTGTTGGGTGTGTATATTTTGTATCAGCAGATGTTACAATAAGATTTCCTTCCGCATCCGTTGTTACAGATGTAGAACCGGCTCCTTTAATTGCAATGTCTGTAGTTTTTGTATCACTGCCTGTCAATCTGATTTTTGCAGTTCCATTTGCAGAACTATTCGCTGCAACTCCAAGGGAATATGTCGTATTGTTATCTGTTGTTTTATAACCTGCATCGTTTGCCAATTGGGATACTTTTGTTGGAACAGAAATATCCACGGAGCGATCTTCATTAATCGGAACAGCAGAACCATTCTTTTTGATGGATATAATTGTGTTTCTTTCTGAATTTACAGGAGCATGTGCTGATCCAGCATGTGTAGCAGCTCCATCCCATGCAGTTTTCTTTTCCTTTGTCACATGAATATCTGCATTTCCAGTGTGAGTTGTTAAATCTGCTTGATTTGCTTTTTTCCCAATTGCAGAATTTAATGCATCAACTACATTTTTATTTGCATCAAGTGCGTCTGATACTTCTTTTAATGTATCCATTGTTTCAGGTGCATCGTTTACGAGATCTGCAATTTTCTGATCTGCATACGCTTTTGCATCTGTAAGTGCTTTTGCAGAGCTCCCCGTAGGATCAGCTCCAACTTCTGTTGCTGTATACTTTGGCTTAGTAGGCGCTTTTGCCCAAGCGGATACGTCAGAAGCTGGCATGGAAGTTGGTTTGTTTTTGATAAATGCATCAGAACTTGAATCTGTAATATTCCAATCTGACTGTACATTTACCTCTGCTCCAGCAGCAATTGCATTCAATTTTTGTAATAAAGCAGTTGTAAAACTTGCTGTTGTAGCATCAAGAATGGCTTTATTAGAATGAGTATGAGATGATTGTGCAACAATAGAATTTACTTCTTCTGGTGTGAGATAAGCATAAGTAAGTTCATTATATTTCTTTACACCATCTCCAATTTTGCATTTTTTTGTATCCGATTCTACTAAGAACTCACCTTTAAGCCAGACAGTTTCCGTGTCTTTTGCCCACTCAGCCGCTGTTTTATTATTGAGTAAGATACGTGTTTTTAATGTTGTATTCGCCATATATTTGTCCTTTCTATTTCAGCCATTAAAAAGGTTGCTACTAAGTAACAACCAATCAAAAGCATCCATCTATAATTTTTATATTCATATAATCTCTCCCGACGCAGTAATATTTCAGTGACTTATCATCCCATCGATACGTAGCATTTTCTGTTGTATCGATATAAATTTGATTAGAAGATCCAATGGGAGGAAACTTTAAGTACGAATCTTTTGAAATTATTTTTTCTGCCGGTTGAGATGTTATTTGTATCCAATGTCCGTTTGCATATCTCCACAGTATAGAAGTTTCGATTACGAAATAAAAAGAATCAATAGGTGCGAGTAAACCAACACGTTGTTCTTCCTTTTCAATTGTTTGAATCTGTTCGTAAACTGTACGAATACCATGATTATCTAACACGATTTTCTTTTTATCGTAAACGAAAATAAGCTGCCCATCCTCAAGTGGGAGCGTGGGCAACTTAGATTCAACTGTAGAGAGTGCTTTTAATATTGTTTTCGCCATAAATAGCACCTCTACTTTCTATGCTATTCACGACTAAAATTCTGTAATAGACAATTTATCATCCGTATATTGTTTAGCCTGTTTTAATGCTTCGTCGATCTGTGCAGACACATCTGCTCCTCCAGAACCAACCGCTTTGTTAACATAGTCAACAACTGTTTCTGATTCTCCAAGATCACCTACTTTTGTTTCAAGAGCTTCGTTTGCAGATTGAGCTGCTTCAGACAAGATACCCGGTTTTGCAGCAGCGATTTTAGAATCAACTGTTGTAGCATCAACTTTCGTATTGACATTATCAGAAATTGTTTTCAACTTACCGTCAATCTCTGTTTTGTTATAAGCATCAGAAATACCATATCCTGCAAGAGTAGTAGCTTTATCAGCTTTTTTATCAACAGTAACTTTTAATGCATCAACTTTGCTTTGTGCATCTGTTGAAGCAGCAGTAAGTAATTCTGTCTGCGTTTTATCATATGTGTCAAGTTTTACTTTATTTGCATGTTCATGTACTTTTGCAATAGCGTTGTTAAGAGCGGAAATGTTAACCTTGGAAGATTTAATTACTTTACCAGTTGCACCAGACATAACAACGATTTCGCCATCGATAGCAGAAGCATCTGCACTTGTAACAGCTCCATCAATATTTGTCTGCAGCACGATACCATCTGCATTAGATGCAGACTCAGCATTATAATCTTTTACGATAAGAATTAAATCACCGATTTCACACTTCTGTCCGAGATATGTTCCAGCAAGAGCAACAACATATTTCTGTCCAGCTTTGTATGCTTCATTAGGGAACGGATGGTCTTCATCAATTACAATCGGAACCTCAGATTTTGCAGCATTTACAATCGATTCTGCATATTCCTTTGTTGCAATATCTTTTCCTTCTAATTTCAGTGTTCCTGTAAAGTTTGCATTTGCAATATTTGCTTTTAGGTTAATGTCACCCTCAAGTTTTGTGATGCGTTTCTGGAAGTCTGTAATAGAAGTAGATACATCCTCGAATACTTTTACCCATTTTGCTCCATCCCAGATATAACCTACATTTGTATCAATGTAGATAATTCCCTGTTGCTGACCAGATTCAGGTCTTGTACCAACAACTACGTATTGTTTCATTGCGGACGGATCAGCTCCTACTGCTTCAAGAGTACAATTACCATTTGTTCCCTGTAAAACATAGGCTTTATATTTTCCATTCACTTTTGCAGTAATAATCTGACCTGCATAAGCATTTGGTTGTTTTGCATATGTAGATGCTGCTTCTTGGGTATCATGAACGGAAGAAGAGTCTAAAGCCAGTGGGTTCGCTCTGGAATAGGCTTTAACCACAGTCAATAATTCTTGTTCTTTATAATTTGCCATAATTTAATTTCTCCTTTCAGTTTATCCGATTGCAAAAGTGAAGTTCATAGGTGCCGCTGCGGGTACGCTTAAATTATAGACGTAGCAGTTATAATTCTTTAATCCATTCTGTCCGCCTCTAGCATCAGCAACTTGAACTGTAGATTTTGTGAAAGAAGATAACATTCCTTTGTCTCCAAGGTCATCATAGATAACCTGTGTAAGAGTTCTTGGCTCTGGTAATACAAACACAATGTTTTGCTGACCCGTTTCTACCTTCATAGAAATTTTTGTTCCAGAAGTTACGTTCAATCTCTTATTTGCTAATTTACGAATTACGTCAGAAGTAAGAGCTTCTAATTTTCCAACACCACTTCCCCAAAATGCGTTACGCTGTCCTGTAATTGAATATCCACTAGATGTAACAGTACCAGCAGGAATATGCCCATTTGGTGACTCATTCCCAAGATTATCATTCTTGATAGCTCCCTCTTTGTAAGTAGCAGAAGCAGTAAATGTAACTGTTTCATCACCAACAACGATTGCTTCTCCAGTATAATCAAGAGGAGATGTTGTTCCGTCTTTTACGCTTTCAGCTCCCTTTTTAATAGAAATAGCTGTTAAATCACCAGCATCATTTTTATTAAATGTAGCCCTAAGTTTTGGTGTAACAGATGTTCCAGCTTCAACATTTCCTGCAGCGCTTCCTGAATTGTTAACTAAAGTAACGCTAGGTTTTGTATAAGTTGCCGGAATTGATTTCTGTGTAATCAGATTAAGCAGACCATCCATATCAATTTCTTTTGGAATTGTCTGTCCTGCTTTAAGAGCACCAAGATCTGTTCCTTTCAACGTGTACTCTTTAGATGATTTTGACTTCAGAAACTTTGTTTCTCCGTTTTTGTTAATAAATGCAAGTTCATCAGTGTCGCTTGTGACAACGAAATCATTTGCATCCAACTTTCCGGATGTTTTTGCTTCCTCAATTTTCCCTTTTTCACCTGTTGCAAATTTCACTTTTAAATCTGCCATGAGTTGTACCTCCTTAATTTTTTATATATAAAAAGACGATAGATTTTCTATCGCCTAATTTTTAAAATTCAACAATATCAAATGAGTCATCACAACCTGTATCTCCTCCAGATCCTTCAGAAGAAACAGTAACCTCGTCTCCAATTGGGATATGGTTTGACAGCAGCTGCAGTGTTTTCCCATTTTTAATTTGAATATTATCTGCCTTTGTTTTATCGTATATATCGGCAATTTTATCCAGAGCTGAAATCTTATTCTGTAAATCAGAAACAATCTGATCAACAAATTCAAGAGATTCATCTGGGACGAAAGAGTAGTAGTCTTTTAGAGGAGAAATTTTAATTACAAGTTCTCCAGTATGTACTACGAACACTTTTTTTACTTCCATATCTGTTTTTGTGAATGTCAACCGAATTGTAATGTCCCCAGCATATTGCGTTAATTCTGTATCTACTGGCAGAACATATCGAATGTGTTCTTTATACAATTCAGCTTCTTTTTTTAAAATTTCTGCGTGTGGAACATTTGCTTGATCCACGTATTTTAATGTGGCAGTAAACTCATTCAAGTCCAATTCTCCATAATTCGGAGGGATTAAAATTTGAATTTTATCTGCTAATTTTTCTCTTTGATATAGTGTTGTGACGACAGTAGCAGTGAGGGATTTGTCGTCATTCATAATTATTGTGTAAATTGTGATCACCTCGTTTCAAATAAAAAACAGTCTATATTGACTGTCATTAAGCTATACTGTATGCGAATGTAACATGTCGTTCCAACATCCCGGTATTATCTGTAACAAAGCTAATCCTACCATTGTTTGATATTTGAATTCGTGTTGAGGCACCATATGTAGAGTTAGATGTAACATTTTGTGCAGTAGCAAAAACCGTTCCATAAGGTCTAAATCCATCAGGAATAGTTATTTCGGATATAGTTGCACTTTTGCTTGTGCCAGTAGCTCCAGTCCAAAAAATATTACATACACAAATCGATCCGAGTTTTACTAATCTTACATTCATGGAATTTCCCCAAGGTTGTCCATATAAGTCTCTTGTTTCAACTGTAAGAACACCATTAATTTGTTCTTTTAAAACTCGTCCTTGATTTGCACTTAAAGGAACAGTTGCCGAGCTGGAAGTTAAATTATCAACAATATCAGACCTGTCTATTTTCCCCTCAAGTTTTGACAACACTTGTGAATTATTTTCTTCAATCGTATTAAGCTTTGTATTCATAGACTCTAAGAATTCTGCAACAAATACCTCTTCACTATCACTGTTTCTGTTTATCATGATATCGCCGTCAATCTGCAATTTTGCCCTATCTGTCTGATTGAAATCAGGAACACGATTTATGGCAACAGTACCATCTTCATAAACAGACAGTGGCGCAACACCTTGAGACAAAGATGGATTGATTACTACTTCAGAAAACCTGTCTTTAAACTTAAATTGGAAATCATAAGATTCTCCCTTTTCTAGTGTTAAAAAATTAGAATTTATTATTATTTTCTTATAATCACTTCCATCAATTCCGCCATCTTGAATATTAGTTATGGTAGTCCATGATAAAGGCATACTTGTTCCAGTCCTACAATATCTATAATAAGAAGTAAAAGATGTGTTATATCCGCTTACCCTAGAGATATTACAAACAACATTTAAACTTACTTCCTTTTCAAAATTTCCTAGTCTTTTCAGCTCAAATGTAGTAGCAAGTGGAACATGATAATCAATTACTTCAAAAGCGTTTTGCTTTACTACCGGCGAAGAAGATATTCCACGCGCATCTACAGCATAAACAGATATAGAGTATCTTCCATATTCAGTAATCGCTCCAAGATCGATCAATACATCTGATTGTGATTCCTGTGCTTCATATGTTCTGCTAAAACTATTGTTGTTGCCACCGGAAATGGTGCATACATATTTACTAATTGTAGAAACAGAAGAGTGAGCTTTGTTTGATGTGCTAATTTGAACTTGCATACATGGTATATTCGCAAGAGCTTTGCTAGAGCCAATAATATTTGACACAGAATAGTTAATATTACTATACGAGTAATTTGTAAATACAGGTGCTGTAGAAGAAATATTCAATTGCATTGTCGCAGAATATTGTTGATATGGTGTTTCTATACCGTTGATATGTAAGTTCTGCACAATAACAACAGTAATCCACTCTTTAAGACCAGCAAGTTTGTAAATTTTATTTTTTTGATCAGATGTGAGAGTTATAGATACATAACTTGACTGTATATTCTTCTTTTCCGCAAAGTAATTGTCATCATCTTTTGAACCAACATATAAGTATACTGACGATGTTGGGGTAGTTCCGGTAAAATATAGATTTATAGGAGAGTTTATATTTAAATTGAAGTCGCCCGTGATTGACGGATATCCAATAGAATGTTCAATATATCCACTATTTGTCCACAAGCTTGTTCCAGTTTTTTTGACACGAATTTGAAACCTATAATTTCTGTTTGGTGTGACTGTATATGTAATTGATCCGGATTTGCCAGAAACAGAGAATTCTTTAAGCTTTGTGTCGCCGTCATATAAGTGTAATGCGTCAATATTATCAGATGTAGCCCAATTAAACCCAACAGTCGTTCCTGAAGTAGAATTGTTTTTTTCAAATTGAGTAATCTTTACATTTCTATCAATATGTTTTCCAAAATATGCATTACGAATCTGTCCAGTTCCACCTAATTCCGCAGCCGTTGGGGACACTGATGTTCCAAAGTACATATCACCAAACATTGTAAAACTAAGATCACCATTTGCATCATGAGGAATATCTGTGAATGTTTTTCGTCCAATTTCAACCCATACATTCTGACCAACATTGAGATCAAAAGTCCAAGTAACATTTCCTGTATTATATCCAGTTCCCTCTATCGCAATTCTATACCATGCGCTTCCTTCACGGTTATATCCCCAATAAGAATAATCAGTTCTCCTAAAATACAGAGCAATTGTTATGTTGGACGTGTTTTGAGCCGCATTTACAGTCTCGTTAATAACGTCAATTCTTTTTTCGTATCTTCCTGCCAAACTTTATCACTCTCCAATCTATATAAAAAGATGTCATGCTGTACACGACATCTTAAAACTTTTATTAACTTGAACCACCTGTTTTTACAAATGCAATTCCATTTCGTGTAATACTATTATTATCTTGTACTGTCAAAGGAATCATTTTTAATGTTGGCAACTCTACCCCTCTGTCTGCATATACACGGGATGTTTTTGTGGCATCTTCTTGCATCCAGAAAACTTTATTACCGTTATACCATCCTTCAAATCCATTTGTTGTCATTTGTGTGCTTCTTGAAGTAGATGGGTTTAATACTTGCACGCCTTTTCCGTCAATCGTTACATTTATTTGTTCGGAAGACACACCATCGTTATACATTCCATATTTCTTAAAAACACCTTGCCAACCAGAAGCAGATTGCTGAATAGCAGATGATATCTTCTGATCAGTCGTCTCGTCAATTCCTTCGATGATACCTGTAATTTTTCCTAACTCAACATTGAACGAAGTATTCAAGGAGTCTATTGCATTGTTCAGTGCAGATTTTGCATTTTCCAAGTCTTGCGATATTTTTTGAATATTTACGTTGAATCCATTTGCACTTTCCTTAATTTCAGTTCTTAAATTCTCCTCTACGTTTTGAATTGTAGTATTTATCCCTGCTATATTCTGTTGAACAGAAGAGAAGTTATCATTTATTATAGTATCATTTATATAATAAGTTTTCCCGCTAGGATCCTCTTTGTATCCTCCACTTTGCTGATATCTTGAATCATATAAAGTGAACCAAGTCTTGCCATCCGTGGAAACCTGTAATCGATGATTGAATATCTTTACCGCATCTAATTCTGCACTTGTAAGAGGATATTCATGCCAAATTGTTATATAATCAATGTCATTTTTAACCTGTCCTAAATCTAATTCTAAACATTTCCATCCAGTTTCTGCTTCAATATATTTCGATGTATCACCATCTGTATATCTTTCTGGATATTGGATAGTAATTGCAGAGCCATCTTCATCTTTGCAAATTGGGATAATTCCATTTGCAATGTTTACATTTTTAGAAAATACATTTATTTCAGTCCATCTATTTTGGTTATCCAAATTACTGCCATTTAACCAATCTCTAATGTAGCGTATAGCAGTAACATGATTTTTCCCAACTGTATGTATGATATTGTCTGCAGACAAACTTATTTCCGCTTTTAAATCATTTTTTGTGTCTTCAACTTTTTGATTTATTTCTCCGGCTGTACTTTCAATTTTACTTGTTAAATTTTTCTCTGTATCTTTTACAGTTTGTTCTATTTCTCCTGCACGTATTGACAGTTGCGATATTTCTTTTTCCATATTTCCAACTGTCAGATCGATACGCTCTGCTGTTTGTTTTATTTCAGATTTTAAACCGATAATTTCTTCCGCATCATCCTCTGGTGCAGGAGTCCAAGAAGTATCAATCGTACCTCTTGATAAGTATGCTTCGTAAAAAAATGTCGTGCTGTTTATCGGAGGTGTGATATCTATATTCTTATTTGATACATCTGATACCTTTTTAACTTTTACAACTTTTGTCCACTGGGAATTTGACTCTGACGTGATTATTTCTCCAAATACGTTGATAGAAATTGTACATGGTGTATTCGTCTTGTGCCAAATCACAAAAACATAGCTATCAGGCTCAGTAATTAAATTTGATAATCTATAACTATTCTGTTCACTGTCTATAGATAATTTTAATACCGTGTCTTCAATTCCATATGGATTAGTCATTTTAACAGATTCAAAATTAGCCAATCACTCACCTCCTAATAATTTTTATATCTTAACAAGACCATATGAATTAAAAATTAAATCTTTAGAATTTCGAATTAAATTTCGACATCCTATATCAACTGTCTGATCAGAAATAACGTTGATTGTATATCTGTCTAACTCATCTGTCTTGTCGAGTTCTTTATATAAAACACATTGAATTTTTGTTACGTTATCTGATTTTGGGGTATATACAATCTCTGACTGTTTTACGGATGAGAAGTATTTTTCTGTAAAAACTCCACCATCTGATTCCAGAATTTGAAAAGCCCCGTTATATTTTTTCTGAGATAAATTTCCTTCTCTGTAAAACGAAGAAAATTTAATTGTTTTAGGGTCAAAAGTATTATCAGTTAATTTTTTTATAATTGTATCTGACGATTGAAGTGTGTATACGACTGTATTTTCTACGTCTTTTCTTTTTGACAAAACAAAACGTTTTGTGTCAGATCTAATCTCTTGTTTATCACTAATTGTGACAGAATATTTAGCTGTAATATCAACATATCCAGTATCAGTTGTCATATTTGTTACAGTGTATGTAAATGTCTTTGGGTTCCAATTTCCGGTTACGCCTTGTGACGGCAACTGTGTAAACGTACAATTTTCAGTTACAAGTTCTGAACCAAAAACAGCAGAAACAGTTGTTTCGCATCCACTATAATTTCCATTTTCTCCGGTTGAATCTGTTGGTATAATATGATTATCGTTTGTAAGTGAAATAGTAAAGGAAGCATTCTTTTTTAATTCTTCGCTAAGTCCTTTTTTGGTGATGTAGTTCTTTTCTACTGTCTGTTGAAATCCTTCTGTTGATTGTTTAAACGCAGAAAATTCTTGACTTAATGTCTGTACTGTACTTCCATCTGCTTTTTTGTCAAGCGTAGATTGTACTTTACTTACTTCTGTATTTATACCTTCCAAATCAATTTGTACATTATTTACCTTATCGGTTATTCCTGTTATTATTTCTCCATTTTCGCCAATATATTGATTGAATTTTGTCTGGTCAACCTTCGCACTAATCTTTTTATTTAAATTATCGACCTCTAATCCAATCTTTGTAATAATTGTTTCTTCCAATGAAGAGACATCGTTTTTTACATCTTCTGGAGCAGGTTTCCAATCCGTAACAATTGTTCCACGCTCAATTTGAAGATTTTTGAACATATAATATGTATTCGGTTTGGAATCCATATCAGTGAGATACAATACTTGTTGTCGAGTACTAGGAAGAGTTTTCTTCGTTCTTACCTGAAAAATACATTGTTTCCATTCGTCTTTCACAATCTCATTTTTGATTGCAGTATATGTTTCTCCAATATCATTGGTATTCTTTACGCTATTTTCGTCGCATAGATATGCATTAATAGAAGTAGTAACGTTAGATTTTACATCAAAAGAAATCATATAATCTTCATCAGGTTTGTATTTTTCAGGCATAATCTTGCTATATAAAATATAAGACCATCCGCTTTGAGCTAAAGACCCTCGCGTTAGTTTTGCACAATTTATTTTATTTGAAGATTCGGCAGAAGTAGTATAATCGCCAACTTCCATATTCCATCGCCAATTTTTATCTCCCCTGTTTGTTTCTTCTACAAGATTTACTCCTCCAGAATTTGTATTGCTTCCGTCATTCAAGACAGTAACAGTCTGATAATCCAATTTATTAGTAATACTTCCACTTGCACATAAAGTACATTTAATTGCAGCATCGTCTTTTTGTACTTTATATATGGAGATTGCTTCATCTTTTGAAGAGGTATATACTGTTTCAAACGTTGTTCCATTTATGCTTCTTTCTATGATAAAACGACCCGAATATTCATTTGTAGCCGCCGCATTTCCATCTTTATAAAAACCAGAAAATGTAACAGCTTCTGGTGAAAACTTATCACCAGAAAGCTTCTTAACAATTAAAGTAGATGGTTGTAACATATATACTCGCGCAGAACCATTAGCCCCATCTTTCGTTTTTGTCCAAGAGAATTGTTTTACAACAGACTGTCCTTTTAGCGTAAATGTTAGATTAATAACACCGTTCAAAATATCGGCTCCACCAAGAGTTGCATTTTTAGCAACATTTAAAATAACTTTTCCGTCCTTCTCAGGTGTTGCATTTTCAACGGTATGAGATATTCCGGATGGCAATTCACCAACTGTAACCTCACACGCAATTTTTGTAAAGCCTTCATATCCAGTGAAAGGTATTTCAAGCAGCATTTGTTTGCTTACAAGTCCTGCATTCGTACATGGGATCGACTGTGATTCATTCGCAACTACTACATTTAATGCGGGTGTTCCGGGATTTCCTTGTTCGCCATCATTCACAACAGTTAGTGTAATTTGTCCATATGCTTTCATATTTCACCATCCTTATATTAAAATAGGAGAGTAGTGCTTCCTACTCTCCGTGAATGACAATTTTATGTTGTTAAAGAAATTTCTGCCTCGCAATTAATCACCAGATTCTTATTCACAAGTTCTCTATCGACAAAAATAACTTTTCCTGTTTTCCATTCTTTGTCTGTGTCAAGCTCGACTCCATTTTGCCGTCTGTAATACTTATAAACTCCAGTTGGTAAATCACTTTCTGCAGCATCAGCCCATGCGGATCCATTATATTTCTTGAGAACAACTTCTTTTTTTACCTTATCAATATGATAATAGAAGTCTCCTGTATGAGGAGACTTTGGAGCTTCTGTAGAGAATGTAGTTGATTTAATTGGATCAATTTCTTCTCCATTTAAATATGCTAAAGTATACACCGCTCCAAAAGTTGTTTCATTTGTAAGTTGTGTACCTACAGAACACAACACTTGCAAATCAAGCGGATCATTTTTATCGGTCACAGTCCAATATGCAATATATTCTTTCCCGCCATATGTCGCTGTACATTTAAATGAAGCGAGAGAATCTACCATCACTGGAGTAACTGTTAATTTACTTGTTGTCTGCCCCTCAATAATTTCGTAATTTCCACTTTTGAATTTTGCCCACTTATATGTAATGCCTGAAGCGATAATTGTACTTCCGTCAGAAAGTTGAGTTTCTAATACGACATTATTACCACCATTTACGATTACATCACCTTGCGGAGCATAAATCTGTAACAGTACCGCATTCGTTGCTTGAATACTCTTTGTCCAACCAAATTTTTTAACAACAGAAACACCACCTACAGTGAAAGTAAGAGAGAATGTTCCTGATAAATCAGAAGCAGAACCGAGGTTATTTCCTGCAGGAACATTTATAATCAGCAATCCATCATTAGATGTTGTACCGGCTGTGTTTGTTTTTACAGTAACTCCAGATGGTAAAGTTCCAGGAGTGCATGTTACTGCAGCTCTGCTTAATCCCTTATATGCATAAAATGGGATATTGATATCTCTTGAAATCTTAACAGTACCATTTGCATTACATGGGATGACCTCTGCTTCATTACCCATAATTACAGAAATAGAATCTTCACCCGGTTTACCATTTCCACCATCAGTACCGTCTCTTGTAACCATTACAGTCTGTGAGTCCAATTTTGTTGTAGTTCCACCTGACGCATACAACTCACATTTAATTGCTCTTACAGTTGTGTTGGACGGTGTGTATACTTTACTAGGCTCATCTGTTGAGGATGTATATTTAGCTGTTCCGAAATTTAAACCATCCGTTGATTCTAAAATAACAAATCTACCATTATATACGGTTTGTGTTGTTGCTGCTCCAACTTGCTTCATTCCTGAAAATGTTACATTAGCTGGTGCAAATACATTATTCTTTCCAAGATTCATAGAAAGTGTAGATGCTTCAACAGAATAAATAACCGCATCAGACCCATCAACACCGGCACGCTGTTTAATTAATGAAAATCTCTTTTTCAAAGTTGTTGCTTTTGACACACATGAAAATTCAACATGACCAACATCAATATTATTATCCATTTTTGTTACCGTGTATTTATTGCCTACAAACGTACCTGTAATTCCTTCACTTGGAACTGCACTGATAGTCCATTTAGATGTTACATCAACACCACCTTCAAATACGCCTACAGTTGTTTCTGCTCCTTTATAACCAGTGTCTGGATTAACAACACCACTTGAATTACAAGGAAGGGTATGACTTTCGTTACTTAATACAACTGCTACGGTACTGTTTCCGGCAGCACCATCTCTGATTTTTGTGATTGTATGTAAGTCATATACAGATGAATCATTTGTTACCAACTTAATTACTGCCACATCATTATTAAATAAAATATTTTCCGATGCTTTAATATTGATAGTAGCTCCGTTAATGGATGGATTGTTTGTCGTTGGCATTGCAACAAATGAACCATTTGCATTTTTATATTGCCACTGTGAAATATTTACGTTTGTACAAGTAGCAGTTAACACAATAGTATCAACACCTACTAAAGTCTGATTTGAATTATATAAAAATACAGACTCTCCAGAAACTGAACAATATTTTGCCTCAGTTGCTTGCTTAGACAGTGAAAAAGTCATCTGAGCCTGTGTCTCTAATGTTACATTGGTGCTTGGGTCTGTATACTGTACATTTGCAATATATGTAAGGATTCCGCTTTGAATTGTCCCAAGAAAATTCTGTGAAACTGTAAGAACTCCATCTTTTACAGTTTCTCCTGTTTTTAAATCCGTTGGAGCAGATGATCCCTCTTGTCTTTTCCATGTTACAGTAAGACCTGTTTTTGGCAGTGTAAGCTGTTGATCATTAAAATACATAATTGGTGTAAGAACCAAATTTGTTTTACTCCAATCTGGAGTATATACAGTCGTAGCTTCATTCGGATTTTCGATGACAGTCTGTGGTAAGCTACTTGTGATATACAAGCTAATTCGACCAACATCTGTAGCATCAGTAATTGTAATAGAACTATATGCTTTTGCTAAAGCCATAAAATACCTCCTTTAAAAAACTGCTCTTGCGAGTTCTTTATCTTCATTAAAAAAGGAACAAGTAAAACTTGCTCCTCCGAATACATCTTCGTTTGTAATATGCAAACCTTTCGTTCCGTTTGCATGTGCTGTGTTCCAGTAATGATCCCCATCAGAATCTGGAGATTGTCTTGTCCATATAAAATGTGTCTCATCGTACATATCTGTAATATTGCTCTGACCAAGATATAACGTCGGTGAGAGAGTAGTATTTATCATTCCGGGTCTGAACATCGTTCCGTTAGAGGAATAGATATTCATTGTGTACGGAGTAGACACTTTAATTCCATCAATCTGTGTTTGCATATTAGAAAATTTGTTTTCGATAGTAGTGAATGATGCGTTGATACCTTGTCCATTAATAACAACATCAGACACATGTATTTTCCCATCGTTATCTTGTTCTACAGCTTGAAAAGCTAATTTCTCTTTAGCAATTGTGGAATCTGCAATCATGTCATTTTTGATTAAACCATCTTCAATTGCAGATTCTTTAATTCCAGTAGAATCAATAAGAACACCTTTTCCAGTTTCGTCATACAGACAGAACGTAAAATCATTGTTTGAATCTCTTCCTATTTGAATACGAACTGTTCCGTTCTTGTCTTTGAATTGCATTGTATTTCCTGCAATTGCCATTCCACCGTCATCAGATTCAATCTGAAATTTATCTGCAGAAATAGTACCTGCTTTTAACATTGATACTGTAATCTGTGCTGCAATCAAATCTTTAATAACAGCTTCATCAATTATCACATTTTGTGCTGTCAAATTGATAATGTGACCGAGTTCTGCCGAAACATTACCGGAGATCAAGTTATCAATATTCGCAACATAAGCAGCAAGTTTTTTGAAATCACCAGATTGAGCAACGATTTGTCCAGCAGAAATAAGTTCAGCTTGTAAATATTGAAAGAATCCATTTTCAGCGTGTATATTAATACATTTAATCATTTCTGCTTCAAGGGTTCCTGGTGTGATGTAATTTCCACCAGAACCTCCAATAATACTTCCTCCAGATCCATTTACAATATTTTGCACTTTATTAGTGAATGATGATGACTGAAGTATCTTCTGTAAGATTTGATAAATATTATCGTCTGTAAGTTGCAGATTTCCGACATAATTATTTCGAGCGCCTGATCCACCAAGGTTTGATCCTGAACCAAGAATTGAAATAAAGTCATTTCTTTTCGATCTGGACTTTATCATGTTGGAGAATGTAATAGAAAAATTATTATCAAAAAGAAATGGATTAAATGAAATTGTCATGACCCTCAATTTAACAAAATAGTCATCACGAATTCCTAACCAAATGAAGTTTCCAAAATCTAAAGACAGAGCGTGTAGCTCAGATCCTATTGCAGAAAGTAAATTATCCACATCAGTAGAATATGTTGTTTGAGGAACAGAAGATGCCATTAATTCTTCCATTGCAATCCTACATAATTCTGTTTGTACAGTTACAATATCTGTGAGAGAATCTTGACTTCCTACAAATATATTTTCATTCGTATATGGAGTAGGGTTTGTTATGTGATAAAGCTCCGCCAATTCTTCCTTTTCAAAACCACCTAGAGTATCACTTGTCCAAGATTCTAATGCCATATCTTGTCCAAGAGAAGCGCGCTTCTTTCCGAGTTTTTTTTGTTTATCTTCCTCTGTTTTAGCTTCTTCTCTACGCTCTTTTAAAGCAGCAGCACATGAATCAGAATTATTTTCGTCTGTTTGATATGCATTTTTTTCATAGAGTTCATGTTTGTCTTTAAATCCGTCCTCGGTTAAAGCCGGATATTTTTCCGGATCTTCTTTTGTGAGTTCCTGATACCTTTCCCATGTCAAATCATAATGGCTTTTGGCTAATAACTTTGCCTGATCTTGATAAGATTTTAACTTTACTTCAAGTTCATTGATACCATAATATTTCCATGTTGTTTCATAGTCTTCAATATAATCCTTTTCACCTTCCGATGTTGGTAATTTTCGATTATCAAATTCAATCTGGATATTAGGAAGAATCGTATCCACAATCTGATGATACATATTTGCATCGGGAGATGCATTAAGAGCATCGATATCAAAATTTCCGTCCTCGTCTACATATATTTTTTCATATCCAAGTTTCTGCGCCTCATAGTCCTTTTTTAAAGCTTCGAGAGCAGTATCGGACAAGCTATGCCAATTATCTGGATCGCAGTCTCCGGTCGGTATGCGAATATAAATTTCAGTTATTTTGTCCTGAAGTGTATTCCATTCTTTAGACATATTTGAATAGTCAACTCTAGCCTGTTCGCAGAAACTGAACCAAGCTTTATATTTTTCAATCGTAGAATTGCTAAGATATTTATTGTTGAGCCAGAATGGATCGAGATAGAAGAGTGTGTTACTTCCACCGTTACATTGTTCAATTCCTAAATCATCTGCTCCAGACACTCGATATTTTGTATACACATTTTCATCATCTACAGTAATATCGTGTGAGTTCTGCACATTTCGATATCCTATTGTGACGTTCGTTTCTTCTCCAAAATTCTCTACACGATAAAAATTAACAACAAGATTTTTATAATCGAATTCAACAATACAGCTAAAAAATTTCTCAAAATCCTGTGTGATAAAACTGTACACATCATTGTAATCAATATTGAATGTTCCGATTTCGTCTTTTAAGTAAACAATTTTCTTTTTAACCTCGCCGTTTTCAATCGTTTCATATTCTTTTGGAATATTATCGATATATCCGACCTTCCATCCAGGTACTTTATCTACTAAAATATTAACCAGACTTAATTGAGGAGTTTTTTCGTTGTAGAATTTAATTTGTTCCTTTGCAAATTCAACACCTTCAATTTCTTCTACATTTCCATCTACCAACATTTCTAAAGAATCAGTTGTTCCGCAATTAACTTTCCATCCGTCCAATGGTATTTGTCCATACTCTCCTTGAGCGGAATTCGCCGTTATGCTTTTATATTCTTTTGTTCCGATTCCATGTATTTCCGGGCTATCCATAATAAACCAGCCTAATCCAGATATATACATCTTCATATATTTGGACAACCAGTTATACGCATTTGATTCTGTCATCTTACCATCATCAGTTTCGATATATCGATTCACGTCAAATGCGATAGTAGACACATCATTACAAACTCCTTCAAAACTCCCAGTTGATTCATCAATTCCATTTATAGCACACAAGATAACTCTGCTTGGCGTGGCAAGGTAAGCGACTGTTTTTTCGTGCTTTCCGTATATATCATAATTAAAATGCAATTAAATCAGCGCTCCTTTCCTTGGTTCCAGGTAAGTTATATCTAAAGTAACATTTCCAAACGCCCTGAATGTATTATATCCATTGATTAATCTAATCCAATAAATATTATCCTCTGCTTGAATCCCAACACGTTCAAAAACGACTGGTCGTCCAAGTTCATCATATAATGCAAGATTTTTGCAATCCAATTTTAACTGTAAGTCTCGTTGCACCTGGCAGTAGAAAAATCCTCCCTGAAAAATATAATACTGCCCGTTTTCAATATAGTACGCGCCATACTTATTCTTCACTCCGTAAGAATCGGTAAGATAGAATAGGATAGCAGTGTTGTTGCATACAGATACCACATGACTATCTTTGTCATATACATATTCAAGAGTATACCCATTCATTTTTGCGTAATTTTCAATTTTATTCATCAATAATTGTAACGTCAATTTGTTTGTGGATTGTAGTGAGATTGTGCCAGATTCAAGTGTTTTACTGTCTGACAGATTATGGATATAGATTTGTTCTGTGGCTTTCGGATGTATATTAATAACTGGATATACATATCCGTATTTGTCGCTGCTTGTATTCTGCAACATAAAGTTTTTACTACGTGTAATGATTTGTTGATCTTGTTTTTCTACATAAGAAAATGGAGAGTTACATGTAAATGTGCAGCGGAGACCGTAACAAATTCCCCAATTTTCATATGGGGTAACAGAAGAGAAGTAACCCTTTACTTTTACAACTTCTTCTTGCTGTGTTGTGATTTTTAACCATCTATGTTCTTGAGGTGATGTGAGCCATGAAACCGTTTCCTCATATTCTTCTGTAGATAATTCTAATTCTTCCTGAGATGTATTTACCTCGTAATCCTTTGTGATATGTATTTCAAATACAAGTGTTTCTGTATATGTTGTTCCAAATCCAGTCACCTCTGGTCGATATTTATTCATTGTAGTAGATTCCATTTCCCTCACAATAGTTGATGGAAGGGAAGTATCGTCATCAAAATTAACAGAAGAAAGATTCTGTTGTTTCAAAGTTTGCTCATCAAATTCAAAATCTTTACATACTAGAATCAATATAATTCACCTCAACTTTCTTTCATTTTTATATCAAAAAAGAGCTGAGAAAATTCTCAACTCTTCGTGTATTCGTTATTCATAAATGACAGGAATATCCGTTTGACAGAATATTCCAAATTATTTCTAATATTAGTTAGAGAACAGAGTCAAACAATTTATACGGTCACAGTAATAATATGATTTATTTTTTAAAATGTTTAATCTCTATCTTTTTAAAATCTTTTGTATTCAGCATTATTTCTTCTGAACTATCCTCTGTTTTGTCCATGAGGATATTATTATTCTCGTCAAACAGACCATACCTTGATAATACAACAAGTGGCTCTCTCTGATTCTCTTCACAAAATCTTAAATGACCGGCGTAAAATGTTCCATCGCTTTGATATATCTTTAATGCGGTGCCATTTTGATATACATCATCCCATATGTTTTTGTTTGTTGTGCGACTTATATTTAGTATCCGCAGTATTTTATTATATCTACGAGATGATATAATTATGCTTAACAATATAGAAGAAATTGTTGCAATTATGATACATATCCCTACAAATATGATCTCATCATTTATTGCAATATGTAATTCTTTAAATAATATGTTTAAAAGAATTTTAATAACATATGATACCACAATACTTTTCAATACAATATTTTTTAGAGAATCTCCATCTCTAAATCTTGTCCATTGATATATAGTTAAAAATATATATCCAGGAACAATATAAGAAAGAATTTGTGGTAATTGATTTATAATTTCAGTAATCCAGTTTATACTGATCACTCCTCTTGATTTTCTTGATTAGATGATTCTTGCTGAATCCATCCTTTTATGTTATTAGTAAACTCGTTACGTTCTGTAGAAGATATTTCTACAATGACGTTACGATTAGAAATTTCATTTTTACTACACATATAATTATCTCCATACACAATATTTTGATATATTTTATCATATGTGTATATTTATTACAAGCGGCAGGACAATAAATCCCGCCGCTTTTTTAAAATGATCTGTGTACCCCAGCTCTTTTTGCTTCTTTGGTAAATTCCTTTGTAACTCCTTCAATTACTTTCTTCATGCCTGGATAAGTTTCCTTGTCAATACTTCCTTGAACTTCTATCATCTTGTCATAGTAATTATTTGTTACATTAGGTCTTTCACCAAGGCTGTTGGCAATGTTCAATGAACTATAAATATCATCTTTGTGTTCACCAAGATCCATAATGTTCTTTGACAGTCTTGCATTTACAACAGCATCACCATAAGTAATTGTCGTAGCTGTTCCTGTCAATGCACCACGCCTAACCATCATTTCAGGATTATTTCCTTCATTGATGCGAACAATTTCTGAACCATTTACAAATTTCTTTGTTCCAGACGCATAACCTCTTAACTGGTCAAGACTTACCCAACCAAGGTCACGCTCTCCGAAACGAGGTGTTCTACTAATATGATATTTCTTCTGTGCCCAATTAGCATTATTAACACTGGTAATATATACTTCCTGACCACGCATTTCATTTCCAGCAGGGGACTGACCGTCAGAAGAGTAGTAGTAATCTCCACTTGCGAATATTACTTTGTCTCCAACATTCGGTACTCCGTCTCCTCCACCATTATTACTCGGGGGTGGTGTAGTTGGTTTTGGTGGTTCTGGTTTTGGTGTGACAGTTACTGCACAACTATTTGTTGAAGTAGCACCGCCACCATCTGTTGCAATTGCACTAATAGTAGTGCTACCTGCTTTAACAGCATGAACAGTTCCATTTGCAACCGTAGCAACATTTGGATTTGATGACACCCACTGCAAACTCTTATTTTTTGCATCATTTGGTCTAATTGTCGCTGAAACTGTGCCTGTAGAACCTTCCTGTATAGAAAGTGTCCCCGGACTTAATGTAATTTCTGCAACAGGTCTGTTGGATAAGTCTGGATTCTTGCTGATATCGCCTTGAATCTGGTCATTCTTATCCTGTGTTGTTCCGTTCTGAATCTGACCGGTATTCACACCCGTCCAATCATCCGGTCTATAATTAGGAGCGTTAGTCATGCTGTTGTCAACCTGATCTTGTGCTCCATTACTTGTACCAAGATTTCCAAGATTATTGGATAAATCCTTATTCGGTACAAATCCTGTACTGTTGATGATTTGCTGAATTTTGTCATAAGCCTGTTGGTAGTTTCCAACAACGCGGTTTAACATTCCAGATATTACTTGTTCCTGCTTTTCAGCATTATGAGTAACATCGTATAATGTTTCCTCCAGCTGCTTATCGAGATCCTCACTCAAACCGTCCAGACCATTCTGACGCACATCATATTCATGGTCATCACGGGTGTCTTGCATTTCTTCTTCTGCATCTCTGAGTTGTGCTTTTAACCTCTTTAATTCAGCCTGAGCACTCGCATTATTTCAATTATCTTCACATAGTTCGCTACGCTATGCAGTTCTCTTATGAACTTCTCTGAGTTATCCTCAGAAGTTGAGACTATACCTTCTATTTGAATAATTTGGAATTTTTTTTGAAATGATTTTGGACATAATAAAAGAGCAGTAGTATTACCTGTTACTGCTCTGTGGATTCCGATATTCTATCTAACAATATTTTAACATAATTGTCCGATATACGTTTTTTGGCTTTATACAACCAATATGTTTTTTGACCTATATATTCATTTTGTGGTTGCATAAAAAATGAACACATACAATATTCATCTCCTTTGCTTCTTTTTCTCAAAAACATATATGCCGTTCTGTTATATAAAGTACTTTTTATTAAATAATCCGCTTTTATAGCCGATGAAGGGTTATTAGTTTTTATATATCTACATATAATATTTTTGTTTTCTATAAATTTATCAACATCTTTAAATCCGGAAATTCGTTCTTTTACATTTGCATAGCTGTAATCCACTTTTGTATAAAACACACTTTTGCCTAAATACTCATCAGTAATCTTAAGAGATTCTATTTTTTTAAATAACTGTTTTTCATTTTTAGGGATGTCTATATCTTTTAAGTATTGAAACCCTACTAAATGATAAAAATCTTTTGATTCAAATGTAAGTTTTATATCTGATTTTTGCTTATTACAAACTATTATAAAATCATAATTGCAATTCATCAATTCTTTGAAATTATTTAGTGCCAATGATATATTATCCATAACTTCTCCTTGGTATAAAAATAGAAGAGTCACTGGTGATGACCCTTCTATTCATTCAAGGACTTTCTTTCAGAACATAGTTCCTAGTTAGGCTATGGTAAATCCTCGCACCTTTGTAAATCTCCATGTAAACCGGTTCCTAACCCGGCGTACACTTCAAAGATTATTTATAGCAGTCATATTACGCTGCATCACACCAGATATATTTAAGAAAACACTGCTGTTTTCTTGTTATTATTATATCCCATATACGGAGAAAATTCTACACAAAATACAAACAAAGTGATATGTTTACAATTGTTAAATATATACAAAACATACGTTCTTGTATTCATAAGTGCATCATAGATGTATCTTAATTATAACATATATCATATTTAATTGTTCATTTCATTCCTTATTCAAATAGTCTATATTTTTCGAGTTACCAATCGCTTGTAACCCTATGCCTACATATATAATATATAGGACTTACCAGTCGTTGAGCGTCTTCCATATCATAAATCATATATGACTTAGGAAGTTCGTTGCGTCTGGGTGACTTGCACACCCGGTTATCCCTGACCTATCTGTTTTTTATGGTTTCTATCCGAAGACTGTTGAGTTATAAACTCGTACCGCATTCACGTTTACCGTTTCCAGTTCCGTTGTAGCAAGATAGGGTTGTGGGGACTTTCCCGCTATTAAATAGAAGTCGCGCAAATAACTTCACGCCTTCGAGTGCTGAAATCTGAGCTTTCAATGTATTCACATCTCTAGCCTGTTTACGCAGAGTCTTATTGTAATCAGCATTTTTCTTTTTGATATCCAACAATTCCTTCTGCTTATCAATCGATTTTTGAGCAACTTCATTCTCTTGCTCAAGCATCTTTGTATAGAGATCAACAATAGAATCTTTGTAGTCTTCAACAACGCCAACAGAGCTTGAAATCTGATTGAGAAATTCTTTTTGCTGCTCCTTATATTCACTTGTTGAGATATTCCCGTTCTTTAAATCCTCATCAAGCTTCTTCAATGCCTCTTGATAATTCTTGATTTGCTGTTTCGCAGCATTCATACCCTGACTAATCAAAGACAAATTTGCAATACCATCTACAGTTAAACCGCCGTTCTTATCAAGAAAAGCATCACTATTTAAAAGTCCTCTTAAATCATCTGTCTGGTCAATCAGATCACCTAATGCCTCCTGTCCATCAAAGAACGGTTGCCATCTTACTTCCCAGATTTTATTTTTGAGGTCTTCAATATTCTCCATTGCATCAAAGATAGCATCATCAAGACCCTCAATCTCTTTTGCAATTTCATTATATTTATCAGAACCTACATCATATTTCGCCTGTTCTTTAAGCAGTTCATTCCGCTTATTATAATTCGCCTGAATCTGTGCATTCGCATTATCAATCTGCTTTTGCAATTCCTCCTCAGATACCTGTTCACCTTTTGATTCTGTAAGGTCAGAATTGTTTTCCAGTCGTTTTGCAGTTCTGTCTAACTCATCAATAACCTGTTGCAGTTTTAGTAAATCAAGTTCTCTTAACTGATCTTGTAATTCAATCAGTGTTTTCTCAGCTTCAGCAGCTTCTTGTCTGAATCCATTTAATGCAGCTTGTGCTTCAAACCATTCCGTTGAGTATTCAGCCATATACCCATTTGCCATGAGTTTATTGATTTCATCTTGATATGATTTAATCTGTGACTGTAATTTACCTGCAACATCCTGTTGATTTTTAATAGATTCTTGCAGAGAGCCATACATATTGTCGGAATATGCAGATTCTCCTTTTGCAGCTGCTAACTCACGTAATGCTTCCTGATAATCTACAGCAGAGGACTCAATTCCAGTCATCATATCGATGTAATCTTCAATATTATCCAATGCTGTCTGCGCCAGTTCACTCTGTTTATTTAAGAGGTCATCGTACTGTTTATTACAATCTACGAGCTTATCATAATAAGACTGCAACTCGCTGATTATTTTTTGAGTATCCTGGTCGTATTTTGAAATATCCATAGACCCGTTCTGAATCTGATGGACGATAAGTGGGTTTATTCCACTCTGTTGTACAATAGAATCAAAATGACTTTGATAAGTCCCAATTGCTTGCTGAGTCCTATTCAGTAGTTCACTGTTCTTAGACATTGCCTCATACAGTTTCTGTTGCTTGTCTGGGAGATGTGCGATACGCTCCATTTGACTCATCAATAAATCATACTGTGATTCTAAGCGTTTGAATAACACCTCAACCCAGTCCGTGTATCCGGATACTGCTTCTGATAATTTCTCGGCAGCTTCGGATGTATCAGATGCTGCTTTGGAAGTATCAGAAGCAGCTTTGGCAAGATTATTTGATGCGGAGTTGAGATTGTTGGAAGTAGTGTTGGTGCCTCCAATGTTTCCACCACCTGTATTCCCAAAAGTCCAAGACCCCCCAGAAAATGCAGTTCCTTTTGCATGAGAATTGCCTTCATATGCTAATTTAGCATGAGATCCAGTAACATATCCTCGTTCTAACAAAGCTTTGGATTGTTCATGATTGAACACGATATCATTCTTTTTGAGATTAGTGATAGTAGGATATCCATTATTTTCTACAAACCACTGTCCATTTCTGACAATAATTTCTGCACCTAATTCATTTATCAGAGCGCCCTTTTCAGGTTGTTTTAATCCCCACGATCCACTAGAAAATGCATGACCAGAGTTGGCACTTCCTTGTGAATGAGCAGTACCATTGGCTGGACTACTACCTTTTGGTTTTCCGGATGTATCATAGTGTACTTTTACATAAGCGTCTGGTGGAGTAGCAACATTTCCAAGAGTATAATTAACAGTTGCACTTTTAGGTGAATCAGGCAATTCTTGTGATCCACGTTTATAATCGACAACTGCATTTTTCTTACTCGGTGCTTCTTGTTCCCCTTTTTTATAATTAACATTTGCGTTTTTATCCGATGGAGGTGCTTGTTCTCCACCAATCTTACTATAAGTTACAGCAGCACTCTTGTCTGCAGGTTCAATTTGTGTTGTACCCTTTTTAATATAATCAACAGAAGCAGTTCTGTCTGCAGGGGCTTCTTGGTCTCCTCTTACATAATCTACCTTTGCAGTCTGGTCTTCAACCTTAATATCACCAGTAACCAGAGTATCAGATACATTTCCATCTGGAACAATTTTTGCTTTTATTTCAGGCGTCATAGAAGACAAACTTTGCTCCAATGACTCCATTGATCCTGTATCAACTTTTACATCTGGTGTAATTTCAAGTGAACCATCTTCTGATTTTCCTTGCAATTCTGAGAATAATTCTTGAGCCTTAGCCTTCGCAGCGTCAAGTTGGTTAGTGTCTACTTGAATTCCAAAATCTTGTTGCATCTCTAATGAATTAACAGTGTTTAATTGCTCTTGAAATTCTTGCAACTTAGAAACCGTATCAGCAGTAGCTTCATCAAGTCCAGTCGTGTCAATTGTCATAATTGCCGGCTGGCTCACCATAATCTTTTGCTGAATAAGGGTTTGTAAAATTGTAACAGCTTCTTGAGCGCCTTCGACATTTAAATCAATCTGACCATCTGAATTTTTGAATTGATCAAGATTAGATTTTGCACGTTCAATCTGACTATCTAAATCTTCTAAGTCTGTACTATCGAAATTAAAATCTAAATCCAGACTCTGATTTCCAGCATTCTTTAATTCTTCAAGTTTGCCTTTTGCTTCGTCAGCTTTTGATTTCATTTCATCAATAGATGCATTAAAGTCTTCTGAACCGTCAATTTTACCTATTTTTATACCATCATCATATTCTGATGCAGCTCTTAAAATAGATTGAATTGCTTCTTCGCTAAGATGGAATTTATCAGCCAATATTTTATCTGAACCAGTTTGGAATTCCATAGTTCCGTCTTCAAGTGTTTTGACAATCCCTTTTGACATTAATTCTGCATCATTTTGCATATCAGCCATGAAATTATCAATACCCTGTTTATTCCCGGTAAAGTATCTTTCTCTTGCATTAGCAGCATTTTCATAAGCAGCAACAAGTTTTTCCATTGGTGCAGTAGACAAATCTTCATTGGAGAAGTAGTCGGCAATTGCACGAAATTCTTCTGTATTATATCGACCTTCTTTGTATAACGCATCGCCCCTTGTTTTCATAGTTTCAGAAACGTTTCTATACATATCTCCATCTTCACCAGATGATTGTACATTTATCCATTGCTGATATGCAGAAGTGGCTCCGTCATATGCAGCTGACAACAATTGAACTTGCTCCAACTGTTGTTGTAATGAATCCACGGTTGCTTGTGCGGACGCAACATCAGATTCACTTCCAGAATTCTTTGCATTTGCTAATTTGTTGGTAGCCACTGCTAATTGATCTGTAAGATTCTTTTCGTCTTCGAGCCATTTAGACTTGTTCAAAGCTTCTTCTTGAGCCTGTAATTGTCTAAGAGCTTCTCTGTTAATATGTACACCATTTGCTGTTCTTTCGAATAGAGTAGATGGATCATATCCTTCTAAATCTGAATAAGCTGCTTGAAGATTTGCGATGTCTCCAGTTAATTGTACAACACCAGTTTCTTCGTCTACTTCATAAGATACGCTTAATCCTTTTCCAGAATAACTATTTGCAAGAGCAGCATTTAATGTATCAATTAAAGCAATCGCATCTCCAACTTCTGATGTAAATGTACCAAGATTGAATGTCATCGGATTCTCAGATTCTTCTTTCATGACTTCGATCTTATCCATTACATCTTGCCATGTTCCGTCGAAATCCTCATCCTCAATAGCAATTTGGTATGCTAATTCTCGGTCTTCTCCACTTAAATTATCAATTTCTTTTTCTACATCCTTAAACTGCTCTTTTAATGCATTGGCATCTTCAGTTGCAGAATCAATCGCAGATTTAAAGAATCTATTTTTCCATTCGTCTCTAGTTGTCTTGCTGTCAGAAACATCTTTTAAAGCAGAATCAATAGCTTTGTTATATTCTGCAATAGACATTTTTGATGGGTCTAAACTAAGTGCTTTCGTCAAAGCTTCTTGCGCTGGCTTTTCAAGACTATTTAATGGTGAAACTAATTCATCCAAAAGCATCTGATCAGCATCTCCGCCGTATTCTTTATAAAGTTTTTTCCAATCTAAATTCTGTAAATTGCCCTCTACTGCATTGAGTAATTCAACAGGCATATCAGAAATAGCAGCAGATGTTTCAAGATAAGGTTTTACTGTGCTTTCAGCAAAACTATTCCAGACTTCTTTTTGCTTTTGTTCTTGTGCTTTAATATTGGATTGTATTTCACCTTTTTTAGCTGCAATCTCATCTTCTCCAGCTAAAACTCTAGCCTCAATCATATCAGTTGCTTCATTAAGTTTGTTCTCATCTACTACAGGATCAATTGTAAATTCGATTCTGTCAATAGTGTGACCATCCAAAGATACGTCAGACCGTCTGACACGACCCAATTCTTTCCCGACATATGCTCCAAGTGCCTTTTCCATCTTGTCTGCGTCGGTTTTAGACATATCCTTGAAGATAAGATGTCCATTTTTAAGCTGTTCTTTTATTTCTTTTCGACTTAAAGAAATTTGAGAAGAAGATTCTTTTAATTGTTTTTCTTGACCTTTTAAAGACTTAATTTCATCTTCAATATTGTCTGCTTCTTCAAAAGCACCTCTAAATGTATCTCTTGATTTATCAACAATATCATTATGAGCCAACGTCATCTGTGTTTTTTGCAGTTTTTCCATTTTGTCAGCGGCAACAGACGCATTGTCACCTAAATTTAAAATAGAATTTCCGGCTGCATCACTACCAGATACAAGTGATGGGAATGATTCAGCTAATTGATTGCTTATGTCAAGATAGTCCTGGTATTCCTTTTCAGAAAGAGTAAGATTTGTATTATCTGAACTGACACCTTTTCTAAGTTCTGCATATTTTTTAGTTAGTGATTCTACGGCATCACCTGTGGTCTTGATTGAATCTGCATCTTGGGCAAATTTCTTTCCTAGCGTTTTAATCGTATCGACTTTTCCGTTGTAAGTATCAAATACTTCCTTAATTTCCTGTTGAGCCTTTTCCCCATTTTCAATTGCAATCTTATCTGCATTTACAAGATTATAAATTCCCTGTATTGCAAGACTAAGCCCCTCAGCAATAAGAAAACCACCAAACATATTCAGAGCAGTAGCACCAATTGACTTCAGTGCGGTACCAGCAGTTTTTGCCATTCTACTGAATTTAGAAGAAGCAGTAGTGGCATCCAAAGTTTTCGCTTTGAAATCGTCCATTTCCATAGAACCGTTTTGAACAGATTTCGCCATGTCAATGACACTGGAATCTACTTCTTTGAATTGGGATATCAATATGTCTAAATTTTGTGATTTTGCATTATCTCCTAACTTATTAAACTCTTTTGCAAAATTTAATGTGTCTTTATTGAACTTAGGCTTTAATTCTTTCTTAAAATTATCGAAAAATGTTGAAAATTTATCCGTTTCAGAGTCGTAGTTTACAATCGTATTTTGTTCTGATAAACTATATATAAATAACTTGCAATTAAAAATATATAGGGGGATAAAATGATTAAGTTTTGCAAAAAGTGTCATGATGAAAAGAAAATAAGATATTGGGGAGATAAGTATGGATACCTATGGACTTTAACAGACGATGCAAAAATATGTCCAGATTGCCAATCAAATCTTGTAGATATTGATTTCCCAGCACTTGATTTAAAAATTCTGTCAAAAATCTCAGATTCCACAGATTTCTACGATGCAATGATAAAATTACACGATGATGACATCATAGAATATGAATTAAAAATGTCGCAATTCCGGTCACAAGTAGAAGCTCAAGAAGCAGAGGAAGAACGTAAGAAAGCAGAGGAATCCAAACCACGTTGTCCGAAATGCGGATCAACTTCAATCGCAACTGTCAATAAGGGGTATTCACTTCTCACTGGATTCCTTGGTTCCGGCAAGCCTATGAATGTATGTCAGAGCTGTGGACATAAGTGGAAGATATAAGAAGGTGGCTGGGAGAGCAGAAGTTTATTTGTCGATTACTCTCTTCAATAATTTTTCGTGTTCTCTACAAATAGTATCAAGATCAAATTCTGGCGAAACATCATCTGGAAGTTTTCCTACTGTTTTGTCAGAATTAACTTGGTATACATCACCGTTCCAGATAAACTGATTTTCAGAAATGTACAGCCAATCAGATTCAACGGAGCATTTTGGATACGACAGAATAGTCATCGACTCGTCTAATTTTTGTTGCATTTTTATGTCATCAATTTTTAATTTGATTTTATATAAATCTATAACTAATTGTTTTTCGTCATCTGTTAATTTAATAATTTTAACTCACCACCTTTGGAGAAAATTTTATGAAGGTATTAGATATTTTTTCATTATATTTAGAGTATCAAAAAGAATACTCAAGAAGTGATTATCCTAAATTATCGGTAGATAATCTTATATATGTTCATGACGTTGATTTTTTCTTTCAATTTGATTCGTCTAAATTATATGAAAATCAATATGAACTACATGTAAATATGGAAGCATTTACATTGAATGATACATATTTGAAGAGCATATTGTATCATGAATTTACACACATATACGATTCTCTTATGTTTAAAAATAAACAGATAGAAGAATATAAGAACATTATGTCATACTATTCGGAAATACATTCATCGTACATCGAAATGAAAAGTAGGATAAAAGAAATATCGAATTCTATATATGTACAGGATGAAAAGATCGCAATACCAATGGATATGCACATACAGCAAAAATATTTAAATATTAAAAAAGAATGGTCAAATTATATTGAGTATAATCCAGAAACCATCACAGATAAAATAAAATGGCTATGTTATTTTGTTGGACATTATAAATATCTGAAAGATAATTACGATATACCTGAATTTGAAATTGTATCACCATATTCCGAAGAGATATACAACATTATAAATGATTATTCTAATGAAGTGTATGATTTACAAGAACATTTTGATAAAATCATTCAAAAGTCAAAACGTCATAAAGACAGCCAAAATTTTGAGAAACTGCAATCAATTTTTGACGAAGATGCAATAAATCAAAATGCATTATTAAAATTATTCATAAATAAGGAATAATTGTTAAATGCGGATCAACCAACATAACCGCCGGGCAAAAAGGTTACTCAATCCTGACTGGATTCTTAGGAAGTAATAAAACAGTCAATAGATGTTCTAACTGTGGTCATACATGGAAACCGTGAGATGAGAGTGGGTTAGATATTGAGATGTTCCATCATCATTTCTGATTCTAACTCACGTATTCTCTGCTTTAGGTCATTACATGATTTGTGCTGCTTTTTCAATGTGTATTCGCATGAATAATCTGTTTTGTGAAGACCAAAATTATTTTCGATTTTCTCATTAAAATCTTTATGTATTTGGTTCAACACCTTTCGATTGTTTTTGCTTAATGAATATAAGAATATAATCATTCTACATTTTGTAAAATGTAAAAATGCATATATTTTATAATGCAGTAAGTGTAAATTTTTCAATTTTAGATTCACCACCTTTGGAGGAAATTTTATGGATAACAAATCTATAAGTATGAACAAAATTATGAATATTGTAAAATCTGCATATGAATATTACAATTTGAAGATCTCGGACATTACTGTATTTGACCTTAAAAATTTGTTCTTTACAGATGATTTATACGAGTCTGTATCGAAAATTCAACAAGACGCTAATCTTATATTAAAAGACAATTTAACAAATGGTTGTGTTGTATTTCCAAACGATAGCAATAAATTAGCATCTCCCGTTATGTTCTTACGTACGCAAAATTTAGATATGTCTAACATGCTTATTGCATTTTTTCACGAATTAGTCCATATTGAAGATTTTTACAAATTTGCGGAATATAAAAATATTGATATTTCTAAAATTAAAGAAATGAAAAATTACGAAAATTTTTGTTTATGGAGTGAATTTCATGCTTTCTATTCAGAAAATTTATATACTTATAAATTTGTAGATTTTTCTAATAATACGAACGATTTCGAATCAATGGAACACGTTTACGTAGAAAATCTTGCAGCTTATCTTTACAGAGAACGTAAACGGGTATTTCAAAATGGGGAAATTTTATATTACGATATATCAAGAATTCTTGGTCGTATTGCTTTCCCAGATATTTATGATAAAGTTGTCGATACCGATTGCTCATATATATACGAATATTTAAAAGAGTTTTTCCCTCAAGAAAGCCAATTTGAGAAAGTAAATTCTCTCTATCGATTTTACGTGCAAGTGTTGAGGGATGGGGATATTCTTGATCGATTGAATGAATTAGATGATTTAATATGTCTTCTTTAGTGATTTTTATTTCGAGTTTATTGTTGCTGTTTTTCACTACATCACCTTCTTTATTTTAATGTGGAGTGGGGGAGTGGTCTAAAAATACTTCCTGCTGCGGAATTTTCCTGTTAATTTACAATTAGCTCTATACGAATACTCCTTTGAATATTCTTCAAACTCTTTGCGTTCAATTACACCATGAGGGCTTTCGTATATTCCGCTGCATAATTTTCTTTGATAATCATCATATAATTTTTTTGCTGTTCTGTCATAAATCAACATCACCTAAAATTTTTTCTTTAAACTTTTTTATAATTGAATAACATTCGGATTGATTTACATCCGTTCCACAATACAGTGTGTTGATTAAGCACTTTACAATATAATTTTCTTTCTCTTCACGCTGTATAAAATTATCAATTTGATTATTATTAAACATTTTAACACCTCAATTCTGAAAGGAGATTTTATGATCACTGAAGAAAATATAATTTATACAACTACTCTTATAAAAGCATATAATTATGAAAAGAACATCTGTAATACGGGAACTGGATTCTTCTGTAAAGACGAAGAAAATTATTATCTTATAAGTAATAAACATATTGTAGACGGATGTACTGAATTCGAATTCAAAGTTCCTATGTATGGAGACGATAAAATAGTAACAACAAAAATAAAAATTGATCCATCAAGTCATTCTCTGTACGATATAGGTGTAATAGGCATAAACGCTGTTATGTCATCAAACTACAAGTACAATATAAAATTTATCGAAATATCTGATTTCTACAATGATCAGCTTTTTAAATGTTCAAATATTGAGAATATTATTATGCTTGGTTATCCACAGGGGATGAAAGGAGATCCCCTTGGTTGTCCTATTATTAAAAGTGGCATAACAGCAACCCCTATATCCAAAAAGTATAATGATCAGGAGATATTCTTGACAGACATTCTGTCATTTCCCGGTTCCAGTGGGTCACCTATATTTATAAAATATAATGATTCCTATATTCTCGTAGGAATTCACTATGCTTCTGCAACAACAATAGACGATGGATCACATATAGGATTAGGGTTTTGCATTAAAGATTCCATATTATATAATTGGATAAAAGGAATCTAAAATTTAAGCGTTGCTGTTTTCTTGGAATCTGTTAAGAATTGAATTAAATTGTCAAGATCTTCTACAGTTACGTTACTTTCATTTAATATCGAAACGATTTTATTTTGTAGATTTAAGTAAGAGCAATTATCAATTTTAAATGAAATGCTCGATGCACGTAGTTCAATGGAATTAAAATCATTTTGATTAGGGCTTTCACATGTTTCCATTTCTTCACCTTCTTTTATAAAATTTTACATACGAAGAAGAGACGTCTCAATTGATGTCTCTTGACTAAAAATTATTTCACTTATGAGGGCGTAATGCCTCATCTCTCTGATAAGAATAAATCTTATCTCTCTATCGCCTGACGATGCAAATCAGAGCAGTAAATATTACTACTTTTAATAAAACAAAATATAAAACTCATAATGTGGGATTATGCTATCCCAATCCAAAAATATCATAACTACTATAAACCACGCTTTCACGTGGTTTATAGTATGTTGTCATTTAAACTCATGCCATAACGACAATCGTTTTCCTCCTATTCGTCTGCACATCTATCGGCTAATGGACACCCATTTCCGTGTGATATGATACAAACTAAGCCAATGGACACCCATTTCTCTGTTTGTACATGGAGTATAACAAATAATATACAAGATGTCAATATATACTAAAAAAGTTTTATAATTCCATAAGATTCAATATCTCCTTTGTTCCCGTCATACATTTTAGGTATAATAACATCCAGCATATTGTGTTTGACTTTAGAATTATTTAAATATTTAATGCAATTATATGCAACAAGATCAGCAATTTGCAATCCAATACAATTATCCTCTTTTACTAAAAAATTCGTTGTTGTAATATATTTTTCAATTGCAGTGGAATGATAAATATTAGTTCCGTATTTTAACATATGAAAATAATATTGCTGAATTTTTTTGTTTTGTGTTTCTTCTCTTGACTCAAAAATAATACTTCCTCTTGCATTATTTTTATTAAGGAAGTGAATATAATTGTTAACTATAGTAGAAAATAGCAATTCATATGCATCATGGCTTATTGATTTAGGATATTCGCTATTATAATTTTTAGCATTTATATATGCAGAAAGAATTTTAAATTTCGAAGATGTAAGAGAAGAATAGAATTCATTCCAAAATTTTTCGCACATATCTTGATTTCCACACATACATGAAAAATCATTTTGTTTCTTAATCATATCTGTGTAATGAAAAATTATATTAGGATTTTCTAAAATTGATTTACATTTTAATATATTTGGTATTAAATTATCCTTATATTCTTTTCTTGATATAAATATTCCGCCAAGCAATAGATATGGGTTAAACTTTGTTACGTTGCTTTCGTCTAAAAATAAGATATAATCTGTATTGTCAATCTTCATATTTTCTCCTTTTCATCATTAGTATCACTTCCATTATATACTAAGAATGAATAGAAGAGTAGTCTGAACATATGTTTTTATAAAATCAAAACATCAACCAATATAATAAAAGAGCAGGGCTATTCCCTATTCTTTTCTCTCAAGAATTTTGCAATAGCAGAACTTGCATTTTCCCTATCTGTGGTAGTCGCTGGAATAAATTTACTTTTCTTAAAATCATCTACGATTTTAGTAGTCGCCTTCCCTTTTAATAATGGAACAATAGCCTTTGAAACAGCCATATGCTTTCCCTCCTTTGTATGTATGGATACATTTTTGTATAATTACAAAAGGACAGGATATAATTCCCTGTCCTTACATCGTGGTGTTTCGAGCTATATTATTTTTAACTCATGTATTATTATACACTCTTTTCGTATTAAGTCAAGTAGAATGTAAACAATTTGTGTCTATTTTTATCTCTATTAGAAAACGACGAGATATACGCCGTATAATCCTGTCCTGTTTTTGCAAGTCAGCAACAGGTTGTGTAGTTTGCATCAATAGAGCAGTAGTGAATACTGCCGTATCTCATATTGACATCCCAGGCTTTCCCCGGTGCGGACTGTATGTTGTGTACCATATGATACAATTACGCCTGTATCACGTCATGTCTTGTCAGTCTCTCGCGCCCTATATATGGAACTACACTTCCATGTTTTAGTTATAGTGCGTCGGGACTACCATTTTCGCATTAAATGCTTATTCCTTCACGAACGTATTTCTTCTATATAATAATACGCTTTTATTGCATCGCTCCGGTACCTATATAAATAGGCTTACGGCTTCCCCCGATATTCGACAATTTAGAAAATCTATATTTCCAAGGATGGTCATATTACACTACGATATATAATATGAACACTCTCTACGTTAATTGCATGGCGTTATTATGCAACCTTATAGAAAGGGGCATTATAAACTACGATAGTTTTACCCCATCCTGTTTTACTCGCTAATCCTCCACCTAAAACTCCCATAACAGTTTCGAGTGTTCCTGCTTTTGAAACAACTGTGTCGATTATTTTAATTATTCCAGTAAGTCCTTGTAATCCAGAAGTAATCATGTTGGAATTAGCGAAATTCTGAATAAATCCAGTCCAAGTATTTGATAATTTATTTAGAGATCCTTCCCAGTTATTTGCAGATTTTTCTGCTTCTTTTGCAGCACTTCCTGTGCCCTCAGAATAATCTACAAGCATTTTTTCATAGTCAGACCATCCAGATAATAAAGCACTTAGTTTGTTCGCTTGGTATTTCTGTCCAATATTTGTAAGAATTTCTGTACGCAGTGGATCTGACTCTTCTAATTGATTAAATACTTTCGCAAGATCCTCCAATACTTCAATTGGATTACGCATTTTTTCTACACCGTTTACAAACTCTGTCTGAGCAACGCCAGCTTTTTTAAACGTTTCTGCAATTTTTGAGTTATTTACATTCTGAACGTTTATCAACAATGATTTGATCGCATTACCAACCTCATTGCCACCTGCTTTTGTTCTGGACTCAATTGTTCCAATCATCGCAGAAAGTTGATTTTCTTGAACTCCCAATTCTGATGCCATTGAAGCTGCTTGAGTTGTGGCTTCTGCCATATCCTGCATGGATACACTGTTCCTGTTAGTTTGTTCTATTACTATGCTTCCAGGACAAAGCATTGGACTTTATTGTTAAATAACAATAAAGCGGATAGGACGTTAATCCTACCTCTCACGTTTCATTTTTAGATTATAGCGTGAGACTAGACTATATCTTTTCCCTCGTTTTACGTTAGGCGTTCCTACGGACTTATAGGTAACGGATAGACTATATCTATCGAAGTCGGCGTGTGCAATATGTTACCATATTACAACTTAGTCGTTAGGGGGTTAAATAAAATACGGTTTAATAATATTGTTATTTAATTTTAAATTATTGTTACAAAAAGAATAGTTAAAAGAATTATATTCTTCCAACTTGCCATTTGATTCTATATATTTTTTTATTAATTCTTCGCATAATAAATGGTTGTTTTTTATATCGGATTCCCATAGGTATAAAATTTCAACACCCTGATATTTTTTAATATATGTATGTTTACTTTTGTCTCTATCAATATCCTTTTTCTGCATATTATTTATCTCATTTGAATCTGTATAAATTAAAGGGTTCACATGAAAATAATCACCCATAACTTCAATAATTAAATTATGTTCTATTAAATAATTATCGACAGAATAATATTTAAAAGTTTTTTCATTGAGATAATTAATATTATTTTTTTCTAATATACTATTAACTATCTTTTGTGGTATTGTTTGTCTATCAAGTATACCATCTTGATATTGTTTTAATGTTGCTTCTCTTACCTTATTGCAAAAATTTTCGTCCATCTTTTTTCCAGTATTATATAATTTATCACCGACATAATATTTTTTACGAAATTCCCAATAACATTCATAAGAACAAAAGTTATGGTTTTCTCCTTGTTTGTTTATATTATGTGTTAAAGATGGTATTTTTTCAATTTCTTTACCACAATTATCGCAGTGAACCTTTATCTTTTCTTTATAATTTATATTTTGTGAACCTTTCATGGTTTCTTTTTTGTAGTCAGCATAACAACTTCTACTGCAAAAAACACCTTTTTTATTATTATTAACCTTATATTTAGTAGTTACAAACTCTTTATTACAAAATTTACAGTTTGCGAGAGTTTCCCATGATTTTAATTTTATTTCTATAATGTCCTCTTTCTACCGTATTTTATTTAACTTATCCTCCCGATTGTCCATCTCTGGAGTTTCCGGGATAAAAGCCAACTATGAAGCTATATATTTCTATATAGCATGACCACTATATTAATCATATTTTGTCCATCAAGTAACGCATTAAGTTTTTGAACATTTCCAGAATATTGATATGCGGCATTCGATGCCAAAAGATAACTATTTGCAACATCTGAATTTAAATCACCGGCTGCCTGAGCAAGAATACTTGTTTCAGCCATTTGTTCAGCCTGTTTGCCATAATAGCCAGATCTACTCATTTCTTGGATACCAAGTAGGTAATCACTTGCTTTCTTTCCCCACTTGCTTGCGGAATCAAAAGATGTTTCTCCAAGTTTTGTAAGTTGATCTGTTGTCATATCAGATGTTTTAGAAATTTCTGTTAAAATAGAATCAACATTTTTTAATTCAATAACAGAGTTTTGAATAGTCTGAATTACATTTTCAATTCCACCATAAATTTGCGTAAACTGTGCAATTTGAGAAAATGCACGTTTAAATTCCGCTGTAAAACTTTTACCAGTAAGTCCAAGTAATTTTGCCTCAGATACAGTTTTGTTGAAATCTTTATTTAGTGAAGTTAGCTCTGAATCTGATGTTGCTTTTCTCTGAGATTCTGCAATTTCTTTTAGTTGATCGCCATATACTTTTGCAGCGCGACTATTGTTTTTTAACCACGTTAAGGTCTTGTTAGAGGCAGTTACTGCATCAATTTTACTAAATGATTTTGATACAGATGTAATAGAATTACCAAGAGCTTTTTGCTCATTTTGTACAACCTTAATCTGATTCCTGTACTTTTCTAAATCACTGGTAAGTTTTTTAAAATTAATCTCCATAATGGAATCATTTGGAGCCAATTTCACATTATTAATATCTTTATTGATGTCAGATAATAACTTTCGAGCCTTTTCTACAGAACTTGTTGTAAGAGATTCAAACTTTTTAAAATCTGCATTTGCCTTTGACACATCTGCATCAATCTTCAAAGTAGACACACTTCGTTTCGCTCTTTCGATATCAGATAATCCTTTTTTAATTCCAGATGTGTCCATATCAGCTTTTACACTGATCTTATTATTTTTTTCGATTCCTTTTAAGACACCGTTGATTTTATTCAGATTTTTCATCCCATCAATATTAAAATCAACTTTAATCTGTTTATCGTTTTTTACTAAACTGTCTAATTTTTTTTGGGCAGCATCGAGTTCGCTTGTATCAACATTCGTACTAACCCGTACTTCATATTCGCTCATTTTTTAAAAATCACTCCTTTCATTTTTGGACAATAAAAAAGCCCTCACGAAAGGAGAGCAGTAGTAGTTTTGTATAAAATCATATACTATACATATAGTTATATTTATGATAAAATTAATTCGTTGTCATAGTCGAATTTCGTTATGATAACATAACTTGCGATGACGGTGAGAAAGCAGGATGATATGACAGAAGAACTCTATTGGTCTGTCATGATTGCAATTAACATAGCACGTTTCGTCTATGTTGCAATTCGCGACTACTTAAAAGAAAGACACAAATAAGATTTACCAAATTGTTTTATGTTACTTAAAATTATAGTTACATTGAAAACTTACCACTTTCAAATCGCACAACCTATAAACGAACATCGTCAATTGTAACAGAAGTTTAATAAAGCGACATAAAACATTGCGTTTTTTATAATCATATGTTATAATAAAAATCCAATAGAGTTAAGTTATATTCATCTAATATCCGTCTGGTAAACGGATTATGCGAGAGTACTAGAAAGAGCATCTGAAAACAGGTGCTTTTTCTAGTTTTATAAATCTATATTCATTGTCATTGCGTAAGAACCGTAGATGATAAAATAATAAATCATTTAATTAAATCTGAATATATGTCATTATGGTTTTCTCCTAAAGCCAAGGATGTTACCAGCGTCCTGGGTATTATTATTATATCATTTCAGATACTTCGACATATTCCTATCCACGATTTCAGGCACAGCCTTTCTTGTCGCTTCAAAATATCTGTGATTTCCCAATGTATCTCCAAATGCTCCAGTTTCCGTCGCTTCAATTACTTCCGCTCCAGAAAACGTTCCTGTATGATATGAAATATTTTCTTCCATTTCTGCTTTAAATTCAAAATGATTTCCTCCACCAGAAACAGGAGTGGTATTAGGAGATTCTAACAACGTTCCAGTTCTTTGATACATTACTGGATTACCAATGTCATAATATCCAAGTACATTATCTTCTAATTTCTCTTCCACTTCATCCCTAGCAGCATTCATTCCAGATCTCACGTCTTTTTCAACCAATCCTTTAACTTCCAAAAAACTGGAAACAATTTTTTTTTCCATAACATTACCTTCTAATAAGGAAGATTTTCGGCTGTTTCATGAATTTCCATTGCGCGTTTAAGCGTCTCTCTCATCTTTTCATTTTTAGTAGCCTTTTCTTCATTATCCGGCTTATTAATTGGTTGTGTATTTGCATTTTCGAGTTCAGCAGTACGTTTTTCAAATTCCTCTTTCATAAACTGCTTCGCAATATCTTCCATAGATTTGTCTGGCGAGTTATACTTCTCGATAAATTTATTCGCCTCAGATACATTTAATTCTTCTGCCTTTGAAGACAATACGTTGATCAAATCAACAAGAGCTTCTCCAACCATATCTTTTCTATATGATGGAGCATGAATAGCTTTCTGTTTCATATATTCAACTTTTTCTACAACATGAGACATGACGAATTTCATAATCTCCTGTGGATATGTTAATTTTGGATTTTTTGCTGTTGTAGTATTCTTGATGAAAAACTGATTTACAATATCATTAACTTCTTTGTCTGCAATTGCAACATCGTAAACAGATTCTCCATCTTCAAAGTCAATTCCCTCTACAAAGTAATTCATAATAGCACAAACCTGCGCTGGTTCAATATAATAAGGGGAGTAGTCGGTAATTTCACCATTTTCTCCAAAATCAAATAAACTGTTGCAAATATATTCAATAGCGTTTGCTTTATCTTCGAATGTAATAATATCTTTAATTTTCATATTTTCTTTTTTCATGATTATCTATCTCCTTTAAAACAAATGTTCTGGATGTTTTTATTTTCTATAAGTAGTATAATATCTATATGCAGGAAGCCGTGTGCGTAACCACGGCTGTTACGCTCCTACATATAAGAAACCTACAAACCAATCACCACGACTATAGAATAGGTCAGAAAGAAATGATGATTGATATTTTTTTATTCTCTTTTCATTTCTAAATGAAAGCGAAAATTCATCGGTAAATTTTACCGTTTATGCTACTAATTTTTTAATAGTCAACGGGTGTAAACTTGCACCCTCTATTCCATTTGCAAAAACATTTGGAATTACCTTTTTCATAATCTGGTACGCACCATTCACATCTGCATTAATTTGAATACCATTGTTTCCAATAAACAGCCCTCTATAAACACGTCTTGATTTATTATAATTTTCTTTGATTGAGTCTTCATTATCTACAAAACTTGTTCCAGATGTATAGCTTTCCTCATGTTCTATGAATTTAATTCCATTATTTTCGCACTTGTAAGCAAGCATTTGAATGAATATCTCATAAGGAATATATGTAAAATTCTGCATACCTTTGTTATTTTGTTTCCAATCATCATTATGCCCTACAATAAGAGTATCAATGTTATACAGTACACACCAATCTACAACGTATTTGCTGATACAATGCATTTGATACTTTATCATCTCATATCTCTTATCAGTAAGTTTTTGTAATCGTTTAGACCAGTCTTTCTTATTAATAGTTTTCAATTCTGATTGCAACTTTGCTTTCTGCTTATTGTAATATTGATTGATAGATTTAATAATTCCACCTTTAACAACAATCGGTTGTTCTCCGATGTTGTTTACCATAGTTATGAAATTATCCACTCCTGTGTCAATAGCTGCAATGTGTTCTGATTGTTCACCACATTTAGGAACTCCTATTTCATAAACGATTTCCATTACATAATAACTTCCTTTAGGAATAAACCTGCATTGTATTATTCTCTCTTTTGCATTGGTTCTGAACTGATAATTGAATTTTTTAAATGGTTTCCATGAAAAATGAATCCATCCGTCAATTAGTTTAACTTTATTACTGTCAAGGCTTAATACAAATTTTCCATCTTTCGCTTTATATTTTGGAAGTTTTGGTCTTCCCAAATACTTTTCTGGGTGTTTGTTCCAATCTTTAATTGCAACAAAGAATGATTTCCAATTTTTATCAAGTATTCGTAAAGTTCCTTGTCCTGTATTGCTTCCAATATCTTTATATGGTTCAGAATCCTTTACTAACTGGAACAATTCATTATATCGAATCCACTTATTATTAATTATAAATTCTTGTCTTATAATGTAATTTGCATAGTTATACAAATTCTTTGATTGCATTCTTTGATTTAAAACAATACCTGTCTATGAATTTTCCAAACTCGGAAGTCATTTTTATTTTATGCTGTTCTACTCTTTGTACTTTATATATGTCTATACCTCCAATACAAAACCTATATTTGATTTGAATTTTTGCATCAAAAAAGAGCCGGTTGACCGACTCTATTAATTATCATTTTATGATTTAAATCTAATTTATAATTCTAGTTTTTAGGATTTAATAATTCCTTAATTTCATCTAAAGAATATTCTGATTTATCAATCATTTCTGCAAGTTCACGAATACGTTCAGATTTTTCTTGTTCAGCTTTCATCTCGTCATAGATAGCTTTTTCTTTTTCCAGTTTTTTAATTTCAATTTTCTTCTCTTTCATCTGAACTTTTAATTCGTCCATTTTATTTTGAATGGTTAAAATTTCTTGGTTGCACTGATGAATCAAAACATCATAATTCTTTTCTACAATTTTTTTACGTCTTCCTCTTCTTTTTTCTTCCATGACTTGTGCCTCCTTATATTATATAATACAAGCATATCACTGAATAGGAGAGTAGTAAAGACATTTTGTTACGCATATTTTGACAAAATTAATGCGTTATAATTTCAATTTCTGTTCTTGGGTGTTCTTTGTCATATCCTGTTTTCAATAACAGAGAGTGCATATGTTTTTCATCATCATCGATAATAAATCCAGATTCTGTAAACGAATCCATTAAAAATTTTGGCACAGTGTTGTCTACATCGTGTCTTCTTTTTGTATTAAAGAATACAGTATGTATTACATCGAAATTATCTAATTTCATATCTTCGTATCTATATTCTTTTATAATCCAGCATCCAAAAGATTTCCACTTTTGTTTTAATGCATTCATTTGGATCCTAGGTAAAATACACCATGAATTTATACTCGGGTGCCAAGGTTTTTCAATCTGTTTCTTTTTTGCTCTTGGATGCTGCTTAAAGTAGTATTCATTATATCTATTAACAACATCATTATCTATAATAATTTTTATAATTGTCACTTCCTTATATAATATTTAAGAGCAGTAGAGTAGTGGTTCAGTATGTGCTCATCTGCTCATAAATATATTTGTTAAACTACTGAACTTTGATTAACAAATATATTTAAATAAATAGAGAAGTCACCAACTAGTAACCTCTCTATTTATTAATCTTCTTTTTCGTTAACTTTTTTCCATGTAAACATTTCTTTTTGGACAACACTATGTACAAAGCTATTCAGCCCACCGAACGATTCATAGGTAGCTATAAGCCCTTCTAATGCTTCAAATTCAATATCAGTAATCCACTTTCTTTCGTGGTAAATACTGTACCGATTACTAATGTCAGCCTTTATTTTTGCCTGTTCTTTTTTATTTTGTTTTTCTTCATTAGCGTGGAAACGCATATCTGTTTCAGCCTTCATATCATCCAATTTTTTTGAAATAACAGCAACGGATTCGGATAATTTTTTTTGAGATTCATTAAAATCTCTCTGAATTTCTCGTGATTTTTCTCTATCGTTAATTCGATTTTGAGCATAAATATCCATCTGTTCTCGTTGAGCAGTAAGAGCAGACTTTAACTCTTCAACAAATTCTGAAAATTCCTGTTGCATTTCTCTATCATTTTGAGTAACACGTTCCACGTCTTCTTGATGTTGTTCTTGTAGTCTTGATAAATTTTCAGCGGTTTTCATAAGAAGCTCGTGTTCTTCTCGTCTTTTTCTGATATGTCTAAATTCAATCCCTGTTTTCTCCCAAAACCATACAAGCAATTTGTCTAAAAACTGCCATGCAAGAAGTATGGTAACAATTGCGAGAATAATAGAAACAAAATCTAGCTCAAAAAACATTTCTAAATATTCCATATTTATTCAGTTTTCGGTTCTTTCTTTTCGATAAATTGTGTAAATGCCTGGTGCAAACCTGTAGATGCAAGACCACTAATCAAACCGCTTAAAACAATTTCTGGGCTAAATGCAAAACCATTAATCCATGCAGCTATCACAATGCCCAATACTCCACAGATTGTTGGGATGTACTTGTTATCAACATCTTTAATCCATTTCTTGATAATATATCCGACGCAAAGGCAAATGCCAAGTACGACCGGCATCATAAATTCATTCAAAAATTCCATAATTTTTTCCTTTCATACAAATAGGAGAGTGGTAGTCCTTTAATACTATTGCCTGTGTACTGCGTGACACTGCGCTCAAAAATATGACACCCACCTTTATATTCATCATCTTGAACAACCTATTTTATCTCTGTTTCCAGAACTTAGCTAAAGCAAGTCCAAGTTCTTTTGTCTTTTTGTACTTCCATACCGTCACACCATCTTCTTTTTTTACAAATGTATATTTAATTCCGTATTCTGATAAATAACAGACTTCGTGAGAAGATTCTGTACGGTATTCATTGTCTAACTTTCTAATTTCGAGTTCACTCCTCACTTATTCGGAGCAGAGTAAAAAAATGGGGCAAATACCGATAATAGATATTTACCCCCTTTCTTCACACTAAATATCTATCACTCGTTATTTTAAGATGTAGCCATAATACCAGCTGCTTTCAAAGCGTCCAGCAAAGCTTTGAACTCAGCCTTTGTAACATTTTCTCCTGCAGCTTCAGGAACCAAAGTAGACTGTTTTACTCCTCCAAATGTTGTTTTATTTGCAGCCGGAAGAGTGTATGTCGCACCAGGATCTCCTTTTGCTCCTTTTAAATTTTTGAAAGCAAAATTAAATACCTTTGCTGTGTTTGCTCCACTTGCTGTTACAGTTACAGATGGAACTCCAGTATTTGCGTCAACCGTTGCAGTTGGTGTTCCGAATCCTGCGGCTGCTCCAGGTGCGCCAACCTGTTCATTTTTTACACCTTGCTCCAGCTTGTTCATCTTTTCAGCAGTAATAACATCTCCATCGCTCCATGTCGTTGGTGTATATGCCATTTTTACTCACTCCTTATTCATTCTGATTTTCCGACTTTTGCCTTTCCGATTTTCCCCCTGCCTATCAAGGCGAGATCTTCAGGGGGTTCTATTCCCCCGGTTCGTCCTCGTCCGGTAACAGAGTCAGGTCAAGCATGTTTCCATCATCGTCAACCATCATGTCACAAGTAAGTGTTACAGTACCCGGATCTCCGGAACTTGCAAAAGACAGAGACATATTAGCCTGCGGGACTACTTTATATGCCTTGAACAGATATGGAAGCACATCCTCATCTGTTGTTTTCATATATGTATCGCCGTAAACAGTAAACGCTTTCGGGAAGTCAGTAGATCTAATACTGATATTGTATACATCATTTCTAGTAGCAAGGTAGAATACAACAACTTCTGTTCCTTCTGTCTTTGAATCTTTCAATGTAATGTCCTGACCAGAAACAGTAGTTACCCCAAGTTTTGTTTCCATGTTAGAATCTGCTCCGTCATAAACCCATACATTTTCTTTTGTGAGAGTAACTTTTGTGTCAGTAATACTAACTTTATTGCTTTCGCCAACTTTTACCTTGACTCTCTTCATAATTTCTGCTGTTTTAGAACTCTTACCTCCAGTCATCAGCTCCCAAAGCTTAGGTGTCTGAATCTGCGTTTCAATCGTAATAGTACCAGCACGTTCTCCAGAGAATGTAATTTTCTTTGGATGACCTTTCCCGCCGTACGCAAATACGTTTTCACCTGTCAATTCCTGACTTGATGTATTTGCGTAATCACAGAAAAGAAATGGTTCTTTTGTTTTATAATCTACAAACACCATGTCACAGACTTCTCGGTTTGCCATCTGTTTTCCAAATTGATTTGCCATTTTAATTTCCTCCTATATAAGATTTGTTTTTTTGCAATAAAAAAGACACTGAATTACTCAGCGTCATTTTTGTTATATATATTTGAACTCCAAGCACCAAACTTGAATTTCTTTTCTTTATCTCCCCATACAGACACCTGTGTAGAAGCAATGTCATATTGATCAATTATCTGAAGCCTTTCAAATTCATTGAATAATTGATAAATTGTAATATCCCATATATTTATCCAGTTTAATGACAAGCTTCTTACAGCAACGGACGATATGATGTTAGGTAAAGACAAATCTGGATTTCCGCCAGAACTTTTTTTGAATTCACGTTTTACCTTTTGCAACCTCTTGTATATTTTTAATCCACGTTTATTTTTGATCTTTGTAATATCAGTCACTTCTGTATTGTCCGGTGTAATATGCACTCGTTGAAGAATTATATCCAACACATCATAATAATTTTTAGAATTTATAATTCCTTTTGCTAGAAGTTCAGTATCGCCATTTTCTCTAACAATTTCCTCTGTGTATAGAAATGATTTATATTCATCAAACCATTCGAAATCCTCTACAAAGAAAAAATTGAGAGCATTTTTAATCATATTTCTAAAATTTGAATCATACAAAATAAGGTCAAATTTTGTATACAAATTAATATCTGGATCTTCTATTTTAAAATCTTCAATATAATCACTTGGAGTCATTCTTAGACACGACACATATTGTGCATAGACGTAATAAGATATGTCAGCAATCTCAATGAGCTTTGGAGATTTAATTCTTCCAATTCCAACAAGATCAAGTGGGAGAGGGGAGATTAGATCAAAATAATCTAATTTCATAATTCGCTAAATATTTTTGAATTTAAAATCTGATGTTGTAAAAACCAATTGTCTTCCGTAATATTTACTATTTGGAAAGTAGTAATTTACAGATTCCAAATTCAATTCTCCTATACCATATTTATTTGTTTCATGTAATTGACGCTCAACCATATCAGCTAAAATGTCAGCTCTTGTTCCAGAATATCCGTCTTTGTGATATTTCATGCAATCCTTATGACAGTACGCATAGACAATAATCTGAAGAGTTTTCATAGTCCTTGTCTGTTGTTTGAAATTTACTTCAAAACAAAGATATGGTTTAACCTCTGTTTGAGTATCTTCTATATATAAATAAGGAAAGATTTGAGAATACACCAGATCGTCAACATCATCTGGCATATAATTATCACCTAATAGTAATTCACAAATATCAGACGAATCTAAAAATGATAAAAGAAGCTTTGATTTAAAAATTCCAATATCTTTTAATACTGTTTTATTCATAATGTCTTCCTTAAAATAAATTACTAATTTCGATTTTCTTTTCAGAAATTGGATGTGAGTTAGAAATGATTTTCAGAGATAAAATTTTTCCGATATACTGTTCATCAGATATTAGTATTTCAATTGAATTTTCGTAGATTGTTTTTTTTACCTGGATATCATCAGATACATGCCAAGTATAATTAGTACATTCAATTTCTTCAGTACAACTCTCGTCGCTGTAAAATTTAACATAATATGTTCTTTTTCTATTAATCTTTATAGAATCACTTCCGATAATTTTAGCAAAAACAGTTCCTTTATCATTGTCATGTTCTGAATGATCAATATCTATATAGTCACAAATGCCAAGTTCCTGACTGTCTGTTTTAAGATTTAATTCTGTCTTATCTGCAATAAAACTTAAAACACTCCCATGATATTCATCTCCATAATCATATAAGATATCGTCTGTTCTCGTCATTTTAAACACTTTTTCCGGATTTATTTTTCTTTTGTCAATAAATACTCTTTTTCTATCCAAGTTTAGACATTCAGAATCTCCCGGTGTGAGAATCGTATATGTATTAGATGAAAGCGTAATCGTATAATTCCCATTTTCACCTACATCATATTTACTGGCTGAAACAGCGTTGCACCAACGCTCAATAATCTTTCCTTCAGAATTTTGCCATCGCAGTAAATATTGACACAATACCATTGTAGCTTTTTCGTATATTCCGTTATTTCCCGGATAGCCATTTATCAGCCAATACCTATTTTCAAAAAATACATACATTCCAGCTTTTACAGTTCCTATAGAAAAAAGTACTGTTCTTTCCAGTGACTTCAATTGTGTATCTGCTGTATTTCCTTGTACGATGCAACGAATGTTTTTACCTTTGCTCAAATCGCTATTATAAAGAATAACAGAAACCGCAATATCAGTTTCTAACGATTCCGCAAAAGCATCATCCTTGTTTTCTACAAACATGTCATTCTCAAATCCACCGGTTACATTTGGACGAGTGTTCTGACTTAATAAATACCATTCTTGCATATCGCGTCCTCCTAAATAAAAGCAGTTACTTTCTGGTTTCCAACCATCGTATTTGCCTTTTCTGCGACGTAATCAAGTTCCGCTTTTGTTGCAGTTTTAGATCCGTTAGACCCATCAATTCCAATATCTTTTCCGGTTATGCTGATTCGTTTATTGACTTTAGAATACTGACGTTCTTGATATGATTGTTTCATAAATTCTGCCAAAGTATCAATAACATATCTATCCAATTCAGAATCAAATTGATTTAATTCCACGTCAAAATGTAAATCACTTAATTCTGCAGAATACCTTCCAATTGCCTTCTTAAACCATTCCATTTCTAGTGATAAAGGCAATACTGTTTTATCTGCAAAAGAAGACTCAAATGATTGTATCACTTCGTTAGCTGTTGTATTACCCATTCAAATCACTCCTAAATCTTATGTTCTACGTAATTTTCTACGATTCTAATTTTTTCAAAATCGTTAAGTTTTTCTCTTTTAATAATTTCTAAAATTGCAAATTTTTCGGCGCGTGTAACGACAAGATCCTTCAGTTTCTCTTCGAATGTCTTTAAGGTTTTGTATTCAAACAATTTCTTGACAGCATCTACTGTAAGAATATTTTGCACCTGTTTTCCATCTTCACTCTCAAAATCAACTTCAATTCTTGTTGGCTTATCATCAACATAAAGTGTTGCATGAGAACCTCTGTCGTCTATTCCTGTCAATAATCTATTACCGTTCTGAATCTGTGTAATAATTTCACTTCTTTGTAAGCGAACTGTCCCATTTGCAGGAATTGTTACATCGCCATTTGTTTCAATTCTCTTGAAACCTGTTGTCCAATTTGCGATACTTTTAATAGTTACTTTCTGCTCAAGATTTAATTCCTGTACTGTGTTTTTGTCTTCAATCATTTTCTGTTTCCTCCATAGCAATTAATGTAATTTTATCAACTAATTATTTTTAAACAGTATGTATAATTTCTTTATATAATGCAATTACTTTATCCAGTCGTTCTGACTTCTTGAATGTATGATATGGCATACCATTTTTCTTGTTTACAGATTTTGAAACATATGGAATATCATATGCCATAATAAAGTATGATAATTTTTTTGAATAACAATAGAAATATTCATTCATATTTAATTGTTTTCTCCTTTAAACTAAAATAAGATAGTTTCCACATTTAAAATAATGCGAAAACTATCTTAGATTTACTTGAAATTATTTTCCAAGAGAATCAAGGTTCTGATCATGAAGCATACCCACTTCATATTCTCTTCCAGGTACTACAAGACAACCAAACTCCATGTCAAATCTGGATAATTGCATTCCTGTTGTAACATCGTTTCCAGAGAATGATGTTAGTCCACCTCTTGTTACAGTATGAATTGGAGACTGTCCACCCTGCGGAATTACAAATGCAAGTCCAGCCGGTAACATTGTCTCAAAGTTTGTACCATCTTTATTCAGAGTTGTCAGATCATACGGATTTGGAATCTCTGCAAGAGTGGCTCCATTGTATACGCCCATCAGTCCTGTATTATGAATCTCATCCATGATTGTACGAGAGATTCCGTTTACAGTCGGTGTTGTTCCCTCATATCCAGCGAATCCATTAAACTGTGCAATCATAGCATAGTCACCAGAGATTGTTGGTTTACCAAAACGTCTTACATTTGCAATAACTCCATCGACACCTGTCTTTGTAAGTCCTGCTCCTTCAAAGAAATATTTCACACCTTTTGCATCTTTAATTGCTTTATATGTAGTGTCGATTACATATTTAGCAGCTTTATTTCGGATGTCTACACGAACCTGTTCCTGAAGTTCATTCTCATCACTCATATCTCCAAGTGCTGCTTTTCTGTAGTCAACTGCATAACCACCAGAAATAGTAGTTGTTGCAATCGGTACACGTCTTTTTCTGATTGCTGGGAATTTTACATCCTGGCCAGCAGCCTGAATTTCAGCACCAGTATTTACATACTCTGTGATTTCTACTTCACAAGATTCATTGTATCCGATTGGTTTGTAATTTCCATAAATTCCAAGCAGTTTGATTTCCTGCATAAGTACTGGCTGCATTTTGAAACGTCTCAGTTCATTGATTTCAGAAATTGCTACTTGATCATTTGTCGCAGCTCTGCTGTTCAATTCTTTAATATATTTAGCTGCAGCATCTCCCTTTTTACCAAACTTTGCTAATTCTTTACCATCTGTCATAGCAGAGAATACTTCTACAACTGGAGAATTGGCATTAATTTTTCCACTTACAAAAGAAGCATCTCTACGTTCGTTATTTAACTCAAATGTATAACTCATTTATATACCCTCCTTCAATTAGCCTTGTTTTGTAACAACTTTGGCAACAAGACCAATTTTGTTTCCAATAATCTCAGTTACTTCAAAATAAGGAGCTACACTAGCACCTGTAATTAATTTTCCTGTTGCATCAGATTTCAGTTTATTTCCTTTTGCAAAAGTTGCTGGTAACTGAGCGCCGTATACTTCGATTTCCTGTCCCTCAAGTTTTTCAAAGTCTACGACTCTTACATGAGATCCAGCAGGAATTTTATATTCTGGCATGTCCATATCATCACCAACTTCGACCTGCATAATCGCCTGTTTTGCGTCTGCTTTTGGAGCAAACTTTCCAGATGTGACTGCACCAAAATCTCCATTCAGTGCATCTTTATCAATAACTGCATCCATAAATGGGTATAATTTCTCGATCTGAGAAATTCTTCTGAATTTAATCATCTAATTCGTCCTCCTCTTAAAAAATGTTTACTTCTTCGTCATCATCGACATATTTCTCGCTGCATACTTCTGAGAAAATATCTTCAATTTTTACTTCTTCTGAATTCTGCTCAGAAATACGAGCTTCAGATTCTGCCTGTTTCTGTTTTGCAACAATTTCCATGCAGATTTTAGATTTAATAGAATTGATTTCAGATGTGACATTATTTAACTCTGATTTCTTTTTACATGCATTAATTTCATCTTTTAATTTTTTAATGTCCTCTTTAGCAACTTCTTTTTCTTCATCGCTAAAGTCTTTCAGAGCAGCCTCGACCTCAGAAAGTTTTTCAGATGCTTTTGCTTTTGTTACCTCTTTTTCGAGATCCTCTTTTTCATCATCTTTCTTCTTCATGTCTTTTTCCATCTGCTCAACTTTTGCATTCAGTTCTGCAATCTGTGTGTCTCTAGCAGCAATATCAACATCTTTTGCTTCAATCTGTGAATTCAGTTCTGTGATTTTGTTGTTCAGCTCAGAAACTTCATCATCGTGTGATTTCTTTTCACTGTTAATTTCTGCAAGAGTAGATTTGAGAACTTCCTCAAATTCTTTCTTATCGAATTCCATGTTTTTCTTTTCCTCCTTGTTTGTAGTTTTTCTCTGCGAAATCTCAAGTACCACAGCCGCATCGTCACTTGGAGAAATGCTTAAGAGCGCACACCCCGAAAATGAATAAATCATGGGTGATCTCATATTTTCGTTATATCCATCTTCATATATGATTTTGTTATCATTTTCTTTTAGTCCCATAATTTCAATAGAAGTACACACTTCACCTACTGCAAATCCCTTTCGCACCCAATCAACCAATTTAGGATATCTCTGATAATATAGATACCCGTACCCACACAAAGCCTCTATTTCATCTCCATTGATATCTTTAATTGTTTCGATTTCTGCTTTCTCAAAAGTTCCGACGACTTCAGAGTTTTCAAATACTGGTTCATGAACCCCATTTGAATCCACAACTTCTCCTGTTAACCCATGTCCGAGAGGGCATGATTTATCTTCTGATGCAAACTCACAACACAATGGCATTCCTTTAACTGAATCAATTGCGTTTAATACATATTCCTTTTTCCAATGGATACCATTTTTGTTAGTTTCATTTGGATCGTCATGAATTTTAAGAAGGGCAATTTTGATTGGAACACGTCCGTTTTTATTAGATCGCTGAGAAATTTCGAGGATATTATTTAACATAAGATTTATCCTCCTTTGTTTACATAAAATAAAAGTGATCTACTTATTAGCAGACCACTCGTTTAACAATTTATTTAATTTTTCATCTTTAACTTGAACCTCTCATGACTAAAGTCACATGTGTTCTCGACATATCTCTATAAAACTAATTTTCCTTTTAACTATTTATTATCACTTGGACTTGGGTTTAAGTTTCCACCACTTTCTCTACTTTTGATTGTATTTTCTGTGGGATTATCTGTTTCTGGTTTTTTAGCATTATCAGAATTAGATCCGTTCATTGTCCAAGATGTTTGATGTGGTTTATATTTTTCAAACACTCCACTTTCAATTTCTTCATCTAAAACTGAAAAATATGCGTCAGGATCCACACCTGTACTAGCAACGAGAAAACTCATAGATCCTCCGGAATCCGTATACAACTTCGACATCATTTCAAAGAAGTTCTTCCTATTTACGAATGAAGTAGGAAAGTAGTAAATCTCAATCTTATTTTTATCATTTTGGATAATATTTTTATTGATTACATAATTTAATTCATTCTGCCATTCATATACCCATGTATATAATTGAGCTGTAATCATTTCTAAGTTACTTTGTGATGCGCCATAATTACCTGTAGTCATTGCGCCAATTAAAGCAGAAGATATTCCAAGATCAAGCGAAATCTGGTCATTTAAATCAGATTCGTTTTTACTATCAAAAATATCTGTAGACACATCAATAGAATCAAGTTTTGTTCCTGCGGCAACACTAAAGAATGAAATTCCGCCACGAGAATTTTTATTCATAACTGCCTGACGAACGGTAGCATGTTGTTGCTCCTGTTGTTTATTTGTAAGCGAACTTGTCCCTTTGTCCTTACCTTCTGGAAACGTTTGATAGATAATTTTATTGTTAATTTCATCTAACACGTTTCTCTTTGTGTCAGTGAAATAATCTTTATATAATACATCTGCAAGTGCAGCGATAATTAAACTTCGACCCCAAGGCTCAGAATCTTTACACTTAATTTTTCTGCACATTGTATGATTGTTATCAAGCACAACCCAGTCTCCGCCAGTTGTACCATTTTTTCGACTATTGTATGCTTTTACAATTTCTTCTGGATACTTTCTTAATTTACGTTCCAGTTTTTCACCAGTATAATCATCAAAATATCTCAGATTGAACGCAAGCACATACCTACCATTTTTCTTTCCAACAATTTTTGTATATCTCCATGGAAGAGAAATGATAGTAGCATTGATTCCAACCTCATTGATTTCTACAATGTTTTCTACATCGTAGTCTGTCATAAATTTGGATTTGTCATAATTTTTCTTTTTCGTTTCAAAATAGAAAAAAGCGATTCCATCTAACATACACGTAAATAGTGCATTCCTAATAAACTGTTTATCATCAATTTTTTCAAGAGTGGATTTCATTAGTGCTTTATTCGCCTGGACTGTCTTTGTATTTCGTTTATTTTTACTTATTAAAATACGATCAAGGCACGGAAGAGCAGTCATATAATCGACTGAGTTAGACACGATACCATTTTTTGTATATACAAAATTTGATAATCGAATTGCAGTATCGTGATTTCCAATAGGATCACGTAAAATAGAATCTATTTCTTCTTTAGAAAAATAGTCATAAATACCGCAAGAGAATAAGCTGCTTATGTCCATCGGCGATACAAAACTGTTGAATTCATATATATTAGCAGTAGGAGAGGACTCGTTTTGAATCTCTACCGATTGCTCTTTATTAACTTCTGGCATGTCCGTCTCTCCTTTCTGTTAATTTATAAGACACGTAAATTCGTAATCGGAATCTGTTGAAAGTAAATCAAGTTCTAACTGATCAAAGAAATACGATCCATAACTACAAGATGTGTATCTATCCTTACAATTAGAACCTTGCTCATATACTTTTACAATTCCAGTCTGCGGTGATTTTTCATACAACAGTTCTGCACATTCACTGATCATTGCTTGAGTTTCTAGGAATGGTCGTTCAAATTCAAACTGTGTATTTAAATCTGTTTCATTTTTATAGTTATCATTTTCAGACAATATTTCTTCAATTGCTGTATTCAAATTCACAAGTAATTCTGTTCTATGTTCCATTAAAGAACGTCTGAAACTGTATGCAATATCACTATTTAGTTTCTGAGTGGCGTTGATTGCATAGATAACGGCTGGAGCATTAGGATTTTTAACAACATCAGCATAGGTATCGTTGTTCATACATTTGAGAGGAGGATATTCCTTTCCGCGTTCTTCGTCATATAGTGTTTTACCAAGTGAATAACAGACCTGTGTTCCGCCGTTTCGACAGTCTAGCACAATATAATCGGCATCATAGTCTTCATATAATTGCCGGATTCGTATTGCCTGTTTTGTTGTATCTCCTATTTGATTTGATTCAATATAAGAATACTGTCTCTTATATCCTTGTTTTACTACAACTTCCGAGTCATCAGTTTCATACCTCATAGTTTCTGGAATTCCACGAATACAAGAATATATAGAGTTATCGTTTTTCTTTCCTTCTACAAAAGCAATATCACAAGATATTACACGAATTTCACCCTCTTGCTTTGGAGCAAAATGTTTTGTTTTTTTATTAAATTTTACATCTCTATGGTTTCTTGGATAAAATACTTGACGTAATGTTTGAACATCACTAAGCATAGAATAAGTAAAGAAAGCAGAAGAGTTGTTCCTAACTCTAAGATTTAAAAATTCAATTTGCCATGTAATAGGATCTTGCTTTTTCTTTTCCTGCTGCATCTGCCTTTGAGTACGAATATTATGTTTCAGAGTAATACTTTCATCAAAAGCAAGCATTACAGAAGTCCTATTATTCAACATATCAGTATAAGCTTGATCAACTAAATTCCACATCCAATGTCCATCATCTAACCATGAACTTGAAATGTATATATCTTTTGGATCTTCTTTTAGACATTCAATTCCTTCATAAAATGGGTCAATCATAAAAGGAGCCTGTCTAATTGTCTGGAAAGGAGAAATGACACTATCATCAATATTTTTGTCAATCTGACGGAACTCTTCTCGTACAGCATCCGTACTACGAAGACCACGGGCAAATTCATTTGCTGTAAATACCTTAATAGTTGATCCATTGTTAAAATACACTATGGATTCGTTTGCACTATCCTTTATATCCTTTATCTCTTTTCTTAAAGCAGGAGACATGTTCATCAATTCATTCTTTATCTTTTCCGATATGATAAGTTTGCTCTGTCCGCGTGTTGCAGAACCAAGTACGATTTTTGAACCAGGTTTTATAATTGCTTTACAACAAGCGTATAGAGCAATTATAAAAGATTTCGCTGCAGCACGACACGCAACGATACAAACAAGCTGTGAGATGCCCATAAGATATAGAATAAGCTGTTGGTATAAATGTAGCCTAATTCCCAAATAATCCATAGCGAGCCTATGTAGATTTCTTGAGAAAAATGTAGACCATAGAAATGTATTATGAACGTTTGTAGGATTGCTTAAAAAATGAGTTGAAGGAAATTTCTTGTAAAGATTTTGTTGACGTTCATCAGCATATTTATTATTCATCGACATCATCTGCGTTGTCCTTTACAAAATATTCCGTGTCCCTATCTGTTGTTCCTGTCATAAGATTTCTAAGAGGTCTTTTTACAAATCGATCAAAATATTCCCCAATTTTATCGTAGTCTTTATATAGTTCCTTATCTTTATAATATTCTTCTGGAGTATACTGAGATATAGTAGCAAGAGTTACTCCGAGACATTCATTTGCACTATTATCTGTTTCTTGAATTGTAGATAGTCCGGCTTTTGTAAATGTCTTACTATACTGATCAGTTAGTTTAATATACTTATCTGAATCGCCTCTTTTTAATGCATTTGTCTGAAGCATGAATAACGAACACAAACTTTTAATAAAAATTTCTTGATTGGCGTCACAATTTGGATTTTGCCGTTTTAACATTTTATAATGTTCATCCATTATCTTATAATCAGCCTCTGTGAAACCAACCCCCCACCGATCAACGGCTGTTGCAGTAATAGTAGACTCTTCAGATTTCGCCTGTTCACGGGATTTTACAATCTCACCTTGTTTTTCATTAAACTCAAACTTCATACTGTCAAAATATGTAGTTCCAATTCTTGCAGTTTGCCCTAAATTTTTCTTTGCTAAATAGTGACTGATACGGCTCCTATCCGCAGATATTTGTCTTGAAGCAGTTAAAGCATCAATATGATATACCCATCCAAATTCCATACACATATGTCTAATTGCATGTTCTTCGTTTCCAGAGTAAAAATCTATAAGTTTTTTATAATATTTATCACGACAATCATTGCATATTTCAATATATCCGTTATTTGCTTGATATTTGGGATGTGCAGATTTTGAAAAATGACTTTTCTGAGAATCCCAAGATTCTCCACACATATAACATTTATACTTTTTTGTATTTGTCGAATTAGATAGTGGAAATCGCATATCAACAGAGATATCTATTTTCTGTGGAGATTTCATTGATTCTTCAATTCTTTCATCTCTTGATCGTTTTAATTTTTGAGTCAAATATCTCACATCCTTTCTCAACTATTTCGTATTCAATGCTCAGACCCAGATTCGAACTGGGAGCAACTGATTAAAAGTCAGTCGTTTTACCATTGAACTATCTAAGCATAATAATAGGGCAGTAGTAGTACCGCCCTTAATAATTTAATATATTACTGTGCAATAATACCTGCATCTCTAAGACTAGCTAAGAGTGCATTTAATTTATCTTTTACATCTGCATCTCCAGCGTCTGCAACTGCAACGCCTTTTTTGGGCAATTCAGTTTTTGTTGCATATTTCTTATCTGCATCAACTGTCTTCATATATGCAGTAAGAGCATCAGATCCAATCTTAGTTTTCAGTGCATCTCCAACAGCTTTTGCATCCGCAGCTTTTCCTTCCACAGAAAGTGTTTTGTCAAGTTCAGCTCCTGCACCAGTTGGATAAGCCGGAACGAATAATTTACCTGTTGTAGTGTCAATTGCAACTTCTACGGTTTCATTTGTCTTTGCTTTTGCTTTAACTCCACCAAGAATTTTGTCAGTTGCCTGTGGAAGAGTATAAGAACTTCCTGTCGGAATGTTAATTGTTTTTTCGACAGAACCGTCATACTCATCTGTTACTGCACCTGTAAATTTAATCTTTTTAGGATTTGGAAGTGTAGTCGTAGTTTTTGGTAAGGCTCCAACTTCGTCTGCGGTATATGTCGGTTTTGTTTCTGCTTTTGCCCATGCCGGTACAGTTGGATCAGTTTCTTTTGTAACATAAGTACCTTTCTTTTGGATACCAAGATCATCCAAGGTTTTATTTCCAGTTAATTCAATTCCGGAAATTTGTGGCTTATTTGTTAATGCAGTATAATCAAGAGAAATATTTCCGCCTGAACCACCAATTGCAGGTTGCTCTATCCATTTCTTGCCAGATTCGTTATATTTATACACTGTACCAGTATCAATTTCTTCATATGTGCTTCCATTGGTAATGTATGTTGTTTCGATAAATTCAACAGGTTTTTCGTCTGTAGATAATCCAGTAATCTCTAATACATTACGATTCATGTCACCACCAATTTTCTGTAATGTTACCATTATTTTTCCTCGCTTTCTTTTTCTATTTTCTGCCGATATGAAACCGGCATTTCTTTTGAAAGCCGGAATATAATAATGAGTCCAACTGGAATTGAACCAGTGTTACCTCCGTGAAGGGGCGATGTCTTAGCCTCTTGACCATGGAGCCAAATACAAAAATAGGAGAGCAGCACAGCTCTCCATTAATCTCTCAAATCTATTTCGATTAATTCTACATAATCATCTTCGTGTGTGATCCGCAAATAATCACTTCCCTTGATTAACTTTCCATCATGCTTTTTGACGATGTCTCTCATATAATCAAATGGATGTATATGTGGATGGACTTTCTTATAATCTAAGAAAGTGATATCATAATTATCGTCCATATGTATGTACACACATTTTACTGTAGATATATTAGAATACTTATTCTGAAAATTTTCTATATCACACAGAAAATTTGTATTCCGTTCATCTAAGATTTTTGACTCCAAATCATGAACATCAATTGCAATCATTTTGACGTATCCTGTTTTTACCAGTCTTTCCATTCTATAAACCTCCGGTGCTATGATTCTCGGAAACAGTATAACACAGAATAGAAGAGTATTGATCTGGTAAATTATGGGAAATTAAAGATGGTTAGATGAATGCTTCATCAGACTCGTCAAAATCATCATTTCTGATTATGTAATGATTTGTAGTTGTACTAACATCGTTATGTCCTAAAAGTTTTTGAGCAACTTCTGGAGATTTATTTTCGTAAACTACTAGATTAGTTGCGCGACTTTCTCGAAACAGGTGCGGATGTACGCGTCTACCTACTATTTCTGTAAATAGTCCACTACACCAATCATTAAACGTATTCTCGCCAACTTGACGAGTTTCTCCATTTCTTTGTTTTACAACAAACATATAAGGACATTCATCTTCTCCTCGCGCTTCAATCCATTTTTTTAACCAATACATAGCATCTTCTCCGAATTTTAGTTTACGTTGTTTTCCAACCAACGATGCGCCTTTACATCTAATTGTATGTGTTAAGTATTGGCGAGAAATTGCAACATGCTCTACACCATCTTCACCTTTAATTTTTGTTTCTTTCTCTTTTGGTTTATACTCAACAACTTCTTTCAAAAGTTGACGTGCCTCAGCTCGTCTACATCCTGTGCTATAAGAAAAAACTAAATATGCTAATTTTTGCCATTCTTCACGTTTTTCTAATTCTTTACATAGCATTAAATATTCTTCCGGTGTCAGCGGGTTTTTCTCATGAACATATCCTGTTTGTACTACTTTTAATCCAACAGTAAAATTTCTGAATGTAGGATATTCTTCTTCATACATTAACATTATATAATTACAAAATGCACTTACACATGATTTTTTAAATTTAATTGCTGAATCAGATAAACCTCTATTAGTCAACCAATTAAGATATTTTTGAAATTCTTTTTTCTTTATTTGTGTAAAATCTTTATTGTTCAAGTGATCTTTTACATATACAAAAAAGACTCTTAATCCAGAGCGATACGCCGGACGAGTCTTTAGTGAAAGGTCAGTTTGATTATCAAGATAATCCTGAACCATTTCTCTATTGAATTCATTAACCTGATTCCAAATCTCATCAGTTATGTCCTCTGAACGCTTTGCAATTTCTTCACTCAATAATCTCACTTCCTTTTATTCAAATATTTTATTTCTCCTCACTCCATAGAAATAGGAGAGAAGTGCGAATGAGGTTACACTTATCCGGTAGGTAGCTAATCCACCGTATCTCTCCTGAAAATCCAATGTTGCATTGGAACATGCAGCGCGGTCGGAGCTTACCCGACACATTCCTTTCGCTGATGTTTCTAATTCTTATTCTCCTAACTGAGAACACAAAAATAGACCCGTAAGTTTTGACACCTACGGATCTTTGAAATGTACATATATAACAGAAAATTTATAATCCAAAAATACGAAGTAAATCCATCATATCATCATGATTAACTCGCTCTGTTGAATAAAATGATACGGAGTGATAACCATAATCATCACTCTTGCTGGCAGAAAATCCATGCATGTCTTTGTTATCTACACAATCATCCAACAAAAAACCATACTCATCATACTCGTCGCACTCATCACAGAAGATACATCCATCACAATCATATTCCATATTATCTTCATCATTCTCATCATACAAATGTACTTCATATGCATAGTCTGCTTCAAATTTAGAGATGACTTTCGAATTGCAGTCGTCTAATACATATACAATAGAACTGCCAGAACCAATGTAATCACCGTTACGTTTTGCTGGCTCACAAAAGATTTTATCTTCAATAATCTCAATCAAATATTCATCAGTATATCCAGCAAACTCCGGATCGTGTAATTCGCATGAAAAAATGGAGAAGTCCATTGTACATAATTCCGAAACAATGAGACTTGCCTCATCGTATTTAGCAATAATAGAAACAATATTATTGTCATAATTTGATTCTAGTACGTCATATGTATCCACAACATCTTAACATAATTCATAGATATTATCATATGTTTTCTTAATCATTTCTTTTTTCAAATAGACACACCGCCAATCTTAAGCATTTACTTTATCTTTTAATTCTTTTCCTGCTTTGAATTTTACATTTTTAGATGGCTCAATATAAATTTCGCTTCCATCCTGTGGATTTCGTCCAGTTCTTCCAGCTCTTTCTCTTACTTCAAAACTTCCAAATCCGACGAACTGTACTTTATCTCCAGCGGTAAGCGCATCTGCAATTGAATCAAGAGTTACAGCAACAATCTCTTTTGCTTTTTCCTGTGTTACTCCGTCTACTTTTTCTGCAATTGTTTTAATTAAATCTGATCTTGTCATTTTTAAAATGTCTCCTTTTCTATCAACTAATTTGTAAATTTTTATAATTTATTTCGTGGATTTCTCCACATTCTAGGATATCGGTTCTCCAAGATGATGCAGTTTATTTTGGAAGGCAGGTGATACGTATGGCAAGTTTTTATTCTATAGAAACTCCTGTACATGTTAGTGCATACGACAGATTCCGCTTTAATAAGTGGGAACATGTACGTGAGCACTGGCGTAGATTGCCACATAGGTAATCTGTAAATCTGCTTATCCTGAGCCGCGGATTGAACTCTCTCGTTAAAAGTTCTTTCTACACTTCAGATAGCCGATATCCTTCTTTCTAAATAATTCCAATTTTTTCCATATATTCTGTTTCTAAATCCAGAATTCTCTCAATATCTGTTTTGGGATATTGACTTTCCTCCATGATATAAGAAACCAGTTCTTCAAAGTTTAATACTGGTAATCCGTCTTTATATTCCATAACAATCTCCTCTAGTGAAACCTAACATCGTACACACAATCTAATCCATCATTATTAATAACTGAAATTAATTGTTCTGGTTTATTTTGCAATCGGTTATCCAAGCAATAGTTATCTGTTCCAGAAATACAACCTGATTGTAAAATTTTCACATTATAAACAGTAGACATCGCATTTACATGACGATGACCCATATATAAAATATTTGGACGTATTTGTGTCATAAGCGATAGTTTCTGCACAACCGTTTTAGGGTCATCTTTGTCTCCATGGACTCCAAAAATTTTCGTTCCTCTAACAGAAAACATTGCAATTGATTCATCAATTTTATTTTCGTGAAATTCGATATTCTTAAAGTTCTGCAATTTGGCTTGCAAAAATGGAATAGCAAGACAGTCCATATTTTCACCTTTTAAAGATTCTTCCTTTTTTGCATGTAACCTAGAATGATTTCCAGGACAAACATAAACATGAACTTCATTAAATTTATAACTAAGTTCAGATAAAAATTGTGAAATACAATCCGATACGGATAAGAATTGCTCAATTAGATTTTGATTACTTTCAATCCAAAGTGAGTTGTGAATCAATCCTGAGATCAACTCACTTATAATTACATAGATATTTTCAGAACCGTGCCGTAAATAGACTTCAAAAATTTTATCCAGGTACTGTCTAAATCTATCATACATAACTTCTGTATTGTATTTATTAAACCAGTTATCAATTTCAATTCCTGCATGAATATCTGTTACAGAAATTACTAAATCATTATCTGATTTTAAAATTCCATTAAACTGTTTTCTTTTATCATAATCTAATGGTTGTCCGTGATATTCTGAAATGGATCTTAAAATCTGTTCTTTATAAGATTCCTTACGTGCTTCTTCACGAATCAATCTACGATACTCATTTCGTTCATCACGAGTTTTGACACGTTCTTTCTCTAAAAGAATACGCTCTTCCTTTAGTTCTTTTAATTGTGCTGCACCGTCTGTGAATTTAGACTGATTAGCATCAAGAACCTTTCGGAAATACTGTACTTTCTTTCTATATGCCGATTCAGTGTAGTTACAGTCAAGAAGAGAGTTTAGAACTGCAGCAACATCATTCCATGTACCGATATTTTCTTTATCATTACAGATTCTCAGGATGAGTTCATCATCACTTTCACCATCAAATCTTTTATAGTTATGTACTATATCGTCCACCTACTCTCTATTCTTCTTCAGAGTCCAGTGGTAATTCCACAGTGATTTTAAATCCAACCTGTTCCGTTCCTTCCGGAAGAGCTTCAATAACTTGCTGTGTAATATCACCTGTTTCATCTACAAATTTTAGATCTTTTACATAAATACCATCTAATTGGATATTCTGTTTTGCCGGCGTTAATTTTTCTTTTGTTTTTGTAATTTTAATCATTTCTAATTATCTCCTTTAAACTAAAAATAGAAGAGCAGTATTAGACTACTCTTCCTCGTCATAATATTCTTCAGTTTCTGGTTCATAATGAAACCCGATAGCGCATGTATCTGTCGATTCAACCTCAAAATCCGACTGCAACTCTTGTAATTCTGCATTGCCTTTTATAACAAGTTTTCCCGGAAGAATTTTCAGATATTCAATCCAAGACAGAATTACATTAACTATTTCTTCTACAATTGGAAGAAATATTACGATTGTACATGCACCTAATATATATGATAATAATGTTTTATTTTTTTTCATATGCGTTACCTGCAATATAAAATTTAAATTGTAATTTTTAGACTCGAATTTGCAATTAACTGCATTTTTTATAAATTAAATGATCTTCCAGATTAGCTTCATTTATAATATCTTTGTTGGACATATCAAATCTAAATTCACCAAAATATTTTACTTCTGCTGATTTTCTCGCTTCAATTGCATCTTCAATTTTAGCAAACGTTCCAAGGTTTAATGTTTTGTTATTTATATTAAAACTATTAAAAATAGGTTTAGCTTTTATAACAAACATCCTCTCTATAATTTATCCACTAACATTGCAATTTTACTTCTCCAAACATTCGGAAGATGTACATATCCAAATTCTGATTCACCTTGAAGCACATCAATTGCGCGTTTAAAACCATTTGAATTTCCTTCAAATAAATAAGAATCAACCTGGCTATCATAATCACCTTCGATAACAATTTTACATCCGCTACTTGCTCTTGATAAACACAACTTTAATAATTCGATTGATGTATTCTGCGCTTCACTAATGTATAAAATTTCATTATCCCTTACTTCCATTCCTCGTACATCTGCCATAGATACTAATCGAATTTTATCTTGCTGCAACAACATTTCAACAGCAAATCTATCACCAAATTTTGTAGTTAACATGGAACCTATAGAATTTTGAAGTGCCTTTTCAGTAGCATTACCACAATAGAAACCCATATCTGCAGCACCCTTTGCTTTATTAGGGTTAAACATAATGATCACTCTATCATATTCTCCATTTTCAATAAGACTCATCATAGATATTAGTGATATCAATGATTTCCCGCTACCTGCATGTCCGGTAATAGCTGTCATTGTATTTGAAAAAATTGAATCAATAGCACAGGCTTGATATGAATCTTTCGGTCTAATTTTATCTCCAAAAATAGTAGAGCGAACTGTTTTTTCACATACAGCTTTATATTCAAAACCGTCCCACTTTCTATAATCAACAACTTCTCCATCTGATTTTTTAATAATGAGATATTCGTTCAAAATACAATCATAAATGTTTTCATTTGTATGACAATAGAAGTAACTCATTTCTTCATCAGACAATGTTAATTCTTTATATCCAAGATATTCGTCAAGATTTTTGACAAGGTTAATATCCGAAACTCCCTTTGTAGGAAGTCCAAAAATATTACGAGATATGAATTTGCAATTTAAATCATCAGAACATACAAGTACTTCCGATACATTTGAATTGTAATAATAAGCAGAAGCCAAGATAATGTTGTCTGGCGTTTCAGATAAGAAATAACTATCAATTATTTCTTTAATTTTTGGAGAGTATAAAACCACATCATATTCGCCATCATGTTTATCCAATAGTCTTGAAATTTGTCTGGCTTTGTATTTTACTTCTCCATCTTTAGAATTAGACACTTTGATATTCTCGATCTCTTCAAGTGTCTTTTGTGCAATAATAAATTTTTCTTTAAATGCATTTTCGCCGAGACTAAGTAATGCATTCGTATCAAGGAATAATGTGCATTCCAATAAGGTGAACCACCTTTCCTCTAGTTTAATTCTAGTTATTTTTTACGTTTTTTAATCTGAATTGTTTCTTTAATCGACTGTGATCTAAAATTTTCTAAATCTTGCATCAATCGATAATTTTCTGTTGCATATTTTTTGTTTGCTCCGGATACAGTGCGATGAATATGATCTCTCCATTTCCATCCTTTGATTAACAAAAATTTACATTCTTTGTCTGTAATAAGAACTATGATAAAACATTCCTTTCGTTGTATATTTCTCCACAGTGGGAGAGTATTGCAGAGCCTGGGAGTCGAACCCAGTATTTTCAGATTATGGGTCTGACGTAGTAATCCGTTCCACTCGCCTGCATATAACGCTGCACCTAAGATTTGAACTTAGACACCGCATAAGTGGCTACTATCGATTTTTCAAGATCGACCCCTTACCACAGAGGATTAATGCAGCTTATTGTTTGCTCGTCCAAAACACCCATCCACAAGGACGACAAAATAATTGTTATGTGAATAGTTATATAAAACGTAGTAAACCTAGAGCGTATCTTCATATAAGCCAGTGTCACCTGGATTTATACTGGGATAGGTTTTTATGCGCCACTGATTGACGGTCAGCGCAACACTTCGGATGATAGCAGCCCCAAGTAGATTCGAACTACTGAATGCAGGAGTCAAAGTCCTGTGCCTTACCGCTTGGCGATGGGGCTAAAATACTCCTAAGATGTTAGCAACAGCACTACCAGAACAGCAATGCTATTACTAACTGAAAAGGAGATTAGAAATCGTCAAGTGCGCGCATAAGCACTTGATTATAAATACAAATGGAACTTCTTCCTACTCAAATATATCGTCATAATATTCCGCCACTACTTGTAAAGGGCTGAGAATAAGGGAGCTACCCTTAGACTTCCTTTACATCTGATAAACAGCAATTGTAGCCTCGACTGATTACGAGAAACTTTCACCCATGTCATTCAGCGTATTAAGAAAATTCATAATAAGATTTAATTTTTTTGTTCTTTATGTATTAATCTCACGTCACTTTGGGCTACTCGTACATTCGACAGATCTTATACTGGAATTTCTTCCGATCAACGACGCAACTGACTTATTTGGATTTTCGCTACTTATCTCTCTGTAACATTCCACCGATACAGGCATCACGATTATTACTCCACTGGAGTCGTCTATTATGTCAGCGATCTGGCAATTGCGTTTTACGGCAATATATTATTGTACATATATTTAGTTTTGACGGTTCCCGTCTTTCTGTTTATGATTCACATCATTCCAGAAGCTGCAGTATAAAACTATCGTATTATACCGCAACTCACTATTCATATATTCTCAGCATGGTGACAAGCCAATCTGCACTGAGTTATTTGTATTTATAAGCAAGTGCTTATATTGGGCAAAGCCCAAGCCCCTTTCAATAGGGGCTTTATTATAGATATATCTCCATATTTATTAAACGCTTTGGCAATAGCGTTTGTCGTCTTAAGAGTCTTGATTTCATCTCAAGAATTTTGAATATAAGCAAAACTCTCATCCTTCCATATTACGGACGAAGTTGATTTCTTGAAAACCCACTATTTACAAGGGGTTTAGTAACTTTTGACAAAATAATTCGGCAATTTTTGTGCATAAACACTAAATTTGTTTTGGTTTAAAATTCAATAAAAATTTATCTTTGTCCATTTTGTGTAAATAATTTAAAATTTTTCTTGAATATTTTAAGTTTATGTTCTTCGTTTTGGATCCATTTCCGATTCCTTTATCGAGACCTAGAGCCACCTCTATCATTCTATTTATAGTTACTATATTTCCAACTTTAATTTTGCATAGGCTGTCTAATAATTTTTCGGATTTAGAAATCATTTCTTCGATTATTATATCGTCATCGTCATTTGTTATATGTAAATTTTTAACAAATAAGTCATATTCTTCAATAAGACTCCTAATTTTTGTCATTTGTCTGTTATTAGGTTTGCCAGGCATTTTTATAAAAAAATCACTAATAGGGGTTGAGTGTGAATTTGCCGCAGGTTTGATAGTGTCTAAGCATTCCTCTAACCAATTCATAGGGCAAACAAGAGATGGGTTGATTCTATTTTTCAATTTCACTTTTTTTTCGTGTATTTCCTTTTGTGGAATTTCTTTCCCGTTTTTTGTTGTTTTTATAGCTCTTGTATATTTCATAAACTTCGGAAAATCAAATTTAACACTTTTAATTCTACCGTTTTCATCAACTACTTGCTTTGTTAATTTCATACATGGCATTTTGCTGATCCTGTCGATTTCTTTCATTCCATCAATTTCGTATTCCCTTTTACATCCATCAATTATAACTTGAGCAAGAACAGATAAAATCACAAAATTATCATATAACTCATGCAATCGTTCTTCATTAGGATTATCCTTTTGCAACTCTGTCCAATAATAAGTCAAGGCTAATTGTGCAAGATTACTGGAATAGCCAATGCCAATTCTGGATTTAGAAAATTTATTATCCATACGTGCATATTCTAATAATGTATTCTTGTATGTGATTCCGCTTTCTTTGAGATCATTAACAATGGTTGGAAAATCTCTATAACAAATTTCGGCATATTTAACCATCACTGGATTATTAGTGACTAGATTAAAATCTGAATCGAAATCTTCCCCGTTCATTCTATCTTGGACATCAGTTCCTATACAATTTACAGCCATAATATTTTTGCTAAAATCAAAATATCTAGACATTTCCTGACTATATACATTATGAAAGTGACATACATTATTCGGTGAATTATGTGGATTCCTAAAACCGCATAGATATTCATCGTTACTAAATCTTCTTGTATAACATTGAATACTATTTTCTTCTTTTGAAAATGTAGGATCTTCTTCCCAATTTTCACCTACTGAATAGAGTAGAAGAGCATAAGGATTTCCACAGACAGTCAAATTATCTCCATTTACTAATATTTTGCCTTTTCTCATTCTGTTAACATATTCAAAAATAATTTTTTTCTTTTCATTTCTGAACCATCCACAATTGGCGAAATCAGGATTATGTCTGTATAAATCAGCCAACATTTGATAATGGTTTATTTCATTTGCATATTTTCGTAAAAACTTTTCAAATTCAACATTATCTGTTTTCAATGTTTCGATATATTTAACTGTATCTGATGCGATGTCATACACGTCTTCTTTAGTGCACGGAAGAGTGTTTATCATTTGATAACTTAACTGCTGCGAGTTTTCAAATTTACTTTGATGATCTGTTTTTACAACTCCCCATATGTTGCCATCTTCGCGAATTTTATCACACCAATATTCATAAGCAGAAGATAATGTTCCGCCCATAATATCAATAAATTTTTTCCACTTTATAGAATTATCTGTTGTGATAATCTTGATGTCTTTTAAATAATGTTTACATCCAAACATATCTTCAACTTGATATGTATTATAGTCATGATTATTTTTTTTGCACCAATCTTTAAAGAATAATTGTACATGTCCTTTAAAACCGCACATCTTAAATAAATGATTTCGTAATAAAGCCATCCCATTTATCCATCCCGGCAAAATTGATGATTCAATAATACCCATACCATCCCATAGTGTGTTTTTAACTTCTCTTTCTTCTGATTCAACAATACATTTTTTCTTTTTGTTTCCAGAACTATCAATATACTCTTCAGCTTTTACTACACTCGTAAATGTAGAAAAAAATGAATCCTGATCTTTTAATATTAAAATGTCTTCTACCGGAATTTTTAATGTTCCAACAATAGTAGATGTGGTAAGTGGTGCATAAGCAGACATCTCAACTATTTTTGCGTTATCATAAGACATTTTTTTTCCTAATCCGATTGTAAGCCAATCGTATGCATCATCATATAAGTTTTCATTTATAAAAATAACTTGTCCAACTTTAGCTTTTGCACTCGTTCTAAATAGCATAAGATAATGTATTGTTTCAACAACTTCTTTTTTTGTTTTTTTATCGGTGTGTCTATATGAAATATCTACTCCATTCTGATAAAAATCTTCTCTGATTTTATCTCTATTTTTACCATTGTATAGTTTTTCTTTTTTCCCTATTTCTTTTAGTAAATATTTTATTTTATTTTTATCATCTATTGTCGTTGCATTGTTTTCTAATTTTTCGAGTCTTTTTTTCTCTTCTTCGTAAGAACGACTTCCAAAATCAAAGTCTAAACATATTATATCACGCGTAGATTCTTTATCAGACTTTGGTTTTTTATAAATTTTTATACCATTTTTCTTAAGGTGATAGCTAAACAAGCTATTATTTAACATCGCTTCAGTGTAAGTGAAATAGTCTCTCACTCCAATATTTACATCATAAATCATACCTGCTTTTATATTTTTAATCTTAATTCCGTATTTACTAATTTTACTCACCTCATTCTTATGTAGTTAAACTTATTTTTTATTTTCTTCTGAAAATTTCTTAATATAGTATTTATTATGCATAGCCTTTGACCAATTGATTGCGTGTGCAATTTTCTTAATTTTTGTTCCACCATCTGCACAACCACCTGTACTAAAATCACCAACTGTAATGTTTTCAATTAGATACTTGTGAAATTCGCTCCGATTTGGAATCTGAAGATTATGGCTTCCTGGTGTTACATATGTACTTGTTTTCATAAATTAAATCTCCTCTGTTTTCATAATTTTTGTTTGTCATTGGACTCGCTCCTTTAATTGAGTGATGACTATAAGTTTCATATATTTATTCTCTTTATTTAAATTTGACTATTAACTAATTGCATCATTTCTTTTGGATCAGAGCAGCAGTCTGGAACGTTAGATTCTGACTTACCGCAATAATCCAAACCAACCGTGGATGAAACATCCACAAAAACTTGTGCGATGGAAGATATTTTCTAGGGATATCTTCGCTGCAATTCTAATGTGATAGAAAATATAATTATGTTTTCATTCATATAACTCCTTTCTTTAAATGAAATGAAATTTGATTTTCAAGTTACAAATTCCTAAATGATGTTTATTGAATGTGGGACATATTTTAATTCACCATTTAGAAACAAAATACATAAAGTAGGATTACTTATTATTCACCACTTATTTTTTCGTTTTTTATAATTTTAATTGTATTTTCAACATCTTTAATAAAAGAGCTTATCAATTTTGTTTGACCATTATATAAATCAACATATGATAGATATAATTCTTTTTCGGCTCTTGTAATTGCGACATAGAATAACCTACGTTCATCATCAACATTTTCATTCTTATAGTGTGGCAGGATTTCTTCATTGCATCCAATGATAAACACGACAGGATATTCCATACCTTTTGACTTATGAATTGTAAGTAATTTGACTTTATCATTATCTTTATTCTCCATTTCTGTATTTAACTCATCTATGTATGAAACAAATTCTTTAATGGAAGAGTATTTGGAACAAATATTTTCAAAACTGTTAAGGTTGTCGATTTGTTCAATATAACTTCCATCATCTGATTGCTTTCCTTTTGTAACAAATTTATCAATGTCTAATCTGTTTCTCAAAAATCTTACCAAATCTGAAATGTTGGAATTCTGATTGTTTTGTAAATAATTTATTACTTCAATGATTTCATCGATACCTTTTTTGAATCTCCAATTTCTCCTGTCAATCGTGAACATTGAATTGTATAATGATATATTTCTTTTAAAACTGTTATCTGTTACTTCTTTTAAAAATTTTTTATCTAACCATCGATTTGGTTTATTGTATAGATAAGAAAACGATTCATTATCATTTGTGTTTAACGCAAGTTTAAAGTAAGAAATTATCAATTTGATCTCTGGTAATTCTGTAAAAGTTTTACCATCAACAATTTCAAATGCTATATCTTCATCATGCAGCGTTGACTCTAGTTTTTGTAATTGAGCATTTGTTCTGGCGAGGATGGCAATGTCGTTGTAATCGTATCCTTTAAATTTTAATTCTCCTATTTTTGATGCAACCCATAAACATTCTTCATAATCATCAGGGAAATGTCTTAACTCAGGAATTTGAAAATTTTCTTTATTTGAAATACTCTCTACATAATTTTTGTGTTGAGAATTAGGAATACTTAACGCAAGTTTATTTGCTGTAAATACAATATCTTTGCTACATCTATAATTTGTATTTAGATTAATAACTTTTACATCTTTATAATCAGTATCAAAATTTAGAATAAATCTGCTATCACCACCTCTAAATGAATAAATAGCCTGAAGAGGATCTCCGACGATCATTGTGTTTTTTGTGTTTAATTTTCTTAAAAGTAATGCTTGAGAAATTGAAATATCCTGAAATTCATCAACTAATATATACTGAAAAATATTTCGATACTTTTCTAAAGTATAATAATCAGTATCAAAAATTTTATTTGCCATGTTCAAAAAATCATCAAACTCAATAAGTGAATTGATTTCTTTATACTCTTCATAAGTTTTATATATTTGTTTCATATCCTCTTCTTTAAATGGGGGATCCGGAGTGTAAATTAAATCATCATTTGGGGTTTTCATGTTATTTTTCTGCAACGCAATAAACGATGTAATTTCGTTGTATGGGACATTATCAGAATCGCAAAGTAATAAAGAGTCACTACAAATCCATTTTATTGTTTTTTCTTTTTCCCATGGTGTTGTCCATATTTTAAATTTTTTGATTCCATACACAGAGGAGATAATCTTCAAAGCAAATGAATGAAAAGTCTCTACAGATACATTCGATATATTAAGTTCCATTAGTTTTTCGTTTATATTTTCTTTTGCTTTTTTGCTAAAAGTAATTGCCAGGATAGAAGATGGTAATATATTATGTTCTTCAACCATTTTTTTAATTCTATGGGTAAGAACAGTTGTTTTACCGGAACCTGCTGTGGCAATAACCGCCACGTTTCCTTCTATTGTATTAATAGTTTCTTCTTGTTGTTTATTAAAATTCATATGTCTATTTTCCTTTCTTTGATGATGTGATTTTTAGAGTATAATCATCATTAATTGTTTTTTCTCTTATTCTGTTTCCAAGATATTCTGTATTTTTATCAATTGTTATTTCGCATAAATTTTGAAAACATAAGCTGTAATCATCCTTTTCTGCATAAGAAAAATATTTATCCGGATTTTTATCAAACCTTTTTCCCGCATTTCCAACCAATAAATCTGTAAACTCTTTATTGAATTCACTTATTAAATTATTCATTTTGAATTTACCAAACTGTTTTAATATAAAATTGCATTTGTCAAGATCTACATAATATGCTTCATATGTTTTGAAAACACATTTGATTTTCTTTTTATATAGTTCTTTCTTTAATACTTCTCCAAATAATTTTGATTTTTTACTATAATATCGTTCTCCAGCATTTTCTATTTTTGCTGCTTTATCAGCAATTGAAACACAATGAGAGTAGTAGTTCATTTCATCTTCAGATGCTTGATGACTATCAATAGAAATATCAACGTGTATATTCCCGTTTTCATCAATAATATTTTTGCCGCTTGATATTTCTTCGTTTACTCTATAAACCTCTCTCCAGATAACTAATCCTGCAGATTTTAAATAATCAAGTGCATTTGTTATGTACCATTCAATCATGTCATCAGCTTTGTCATAAAATTCATTTATAGTATCTAAAGAACACTGCGTTTCTTTACTCGTATCTTCTCTGTTGTATTTAACAAGATTATAATTTTTATTTACCATATTAATTTCTCTCGCCCATTTTCCAACTGTTATATCTATTTTGTTATTTTCGTCGTGACCATTAATTAAGTTAGTAAGTAGAAGAGGAACAATATATTGATATAATGATTTTGTCATCTTATTGAAATTTGATGGAAGAGGATAGTCATATACTTTTTTGATTCTATATGTTCTGCCACCTAAATCTTCAATGTTACAATATCGAGACATTTTTGTAAGTAAAGTCTTTTTATAGTTACTTATAAAACGTCCATTTTCTTTATATGATTTTTTCTGCGCATCACTCCCATATAGCTCTACTAATTTTTTTTCTGTAATTTTCCCTTTTTTGATATTTAATTTGTTCACGTGTTTTCTCCTTAAATTAGTTTTTTATCGTTTTTTGCACACCTAAAATGCCAATTTTCCCAGTGTTTATAAGGGTTTAGAGAGATTTCGCATCCTTTCATTTCTCCCTAATATATATATAATATAGGGAGACTTTAAAGGATGTTTTTCGTCAAAAACCCAGTGTTTATAAGGGTTTAGAGAGATTTCGCATCCTTTCATTTCTCCCTAATATATATATAATATAGGGAGACTTTAAAGGATGTTTTTCGTCAAAAACCCAGTGTTTATAAGGGTTTAGAGAGATTTTAATTGAATTTTTTATCCATTTTATAGTGCGCGAAGGGGGTCTGGGGGAAGTGCAAAAAAGAGCATAATTCATTTAGTCGCACTAGCAGATTGTGAGCCTTGGCGAACAAGGTGCGTAGTAAGACTTATGAATTTGGTCTTCCTTCCCCCAGTTAATAATTCTCTCTTTATAAATAATTTTTTTGATATAAATTCGTAATTCCTTATATATATATAGAGAGATCTAGGTAATGTTGGATCCACTTCAGAAAGAGCCGCAGGCGACCCTTTCTTCGTGTCTCCGTTTCACTTTGCTTCGCAAAGTCTTTGCTGACGCAAAGATACAATTTAAATTGAAATAGAAAAATTTTTTATAATTTCTTTTATGCTTCTTCATTAAATCCTTATTTTCTTAAATCATTATTTACAATTTGCTCATATCATTTCTCCCTTTATTATTAAAAATATTTGAACGGTTTCTTTGTTTCATACTTTAATTCTCTTAACGATTTAAAAATTTCTATAAAAATTCATAGTATTGTGCTACTATGTAAATATCAAAAGGAATAGGAGAGTAGTACTATGAGTTTTTTGGATGAATTAAATGAAATATCAAAAACACCGGAGGAAGCTGCTACAGAAAAGTATCAAGATGATTATCAATATGGTATGAAGTTTGCTGAATATGATTTCATGGAAGTTAAAAGCGATATAAAAGAAAAGGCAAAAGAGGGTAAGTATATTACAGAAGATGGCAAAAGGATTATTTCTTTCTATGAGGAATGTTATTTAAATAAATTTTCTCGTCCTATTGTAGAGGATTTGTCATTTTCTGAAAACAGAATGATAGAAACAAAAGTACAATTTAAATTTGAAGGAATCGGATATTATGATGGCTATGTTCATCATATAAATAAATTAGCTGAAGAAAATGGAATGTCAATGAAGGTTGTAGGGACTGTACTTAGAGAAACAGATTTAGGAGTGGATCAAGAATTTGATCTTCCTGATCCGCAAATTTTTCATTCAAAAATGTATAAACCATTAAAGATAATGTTGCATTGTAGAATTGAGTTTTAAATATAGCGGTAGTACATTCTAATTAATTTGATGTGTTTTTAGAAAAAAAGGGGATTTTGTCGAAATATGTAAAAATATCTTGATAAAAATATGAAAGTATAGTATTATAATTGTAAATTGTAGGTGTTTTAGAGTAGTAATAAATAGTAATTATAATTTATTTTATAGTTGCTAAAAACAGAAAGAGCAGAAGAGTTCATTAGAATTCTAATCTGCTCTTTTTGTTTTATTTGATACAGACACATAACAAAGCAAACATACTTTCGATTTTATATGGATAAATTTTAAATTTTTTGTTATGATACATATAGTAGGAGGTGTGCTGCATGAATAATAAGTCATATATTGCGATTGATCTAAAAAGTTTTTACGCGTCAGTGGAGTGTATAGAACGTGGCTTGGATCCAATGGATACGAATTTAGTTGTTGCAGACAACAGTCGTACAGAGAAAACAATTTGTCTTGCAGTAACGCCGTCTTTGAAATCATATGGTATATCTGGAAGACCAAGATTATTTGAGGTTGTGCAGCGGGTGCAAGAAATTAATGCAACAAGATTATATCGATTGAAAAAGAATGAGTTTCCCGGACAGTCATATAGTAAAAAAATTCTTGATACAAATCCGGATTTAAAAGTTGATTATATTGTGGCTCCACCACGTATGGCTTTTTATATGAAATATAGCACAAGGATTTATAATATCTATTTGAAATATGTTGCTCCTGAAGATATCCATGTATATTCTATTGATGAAGTATTTATGGATGTGACTTCTTATTTGAATACGTATGGATTATCCGCAAAAGAACTTGCACAGAAGATGATATTGGATGTCTTGAATACAACTGGAATTACTGCAACCGCAGGAATAGGAACTAATTTGTATCTTTGTAAAATAGCAATGGATATTGTTGCCAAACATATACCTGCAGATGAAAATGGTGTGAGAATTGCAGAATTGGATGAAAAGTCATATCGAGAGAAGCTATGGGAACATAAACCATTGACTGATTTTTGGCGAGTAGGTAGAGGGTATATTAAAAAATTAGAATCTGTAGGACTATATACAATGGGCGATATCGCAAGATGTTCTCTTGGAAAAGAGTCAGATTATTATAATGAAGACTTACTGCGTAGAATGTTTGGTAAAAATACAGAGCTTTTGATTGACCATGCATGGGGTTATGAACCGGTTACAATTGCAGATATAAAAGCATATAAGCCGGAGAGCAATAGTATTGGAAGCGGACAGGTTTTACACTGTGGAACTGATTTTGATAAAACGAAAATTATTGTGCGTGAAATGACTGAGATGCTGGTCTTAGATTTGGTTAGTAAGAATCTTGTAACGGATCAGATTGTATTAACGATTGGCTACGACAGAGAAAATCTATTGGATTCTTCCAGAATGAGTAAGTATAAAGGTGAATTCTCTCTTGATCAATATGGGAGAAAGATTCCAAAACATGCTCATGGAACAGTAAATTTAGATAGTTATACGTCTTCTACTAGCGTGATTGTAAGAGCTGTGCTTGATTTATTCAGTAGAATTGTAGACGAAAATTTACTTGTCAGAAGAATCAATATGTCTGCAAATCATGTGATCAGCGAAAAGGAAGCGAAACAGGATAGATATGAACAGCTTAATTTATTTGATATGATTTCTGAAAAGGAAGATGCAGTAGACCAGGAACAACTTAAAAAAGAAAAAGATATTCAGAAAGCTATCTTGGATATCAAGAAAAAATTTGGGAAGAATGCAATTTTAAAAGGCATGAGCCTACAAGAAGGAGCTACTGCAATAGATAGGAATAATCAAATTGGTGGACATAAAGCATAGGAGTGTGTTATGGGTAAATACGATGATATTATTGATCTGCCACATTTTGTCTCTAAAAAATACCCTCAAATGAGTATGCGAGATAGAGCTGCTCAATTTTCTCCATTTGCTGCATTGACAGGTTATGATGCAGAAATTAAAGAGACTGCAAGATTGACAGATAAAAGGATTGAATTTGATGAGGATGTTTTGGATAGGCTGAATGAGAGATTGAATATTTTAAGAAAATGCTTAGATGACGGTGATGTTGATCCGGATATCAGAATCACATATTTTGAAAAAGATTTAAAGAAAGATGGTGGAAAGTATATTACAATGAGTGGGAGAGTGAAGAAGGTACACGAATACAGAAATGTTGTAATATTTGAAAATGGAACTGAGGTACCGGTTCATGATATTAGTTATATAGATGGGGATATATTTAATAAATATTATTGAAAAAATTAGGCTCGCAATCCCATTAGCTTTAGCTCGTGGGTAGTTCACGGTATTGGATGATTATAGGGTGATTATAAATAATAGCAGTTGGTTCTTAAGGACTTATCTTAGGAATTGGCTGCTTATTTTTTGTGTCAGTAATTTTGAAAATAAGGTACTTCGGTAGAGAGGTAATTTTGTGTGATGTTTTTATACCGGGGGATGCCAGTATTTATGTGGGTACACTTAGGGGTAAGGTGACGTGGTTTTCTGGATTTTGATAGTGTGTTTTATATGTAATTTTTTGGAATATAAGTTGAGTTCGGGAAAATGCAGTAACGGTAAGAGTTTGTTTGGGGTTTGAATGGATATTGTGGTGGATTTTGGTTATTTTTGGACTGTTTAGAATGGTAGAAATGCAGTGTTTATGCTTTGTTGGTCGAGAGAGTTCCCGAAGTATTTTTAGGTAATTTTTTGGATTTTTGAAGTGGAAGATGAAAATTTTGGTGTGGAAATCGGAGGTCGAAATTTTGGTAGTGAGGTGTGGATAGAACCCATACCTGCTATATTTGATGCATAACATACGTCAAAAATGTTTAATACCGCCCCTATTATGGAGTGGCATAATACTACACTATTATGTTGCTTTAGGGACTTTTGGCACATTGATGAAAAGTGCAAAAGTTTTGATTGTAAAGATCTGAAAACAGGGGGCGGTATATAGAGATTTTATGGACAATCTGTTGATTTTTGTGTGTGTCTTTTACGTAGCAATGAAACATTGCATCAGGTGGGATTTTAGACTCAAATTCATGGATTCCTGGACAAGTTCGGATTTTTGGTGAAAATTTTTAATAATAAAAAAGTTATCCACATTCTGTTGATAACTCAAAATAATATGTGGATAACTTTTTGCCTTAAAACTTACCTCAAAACAAAATTTCCCACCAGACACACAAAATTAAACAAAAACCAACACATATTCCCCACTTGCAATCCAAAATAACCTACAAATGAGTACCACATCACCACTTTTATACCATTTTTTAAAATCAAACTTATCCACATCATGTGTATAACTATGCAATAATTTGTGTATAAATATACATCAAAAAAATACATCAAAACAATACTACACTAATAATAGTAATAATTCCTAGTTTACCTAAACATCCTACACAACAACGTGATGCAGTCCACACAAACACACAACTATACTCACTATTATTACACAAGTATTACATGTGTATCATATAACATACTATAACTATACAGTCATAACACAAGTTAATATACACTAACATACACACTGACACGATAACATACAAAAAATAGCGACGCCATATCAGCACCGCTATCATACTTATGCTACTTGTTTATAATTGTTATAATCGATAATTGACACCTCTTGTAAACATTGTTTAGCCATATTAACAATCTTTTCTATTTCCTGTACAACGTCACCGGTATAAATAATCTCATTGCATTCTGTACATTTATAACATGGTACATTTCTGATAATAACAAGACAGTTTCCTAAATCCGTAACGTCTGTTGTATATCCCTTTTCAGCGACTGCGCCGCATTCAATACATAACATATAATATCACACCTTTCTGGTCTTAAAATCACTTTCCCACTGATCCGGGTTAGGATAGTATGCTGTTATCAAATAAATGTAATCACAATCGTGACTAACCACAATATGAATATATTTATTATTTACCGAAAATCCTAGTATCAAACAACTGGGCAAAGGTTTGTCATCTTCATACTGTTTTATGACTTCTCCTGTCTCAATACCATTTATAATGTCCGTGATAGTAATATTTCTTTCTATTAGTCTTTCTTTCGCATGTCTTGTTAAAACTATCTTATTAGGCACATTTAACCTTTTCAAAACTTCGATATCAATCAAATACAATCATCCTTTCTCAATATTGTTGTCATTACTGACTATAATTATAATAACACTAAAAACAGTGCAAAGTCAAGCACTAAAATTAGTGTCAGAAGTATTTTATCTTTTCCTCTTCCGTCGGTATAATCTCGATTATATCCGACGGTTGACATCTTAAAATAAGACAGATCGTATTGATTGTATCTGTAGTAATACCTTTACCTTGCCGTATGTTTTGCATGGTAGCCTGGCTCATAATCTTATCTTTGCGTATTTTAGTAGCATTATATCCACGATCTGCGAGTGCTTTTAATATATCTATTTTATATCTAAACATACTATCTATAAATCCTTTACTTATTATTACAGATAATTATACCATAGATCACAATCAAATAAAAGCTACACACTCATAAACCGTGTTACTACTTATTATATGCGGTCAAAAAACTTTATACATCTAACATTACTTACTCAATCATAATTTTACAATTATAATCAATCGCATTACATAGCTTTATTACATCACTGACAGTTAATTCCTTTTTTTTAAAAACATTTTGTAATTGCTGAGGAGATATTCCTATTTTCCGCGCAACGTGAGCATTAGTGATTCCCTTTTCGATCAAATAACTTCTATAATCACTTAAAAACTGTTCTGTATTTTTATATTCTAACATGGATTATACCTCATTTCTTTTAAAGTCTTTTATTATACCATATTTTGTTTATAAATATAATTATACATATTTACTAAAATAAAGCAATACAATAGCGTGTTTGATTATAAATATGTACTAAAACAATAAATATATAAATAAAACTATTTACAAACATAAATAAAAGTGATAAGATATAATCAAGTTAAACGACAGATACACAGATAACAAATGAGATTGCAAACAAAGTGTCAGCCGTAAAACTTGCATAGGGTGTACAGATTTACTGCACGATACATAATAATTTAAGCATCTAAAGTGTAGCATATCTGAAAAGCAAAGTCAATTCTGGCTGAGCGATACCCAACTACAAAAGGAATTTGCACTTTGAAAAGTGAATAGTGAAATGTTAGATCATATAATAACAATGTCTGAGATTTTCTTTTCGATGTTATTACGTTTTGATTTTATAATGTTGTCACGAGATTTTTCAGTGTGTAAACTAAAATAATGTTCTCGGCTTTTATATATGTTTATTGTTATATTTGTTTTATTTTTTACTTTTAAGTAGTCGCAATAGCGATATATAGCAATTTCACCGGATTTTATTTCTTCAACATAAAAATCGCCGTTTTCTAATTTTTTAGGTTTGCCTGAAATTGACGATTCACCACAGACAAAAAAGAAATATATATTTTCACAAATATCATGATATTTTTTTATCATTTCTCTGTCTTTGTCTGTGATTGGGAAAGTCCAACTTTTATAAATGGTTTTCCTATTTTGACAGTTTTTCGTGTATTTCATTATAATATAAAAGTCTTCGCTTGTATTAGTTGTCATTTTGATAACCTGAATTTCATCGGTACTTTCTATTATAGAAGGTGTTGTATCAGAATTATGTTTAAAAAAAGAAAACATACAAGCGCCGAAATAAAAATCTTGTGTCTGTATTCTATAATTGCCCATGATATAAAATCCTTTTTCTTTTATGGTAACATAAATTGACAAAATATACCATTCAGAACATTTGTTTTTTATCATAGTATATTGTATAATATAGCCTAACAGGAGGTGATATAGTGGATATAAATAATAATGCTGAATTGTCCAATACAATCAATAATTTAATTAAAGAGTCAGGCATAAAAAAAATAGTGCTTGCTGAAAAAATGGGTATTGTAAATCAAAATTTGAATCGAAAAATAAATAAAAAAAATTTATCTTTAGACGAAACAAACGACATCATAAACCCATTAGGATATAAAGCAAAAATAGTAATCGAAAAAGATTAAAAAAATAATCAAAAAACGATTGACAAACATAAAAACATATGATATTATATAATCACAAAAGGAAAACAAAAGAGCAGTTGTCACAAGGCTACCAACCAAAACAACTGCTCAACAAAACACACTTCTTGCAAAGTGATTATATATATTCTAACATTTTAGTATTCACTTTTCAAGTCGTGTTTCACAAATTCTTGTGAAAAATTCCTTTTAAAAATTATTTTATAAGATTGAAAGCAAGACTCCTGAGAGTAATTCGGGTAACTGTTTTCTGAAATATTCTGCAATAGATATTTTCGGAACAGCGAGGACATGAGCTAAGAGGGTAGGGAGTAACTACGAGTAAAGAATATAGGTTAAACAAAAGTATTTTAGATATGATTAGTTTCAAGGTTACCTGCCAGAAAGAGGTGGCTGGGGTAGTTGATAAGGGTATATATTGTAGATACAGACAGGAATAAAATTTATTATTGTTTGATTGTGCAGTTTATATACTCCCCGCTGAGAGAATCCAGCAAAGGAACAGTGTACTGCGGAACGGCTTAAACATCACATAATGGAAAGAAAGTGATACATCCGCAGAAAGTCATAATGACTTTAGAAATAAACAAATTAAAAACAAATTTTTCACTTCCAACAGAAAGGAGGTGAAAAACGTATGTACTATATAACATACGACAATGAAACAGTCGTGTACAATTCTGATCACAAGCAACTTGTAAAGTGTCCAGCGGAACAAGAAGCAAAAGAATATATACACGACAACTCATAAATTATTGTAACTTGTAAATCAGGACTTGTCAAGTCGGCAAGTCCTTTAAATAATAATACGGAATAACAAAAAATAAAACCTTGTATAGGCACGACAAGAATAAGTCCTATCAAGTGCAATACTTCCGTATTAAGATTTTCCAGGAAGAAAAAACAATGTGAAAGACGTGTGACGGTGGCAAGGAGTACACACAAAAATAACTAGGAATTGCAAAAGCATCGGAACGGCTAACACTTCCGAAAGGCTCAAGATCAGCAATGCCTCATAGTTGTGCTGACATTAAGGAGCTTGTATATCTCCTTTTTAAAACAGATTATACAAGGTTTATCGTAAGTAACTATTATCCTAAAATAGTTGGAGCAGGAAGTCTAAAATTGACATGATGTCTGTATCTGTACCTAAAATAGAACTAAAAACAGACCGTGAGTACTTTAGTAGGCAACACGTAAAAACTTTATCAATCCTATAGAATATGGATGTAATAAGCAAAAATTAAGTCACGCCTTAGTCACTGGTGTAGAATAATCTACAACAAACTTTGAAACCGCTTAAAATTATGCTTAATATCTGTTATCGGTATACGGATATCCAGTCCGGCGTGAGTTCATGACTCTGACAGATATTTTAAATAGAGAATAAACAATCAAATAAGAATGAGAGAGGTAATCAAAATGAGAAGTAAGAAAAGAAACATGAAAACAAAAATCCGCGAAGTTACAACGCTGTTAATGCCGATTGTCTTTACGGTCGGAATGGTTGGTTACTGGTTGGCTTTTGGATATTAAGAAAGAGTGAACATTATGAAAATACCTATGGCATACCACGAATTGTATACTTTTAAGTAGTTAGAGTTTACAGGATAGAGGAAGTAATTGAATAATCCGGACACGTTCCGGCACTGTCAAGAAAAATATTGCACCATAACTAAAAATTTGCTATATTATATTAAGAGGTAATAGAGAAAGTAGGTGAAGGAAATAACTTTACAACAAAAAATAAAAGTTGCTTGTGATGAGGCTGGAATATCATTGACAGAATTGGGTGCAAAAATGGGAATGAGTCAAGCGTCTATTTCCAAAAGGGTAAAAACTGGAAAATTTACGCAAGAAGAACTAGAGAAGATGGCTAGTATTATGGGATGTAAATATACATCTGCTTTTGTTTTCCCGAATGGGAATAGAATAGGCTAAGAAAAGACATTATACGTTTGTATGATGTCTTTTTTATTACAATCATACATTCCGAAAACGTAAAATAAATTCTAAAAACATATTGACATTCCGAAAACTTCATGCTATATTAAGCATAACGAAAACGTAATGATTAGTAAGTTTTCGGAAATAGCACCTTGTCAATTTCATATAGCTAATCAAATACAACGCGTTTATACGAGCAGATAACACTGTTTAAGTACAGAACTCTTATAAGCGGAAAATCAGCAAGTGAATTAAGGGAATAAACCGTAAACAGGCTGTGCTGTATGATGTTCTAGTCTATCGGTATAAGTCCGATACTGACGAGCAAGAGCGAAACTAGAAGAGAATAAGAAAACAGATATATAAAGAAAGGTTAAAAGGTGGAGAATATGAAAAGAAACAAATTATACGGAACAACATTTTGTGGAAATGAAGCAAGCGACTATGCAAAAGAAAACGGTTATCTTGACTATGCGACGTTTTCAAAAGCATTTGATGCTGTGCTGAATAATAGTATTATGGAAAATACTTGTGAAGTTGGATTTTGGGAGCAAGAAAATGGAATTATTGATAATTCTGAAGAAATCGACGCACTAAAAGAAGAAATCACTGATATTGAAAATCGTTTGGAATTTTTGACAGATGAAGAAATAGAAGAAGCTCAAATGCTGCAAGAAGAAATTGATTCTATTCAAGAACAAATTGAAGAGTTAAAAGAAGAACAAGAGCAGTCATACAATCAAGATATCTTTCAATATTTTATCGTATCAGACCAGGGCGCGGAAATGATTAAACAGTATACAGAAGATCCTTTGTTTTATAATGAAACTCTTGACATGTATGTCTGGGGAATTACACACTTGGGAACAGCTTGGAGTTATGTTTTAACAGACGTTAAATTAAATTGCAAAGAAGAAGCGTTTGAATAAGGAGTGTTCTAAACTATGACAAATAAATTTTTAAGACGTGTTGTCGATGAATCAATCATTGATACACGGAAATACAGATATACATATAATGCCGGAAATGGAAATATTGAACGTTTACCACTGGAAAAGCTAAATACAACATATGCTTTAACAGATTGGGAAGTAGTCGGAAACGTAAGGGATTTATAGAAAGAGGTTTGAATGATGAAGCGGAAAATATTATATATCGGTGCTGTTGCAATTATTTCTTTTACCACATTTATAATAGGAAGAAACTCGGTTGAAAACACACCGAAACAAGCTCAGGAAACAGTCGCAGAAATGCCGGAAACATATATTGACACAGAAGAAATCGAAAGCGTTACTATTGGAACAGAGGGGTTTGAGTTAAATTTTTCGGACGGAACTGGTTATTATATCGAAACAGACGTTGCACCGGATAGCGGATATATCAATGTAAATGATATAAAAGGTTGGGAAACCTGGAACGATGATGAAAAAGTATATCTATCTGTATGTGATTGGATAATCAGCAAAGAGCCATATACAACAAATACGAAAGCGGAAAGAATGGGATAGGAAGAGACATGATGGAAAATTTTTATAACAAGCATCAGATACAGTTGATCAATATTACACAGAGGAAACACAAGATTGAGCTGATCTCGGTTGAAAGAAGTGGAACGAAGCAAAAGGAAAGGAGTCATGATTATGATAACAGTAGGAAAATCTTTAGCAGATTATACGTTTGAGGAATTGGAAGCCTTGGATAAGAATATACTAACGAATGAAGAGTGTGAGCAGATTCGGGAGAATCCTCTCGTAACACTGGATATTTTGGGAAGCAGTTCATACAGACGCGGTAGAACATGGATAGATGTTCATATCGAAAATGAAGAACGACAATGCAACATAGATGTATACGTATAGAAAGCACTTGTAATTATACAGGTGCTTTTTATTATAGAAAACTTTACATATTAAAGGAGATTAGAAAAATGAGTAGAAACGGAAAACTTGAACCTATGGAAGTGGAAACAATGATGAATGAAGCAAGAATGCTAAACAATATCATTGAAGTTGGAGAAAGAATGATCGTATCTGACAAGATGGAAGAAGCAAGATCGAAACATGATGGAAGAGAAAAGGCAATTATCAGCATTAATCCATTGCTTATCCATGTACCAAACTGGCAAAGAGAATTAAGGGTGTCTATTGCAAAGAAAATCGGATCTGAATTTAGCTCTTATAAATGGGATTTGCCTAAGATTATGTGCAAGAATGATAAATTTTATGTTGTTGACGGTATGCACAGAATCATTGGTGCTTATTTTGGAAATATGAAATTGATTCAGGTTGAAGTATTGATCGGAATTACAGAAGCAGAAGCGGTTGACTTATTCTTGTCACAGCAAGACGATCGAAAAACCATGACTCCTGTCGATATCTACAGTGCGGCGCTCGTAGCTAAAAAAGAAGAATATGTTACATTAAAATCTATCTGTGACAGAAACCACATTGCTGTTAAGGGAGACAGGAACCCAGTAAAAAATCCTATTGGTATTTTAACTTCTGTCTCTGACGGTGCAAAGATGTCGAGAGTTTGTCCGGATTTATTAGACAGAATTTTACAACTTATCGTAAAACTACAATGGAACGGAGGTAAAACTTATCGCGAAGGAAAGGCATTCAGCGCGAAAGTATTAAGAGTATTTAGAAAATTATATGCCTACTACTCTGGAAGAGAGACAGACATGGAAAGAGTTCTGTTGAATAACTGTAAAGGAAGTAAATATTTTAATGATAATTTATCAGAGAAGTGGCAAGATTCATTATTTGATTTCCTTTCCGGTGTGATCGAAAGGAATATTGATATTCCGGGAATTGAGTCTAAGACAACACGAAAAAGAACATCAAGAAAAGCAGTAGCAAAGACTGCATAAGAAAAACTTACATATTACGTTCTGTGAGTGTCACAGCTTGCAGAATGATTTCAGGGAAATAAAAAATACAACAAATAAACACAACAACAAAAGGAGAATAATACAATGGAGATTTTGAGCGAATTTACAATTTGCGGAAATAAGTATTGCACTGTAAGAACAAAAGGCAGTGTATCAGTGGTGGAAAAATGGGAGTATAACAACGTAGTGAACAAGTATATGAGGAATGGAGGAAATAAGAAATGAATGTGATTGAAACAGTTATGACGGAAAAAGAATGGAAGAAACATAATAAAGAATGGTTAGAAGGATATGTTATAGCTGCTACGAGCCAGAAGTTTAAACGGTGGAAGCGCAGACTGAACTTTCAAAAGTTCTCTGGATTGATTTTGCTTCTTATCGCGTTGTTTATGACAGAAACGGATGCAAAAGTATATATTACTGTATTAGGTGTGGCGCTGATCGTGTACTGGAAACCATTTTGTAAGTAAGAATTATTAGAAAGAAAGTAGAGGAAAATATTATGAATATCGAAGTAAATAAGACAAATGTAAAAGTAGAAGGAAATAACCTGGTGATCGAATTAACGGAAGAATTAAGGAAATCTTTAGGAATAAGACAGAGTAAACCACTTTATGAATGCAAGGTTGGAAACGTGATTGTAGACGACATTGGAAATGAATGGTATGTGGTGGAACAGGATATTGAGAACAATAGAACCAAAGTTTGGAAAAAAGAACTTCTTGAAAAAACTTATAGATTCGACAGTGAATTAAATGATTTTAGAACTTCTGAAATCAAGAATGTGTTGAATGATGAAAATGGGGATATTCTGACTGATATCTATAAAGGGTTTGGAAAAGAAAATGTATTGATTGATACAGTTGATTTACTATCTATGGATGGGTTGCACACTTACGGAACATGTGATTGTAAGGTGCATTTAGGAACTTTTGATGATTACAGAAAAGCCAGGAAGAATGGTATGTTTAGGACAGAAAATGAAAAACCGTTTTGGTTAGATACACCAGACAGTACAAATGAAGGATGCTCGGCTTCCTATGTTCGGATTGTTCGCGGTAATGGTCTCGTGTACTACCGCGATTGCTATTGGAACGTTTATGGTGTTCGTCCGTTTTGCTCTTTAGACTCTTCAATCTGTGTATCAGTTGAATAACGTAGAACTTTGGAACAGTCAGGAACAGCTTTTTGCTGTTCCGTATGTTATGGAAACAAATAATGATTTTATCGGGAGGAAATAATGATGGAAAGATTTAAAAATTGGGAATGTAATTCCTATAGATTTAGTAATAAAAGAAAAGATTATGGATATCAGGATTTAAAAAAATATTTTTTCATTGATGGAAGTGAAGTTATTTATTGTAAGAAAGATTTTGGAGTATGCAAAGCTGGAAATTATTATCTTGTATCAGAAGGTTCTTTTTATGGATGTGGTTTTGTAGTAAATGATTGGACTCCTTTTGATAAGTGGCAAGGCAAAGAGTACATGAAAGATGGTTTGGAATACAAAGAAGGAATGAAATTTATATGGCATCCTATGAATAGAGCAACGAAGCAGGTTGAAGTAGAACATCCTCATTGCGGGAAAATTGTTACTGTTATTGGGCTAGAAACAATGGATAGAGTAAAAGTGTCTGTTGATGATTTTCCAAACTGTAACGACAGAAAAAATGCTAATCAATTTGTGGCTGATAAAGATGAATTGATACCTATGAAAAGATAATTTTATTAGGAGGAAATTAAGATGAAAGCAGTTAATATTAAATGGGATACAGACGGAGATTTAGAGTTATTACAGGAATTACCTAAAGAGATAGAAATTCCAGAACATTTTATAGATGAAGATTTTGACATAGAAGATTATTATGAAGAAATTTCTGATTATATTTCTGATGTTACTGGATTTTGTAACTATGGTTTTGAACTGATAAATGAATAAGAGATAATTTTAAATGGAGGAAAATACTATGAGTAAAATTAAATATACTAAAAAAGTTACATATGAAATGGAACGCTATCCAGAAAAATGCAAAGAATGTCCTTGTTTTTCACAGAAACCATATAGCTGCATGAATGAAAAAGGTATGGAGGCAAGATGCGAATTGGGGTATATGGATGGGAAAGACACGAGAGATTTTTATGGAAATATAAAATGTTCAAGTTGTATGATCGAAGAAGATGATAGAGTTAAACTTATCGATAGATAAAAGCACGATTTTAAAAGAATAGGATGATAAAACAATGATGAAATTTACAATGAACGCAAAAGAATTAAAAGCAATGATGGAAAAAGGATTGGCAGCCATTGATAAGAAAGTAACACTTGACAGCTTGAAAAAGTTATATATGCAGGTCGAAGAAGATGGAACGGTGAAAATGTGTGGTACCGATATGGAACATTTTGCAGAAATAAGAACAAATAATGCATTTGACACAAGTCCAGGTGTTTTGGGGATTGACATTGACGATATCAAGATCATTTCCAAAATGAGCGGAGATGTTACGCTAGAAGATGTTAGCACGGAAATGCAGCAGAGAATAAACATAAAGTGCGGAAAAAAGATTGTTACTATTCCACGGTGTGCGAATACAGATATTTTTCTTCCAGCAATGGATGATACAGAAGCGCATATTATTACAACAACGGAGAGTTGGTTATTGGAAACAATCGCTAATCTTTCTTTATTTGTGGCAGGAGATGACGCTAATAAAATGATGAACGTATTCAACTTCAACACAAAGCGGAAGCGTGTAGAGGCTGTGGACAATCGCAGAATTGGGACGAGATCACTTGAGAATCAGAAAATTATCACAGAAACGGAAAATCCATTTGACACTGTAAAACTCCATGTGAAATGCTTGCCGGTATTCAAGAAAATCATGGATAAAAAATCAGATGCGGAAGTCAAAGTATATCAGGATCAGAAATATATCAGAATTTCCGGAAAAGATTTTACATACGTTATCAGAAGAATTGATGGACAATATTTCAATATTGAACAGATGTTGTGTGATAGCAGAGATTTTGTATTCAATGCTGATAGAGAAGAAATGTTAAAAATTATGAAGTATAACGCAGATATGGTAAAAGAAGAAAAGGAGCCTACTATCTTTCATAGTGAGAACGGAAAACTTTACACATATTTGCAGACTTCCAGATATCAAACTTTTGACGAGATTGAAACGGAAAATCTTGTAATGGACGAGGACTTATTTATTGGATTCAATTCACATTATCTTGTGGATGTATTATCAGTTATTGATTCAGAGAATCCGGTATTCAGAGGAAGCAAAAGAAATGCTCCAATGTACATTGATGGAAATGAGTACAATTTCTTGATTCTTCCGATCAATATTGCTGAAGAAAGTTATATTATAAATTTTAGAACACAACTTGATAGAGCAGCTTAACGGCTGCTTTATCTTTTGAAAGGAGACATTACTATGGAAGAAATTAAAACAAAACTAATTGAATCGTTATTAAAAACTATTACATATGATGACATGACGTTAGAACAGGAACGTCTCGTAGTTGAATATGAAACGGAAAAATTAAAGCCTAAAGTGGATGATCTAAAGCGTACAATGTCTAAAGAGCAGTTAGAAGAAACCATACACGAATGGTGGTTAGATTATCAGATTGCAGACGAAACAGAAAATAATCTGATTGCCTATATCCAGTAACACAATAAAAGAACGCTTTGTATGGAGGATATAGTAAGTTATGTATGGGAAACTTTTCATAGCTGATTCGTGTGCAATAAGCGATTCTAATTGAAATACAGATTTTTAGAGAAGGAAATAACATGGACACACAGAAAATTGCGAAAATATTATATAATCTGTCTTTAGATATGGATTATGCGGACTCTTTAGAATACAAAGATGAAGAAGTAAAGTGTATCACAGAAGAACTGGAAATTTTAAAACAAAATGAATGTTTCAGTACGCTGCAAATGTTGGAAATGATCGCATTGAAAAATGAAGATATGGAACATTGGAAAGAGGGAAAATAGTATGTCATTAAGAGAATATCTAAAAGAACTGAAAATTGATCAAATTGAAGATGATACAGAATTTTGTGATAAGGAATACAATGCGATAATGGACTATTGCACAGAACGGAAATTCTTAATCACAGATGCTGATTTAGCATGTATCGTTAATCGTGGTCTGAACGATAGCTTTGAATACAGGCGTGCAGAATATATCGAGAATTTGTGGTTAGAATTCGGAGACGTTCCAATGAATCCTGAAACAGAATGTATTGAGGAAGAGTGGAACGGATTTGCCGCAGGAACACACCGAGAGGAAATTTGGGAGTGGTTTGAAGAAACTTATGGTGTTAGTGTCGGAAAAGATTTGATGGGATTATAGGAGGAAATGATTATGGCAAAATATATTGTAGATTATTATGAAACATATAGCAAATCATATGAAGTAGAAGCAAATAGTAAAGAAGAAGCGGAAGAGATTGTAGAGAATGATATTTTTGAAGGACGTAGACAAGCACCATATAATTGTACAAATTCATGGTTCGAAACAAATGAAATGAATGAGTTTTCATATCTAGTAGACGGTGTAACTTCTTGTTGTGGTTATGATTTTGGAACAGATATGGATAAAGTAAAATTCTGTCCTATATGCGGAACAGAATTAAAAATAAAATAATAATAGGAAATCAGGATTTCAAGTGGAGGAATAAATATGATTGATAGAGTTGGGAAACAAAAGAAAACAAACTTAAATTCATCGCTTTTAGCAAGCAGAATTTTTGATTGTATATCTGATGGATATGATGATGAAGAATATAAGGAAACAACTGTTGCTTCTTTGTATAATGAGTTGTCACAAATTCCGTCAGATAGTTCTATTAAAGCTGCATTTATTGCATTATGTAAAAAAATAGAAGAGTTGGAGGAGTAATACAATTTCTGAAATTAATAACAGAAACTAGAATTTGATTAGAATAAAATCGGAAATTCAATCTATTTATAAAGAAGGAAGGCTGATTATATGAAAAAAGTAAAGGTGATTTTCAGAAAGAATGGTAATGATATACTTGCTTTTCTTCCAGAAATTAGAGTTAATTATGGAAACATTATGTCATATATGCACATAGGACAACACTCAGAAGCAAGTTATGACTTCTATAATGGAACGAAAAGAGCGACAGAAGAGGAATATAAATCGTTATTGGAAGAATTAAAACAGATATATGATGATTGTATATTAGAAGTAAGACAGAGACTTTATTATGATGATTTACTTAAATCATGGCAATAAAACTCGTATTTGTTTTAAAGATTTGAGGAAAAATATTATGGACGAATTAAAATTAGCTTATTTGGCTGGAGTAAAGGTTGGAATAGAATCTTTAGTTGAAGGATTGAAAATAACAGCAGAGAAAAACGGAAATCAGTTACCTATCGAATTTGTCAAATTGGTCGCTGAAAATGCTATCACTGATGTTGAACTAAAACTAACGTCAATGGAGAATGGAAAAGGATTGCTGGATGTGTTAGATAATAAATAGATTGGAGGTACATATTATGGAAAATAAGATAAACAAAGAACAGTTTTGTGGAATTGATTTATATAATTGGAAAGAATGGGATGAAATAGATACTGACAATTTATATTTCTACAATGTAAAATTTCTTATACCGTCAATGAAGAAATATGATAATATGGATGTTTCGAGATTTTTTGATGGCAGTATGGAAATTTATTGTGGAGAAAGTGCAGAAAAAGTTGTTTGGTCTGGTTATGTAACAGATATTCAGGAAGTTATGGAAGAATTAAATAAAAGGAAATGAAAATCGCATTTCTTATTGTAGAATTGGAGGAGAAAATAATGGATAAGGAAGTAACAATTGTAGGTAAATTTTATTTGAGAAATGGAAATGTAATTGATGAAAAAATTATATTTGAAAAAGATGACAACAAAGAAGATACTGAAAAAACCATTAAAGATATAAGAGATATGATTAAAAAAGGTTTTAGGGAAGATTACAATTTCCAGTTTACATTTGGATTTACAACATTTAGAGGAGATGAACTCGTAGCGGTTAAGCTAGAGGAAGCAGAATGAAATTCACATTTCTTTTGAGAGAGAAATGACAATATTAAAAGAATTGGCAGCAGGAAATAAAGGAGTAAGAAATTATGATGTGGACATTATTTGTATTGGATTTTGATGGAGCCTATAACAATGAATACAAAGAAGATTGCGGAGCAAGACCAGAAGTATATCAGATTCCATTAGATAGACAGAGAGAGGTGGAGAGTCTTGCCGGAGAAGCAACTAGAAAGTTTAATTCATGTACAGATGTATGTGAACCTATTGGGGATATTTTTAAGGGATTGCTCGAAGAGAATGGAATTAAATTCCACTATGTTGGATATTTAAAAATACGTTTCAAAGAGAGACAAGAAGATTACCTTGCAGATTATATTCCTAGGGAGATTGTGTAAATATGGCTCAAAGATGGACAGACAGAGAGATTAAATATTTGGAGTCAAAATATCTTAATCAGCCAACGCAAATTACTGCGGATAGACTGAACAGGACAATGAGATCTGTAGTTAAGAAAGCAATGCAGCTCGGACTTGGAAAGAATAATAACATTCTAAGTGCTAATAAACTTGCTGAGTGTTTTAATGTAACTCCAAAGGTTGTACTAAGATGGATTGAACAATATAATCTTCCATGTAAGATTATTCATTGCAAGAACGGAAATCGATACAGTGTTGAGGTAGAAGAGTTCTGGATGTGGGCTAAAGCTAATAAGGATGTGATTAACTGGACAAAGTATGATTACATGACATTGGCTTTGGAGCCTGAATGGGTAAGACAGGAAAAATTTTCATGTAAAGAACCGAATAAAGGAAAGGCTTGGACAGTGACTGAAATAAACTCGACGAAGTCCATGCTGCGTAGAGGAATGTCTTACAAAGACATTGCAAAAGAATTAGGGAGAACAAGAAGTGGAGTTGCACATAAGTGTGTGAGTATATATAATGGAGAGTGAAGGAGGGATAAAATGGGAACGTTAATTGGAGGAATATTTTTATTGATGCTATGTGCGTTTTTGGAAAATCTCAGCGATAGTTTAAAGTAAAAAAATATTTGGAGGATGATATTATGGGTGGGATTATTTTTGGAACAGTTGTTATGATTGTAGGAGCGTTGTTTGCATTTGCAGAAAATCAAAAAACAAAAAATATGTCAGAAGATGAACGCTGGGAGTATGAGTGGAGAAAGATCAATAAAAGAAAGTAATTATGTATAGTTATAAGTCATCAGTTAATTCTGGTGACTTTTATAGTATATATAAGAAAAGAATATCAATTAGAGCAATCAGGAATATCTGATTGTTTTTTTTATTGCAAAACAGGAGGAATATTATGGGAAAGAAAAGAGATAACATGGAATATTTGTTCAAAGAACAAAGTAAAAGAGTAAAAAGGGGAATAAAGAATATGGAGAACTCCATGTATAACAGTTACAACATTTGCAACGTTGATTTTGAATTCGCTACAGAAATGAAAGCCGAAGGTTTATTACATGGAACACGATTTTAAAGAAAGAAGGCATTAAATGTGAAGGAGATTAAAAGAGAAGATATTCTATTAGGAGAATATGAAAAATTGTATTGTCGAAATGTATATGAATACCTTACTCGGAATAATAAGCCACAAGAACAGAAATATTATAGAACAGATGATGGAGAATTGTGGGAGATTAGTTATTTTCATGGAAAAGAATCAAAAGAATTTGCAGAACGATTGTCTGCATTAGAATATTTACAAAAGAAAATAGATATTGCAGAAGCATTGGGATTTTAGGAGAATATTATATGTGTTATAAAATTGAAAAACAAAGAAAAATAGAACAAAAACTTGCAAAAGAACTAAAAGATATTCCTGATTTTATATCAGATTTTTTTGATAGATATAAATCAGCGGCTACAAAGAGAGTTAATTGGATATATATTAGAGATATGCTTAATTGGATGATCAATAATAAATATATAAATAAACAAAGCATAGCAGAAATCAATGAAACAGATATGCAGATTATTACTAGTAATAATCTTATTAAATATCTTAACGAATTAAAAAATGGATTTTTAGGAAGAACAAATTCACTGGATTCTATCAATACAAAGAAGAATGTATTCAGTGCTTTTTGGAATTATTTACGACAAAATAAATATGTCGATGATAATGTGATTTCACATATACCTGGCAATCTATATAAATCTGAAAAAAGATATAAAGAAGTAGAAATCCCAACAGATGAGCAAGTGGAAAAATTCTTAGTAAATATCACAGATGGAAATAAAAATGAATTTAATATTATTAGAAATATTGCCATCGTTCAACTTATAAAGGGAAGTGGTATTCGTTCAGAAGAACTAATAAATATGGATATTTCCGATTTACATCTACACGAAGAAAAAAGACCGTATATGATGATTCTTGGAAAGGGAAATATACAAGAATATGATAAAGTTTATATGTCTGAACAGGCTAGAATGAATATTGAGGAGTATTTGAAAATTAGAACTTTTTTCGTAACAGAGAGAAAAATTAAAGATAATGCATTGTTTTTATCAAATGAAAATAACAGATTAAGTAAAGGTGCAATTACAGGGTTTTTTAATTTATATTCGGAAGGTGAAATTTACCCACATATGTTAAGACATTGGGTTGGAAGTAAATTGTATGAAGAAACAAAAGATATTGTTCTTGTTCAAAGACAATTAAGGCACAAGAATTTGGAAACAGCAGCAAGATACTATGTACACATGGATGAATCTACTATAGCAGATGCTGTACTTGATTTGTAATATGTGTTAAAATAATATGTAATGGAGGTACGATATTGAGAGGAAAATATATTGGTAGAGACGGAAGTATGGGGTTTCGCACAGGACAAACATATGAGATAAGCACAGAACTTACGAAAATCTACAGAGATAAGAAAAAGATTGATGTAATTATGTTGAGAAGCGGGAAGTTGTTTTGTCCGTATGATTCCGTAGAGAGTATTTTGGAAAATTGGAAAATTGGAGAAACCATGATGGAAAACTTTATGAATGAGCCGGTTGAACAGAACTGGACAGAGAATGACATTATAGAAGAATATGAAAAATACAAAGACAAGAAAAAAGTTGCAAAAATATATGGAATGGATTCGCAGTAGGTAACAGAAATTTTGAAAAGGAATGTATAATATGAACAGCGATATTTTTGAGATTATGCATAAAGATAGAAGAGTTGCAAGAATTGATTCTTCTGGAAGATGTAAGGTGTATTACAAAAGTTTTATGCCATATAACCTATATCTTGAAGAAGAAGAAGATGTTGATACTCTTGTTAATAATATTACAAATTTCAATTATTGGTGTGCAACAAGAGTTCTCACATTGGATAGAAAATACGCTAAAGAAATTTTGAACAGTATAGGAATGAATCAGGCTGTAACGGACAAGGATAGAGCAAAAGTGGCGTTATCATATAGGTGTACATCATTGACAGATGTTTTCTGGGTAAGAAATAAAGGTGAAAAGATAACATTTTCTGAAGTGAATTTGTATGACAACCACTTGGAAAACATATTTATTGATATTGCCCTACGTGGAAAACAATATACAGTCAATAATGAAGATCTGGCAAAAGATTTGTCTACAAATGGTGTTTTCCCAAAAGCCTGGAAACGGACAGAAAAAGGATTTTCTCTGTTGAAAGACGGAGGAATAGAAGTTGTTGAGAAGGAACTTCTATCAAGTAAAATTTGTCAGTGTTTTGATGTAAAGCAGGTCATATACAACAGAAGTGTATTTGCTGAAGAACCGGTAACTATAAGTGAAAATATCACATCAAAGGACTTTTCCATTGTGTCTATGGAAGCATTTGAAGTGTATTCGCAAAATCATGACCGAAATATCCGAAAATATATTTTAGCACTTGATAAGCATGATTACTACATGATGAACATTATTGATTACCTTGTGGGAAACACTGATCGTCACTGGGGAAACTGGGGAGTTCTGGTAAATAATGTGAATAATAAACCAGTATCTCTTCATCCATTGATGGATTTCAATAAGACATTTAACTCGTATGAAACAATAGAAGGTTCTAATTGCCAGACTTGCTTTGGGAAAAGAATCAACCAGAAAGACGCTGCATTAGAAGCTGTAAGAAAAATTGGATTGAATCAAATCAAAGAAGTGAATTATGATTGGTTTGAATATTTTCCAGAATATGTTGGGATGTTCAAGAAACGGTATGGAATTTTGAAGAGAATAAATGATTGATTTCAAGCGAAGGGGAATTATGAAGGAACAAAAAATATGCCCGTTTTGTGGTTCAGAAAAGGGATACTATATAACAGAAAGAGTAATTAGAGATTTGTTTTTTAATTACAATAATGAGCCATGTGGAGCGTCTGAAGATATTACAGAATTTTGTAGTAGAAGACGAAGGTGTATAAACTGTAATAAAATACTCCCGAAAAAGATGTTTATTAAAGTAAAAGAAATGTAGGTTTTATAGGTGTTCTTAAAGAAGGTGATATAGTGATTTTTGAAACATTGGAAGAGGAATATAGAGGAGATATTATTAGAATTGATAAATTAACAGAGTTTCTTCCTACAGAACACTGGGAATGGGATGATACTGGAGTAATTACTTTAGATGATATATCAATTGCGTTACATAATGGGCTAACAGAAATCCCAGATCCTTATGGTGATGTATGGAATCATCCTGTTCTTGAAATGCGTTCAAGAGATTGGCATATTGGAAGAATTCTGTATTTTATCAAGCATCCTAATGAGATTAGAGATATAGAAATTGATAACGAATGCAGCAATGGATATATTTTACCACAACCAGTAATAGTAGATGGATGGCATAGATACGCCGCAGCAAGATGGTTACATGATCAAGAGAAGCTATTTGAAATTCATTGCAGGTATGGTGGGCGAATGGATGTACTTGAATATTTACAGGGTAAAACTAAATCATTATTATGCGAAGTGATTTAATAGTTGAAATTTAACTTTCATTTGGGAGGTGTAAATGTTATGAGAAAAGTAGTTTTAGAACCGCACAAAGAAAAGTCAAACTTATGGTGTTGGAATGTGTTGCAGTACAGTGAAAGCCAAGATACATGGTATAGCATTGGTTCCGGGATAGAAGTAAACTGGGATATAGCAGCTAGAAAAGCTAAAGAAATAATAAAGATGTAATAAATATATGTAAGACGATACTTATTCTGTATCGTCTTTTTCATTGGATTCATGTAACTTGCAATAATATAAAAGAAGTCTATTTAACGCTGGATCCTCAGATTTGAATAAATCAGTTGGAGTACATTCTAGTGCGATACATATTCTTTCTAGTGTGTCAAAATTTATTTTGCTTGTATCTCCATCGTAAAGTTTACATGCCGCAGGATACCCGACCCCGATCGCTTTTGCAAATTGATTTTTATTCTGAAATTTTTTATCTACCAGATCTTTAATATCTAAGCGCATGTATTCACCACCTGTTCGTTATATATTGTTTACAGTATATAGTTTAGCATATATTCTTTAAAAAATAAATATATTTTATTGAATATACTCTTGACAATATACTGTAAAGAGTATATACTTATGATATCGAAAGAGAGAAGTACATAGATTAGGAGAAAGGAGGATGCGTAATTATGAAAATTAAATTTGAAAAATTTGATATTGTAATGGTTGACTTTGGAGATAACACTATAGGAAGTGAACAAGGCGGGAAAAGACCAGCAATTATTGTACAGAATGATATAGGAAATCATTTCGCTGCAACAACCATCGTTATACCATTTAGTACAAAATTAAAAAAGATAAACCAACCTACGCATACTCTTATCAAAAAGGGAAGAGGTACAGGGTTGGTAAAAGATTCTATTGTTTTGTGCGAATGCATAAGAAATATTTCAGAATTAAGAATAGAAAAGTACCTTGGAAAGATAACATCTATGGACGATAAACGTGCAATAAAGATTGCATGTGACGCAAATTTTATGTGGGGAGATGATGTGGCATGAGATATGTATTGATGGACATTGAAGAAGCTGTTAAGCACTGTAAAGGGAAAAAAGTTTTAGTTGCAGAACAAGACCTTGAAAATAATGAGGTGGTAGGTTTTGAAAGAAAAACTTTTCAGGAATGCAAGGATATTATCGAGCGATCTGAAACAATAGCAAAAATTTGTGATGACTTTTTAAACCAGCTAAGAGTGTTTTCTGAAAAACAATTAGATTTGATGAACATAAAACCTATCGGAACTATGAGTACAATATTAGTTCATGATCCTTTCCCGGATACAGAAGAACAGAAAAGAACAAAAAATCGAACAAACGTTCTGTCAACTATTGACAAGAACAAGTGTTCGTGTTAATATACTTTTTGTAAACATAATAAAAAAGAAGAGACGGAAATCCATCACAGGTGCGCCAACACCTCCGGTTCCGGCTCTTCTAAAACCAAAAAACGCATTTCCCAAAAATGGGAGTGCTAAGAACAGCTTGCGCTATCCCTACTAGTATAATACATATTTTTTTCAAAGTAGTCAAGCGTATCAGCTAAAAATTCCAAATATTGGAAAACTGAATATTGAAATTTACTTTTTATTCGTGTGGACAAGTTCCTAAACGTTTATTTCTGATGCAATTTTTTAAATAGGAGTGAAATAAACAGTGAATAACGCAATGAAAAGTAAAAAAGAAAGGGTGGTTGAAATGAATTATGTCGTGACGAACGACAAATTGTACATTAGGTTAAGTTCTGATGGTTCTCCTGTAACTTGTTCTAAACGCAACGCTCAAGTATTTGAAAAGGACAAGGCGGATAATATTCTAAAGAATCTTCCAAAAGTATTGAAGAACTTTCGTTTTAAAGTAAAACCTGTTCCACAATCTGAACAGGAAGTTCCTCAGAACAAAACAAAAACAGATAATGTGCAATCAGAAGAGAAGAAATACATAAGAAAAGATTCGTACATACCGTGCGACGAGGTTGTACAGTGGATCGAAAAATCAAGACAGTGTAGCGAATTTGTGGAAGACGCTACGAGAAGAAGAGCAGTATTACATAAAAAATTGGCAAATGTTGATCGTGAATTGTCAAACTGTATGCATCAGATTGAATTAGAAAAATGGAAGTCAGGTTGCGATGGATACAAATTATATAAGTTGGAAAAAGAAATTCTTGAAAAACGAAGACAGATTAAAGATGAGTTGGTAATTATTCAATCTGTCCTGGACAATACAAAATGTACGATTGGGATTAAGAATATTGAAAAGACTTTTAATCGTCTTGGTACTAGAAGATTTGAGATAAGAATCATTGAAGACGATGATTTCTTTGATGAATTACAACCTGATTCATAGTAATAATAGAATCAGGTTGTATGAAACTACTTATCATCATTGATAAATTTGACTACATCCTCAATTTTACAATCGAAATATTTGCAAATGGTGTCAAGAGTGGACATAGAAATATATTCATCTTTACCAATCTTGGCTAATGTAGCCATACTTATTCCGGTTTCTAAACGAAATTGAGTTTTGCTTAAGTCGTTATCAATAAGCAGCTTCAGCAAAGGTTTGTATGAAAACATATTACACCTCCTAATATTTAGATTATAACATTATATATTCATATGTCAATGGAGGAATATTCAGATATGTGAATATATTTATTGACAAATATTCAGATGTGGTGTATGTTGTATTCATAAAAGCGAATATAAAAATTAGATATCTAAATATTTTGTATGAGAGGTCATAAAGATGGACAAGAATAAAATTCTCGAAGACTATATCGGAAATGATATGAAAAAAATTCGTAAAATATGCGACAAAATCATTTCCAAAACAAATATCCCGAAAATGTATTGGGATGATTATTATGATAAAGCTGTCGATATTCTTCTGAAGAGTATGGATACATATGATGAGTCGAAAAATTGTAAATTTAGTACATATTTCTATGGAAACCTTGTAAGAAGAAAAGAAACGTGGAAAAGAGATTGTATAAGGTTTAAAAGATGTAATCTTGTAATAGATAGTAAAGGAAAAATTATGAGAGATAAGGACGGAAATCCTATAGTTATTCCAGATATATCCATACATATGAAAGTTGATCCAGATGAAGATTACACGTTGGAAGAAGGCATTTCTTCTGGATTTAATTTAGAAGGGGAAATTATAAATAGACTTCACCCCACAACAGATAAAATTGAAATGTATAAGAGCAATTTATCTTATAAGCAACAAAAGGCGGTCGATCTCATATGCGATGGATACACTCAAGATGAAATTATTGAAGAATTAAACATAACAGAAAGAGAATATAAAGACAATATACTTGGGACTATGCGTCTTTATGAAAATGTAAAAGTGTTATTGTGCGAATAAAAAATTGGAGGAATATAATCATGGCAAAGAAAATTAGAAAAAAGACATTATCGCTAGATTCTTATTTAGAGAAGATTGTGGAAGAAGATATTAGTGATAATCAGGACGTTCAAAGACTGTTTTGTTGGGAAAATGGAATGGTGAATGAGTTAATCAAAACTGTATTAACTGATGATTATATTCCACCAATTATCTTAGGAGAAGAAGATTTGGACGAAGACGTTGTGCAGCAATACATTGTTGATGGAATGCAAAGAAGTTCTGCGTTGGTTAAATTTAAGCATGAAAACTATAAAATTACAGCTACTTTAGAAGATCCGATTATCCAATATCAGAGAAAAAAGAAAGATGAAAATAATAAAATCTGTAAAGATGAATACGGAAAAGTTATTTGGGAATCTGTTGAATATGATTTGAGAAGAAAAACATATGAAATGTTACCGCCAGAATTGAAAAAAATGTTTGATGATTATCAGATTGACATTACAATACATCAGCATTGTACGATGTCACAGATTAGTAAATTGGTGAGAAGATACAACAATCATTTGGGAATGAATACATCTCAGAAAGCATTTACTTATATTGATTTACATGCAAGAAAAATAAGGACAATATCTGAGAAAAATAAATTCTTTAAAAATTGTATGTCTTGTTCCGGTAAGCAGCAATCGAAAGGTATTAGAGAAAGACTTGTATGTGAATCTGTCATGACAACGTTTTTCTTTGATAACTGGAAAAGTGCAATAAAGAACATGAGCAAATATCTAAATGAGAACGCAACGGAAGAACACTTTGATACTGTAAATGAATATTTTAGCAGGATTGAATCTGTGTGCAAAGATAATTTCACAGAAGTGTTTGTGCCAAAAAATGTTATTGTTTGGATCCCTGTGTTTAAAGAGTTTGCTAAATTTGGATTAGATGATATTAAGTTTAAGGATTTTGTAGAAGAATTTGAAAAGTCTTTATATAAAAAAGATGTAAATGGAGTAACATTTGACAAATTAAATGAGGATCGTCATACAAAAGGTAAGGCTATTTTAAAAGAGAAAATTAACATCTTAACTGCTCTCATGAAAGAGTATTTACATATTAAAGAAGATGAAGAATGTCTTGTCGAAGTGGGAGAGAATAATGTAATAGATAATGCTTCTTCAGACCAGAACGCTCTTGAATTTATCAAAGAAAATGTTAAAGAAGATGTGATTGATGAAGACATCGAATTATATAAAATTCAGTTAGATGACTGGACAGTAGAGGTTGATAACTCATCGAAACTTCTTGAACCTGAAAACATGAATTCTTTACTTGCTGTTGTTGCGTACAGCTTTGAAACAAACATAGATTTAGAAATTCCGGAGTGGATGGTAAGTTTCTTTAACAGAAATTCTACATATATTAAAGATCAAAAAGAAAATTATACATACATGGTAAATGATATTGGTGAATTCTTGAGACATAAATATGAACTTGCTGGATAAATGGAGGTGAATAATATATGGATAAAACATTTTGGAACATAATGTCAATCGGTGGATTAATTACATCGTGTTTAGCCGGTGCTAGATTATATGAAATTGGAGAAGATTCATTTTTCTATGGTTTTATTCTCGGTGTCGGAGCATTGATGTTCGCTGCAAAATATATGGGAGAGGAAGAATGAGGTAGAAAAGATGAAAAAATTTAACTGGAAAGAATTTAAAAATAAAGACAATAAGATTGCGGTGCATTGTAAGACCGAGGAAGAAGCGAAAGATTTTTGCAAGAGAATGCATGAGCATGGGATGAAGTGGAGCACAGGTAAAAGCTACATGGAAAAGACAAATTATGAAGAGTACAAAGGAGAAACGTGCTATATAAGATTCGGAATGTTCTCATCGTATCGGTACTACAATAGCGAAGGATACGAGATCCTGGAATGGAGTGATTACATGCAGAAAGAATTTACAAAGTCAGATTTAAAAAGCGGAATGGTGGTCGAATATAATGATAACTATTTAGGGAAAAGACTTGTTATAGGCGGCTTTTTGATTGGCGAAGATGGATATTCGGATTTGGGAGACTATAACGAAAACTTAAAAAATGTGGCAAGCGGTTTAGAAATAGTTAGGGTATATAAGATTAAATGCATGGAAAAAATTAGCAGTATCATGCATGATGACAACCTCGAACTCATCTGGGAGCGAAAAAAACTAAAGAAAATGACCGTAGAAGAGATGCGCGAAAAGTTAGAAGAACTGATTGGAGAAGAAATTGAAATTGTCTAAATAAGGAAAAGGAGAAATAAATTATGTGTGAGTTTAAAAGTGGAATTATTTTTAAGAATAGGGTGGAACTTGCACCCTTAGAGAATGAAAGTCATTCAAGTTTGCTTGAAAAATTGGATATAGAAGATAATGAATTTAATGCTTCTAAGAAATTTGTGAGAGCAGAATTAATTCCGCCAGAGAAATATGTTATCACTTCTGATATTTCAAAGTGGACTTATAAAGTCGATCAGGATATTGTACCAGAATGGTATAGTAACGATCCAGAGAGATATGAAGATGAATTTAGAGAATCCGTTAAAGATTTTATGAACAAGCACTTTAAAGAGGAATTTGGATATTATTGGACAAACATTCGAATGGATGGAAAGATATATCATTTTATGTATGGAGTTCTTACGAGGATGAGTTTTGGCAGCAATAATAATTACGCAGAATCTTCTGTAAGAAAATATCTTAAAGAGTGCAAGCTTGCAAAAGACATTAAATGTAAATATGGAAATAGTATTACTCCAGTTGAAAATAACTTGCTTAGTATGGATGGATTTAATGATTATGGTGTTGTAAAAGATGATGTATTGTCTATTCCGACTTTTGATTTATTCAGAAAATGTGGTGAAAAACTTCCACTAATCAATTATCCACACTGGCTGTCAACTCCAAATCAGACGAAATCAAGAAAAGATTCTTCCTGTGTTCAGTTTGTTCGCAGTGGTGGTGGCGTGGGCTGCGACGGTTGCGGTTGGTTCGATTATGGGGTTCGTCCGTTTTTTATCACCGAATCTTAAATCTGTTTATCTTGTCGATAACGTTTTGTGGAGATGAAGACAGAACAATGCGTAAGCGTTGTTCGTAAGTATTCGAAGAGCAAAACTCAGCAAGATTGGAGTGATTTATATGGAAGTTATTACAAAAGCTATCGACTTAATGCAATATACATATTCCGTGACAGCGAATAAAAAGAGATATCCGGCAAAATACAAAACGCTTATAGAAAGAATTCAGAATGAATGTATGAATATATATGATTTCCTGATGAGCGCAAATAGAATACAAATAAATGCAGAAAAACAGAAGAGATTAGATTTGCAAACTAGATCTATTTCTTCATGTGATAAATTATCTTGTTATGTTGAATTGTCAATGAATCTAAATCTTATAGGATCTGATACAGTTGAACATTGGCAGAAGAAGATATGTGATATTAAATATATGACAATAGCCTGGAGAAACAAAGATAAAACAAGATGATTCTTAACGGTTGTTTGCTATATGACTTCCTATGTTCAGATTGTTAACAGTAATGGTAACGTGAACTACAACGATTGCAATTGGAACGATTATGGAGTTCGTCCGTTCTGGGTCGGAAGACGAAATAAAGTAAGAGAAACGCTGAAATTAGAGTCCCGATATCAAAAGAGCAAACAACCTTTCCTGTCTTTTACTAGACAGGATAAATACAAAGGTAAAATATATCATGATAAAAGATAGCACAGTTTTTGATAAGATTATTGATTTTGAAAATTTATATAAAGCATACAGAGATTCAAAAAGTGGCAAAGGTTTTACGAAAAGTAGAATTAAATTTGAATTATCTGCTCTTGATGGAATTTATCAAATTAAGAAACTTTTAGAATCAAAGCAATATGAAGTAGATAGATATAACAGATTTAAAGTATATGAACCGAAAGAGAGAATTATAGAAGCAGGAAGTTTTAAAGACAAAATTGTGCAGCACAGTTTATGTGATAATGTGCTTCTTCCTATTTTAAGTAATGAATTTATATATACGAATTATGCCGGACAAATAGGAAAAGGAACATTGTTTGGTTTGGATTGTCTGAAATATCAAATGTATTTAGCATATCAGAAATACGGATATGATTGTTGGATTATTAAAGGTGATATTAAAAAATTTTTCTATAATATTGATCATAATATTCTGAAAGATATTGTTTCATATTTTATATCTAATCCAGATACGTACTGGTTATGTGAAAAATTTATTGATAGCACAAGCGGAAATGGCTTGCCTCTTGGAAATCAAGTTAGTCAGGTATTTGCTTTATTATATTTGTCTGGTTTTGATCATTTTATAACTGGAGAGTTGGGTGTCAAATATTATGGAAGATACATGGATGATTTCTATTTAATTGTGGAATCAAAGCAATATGCAAAATATTGTTTGTGTGCAATAGAAGATTTTGTAAACACACTAAATCTTGAATTGAACGGCAAAACTCAGATTATACCTTTTAAAAACGGAATTAAATTTTGTGGTTTTCATACATATGTCACAAAAGATGGAAAAGTAATTAGAAAACTTACAAATGAAAAAAAGAGAAAAGCGAAAAAGAAATATCGAAAAATGGCAAAGATGGTAAAAGAGAATAAGTTATCAAAAGGAAAATTCCTAGAATCTTATGAATCTTGGAAGAATCATATTTCACATGGTAATTGTGTCAAATTTACATATGAGATGGATAAGATGATAGATGAGATATTATCAAGTTAAAATCTCGATTTTATTCGTAATTCAACACAATATATAGCAATATACAACTTATTTAAATACTATATATGGTGTACAAAAAATACAAAATGCAAATATTAAGGAGAAACTAATGTTTAAAACAATTACTAATAAAGAGGAGTATTTACACGCTGCTGATGTGGAGAAACTTCCTATTCATTATGAAGACAAAATGGAAGTAAATTTATTTGGCAATAGTATTTTAGTAGAGAAAAATGAATGGTTGTGGCATTTACATTTAAAGCTTACCAACGCTTGTAATGCTAGTTGCCCGTTTTGCGTGGAACAGAATTCTAAGTGTCACGAAGATGCTGCGCGTTTCGTAAGACAAGTGGATCGCATGTTAAGTGAAATGGAAAGAGAAGGAATTTTATATTCAGTATCGTTAACTGGAGGAGAGCCTCTTCTATTTATTGGCTTTTCATTATTATGTGATGTTTTAAGAAAACACGATATAAAGTTTCTTACTATGAATACGAATGGAACATATTTGAAAGACCATATTGATAGGATTGAAGGATTATTTGACTTTATCGATATAAGCAGACACGCTATCGACGATGACATTAACCGTAATATATTTATAGCTGATGTTCCGACTATCGAAGAGTTAAAAACAATTAAGAGATGGCTAAAACGTACAAAGATTAGAATTCAATGTGTTATGTATGATATCGACAGCATTTCTAAATTTATAGATTTTGTTGATGCATTTAGATTTGCTGATGATGTTTCATTTAGAAGGCTTATGAAACTTCCGGATAAGTATGGTGTTAATTATGAAAGCAATGATAGCTTATACATGGAAATACTCAATTATGCATATAATCATTTCGAATTCGTGGAGCAGACTATACAAGACTATTATGTCTATGAGATTTGGAACTACAATGGAATAAATATCACATTTAGCTACTCAAACATGGATATGCTGTCCAAAGTAGAGCAGAATGAACCGGACAATGTGTGTCGAGAATTTATTATACATCCGAATGGAGTTATATCCGGTAGCTGGGATTTTAATAACAAGGTGATTTGCAAATAGAAAAAGGAGAATAAAACCATGACAGGATATGATTTAGTAGCAATTGTGAATTTACTAGAAGATCGTAATAAAAAAGATTATGGATTTGCCTTATATAAGGAAGAATACGAATTACTTAGAACAGCAAACTTAGAAAATACACTTGTAGTTGTTAATGCAAGAAGAAAAGATAGGAGAATATTAGGAAATGTAAAAGAGATCTTATCTTTAGAAGAGTATGGTAAAAATCCTACAGCGCAGGTGGTCGGCATTGCAAATATGGAAGCGTATGCAAAGCGCAAAGATGAAGAGGAACGTATTGATAAAATCAAAAGAATCAATCGTTTGATTGACAAGAAACTTGATGAATTATTATATTTGGTCAATCTTGTGAGCGACATCAGTGGGAATAAAAAGTCAGAAAAGGAGAAATAAACAGTATGAATTATCCATTCTATTGTCCGAAATGTGGGCACAAAGAAACTATTACAATGTCGATGAAAGAGTATACAGGCGAAGGACATATGTGTCCGGAATGTGGTGAAGAAATGAAACGAGAAATTGACTCCATGGTTTGCAGAAGTATTGATAAGACAGGAGATTTCTATAGAAGTTTTAATTAAAAGATAGTTGTGGATTAGTGTAAATGGTAGCACGATGCGGTATATAGCATTAGAAAAGGTTCGAATCCTTTATTCACAATTCATATGCGGAATAAATTTCTATACATGTTTCATACCCTCAATAAAATAAGATACATAAAGTTCTGCATATGATTTTCATCGGTGTTTATAATCAAATATCACCTGCAGTAAATCAAATATTTAGAAACTGTAAACGTTGATTCAACAAACTATTTCATTTGTCGCTATTTGAAAATATTTGTGAACAGCATGTGATATAAGATCGTAAATACCGATGTGATTAATATTAAAAGAGGTGTAAAAATGAGTAGCTGGACATATGTACATGGAACAATTGTTGTATCACCATTAGGCAGAACACAACACGAGAAAAGGTATATTCTTGAAACTGTTCTTGATCATCTTCCGGTTGTAACTGGATCAGAAAGAGATATGGAAGTATATGTGATTCAAAAAAGAGGATATAACAGCTCAAGCAGTAGCGATGAATTTTTTGAGGGAACAAATAACTTAAGAGATTCAAGAGGAAGAAGAAGTTATAAACGTGGTTGGTTACATACACAAAACGAATATATTCTTGTTGTTGATGGTGCATTACGTGATAGAGAATTTGAAGAAACTTTTAAAGAATTTGTGAAGTGGATTTGTAGATTATCGAAAAGAATCATTGTAGATGATGTAAATGTGAAAATTAAAGGATTTGAAAAAGAATATGTTATAGATAATCCAGATCCGTTTTACAACATGAGCGATTTTAACAATGATAATTGGTGTGATTATTTGATGTGGAAATATGACAGAGACGAAGAAGGAAATTTGTTAGGTGGGAAACCTACGAATAGGGAAAAGCAATGAGGAAACCTAAAGTGGAGAATAAATACAACTTAACAATGAAGAAAATTAAAAAACTCAAAGTTGGTGATGAGTCCCAAATTAAGGAACCACTGTTTTGGAGAAATAATGTTATCAATGCATGGTGTATTAGTGGAACGGTTGGGACTGATAAAGATATACAGTACGGCACTGATAACGAGTTTTGGATAGGTATATATGATAAGCCATATTACAATAGTAGAATTCGTGTTTATTGTAATTGTTTGGGAGGAATGAGTACTTATAAATTTAACAAGTTTTTTAGATTTGAAGATATCGAGCACGAAAATGATTTAAAAGTACAGGAAGACTTGTTGAAAACAGTAAATAATTTGATTGATGAAGGGATTTTGGTGATGGAAGATGGCAAGAAATAAATATGCAGGGCGTTGTTATTGTTGTGGTCAATGGATAGAACCTGGATTTGGACACTTTGAAAGACACAATGGCGGTTGGAGAATAAAATGCGTGAAATGTGCAAGTGGAAGAGTAGTAAAAGAGACAGACAAAGAGGTTGTTAGGGTTAGAAAGGGTGCAGAAAGTGGACGAAAAGAAAGTTAAAGAAGCGATAGAGTTTCTGCAAAGAAAAATTCGCACATTAGATGCACAAAAAGAATACGATGAATATTGCAATCCTGTACATAATGAAACATTGGATTTGGCAATTGGGTTGTATGAAACAGCAATCAAAGCACTGGAAAAGCAGTTGCCGAAAAAAGTAGAAAACTGGAATGGACAAGCGTCGTGTCCTAGATGCAAAAGACTGTTTGGAAATATGGCAGATATAGAAATGTTTTGTTATTGGGATTCTGATTGCTGCAATCATTGTGGACAGAGATTAGATTGGAGTGAGTAACATGGAAGAATTAAAGAAATGCCCATTTTGTGGTGGAGAAGCAATGCTGAAAATCAATTACGGATTTGATGGAAAAGTTATATCAGCTTTTGTGTACTGCAAAGAATGCGGAGTTGCAACACGAAATTGTGCTTTAGAAGCTACGGCTAGGGGAATGTGGAACAGGAGAGTGAAAGAATGAAAAAACAAACATTTGAAGATATCCTATACATGATTAAAAGATCGTGTGACAAACATTTTACACAAGGAACTGTTTACGATGGAATGAAACCGGAAATTGTAAGGTGTGCTACAGATATTTACATTGAGCAGATGCGACAGAACGGAGGAAAGGAAGATGAGCAGAGAAATCCTTTTTAAAGCAAAGAGAAAAGACAATGGAGAATGGGTGGAAGGGTATGTTGTTGCATATCCTTCTGGAAAAGTGGAAATACACAAAATTAGCAAAGAATTACCAGATATATTACTAAAATGCGAGATTGCTCCAAGTACTTTATGCCAGTACACCGGACTTACCGACAAAAACGATAAGAAGATCTGGGAGAATGATATTCTCAGATATAGTTATGACTATGATGGAAGTCCGTTTTTAAAAGATGGCGAAGAGATAAAATATCGTGTAGGTGCTGTGTTTTGGAGTGAATGGAGGGGATCATGGGCAGTATGTGGACGAGGAAATAAAAAATATACTAATAACGATGTTTTTAAATATAATCGGAATCCAAATAGAACGGAAGTTATCGGAAACATTTTTGATAATCCAGAGCTGTTGGAGGTGGAGTGATGAAAACAATAATTTACACAGTAGATGACGAAGAACCAGATTGCAATAGATGCGATCATTGTTGCTGCGAAGATTATTATTGTATCAAACAATGCGGAGCAGAACATGGATGGAATGGATACGAAAGGTTAGAGAGAATTGAAAGTGATGAGGGGTAACAATGTGGAAAATATTTATTGAGTATGACGATAAGAGCAAAATTACATTAACAGGAAAACACAAAGATATTCCGCTAAGGCTTGCATTAGAATATAACCTACTGTATGCAAATTCCCAAAGCTGCATAGGTGCAAAATATCAACGATATCCAAAAAAGAATTATCCTGAGATGGATTTAATGGATAAAATCGAGGAACTAGAGTTGTTGGAGGCGTAGTAATGAAAAAAGAGTGTATTAAATGCAAATATTATAAAAACTACTATAAATCAACAGAATGTTATTGCGAAAAAGGTTATTGTGTTATGGATAAGAAAAACAGGAGATGGAATAAATGAACGTACTAGAGAAGATCTTGGAAGAGTTAGAGAATGAATCACAACTAGCGCATGAAGAAATGCGAAGATGTGCAAGAGGAAATCCTTTGCAATTTGATGAAGTAAAAGGATATGCAAGAGCAATGGAATATGTAGTTGACACCATACGTTCTCACATGGAGAAGAGAAAAAAGGTATCAAGAGCAAGGATAATAACACGTAAAATTGATGAAAAGTCATATTATGAGATTGAATATAAGGAAACCGGGAAAGACGAGTATGATGTCGGATACGGATCGTACGATTTAAATAATGTCATTGGTTGGTTTAACGAATGCTTCGAGTTTTGTGGAAAAACTAAAGTGGCTAGTGACAATGACGGTTGGATTCCGGTAGAGGAGAGATTGCCGGAAGAAGATGAAAGATACAAAGGTAGAAAGGCTATTGATGTATTAGTCACTACTTCTAATGGAAGAGTTACTAAAGTACAAAGACAATCAAAATATGACTATTGGTGCTGGGGAAGAATTTATGGTGAGCCAACTGCATGGCAGCCACTTCCAAAACCATACAAGGAGAAATAACATGTCAGAAGATACAAAACAGCAGTTGCAAATTGTTCTGGATTTATTGAGAAAATCATTGATAGATAATGGTGTTTCTATGGGGCTATCAGAAAAGAAAATAATGTTTTTTGATACAAAGAAATATTTATTAACAGGAAAGTTTGATGGATTTTCTGTAAATATTGATAACTTAGTTAAATAATGAAAGCAGAATTTCAAACGGAGAAAGAGAGAACTAATATATGAAGAAAAACAATGTAAAAACAGCCACAATCAGATGCGATGATAATGCAGAAGCAGTTGTGTTTTCTAAATATACAACGGAAAATTCAACTGATTTTGAAATCTCTTTTGAGGATTCATATAGCGGTGGAGATTTTAAAGGAATTATTGGAAGATTTAAAAGAGCATGGATGGCGTTCTGGAATAAGCCGGTATGTTATACAGGTATATATTGCGAAAGTGGGCGTGATAGAGTAAGAAACTTTCTGAAAGAATGCTTGGAATTGGTAGAAGGAGAATAGGGAATATGAGAACAGTATATATTGCAGACGATGGAAAACAGTTTGAAGATGAGTATGAATGCGAACATCATGAATTTGAGTTAAAATATCCACATCTTCAAACAATTGAAGCGTACAATAAAGACGGAGAAAAAATGACAGATCTCTTGGATGAAGATACATATAATAATTGTGAAAAAATTATTCTTCATTCAGAAGAAGAGTTATCTGATTTACAATATGCCGCAGACTGTTTAGGATTTTATTCATACAATGACATTACCGAAATCGGGGAATGGATTTTTGATTATGAAACAGGGTATTTTAGTAAAAACAAAAAGTCTACTTTTGTACAGGAGTTATCTGACAAATATGTGGAGATATTAAAAGAATGTAGATCAATAAAATATCAGGAACACGCGGATAATACACTATTAAAATTATTATCTGATTTAGGATATGCAGATGTTGTAAAAGCATACAGAGAAGTTCCTAAATGGTATTCATGATATTCGTAAGTTTAAAATATGAAACCGTGATTTCAATTTTTGGAGGTGGTAGCATCGGTGATGAAATTATTTTAACTAAAAGAAAACCAAACATAATTGCTGAAGAATGTGTATGCGAAATTACAGAATATCTTAACAACAATGTTAGATATAATTTTGGAGATGTTCATCCATATTCTTCATGTTACATATATGACTCAAGAAGCATTTGGGGCAACACAATTGTAATTCGTATGCCAGGATCAACAATTGGATGTATTAAATTTGATGATAGAAATGTAATCAAGGAGTGTTACATTTATGATGATGAGATGTCGAAGAATAACTGCTTTTCTAAAGACATTAATGAACGACTGAAGCGATTTGTCAGAAGAACATTGATATTTCCAGAAGAATAGAGGTGAAAAATATTAATACGTATAAAATTAGAGATGCATTTTTTGTAAATCTTGAAACTGGTGAGAAAATAAATGTAGGTAATGCTTCTGTGTCGATTGAAAATGAAGAAATAGGTTGCAATAATAATCAGTCAAATTTTAGAAGATTAGAATTTGAAGACACTACTTTCACATTTGAACCTAAGTATTTGAATACAAAGAAACTCTATCAAATGTTATATGGTATTACAAATAATTACAGAAGATTGCATGATGGATATGCTCTGAGAGAAGTAATCAGAAGAAGATACATAATGAAACATAGAAGACAAGTGAATAAGAAGGAGAGGTAATAAGTATGGAATTTAAAGACTTTAGAAATATGATTTCTGATCATTTTAAGACAATGACAAAAGATGTTGATAGGTTGTTTGAAGTTGGTGTGGATAAGGATGAAATGTGGAATACATACCTTGATAGTTTTCCGACCGGAACAAATGAGATTTTTAGAAAAAGAAGAGAATATGATTGCAGTTGTTGTAGGCAGTTTGTCAAGCAAATCGGTAGTGCTGTGGTAATTAAAAATAATAAATTAGAAACAATTTGGGATTTAGGCATTCATGATGATAAATTTGAACCGGTTGCAAAAGCTATGTCTGATTTTGTAAGAAGACACTGCGTAACAGATGTATATGTAAGCAAATTTAAAAAGGTTGGAACAGAATATAACTACGAGCAGTATGAGAACGGAACAATGAAAAAGTGGGAACACTTTCAGATTATTTTAGACGATAAATTTGTGGACAAAACTGCTCGATCAATTGGAGATATTAAAGGTGGATTTAGAGACACGAAAAATGTATTTAAAAGATCACTTGATGAAATTTCCATGGATGCGTTAGAGACAGTACTTGAGCTTATCAATTCCAACACTCTATACAAAGGAGAAGAGTGGAAAACTATCCTGATGGAGTTTAAGAGATATAAGAAAGAATATGAAAAATTAAGTTCTGATGATGTTCGTGATTTATATACATGGGAGAATTCTGTAAAAGCAGGTATTGCAATTGGTCGAATCAGAAATCACAGTATTGGAACACTTCTTGTGAATGTAAGCAATGAAATGGATCTTGATACGGCGGTAAAAAAATATGAACAGATTGTAGCACCAACAAATTATAAAAGACCTAAAGCAATTTTTACGAAAAAAATGTTAGAAGATGCAAAGAAGACAATTTCTGAATTAGGATATATGGATTCTCTCAATAGAAGATTCGCAACTCTGGATGATATTACGGTGAATAATATTTTGTTCTCAAATAAAGATGCAGCGAAACGAATTTCAGATTCATCTGATATCTTTGGAGAACTAGAAAAACAGGCTGTAGTTAATCCAAGAAAATTTTCAAGAGTAGAAGAAATTACTGCAAATGATTTCATTAAAAATGTCTTACCATCAGCAAAAGAGGTAGAAGTATTGGTAGAGAATAAGCATTCGAATAATTTTGTTTCTCTAATTGCTCCTTGTAATAAAGATTCTAAATCAATGTTTAAATGGAACAATGGATTGAGTTGGGCTTATTCTGGAAATATTACAGACTCTGATATGAAACAGAATGTAAAAGCAGCAGGTGGAAATGTAGACGGTGTTCTTAGATTTTCTATTCAATGGAATGAAGATGGAAGAGATAATTGCGACTTGGACGCACACTGTATTGAACCAAATAGAAATGAAATTTACTTTAGTAATTGTAGAAAACCATCTTTGTCATCCATGACTGGACAGCTTGACGTAGATATTATTCATCCAAATGGCAAGGTTGCTGTGGAAAATATTACATGGTCAGATAAATCAAAAATGAAACCAGGTGTTTACAAATTTTTTGTAAATCAGTATTCAGGAAGTGCTAGAAATGGATTTAGAGCAGAGATTGAATTCAATGGAGAAATTTATTCTTTTGATTATAGCAATTCAATGAGAACGGGACAAGATGTTTATGTAGCTGATGTAATTTTGGATACTAATGGGGAATTTACAATCAAGGAAAAAATTTCCGGGAACTCTAAAGTCTCAAGTAGAACAGTTTGGGGAATTTCAACAAATGAGTTTACGCCGGTATCGGTAGTTTGTTATAGCCCAAATTATTTTGACGAACAGGACGGTATTGGTCATAGACATTTGTTCTTTATGTTGAACGGATGTAAAAATGATGAAGAACCAAATGGATACTATAATGAATTCTTAAAGAGTGAATTAGAAAAGCATAAAAGAGTATTTGAAGCTCTAGGATCAAAATGCCATGTAGAAGATTCTGAGGATCAGCTTTCTGGAATTGGTTTTAGCATGACAAAAAGAGCAGAGCTGGTTGTAAAAGTAAAAGGTGCAACAGAGAGAATTTTAAAAATTAAGTTTTAATCAAGAAGGAGAAAGTAATATGAGTACGAACATGTTTGAAATTGCTACTAGAAACAAATTTAGATTTCCATTTAAAGGTGTGATTTCTACCGAAGATTTATGGGATTTAAGTGTAGAGAGTCTTGACAATGTGTTCAAGACGCTTAACTCTGAGATGAAGAAAACAAAAGAAGAAAGTCTTTTGAGTACAAAGAGCAAGGACGATGAAGTGCTTGAACTAAAAATTGAAATTGTTAAACATATTGTTGCGGTAAAACAGGAAGAAAAGGAAGCAAGAGAAAGGAAATTCTTGGATAGAGAACGTAATCAGAAAATTATGTCTATTATTGCTGCGAAGCAGGATGAACAGTTACATAATATGTCAGTAGAAGAATTGCAGAAATTGCTTGTAGAATAAGTGAATAATAAAACAGACACTCATCTCCGCGACCAAACTTTGATGGGTGTCTGAAAACACAATACATTGGACAATTAGGAATCCAACGCAACTAATATATTACATATCTTTTTGTGCTGAGTCAAGCATGGATTTCCAAATTGAGAAAATTAAATATAGGTGGGAGTGATTATTATCGGAGAGTACAAGCCAATTAATTTTACATATTATAATCCGAGAACCAGCATTTTTAAATCTGGGAAAAGTGACAGAGAACGTATTTCTGTTTATAAGTGTAATAATTGCGAAAATTGCGATGCTTATAAGCGCAAATGTTGTGTGATGCTGAATGGATTATGGTGGCATAAGTGTCCTTACGGCACAATTGAAAAGAAAGAAGGTTTTACAAAAGCAGCGCGTAAATGCGGATATTTAGTAAGTGAATATAAGGGAAAATACGGAGATGTTGAATATGCGTTAAAACCATTAAATTTTGTATGCGAAATTGGAGATTATGTTTATCTTGGATTGCCACATCTTAATGGATATAATAATCCGATTCGAAATAGTGATTTCTTTGTAGATAATGACATGATTAAGAAAGAAGATTTTACACCTGAATTTATTGTGGAACTTATTAAATATAGACCATATGCACTCATGGGCGGAGAAATATCTTCTTATCAGAAAGAATATGTTCCAAAGTTTTGTGATCAACTTAAAAGATTTATGCCTGATATGTATACAAGAGTGTGTGAAATTTATCCGGAAATTAGGTCATTGGTAGAGAATATTGATTATACAGGCAAGAGAGCAAAGTTAATGACACTTCTTCCTGGGGAAGTTAAATTATCAACAAAAATTCTTGAGTGGGATGGTGAATTGCTGCATGGAGAAGGATACCAGATTTCATTTTGGGGATTAGACGACGAAGAAGTGACTATTATTCCAAATGAAAATACAATCGTGACGATTTGCGACAATTCAACAGTAACAGATGAAACAGAGTTTGAGGAATAGGTGTGAAGTAAATGAAACATAAAGTTAGAGATCGAGTTAGAATTCGTCCTGATTTAAGGACAGATATTAAGTATGGCGAGGGTGAAGCTGTAGATGAGATGTATGCTTTGCGAGGTCAGATTGTAACAATCAATGAAGTAGATACCGAAGGGGAATATTATCTTATGGAAGAAGACGAAGGTTATTTCTGTTGGACAGACGAAATGTTTGAGGATTCAATGACAAATGGTGATATGATTCGCGCGTTGTCTGACGAAGAGTTGGCTGATTGGTTGGTGGAAGTATATGAGAATACAAAAACTTTTGATGAAATATATAAATGGATAAAAGAATTATGGTGCGAAAGTGAATAAATTATGGGTTGTAAATTCAAAAACAGATGTCCATCATATTCTGGATGGTGTGAAGGTATTAATTATCCAATGGAACATTGTATTTCGTATATCTTGGATGATTATGAAAACGAAAAAAAGAAAACCGAAAACTTGGAATGGATCTACCATATTCCAGAAGAGAATTACGGGATAGTAGATTTCGACGTTATAGAAAAAGCTCTAGGTTTCCGGTTATTCGGATATCAGAAGAGTTATATTTTACATCAAGGATTTAGACGAATGGGAAGAACTACTGCCGAGGTACTTCAGATGTTATTTGACAAAGATCAGTATGATAATCCGATTGACTTTACGGAGCCGCCTAGAAACAAAAGACTACGCATATTCCGTCAGCAATTTAGAGAAATTTGGGAGAAACTTCGAGATGCTGGCGTTGAGATGAGACCAGTGCTCTGGAGTAGGGAAGATAAGGAAAAGTATGAAACAAAGATTGATTATTACAAATATGTAAAAACTCGGCTTCGAGAATATGGAAAAGGAGAATAATGTGGTGACAAAAGAATTAGGTAAAATTACTTTTGCAGAGTTTGGAACTATGAGAGATTATCCATTTCTAATTGGTTTACATCTCTGCTTTAAAATGGGAAGTAGCGGAATTGGTGACGGCGGAAAATATACAGTCAATATTAGTCCGGAATGTAACTGGAAAGATTTAAACCGCGAAGCAGCGATCACTAAAACTATCGAATACATTGACCGGATATTAGAAGATGCAAAAGTCAATTATGTATCTGAGCTACTTAATAAACCAGTCGAAGTAACTATTGAAAATAACACATTTAAAGATTTTAGGATTCTTACTGAAGTATTATAAAGAGAATAAGTATATGGTAAAAGAAACATACAAAAAGGCAATGCAACTAAACGATGATATTTGGTTGATTAATTATCACTTACGCAAAGCAAAAGAAGACAAAACATGGATTACAATTTCAACACCACTTAGAAAAGATGAAGTTCTTTCTTCAAGATTCCAAAGAGAATTAATTGAGTGGTTAGAGAAAAAGATGATTGAGTATCAGAAAGAATTTGATGAGTTATAAAAAAGGAAATAATAAAATGAATTTTATTGAGAAGTATAATTGTATTTTATGTAAATATAACAAATTAAATTAGCAATGAAAAAATATAAAGAACTAAAGAGGAAGTATAAATGGAATTAAATGTAGGAGATTTATTAAATAAAAACTGGATTTCAATAAAAAAAGTTGGACTGCCAGAATTAGAAGAAGTAGATAAATATGTACATAAAAGCCAGAAGGTTTTAATTCAGACCAAATACGGAGATATGTTTGTCGCACATTGCGAAAAAAGATTTTATTATGGAGGAAAGTCATATGAAATTAAATGGTTTTCATATGGAACTGGCGGTAGAAAAATGAAAGTTATGAGTAAGGTAATTGCTTGGATGGACTTACCGGATAGATATGAAGGAGAATAAGAAATGAGCATAAGAAATGAGTATGAATTTAATGAAGAAAAAGAGATCGAATTAATTAACAGTGTCATACGAGAAGCTATTGTACATGGTTCTGATAACGGAGGAGCATATGAGATTAACGAAGATGGTTTAAGAGAATCGGTTTCAGAATGGCTTGAGTATCATAATTTATCTGAAAAATACACACTAAGAGAATATAGTGATGGATGGAATGTTATGAAACTTTGTAGAAATTTTGAAACATTGACGGATATTAAAAATATGACAGATTTAAGGAAATGGGAACTATGGGTAGAATCTTTTGGGATTGAATACAGAATAGAAAATGATGATCTTCTTTCTCGTAAATATATATATGCAGACGGCACAAATTATTTAGTGAAAATTGTTTTTGATGGTAAAACAGAAATGTTCAAATATATCGACAAAGAAAATTATTAAATAGAAATTAAATCAGAAAGGATAAAAAGAATAGGTAGCTACTAAGGGTTAGGATTGTTTGAAAATATGCGAAAGGGGGATAAAGGTTGAAGTTAACATATATAGAATTTATATTTGAAAATTGTGATTCCATAAAAATAGAAGGGAAATACATAGGATATTTTTTGGTTGATGATTTAAAAACTTCTATAAAAAGAATTGCATCTAATTCAATAGAAAAGATGGATTCTGCAAATATTGTAGCGATCGAAATACATAAAGATGCGAATAAAGAACGATATGCATTTGGACAAAACCATATTGAAGATTTTAAAGAAATGACCTTTGATAGATTTAAAAAATATGGAGATATAACAAGTATCCAATTTGAACTAGAAGAAGATTATGTAAAAGAAGGGGGAGAACCTCGTAGGGAATATTATGATTATTATACTACTTGGTTTGGTGATAGCGAATATGAAAATGAAGCACAGAAAATATATCTGAGTAAAAGTGGAAACCTATATATTGTGATTGCAGATAAGAAAAATATTGAAGATTTCTTTTGTTTAGAAGATATTGAAGATGAAGAGTATATGGATTTTCATTTTGATATGCTTGATGTTGGAGATAAATATAGTAATCCAGACAGATATAAAACTGAAGAAAATCGTGATGAATTGTCTGTTTCATGTGAGGTGAAAATATGAAGATAGAGAAAAACAAACTTGTAAAAGTATTTTGGAAAAGTCCAAGATTTTCTAATAAATTAAGAATAAAAGAAACAAAAGGAATAATTTTGGATTCGATTGAAGTTGTGGAATGCGAACGTGGTATTTCAAATTTTCCTCATTATATAAGTGTAGAGGATAATGGCGATATTTTAATTACGCCGATTGGCACACAGGGCGTTTATTTTGTGACTGCTGAAAGAGCAATTAATGCGGATGTATTAGAGATTAAAGCAGAAGATTATATTCAACATTATGCAACAATGGGTGGGTCATTTGGATTTGTTTTGAAAGATAAAATTGATAATAATTCCGACGATTTCTTAAAGGTATTTTGAAGGAGAGTATATATGGGAAGTTTTGAAGATATTTTTGGAGACTATTTTGAAGCGTATAAGACCACATCACAATATAAAGATAGTTCTAAGATGGAAATCATGCTTCGTCGTCAGGAGTTTGAAAAGAACTTAGATGATATGTGGCTCAATTATAGCAGAGGGATGGTTGTACAATTGGTTAATTATAATAAGCAGCTTGATAGTATTAAAAGCTGCGGCTTGAAAGTGTTAAGGAATTCATCTGGTAAGCATAAGATTGTTGTTCCAAAGTAAGATAAATTATAATCTTCAACAAAAAGACTATGGGAGTTAATTATGAAAATCAAAAGAAATATAAGAAATGTAGCGATTGTACTGCTGATAATGTTTGTGTGTATTAAGTGTGTCAGCTGTATGGCATGGAGTGAAAATTATACATATGATCTACAATCAATAGATAACGAAGGTAATTACGTTTCATATAATACTGTATCGTCTAATACTCCGGCGCATAACTACGAAATTATCAATGTATGCTATGGAAACAGATTATACACATTAAAAGGTAGGGTAACTATCAATTATACAAATAAAACACCTTATATAAAAATAAAAAGAACTCATTTAGTGTATGGAGACGAATATGATTTGTATATTCCGAGTGGAACAGTTTTATACATGGATGGTGTGGGAACAAGATAAAATGTTTTATGCGAGGTGAACTAATGAAATTAGAGAATAATATATTGGCGGATGCAAACGTCAGCGAAAACATATGAAAAGGATTGGATCACATATGAGTAAAAATAGAATGAAAAAAGCAAATGTATTTAAAATTGGTGATTTAGTAGAACTTATCGAAGATACATATTTTTATAAAAAAGGAACACGGGCGGTTGTGATTAATAATAGTTCAGATGGAAATACAAACAAGATGGAGATTCGGTATGAAGGAGAAAAATATATCGGAGGAGATGTTGATATTGTTTTGAAATCTATGTTTAAAGTAATAAAACAATATAAAAAAGAATGTGAATTTACAAAACAAGATTATGAATTAATTAACGCAAGTAGAGATATCACTGGAATTTATAATTATTCAGATGAGTATTATTACAATAATTTTGTTTTGTAGAATAAAATACAATTTTCAAATAGTATGTTGGGGCAATTTTTGTTTTGAAAAAGATAGAGAAAAATATTGTTAGTTCTAAGGTGTTTTACGAGCTATCAGAAGAAGAACTTGATGAAATGAAAGCGGAATCAAGAGCAGCCGGTAGAAAAGATGTTGCAGAGTATATCTTTTATGCGCTCTCAAATTATGTTTATGAATTGAATATTGGTGGGGTAAATAGTTTTATGCATGAGTTAATACCGTTTTTGAAAAGAAAATCAGATGGTATTAGAAATCACGGTATGTATGACTTTTTTGAATGGTGTGAGAAGGAGAGAAGATGAGATTTAAAGGAAATATTATTATCACAGATCCATGTTATATCTGCAAAGAAAAGAAAGAGGTAGGAGAATATCCTAAAGCAAAAGATTACTTTTCTCATAGTAGAGAGAAATATTATCCAGATTACAGAAAAATGGATGAAAACGAAATTAAAGCGTTAGAAGAAGATACTGGATTTCCGGAGCAGTTTTTATTATATGAATGGACTCATAAATCAGATCAGTATGAAGAAGAAAAACAAAAATATGATGCAGCGCTTCAGGAATATAGAAAAAATAATGTTTCTGATTGGAAACTATGCAACTATGGAGAAGATATGGAAGTGCTAGGAATCGAAAACTATATCTGTAGAGATACGTTGTATGGTGATTGGTCTTGCACAACTTACAATTCAGATACACATGAAAAACTTGGAGAGTTCTGTGCAGATTCTGGAATGGTTGGAGTATTTTTGCTAGATGAAGTTTTGAAATATAATCCAGATTTTAACTACCATATTGAGCGTCCATGGACAACAACATTAATTAAAGATTTTGATGGAGAAATTGATTTTGAAATTATTCATACAGAGGGTGTATATGAAAACGATACAGAATTTTATAGCAAAGGTGAAAAGTGGGAAGATGATTCTGTAATTGTTGTTGGAAGAGGTAATATCAATTTTGAAACAAAACAGACAGGATTTTAGAAATGTGGTGATGTAAATAATGTGTTGTGAGTTTTGCAATCGTATAAATACAAAATTAAAGGAAATTAACATGTATGAATGCAAAGGTACGGATAACAGGAAATATTACGCTTTGGATATAGAAAGACCATTGGGGATGATTCCGGAACCATGGAGAAATAAGCAGCTTGAAATCAATTATTGTCCAGTATGTGGGAGAAAATTAATTTAAACTTTGCGAGCTGTAAAAACAAAAAGTTATAAATAACAAGAAGAATGGAGAGATATAAGATATGAAACATTATTTATATTATGTGGGTATGAAATATAAATATAAAGGGTCGTGTAAATGGAAATACGTCCAAACTCATATTATTGCGACAAAAGAGAATATTGAGAATAGTATTAAAATGATTATTAGGTATTGTATGGACGATGATTTAGAATGTAAATTAAAAGAATTTAAATATTTTAAAATTAAGGAAGCGTCAGAAGAAGAAATTGAGCGGAGTATTAACAACGAAAATTTCTTGCGTTTCCCGGACGGAACGAAGATATGTACTATTCCAAGACATTTATTATTATACGAGCTTGGAGGGAAGTATTAATTAGTAACAGAGAATAAAATATTGACGGTCATGAACGTCAAATAAAATATATTTTTCATTTGAATCAGATCAGTTGCAAATGGTCTTATTATATAGATATTTAAGAAAGGACAAATGAGTAATTCTAGATAAAATGTGTGTACACACCTCTTACATAGAGGTAAATGGTAGAGAATAAGGATAAAAAATATAATTCAGATAAACAGTGGGAACTTGTAAATTTTTGTGAATTTGATAA